>Ga0116193_1003908_pt1 | contig 10569 bp, 10 predicted proteins | sample AD_UKC115_MetaG_FD_89892 | JGI IMG/M metagenome (GOLD analysis project Ga0116193, IMG submission 89892) | Active sludge microbial communities of municipal wastewater-treating anaerobic digesters from Hong Kong - AD_UKC115_MetaG | ecosystem: Engineered > Bioreactor > Anaerobic > Digestate...
CCGGCAACCATTTCGCCGCGCGGTGTCACGGTGACGTCGCTCCGTACACCACGGCGATCAACGGTAAGCACCATGGCGGCATCGGGTCGCGCCTGCACGGCGCGCGTCAGTTGATCCCACTGTCGAATCGACACTCCGTCAACCGCTGTCACCGTGTCGCCAACCTGCAATCCGGCCCGCTCGGCCGGGCCACCAGCGACGACGCGCCCGACCATGGCGGGCTGGTCGAAACTCAACCCCCAGCCGGCCAGGCGGTTGCCGATCCCGTCGGGCGTCAGCGTCTTCTGCGCCGGGCGCTGCAGCAAGAGCGAGCGTTCGATGCCGCCATCGTCAACGACGAGCGCCAGTTCGTCGTCGAAGACATGCGCCAGCAGTTGCCAGCGGACGTCCCCCCAATGCGCGACATCACGATCGTTGATACGGGCAATGCGCATGCCACCGCGAATACCAGCCGCATGCGCCGGGGTGCCTGCATCCGGCGCCGCCACGACCGCCTGCAAATCGCGATCCGGCGCAGCCAGGGCCGCCGTGTACAGGGCAAAAGCCAGCACGAAGTTCGCCAGCGGGCCAGCGGCGACTATCACCGAACGCTTCCACAGCGGTTGCCGGTCGAAGGCGTCCGCTACGTTCGACATGCTGGCCGCAATTTCCGGATCGCGGGTGTCGAGCATGCGCACGTAGCCGCCGAGCGGCAGGGCAGACACCGCAAACTCGGTGCCCGCGAATATCCCGCGTCGTCCGGTCCACCTAAGCAGCACCGGCCCAAAGCCGACCGAGAAGCGGAGCACGCGCACGCCACACCAGCGCGCCGCCAGATAGTGACCTAATTCATGAATTGTGACCAGAATCGCAATCGCGAGCAGAAAACCTGCAATGGAACTGCCGAACAATGCCATCAGGGCGCCCTACGCGCTTTCACGAGCCCACCGGCAATGTCCCGAACCGCGCGATCTCTGACAAAAACGTCCTCGATATCGCTCGGGTCACCAAGGTCGGCAATATCCAGGCTGTCGGCCACCACCGGCACGATGTCCGTATATGGCAACTCTCCGGCAAGGAACGCTGCAACGGCAACCTCGTTGGCGGCATTCAAGGCCAGGCATGCGCCCTGCCCTTGTTGCAAGGCGGAATAAGCAAGTCCGAGCGCGGGAAAACGTGGCGCCTCGACCTCAAAGAACTCCAACGCGCCGAGATCGCGCAGGGAAAGCCGCCGGACATCCAGGGGTAACCTCTCCACTTGCGCACCAAGACTAGATGCAGCTTGCGCCAGCGCGTGGGCGATCGGCACCTGCATGTCAGCCGGCCCAAGATGAGCGAGTATTGATCCGTCGACAAACTCGACGAGCGCATGTACCGTGCTGGTGGGATGGATCAACACGTGAACGTCCGAGGCGGGACGGCCGAACAGCAATGAAGCCTCAATCACCTCGAGACCTTTGTTCATCAAGGTCGCAGAATCCACTGATATCTTGCGCCCCATCGACCAGGTGGGATGCTTGCACGCCTCATCGGGTGTGATCGTGGCAAACGAGCCCAGCGCGCGCTGCCGAAACGGGCCGCCGGATGCGGTCAACGTGATGGCGCGCACCCGCGCAGCATCGCAGTGCAGGCCATTCGCGCACTGATAAACAGCATTGTGTTCGCTGTCGATTGGCAACACCCGGCCACCCGACTGCCTGGCCAGGGACAGCAACAGTGTCCCGGACGCAACCAGTGCCTCCTTGTTGGCCAACAGCACCTGCCTTCCAGCAGCCACGGCCGCCCACGTTGCCGGCAGACCTGCGAAACCCGATATTCCGGCGACAACGATCGAGGCGCCCGCCCACGTGGCCGCGGTCGTTGCAGCATCCCGCCCGGACACGACGGCAATCTGCGAGTGATGGCGGGACATGGCTGCCGAAAGCGCGAGCGCGGCCTGTTCGTCCTCGACCGCGCAAATCTCGGGTTCAAACTCCGCGATGATTGGCAGCAGCCCTTCCCAGTTGGAGCGCACAGCCAACGCAACCAGCCGGAAACGATCGCGATGCTGGCGCAAGACGCCTAACGTGCTCGCACCAATAGAGCCGGTCGCCCCGAGCAGGGCCACGCCGATCATAAGATCACCATAGCGGTTTGACCAAAGAAATCAGTAAAGTTGCAGTGGGCAGCACCGCCAGCTGAGCGTCAATGCGGTCGAGTACACCACCATGGCCTGGCAGTAGCTGGCTGGAATCCTTGACGCCTGCCTGCCGCTTAAGCAGCGATTCCCACAGGTCACCCATCACTGCGCAGCAACCTAGCGCCGCACCCGCCACTGTTGCTACCGCTAACTGCGCGGGCGTGGCAGCCAGGTTGAGGTGCAGGGCCGCCATGACCGACCAAAGCGCAGCGGCGGTGACCCCGCCGACCGCTCCCTCCCGAGTCTTGCCAGGACTGATGGATGGAGCCAGTTTGCGTCGGCCAAACGCGCGTCCAACGAAGTACCCGGCAACATCCGCCACGACGGTTAGCACCACTACGGCCAGAAGGTACTTCACTCCGAGTCGCTGAAGCAGCACCGCTGACAGCCAGGCGGCAGCAATCAGCAATAGCAGAATGAGACGTGTAGCGATTGCTGACGGCGGCAACCAGTGTCGCCCCAGTTGCACCGGCGCCACGACCAGCCAAAACAAGCTCACTACGAGGAGCAACGTGAAAAAAACCGGCCCCGCTGGCCCAGTGAGCCAGAACACCATCACCCACAACGAACCGAGCACCGCAATCGCGCTGATCCAGCCCAGCGCACTGGAACTCGTAGACGTCTGGCCGCAAAGCCGCTGCCCTTCCCACACCGCCGCGATGCAAAACGCAAGGACAAGGCCAGCCCAAAGCACTGACGACCCGGTCACCAAGGTCCCGATGACCAGCGCCGCCAGCACCAGCGCGGTTATCACCCGGGTCTGCAAATTACTCATGGGCAAGGTCTGTCAGGCCGGCGACGTTGCCGGATCGCGGATCTGTTCACTGGTCCTGCCGAACCGGCGCTCACGTCCAGCAAACCAGGCCAGTGCACTGGCGAGTTCAGACTCGTCAAAATCGGGCCACAACGTATCGGCAAAAAACAGTTCGGTATACGCCAGCTGCCACAACATGAAATTGCTGATCCGGCGCTCACCACCGGTGCGAATGAACAAGTCCGGATCGGGCTGCCCCGCAAACGACAGCCAACGCGCAAATGCCATGGGATCGCCATCTGCCGTCGCCTTCACGATGGCCTGTTCAATGTCCCAGCGGCCGCCGTAATTGACTGCGACGTTGAGACAAAGCCGGGTGTTCGAAGCCGTCAGTGCTTCCGCCTCGGAGATCAGCGAACGGGTCTCGACACCGAGCGCGGACACGTCACCGACCACCCGAAAGCGAACGCCGTTGCTGTGCAGCTTTTGCACTTCCTCGCGCAGCGCTCGAAGGAATAGATCCATCAGAAACGATACTTCCTCAGCGGGACGCTGCCAGTTTTCGCTGCTGAAAGCGAAAACTGTCAACACCTCCACGCCGCGTTCACTGACACCCCGGATGAGGGTGCGTACCGCCTCGACGCCCTGCTTGTGCCCTGCAACACGCGGCAGAAAGCGCTTTTGCGCCCAGCGACCGTTACCATCCATGACCACGGCGATATGGCGGGGTACTGGTGCGGCTGGCATCGCCTGTGACTTCGACCGAAAAATGATGCTTGGCCCGCCTGATGTCACACCGACATCAACTCGGCTTCCTTGGCGGTGAATTGCTTGTCAACTTCGGCAATGCTCTTGTCGGTCAGCTTCTGAATGTCGTCCTGCGCACGACGCTCTTCATCCTCAGAAATGGTCTTCGCTTTCAACGCATCCTTCAGTGCGTTGTTGGCGTCGCGGCGAACGTTGCGGATTGCTACGCGAGCATCCTCAGCCTCACCCTTGACCAGTTTGACCAGCTCCTTGCGACGCTCTTCGCTCATCATCGGCATCGGCACGCGGATGATGTCGCTGTTCACCGATGGATTGAGACCGAGATCAGCTTCACGAATCGCTTTTTCGATGACCTGAATCATCTTTTTCTCGTAAGGCTGCACACCGATGGTGCGTGCATCCAGCAGGGTGACGCTGGCCACACCGTTGATCGGCGTCATCGCTCCATAGTAATCCACTTGCACAGCATCAAGCATGCCGGCGTGAGCCCGCCCGGTGCGGACCTTGGTGAAATTGTTCTTCAGCGCTTCAAGCGCTTTGGACATCTTTTGTTCGGCCGTCTTCTTGGTATCTGCAATCATTTCTGGTTCTCTCTCAGCAAACTACAGTGGTGCCTTCGTCCTCACCAAGGATCACACGCTTTAGCGCGCCTGGCTTGAAGATGCTGAATACGTTGAGGCGCAACTGCTGGTCGCGACACAACGCAAGCGCGGTGGCATCCATCACTTTCAGGTTTTTGACGATCGCCTCGTCAAAGGTGAGCGAACTGTAGCGAGTGGCGGTTGGGTCCTTCATCGGGTCCGCCGTGTAAACGCCGTCCACTTTGGTGGCTTTCAGCACCAGGTCCGCGTTGATCTCGCGGCCACGCAATGCCGCACCAGTATCCGTAGTGAAGAACGGGTTGCCGGTGCCGGCCGCGAAGATCACCACCTTACCCTCCTCAAGGTGGCGCAGTGCGCGCCCGCGAATGTAGGGCTCGGCCACGGCATCCACGCGCAGGGCCGACTGCACGCGCGCTTCGACGCCAGCGCGGCGCAGGGCATCACCCAGCGCTAGAGCATTCATGATAGTAGCCAGCATGCCCATGTAATCGGCCGTGGCACGGTCCATCCCGACTGCGCTCGGCGCGATGCCGCGGAAAATATTGCCGCCGCCAATCACCACGCCGATCTGCACGCCCATGCGGGAAACTTCCCTGATTTCGCCCACGATTCGGTCGATGACCTCAGGGTTGATGCCGTAGGCATCATCACCCATCAGGGCTTCACCGGACAGTTTGAGGAGGATGCGTCGGTAGGCAGGCTTGGCGTCAGGCATAACTCGTAAGTTTATCGCGGGAGGGCGATCGTCGTCAGTCCGGTGCGGCCAAGAAAAACGGCCCCGAAGGGCCGTTTCAGCATCGTCGCCCGGATGGGCTCAAAGACCTTTGGCGGCGGCTGCGACTTCTGCCGCGTAGTCGACCACTTTCTTCTCAATACCTTCGCCCACAACGTAGAGCTGGAAGCCCTTGATCGTCGTATTGGCGGCCTTGAGTACTTTCTCAACCGTCTGCTCCGGATCCTTCACGAACGGCTGGCCCAGCAGCGTCACTTCGGCGAGGTATTTATTGATGCGGCCTTCCACCATCTTGGCGATGATGTCCATCGGCTTGCCCGATTCGGCCGCCTGGGCGGCGAAAATCTTGCGCTCGTTTTCGATCAGCTCGGCTGGAACCTCGTCCTTCGACACGCAAACCGCGCGGGTCGATGCGACTGAGGCGGCCAAGTGCATCGCCACGTCACGAGCGATGTCAGCATTGCCTTCATACGCCACGAGGACGCCGATGCGGCCACCGCCGTGCATGTAGCTGGCAACCTTGCCACCGGCGACACGCACGAAACGACGGGCGTTCATGTTTTCGCCGACCTTTTGCACCAGGGCGGCGCGACGCGCTTCCGCCGGCTCACCATCAAGGGTAGTCGCCATCAGCGCCGGAACATCGGCCGGGTTGTTCTCGGCAACGCTCTTCGCCAGCGCGGCCGCCATAGCCAGCAGGTCCACGTTACGAGCGGCAAAGTCAGTTTCGCAGTTGAACTCGACCAGCGCGCCGACCGATGCGTCCGGAGCGACGTAAACGCCGATCGTGCCTTCAGCGGCCTGGCGGGAGGCAGCCTTCGATGCCTTGGCGCCCGACTTGATGCGCAGCAGCTCTTCGGCTTTCTTGATGTCGCCTTCGGTTTCGGTGAGTGCCTTCTTGCACTCCATCATGCCGAGACCGGTCATTTCACGAAGCTCTTTGACGAGCGATGCAGAGATTTCTGCCATGTGCTTCTCCGAATGGGGGCACCCGGCGGGCCGGGTAGCGGAATTGGGCGGAAAGGGTGGCCGACCACGGGCCACCGCCGGAATCAGTCCGACTGGCGCCCGGCGGATATCACCGCAGGCGCCAACTCGGATTACTGCTTGGCTTCGAGGTCAGCCGGATCAACTTCGACGAATTCTTCCGTCTGCGTCTTCACAATTTCCTGCACAGCCTGCGAGCGGCCTTCGAGGATCGCATCGGCCACACCGCGGGCGTACAGGCGGATCGCCTTGCTCGAGTCGTCGTTGCCCGGGATCACGTAATCAACACCGTCAGGCGTGTGGTTGGTATCGACCACGCCGACCACCGGAATGCCCAACTTGTTGGCTTCCTGCACGGCGATCTTCTGGTAGCCCACGTCGATGATGAACAGGGCGTCCGGCAGGGACACCATGTCCTTGATGCCACCCATCGAGGTCATCAGCTTGTCGAATTCGCGCTTGAGCGTCAGCGCTTCACGCTTCGACATGCGGTCGAAGGTGCCATCGTTCTGCATCGTCTCCAGCTCTTTCAGACGCTTGAGCGAGCCCTTGATGGTCTTGAAGTTCGACATCATGCCGCCGAGCCAGCGGTTGTCGACGTACGGCATGCCGGCGCGCTTCGCCTCTTCAGCGATGATTTCGCGGGCCTGACGCTTGGTGGCAACAAACAGGATCGTGCCACGGTTCGCCGCCAGACGGCGAACGTAGGTCATGGCTTCGTTGTATTTCTCCATCGTCTTCTCGAGGTTGACGATGTGAATCTTGTTGCGGGCACCGAAAATGTACGGCGCCATCTTCGGGTTCCAGAAACGTGTTTGGTGGCCGAAGTGAACACCGGCCTCCAGCATCTGGCGCATGGTTGCGGACATGAATTGTCTCCTGGTGGGTTTAACCTCCACTCGCTGCGTCCGCCCGCAATTCACTTGAATCCGGACCGACACCCATCAGATCGGTGCGAGTGTGTGGATTTGTCCTGAAATAGGATAGCCGGGTATTATAGCCTGAAAATCAACATCACACAGCTCGGCCCGGCACCGCTCGGGCAGGCCCACAGTTTCTCCAGCCTCACCTTTTCTGCGCATTCCTCCGGGAATCTGGTCTGATTCCGCGGTTACAGGCAATCGCGACTTACCAGCGAATGACGTTACAGGTCATGGACAGCGGGCCGTTCATCAAAAAACTGAGATCGCTTTGATTACCTGCTTCGAAGCCCCCAAATGCGCTAAATTCGTCCAGCATTCATGCGTACCGACCATGCACATCATCTCGCCCGATCATCAAGTGCTTCGTTTTGCTGGCGTTGATGCCGAAGCGTTCCTGCAATCGCAACTTACCAACGACGTTGCAGCATTGCGGCCTGGCAGCTGGCAGTGGCAGGGCTACTGCACGGCGAAAGGCCGTTTGCTGGCCACCTTCGCGCTGGCGCAATCAGGTGGGGGCGAGTACCTGGCCGCAGTCCATCGTTCGCTAGCGACAGCAATCGCGAAGCGCCTGACCATGTACCGCCTGCGCTCCAAGGTCGAAATCACTCTGCCCGAGGACCTTGCAGTCCAGCTGCATCTGGCAGCTCCGGCGCCCCAACCCGGGGTGCAAGTCACGCTGGCGCTCGGTAACGAACGCTGGATGACCATCGAAATAGCCCAAGTCGCCAATGCTGATTCGACCGAAGCAGATGCAGACCGTGCTGCCGACTTCATGCAACGGTGGGCGTTGGCCGGTATAACAGCGTTGCAGGCGGAAATTACCGCCGACACAACGGAGCGCTTTGTGCCGCAGATGATTGGTTGGGATACTGTGACCCCAGGCGGTGGCATCAGCTTTGGCAAGGGCTGCTATCCAGGACAGGAGGTCGTGGCTCGTGCGCACTATCGCGGTGCGGTGAAACGTCACATTGAAGTGGCAAGCTTTCCGGCTGCCGACCTCGTCGCCGGGAGCGAAGTAACCCTGCCGGACGGTCGAACCGCCGAAATCTGCAACATCGCGGTACGGCACGCCACGGAGACCGTCGCTTTGCTTGTCGTGGGCAACCAAAGCGGGTAGGCTCTGGTTTGTAAGCACTGTCGGCAACGTCCGAACGGTGGCGCCGAACCGTTTCCCTTCGATACTACAGCCGACAAACTCAGGGTGCGGGCGCTGCCACGGCGGTCTATTGGCAGGGCAAGATCGCGCCGCAACCATTGCCGCGCGCTTGAGGGCAGAAATTGATCACGACGTTACTGGTTGCCTTTCTCGTTTCGTTCTCGACAGCGCTGATGTTGGTAATGACCACTCGCTGGCACGGCGCAATCACGACTGACGCGCCCGGCGCCGGACCACAAAAACCGCATGAACAGGCCACACCACGTATCGGCGGCGTGGCCGTCATGGTCGGATTTGCACTGGCGGTCGTGGTATCGCGGGTGCAATTGCCCGCCGACAACGGTGGCAATGCGCCGCCGTGGTTCACCGGTTGGCTGATTCTGGCGCTCTTCGTTCCCTTCGCGGCCGGCCTAGCAGGCTGCTGAAATACCGCCGAATGAGTGCACGTCAGGGTTGGTGGATGCGTTAATGGGCTAGCAGCTTCACGACTTGAACCGACACCATCATGCGCGGCGCCGACACCTTCACCGAAGGCCTGTTCACACTCAAGAAGTTGGACGACTTCGTGCCTGCGGGCCACCCGCTGCGGGTGATCCGTACGATGGTCAACCAGGCCCTGACCGAGATGGGTGAAGTGTTCGCGCAGATGTATGAGGACGACATCAAGGGCGGACGCCCCAGCATCGCACCGGAGAAGCTGCTGCGGGCCATGCTGCTGCAGGTGCTGTACTCGGTCCGCTCGGAGCGCCAGCTGATGGAGCAGACGCAGTACAACCTGCTGTTTCGCTGGTTCATTGGCCTGTCGATGGACGACGCGGTGTGGGTGCCTACGGTGTTCAGCAAGAACCGCGAGCGGCTGATCGAGCACGCTGCGGTGGTGGCCTTCTTCAACGAGGTGCTCAAGCAGGCCGACAAGAAGCGGTGGCTGTCCAAGGAGCACTTCAGCGTGGACGGCACCTTGATTCAAGCCTGGGCAGGCCACAAGAGCTTTGTGCGCAAAGACGGCAAGGATGACGACGATGGCGGCGGCGACTTCCGAGGCAAGTCGCGCAGCAACGAGACGCACGAATCCAGCACCGACCCCGACAGCAGGCTGTATCGCAAAGGCAAGACGGCCAGCGAGTTGCGCTTCATGGGCCATACGCTGATGGAGAACCGCAATGGTCTGATCGTCAACGCCGTGGTCACGCAGGCCGATGGCCATGCCGAGCGCGAAGCGGCCAAGGCCATGGTGACCGATGTCCGCCAGGCCAACCCGGAAGGGGAAATCACCCTGGGCGCCGACAAGGGCTACGACGCCGCCGAGTTCATCCAGGCGCTGCAAGACTTGAAGGTCACGCCGCATGTGGCGCAGAACAAGTCAAACCGCGCCTGTGCCGTGCCCGATGAGATCGCGGCCACCGGGGGCTACGGCATCTCGATGCAAAAGCGCAAGCGCATCGAGCAGAGCTTTGGCTGGGCCAAGTTCATTGGCCCGATCCGCCAGGTGATGGTGCGCGGCATCAAGAAGGTGGATCAGGTCTTCATGATGGCCATGGCAGCTTACAACCTCGTGCGCATGCGCAGCCTGGGACAACTCCGTCTGGCGGTGGCGTGAAGAAGGGCGAAGGCGCCGAAATGGCCTCCTCCCCGGCGCAAACGCACTTGAAACAGGCTATTTGGCCTCAGCCTCGGACCCTCCGCCGATGAACGGCAACCTACGGCACGTGCGAAGCAAAGTCCTTTGGGTATTTCAGCAACCTGCTAGGCGCCCGATCATGGCGCCGGACGCTGACCACTTGCACGCGCTGCTGGCACAGCGGCTGGTACAACGCTTTGGGCGCATGGGACGCAATATGGCGAGCGCCTTGATTGTTGCCGTGTCGGCCGCCACGGCAGTCCTCGCCGTCACGCTCTACCGCGACACTGCTGCCATGATGGTGCTCTGCGGCCGTCTGGCGGTCGCATTCGCTGTGGCTTACCTGGCCATTCGGCCTCGTGCGGTGGCGGCTGGTGCCGACATCCAAGCCGAAGCCGCCAAGACAAAGTAGGCGTAGCCAGCCAGGGTTGCCGGAACGCCGCGCTCAGTGGCTGCGGTCACGTCACAATCGCCCCGTCAGACGATAGAACGCTATCCCCAAATACTCGCGAAGCGCCATCTGCCACGTGTTGACCCCGTCATGCAGGCCGTAGCCGAACCACGACTCGCCAGCGAGGGTCTCGTAGTCCACCGGATACGCTGTCACATTCCAGCCGGCTTTGCGGAACGTCGCCAGCGCGCGCGGCATGTGCGCGGCTGAGGTCACGAGCAGCCAGGGCTTACTCGCATCAACGCCCGGAACCTCACGGCTCAGCACCGCGTTCTCGTAGGTGTTGCGTGATTTTGTCTCGATAGCAAACTGGCCCATCTCCGCCCCCATGCGATCGAAGAACTCTCGTGCGATCTCCGCCTCGGCGCGCCGCACCGGGCCAAACAGGATGCCATCCCCACCAGTGAACAGCACGCGCA
>Ga0116193_1003909_pt1 | contig 10567 bp, 9 predicted proteins | sample AD_UKC115_MetaG_FD_89892 | JGI IMG/M metagenome (GOLD analysis project Ga0116193, IMG submission 89892) | Active sludge microbial communities of municipal wastewater-treating anaerobic digesters from Hong Kong - AD_UKC115_MetaG | ecosystem: Engineered > Bioreactor > Anaerobic > Digestate | place...
AAATTCGGCACCACCTTCAGCGATGAAGAATCCGGCACCGTCGGCGGCCTGCTGATGCAGGAGTTTGCCCGCGTGCCTCATCGTGGCGAGAGCATTGCGCTCGGCGGGCTCAAGTTCACGGTGCTGCGCGCCGATGGTCGCCGGGTGTGGTTGATGACGGTGGAGCGGGTGTAGCTTGGCGCTGCGCGCCAGGACGATAGACGAATGACGAACGACGAAATGAACCGTAGCGTGGGCAGAGGGCTGCCCACCCTACGGAGCGGTTCGGGCCCCGTATGGTGACGGCGCTCTGGGCGGCGCTTACCGGGGCGCTGACCGCCTGGCTCGGCTTCGCACCGGTGGGCTGGTGGTGGTTCCCCTACTTCGGGTTTGCTGCGCTCGCGGCGCTGATCACCCGCGCGCCGACGGTACGGCGAGGCGCGCTGCTTGGGTTCGCGTTTGGCTTGGCGTACTTCATCGCGGGTGTGTCCTGGGTGCGGGTGAGCATGAACGAGTTCGGCGGCATGCCGCTGCCGCTGGCGTGGTTCTCGGCGATTTTGTTTTGTGCGTTTCTCGCGCTGTACCCCGCGCTGGCGTGCGCGTTCACCGCGTGGGCCAAGCCGCGTCACCCGGTTTTCTTCGCCTTCGTATTCGCGGCGGCGTGGACATTTGCCGAGTACTTGCGGGCGCACTTGTTTACCGGGTTTGAGTGGTTGAGTGTGGGGGTGTCGCAGGTTGGCCCGTTTGCGCCGTCAGCCATCGCTGCGCTGCTGGGGCATTTCGCCATGGGATTGGTCGTGGTGGCCGCCGCCGGATACATCGCTGCAACAGGCGTCAAGGCCATAGCGGACGCGAATGGCTCGGTTCGAAGGCGGGCCGCGTATTGGCTGGCAGCGGCGCAATTTGTTGGGTTGCTTTGCTTCCTTGGTTTCTTCGGGTTGGTTGGCAACGCCTTCACCTCGCCAACAGGCAAGTCGATTCAAGTGTCACTGCTGCAAGGCAACGTCCCCCAATCCATGAAGTGGGAGCCGGAAAAATTCGTTCAGACCTTGCAGCTTTACGAAAAACTCGTCACCCAGGCCAAAGGCGAACTGATCATCCTGCCGGAGACCGCGCTGCCGGCGCCGCTGTCGCGCATCCCGCCGGAATACATCGAGAAGCTGCGTGGCATTGCATTCAGCAAAAACGCCAACCTGCTGATCGGTGTGCCGGTGGAAGAGGGCGGCAAGTATTACAACGCGGCCGTCTCGATGGGCGTGGAGGATGCGCAGCAATACCGCAAGGTGCATCTGGTGCCGTTCGGCGAATACATGCCGCTGCGCGGGCCGCTGGCGTGGTTCTACGCCAACCTCACGATCCCGATGAGCGACTTCTCGGCGGGGGATGCGATGCAGGCGCCGATTCGCGTGAACGGCCAGATGCTGGGCATATCAATTTGCTATGAGGACGCCTTCGCCCGCGACGTGTTGCGCACGATGCCGGATGCCACTCTGCTTGTGAACATCAGCAACGATGCCTGGTTCGGCAGGAGCGCGGCGGCCGAGCAGCATCTGCAGTTGGCGCAGATGCGCGCCATCGAAACCGGTCGCCCGATGCTGCGCGCGAATAACACCGGCATCACCGCCGTGATTGACGACAAAGGTCGCGTGACGCAACGGCTGGAGCCGTGGACCGAGGGCATTCTCGAAGCCACTGTGCACGGCCGTACGGGCGCCACGCCGTACGCGATGTGGGGCGATTTGCCGATCCTGTTGATCTGCCTCGGAGGCATCGGCGTCGCCGCCGCGCACCGCCTGCGCGGGCACGGCCAGAGCAGCCAATGAGCGCCGCGGGCGCGGATGCCCACGCGCCGCGTCAGGTGGGGCTCGATCTGATTCGGGCGCTTGCGATCATCCTGACGTGCGCCATGCACTTCGTCTGGGCGATTGGTGCGTGGCAATACGGGCGTGACTTTGAAATGCTTCCAATCAGTGCCGCGCGCGACGTGGGCGAGGCATTCTGGCTGTGGGCTTATCACAGCCAGCATGGCGTGTATCTGTTCTTCGTGCTGAGTGGTTTCTTGCTGACGCAGCGCTGGTTCACGCCACCTGCACCGCCGGTCTTGCGTTACCTGCGCGATCGTGCCTGCCGCACCTTGCCGGGTGCGTGGCTTGCGCTGGCGTGCGCCTTGCTGCTGCTCGTGCTCGCCGGCAAAGCGCCTGCCGACCCGGCGCTGCGCTGGCTGGAGAACGCTTTTTTTCTCGACTGGTTCCGGCGAGACGACAGTCACCATTTGTTGATCGTGACGTGGTCGCTGCAGGCAGAGTGGCTGTTCTATCTGGCGCTGCCGGGGGTGGCGTGGCTCGCAGCGCAGGGCGTGCAACGCGCGCTACCGGCGTGGTGCACGGTCGCGCTCTGCGGCGTCATCGCTGTGGGGGTGCTGAAACTGACGAGCCAGCGTGGTGGTGCCTACGCGCTGTTTTTTGCCGCCGGCGCGCTATGCGCCGTGCAACGCGACGTGTGGCGCACGACTCTCCAGCGCGTTCCGTGGTGGGCGCTGTTGGCGGTGTACGTTGGCGTCAATTTTGTTTATGGCTGGACGACGCCCACGGCAGCGCGTCTGCAACCAGCTGGATTCGGCCCCTTCGAGTGGCATGCCGCAGCGTTTGCGGCGATCGCAGCAGCCATGGTGCTGAAGGCGGCGGACGAGCCATTTCGCGATGCGCTGTGGGTGCGGCTCGGCAGCCACATTGGCCGCATTTCATTCTCGATTTACCTCTGGCACTTGCTGGTTGTGATCGCACTGGCGCAGCTGTTGGATGTGCCCGGCCGCTGGTCGAATTTGCACGCGCCAGGCGCTATCGCGTTGTATCTGTGCGTGGTGACCGTCGTCACCTGGGTCACGTCGATGACCTCCTTCGCGCTGATCGAACGCCCGTATTTCCAGCGCCGCCAGCGCCAACGATAGGGCGACGCTGAACACTTACCCGCGATGCAGCGCGCGGCGAAACGCACCGCCATCGCCCTCGCAGTGGCGAGCATTTTTTGATGAGGCAGTGCGCCCGAGTCGATGACATGACGCCCGCCGGAGGGGCTGGTTCAGCGTTTCCCTCATAAAATCAGGGCCAAGCGACATCACCGCGAACGGCGGAGCGCGATGACTTTCGTCATTCGCCCTCCGTCATCCGTTCTTCCCCATACATGATCACGTTTCAAGAAGCCATCCTCCGCCTGCAGAACTACTGGAACCAGCAGGGCTGCGCCGTCATTCAGCCCTATGACATGGAGGTGGGCGCCGGTACCTCGCACACCGCCACATTCCTGCGTGCGCTTGGCCCCGAGCCGTGGCGGGCCGCCTACGTGCAGCCGTCGCGCCGCCCCAAGGACGGGCGCTACGGCGAAAACCCGAATCGTCTGCAGCACTACTACCAGTATCAGGTTGTGCTGAAGCCGTCGCCGCCAAACATTCTGGAGCTCTACCTCGGCTCACTGGAAGCGCTGGGATTCAACCTGCAGGAGAACGACGTCCGCTTTGTCGAAGACGATTGGGAGAACCCAACGCTGGGTGCCTGGGGGCTTGGCTGGGAAGTGTGGATGAACGGCATGGAGGTCACGCAGTTCACGTACTTTCAGCAGGTTGGCGGGCTGGCATGCAAACCGATCACCGGCGAAATTACGTTCGGCCTCGAACGGCTCATCATGTACCTGCAAGGCGTCGACAACGTCTACGATCTGGTATGGACAACCTGGGAAGAAAACGGTGAAACCCGCACGCTGTATTACCGCGACGTGTTTCACCAGAACGAAGTCGAACAGTCCACCTACAACTTCGAACACAGTAATGCCGAGGCGCTGTTCCGCCATTTCGCCGACTATGAAGCGCAGGCCAAACTGCTGATGGAGAAGCAGCTGGCACTGCCCGCCTATGAGCAAGTGCTCAAGGCCGCCCACACCTTCAACCTGCTCGACGCCCGCGGCGCCATTAGCGTCACCGAACGCGCGGCCTACATCGGCCGCATCCGCAACCTCGCGCGTGCCGTCGCGCAAAGCTACTACGACAGCCGCGAACGGCTGGGTTTCCCGATGCTGAAGAAAACTGCTGCAGCTGCGAAGGTGGCCGCATGAGCACCACCGTCAAGCCGCTGCTGATCGAGCTTTTCACCGAGGAGCTGCCGCCGAAGGCGCTCAAAAAACTCGGTGACGCCTTCGCCGCTGGCATCGAGGCTAGTCTCCGCGCGGACGGCCTGTTGGCGCCCGGCGCCACGACGGTCTCATTCGCCACACCACGTCGCCTGGGCGCACGCATCGACGCAGTGCTGACCGAAGCGCCCGCCAAAGCCATCAAGGAAAAGCTGATGCCTATCGCCGTGGCGCGCGATGCGGCGGGCAATGCGTCCGTCGCGTTGCGCAAGAAGCTCGCAGCGTCTGGCCGTGAGGCGCTGGCGGATGGCTTTCCGAATGCAACGCTGGGCTCGGACAAGCTCGTGATCGAAAGTGACGGCAAAGCCGAGTACGTGTATCTCGTTGGCCTCGCCACGGGCACCACACTCGCAACTGGCGTACAAAACGCGATTGACGCGACCCTCGCGAAGCTGCCGATTCCTAAGGTGATGACCTACCAACTCGCTGATGGCGAGACGGACGTGAATTTCGTGCGTCCGGCGCATGGCCTGATCGTGCTGCATGGCGACGATGTGATCGGCGCGACCGCGCTCGGTTTGCAGTCCGGCCGCATCAGTCACGGTCACCGCTTTCAGGGCGCGAACAATGTCGAGCTCGACACCGCTGCCCGCTACGAGGAGCTGCTGCGGCAGTACGGCAAGGTGGAGCCCGTGTTCGCCACGCGGCGCGACCTGATCCAGTCGCAGCTTGATGCAAAGGCGAAAGCGCTGGGTGCCACGCTTGGCGCGCTGGATAGTTACACCGACCTGCTCGACGAGGTGACCTCGCTGGTCGAGTGGCCCACGGTCTACGTCTGTCAGTTCGAACCGGAATTCCTCGCGGTGCCGCAGGAATGCCTGATCCTGACGATGAAGACGAACCAGAAGTACTTTCCGTTGTTTGACGGCGCAGGCAAGCTGAAGAACCAGTTCCTGATCGTGTCGAACATGGAGCTGGCTGACCCGAAGAAGGTGATCGAAGGCAACGAGCGTGTGGTGCGCCCACGCCTGGCCGATGCGCGCTTCTTCTTCGAAACGGATAAGAAGACCAAGCTCGCTGATCGCGTGCCAGAGCTGGCGAAGGTGGTCTATCACAACAAACTCGGCACCCAGGGCGAGCGCATCGCGCGCGTGTCCCAACTCGCGGGCGAGATTGCCACGCTGATCGGGGCGGACCGCGCCCGCGCCGAGCGCGCCGCCACGCTCGCCAAGGCTGATCTGGTGACGCTGATGGTGGGTGAGTTCCCCGAGCTGCAGGGAACGATGGGCCGCTACTACGCGCTGAACGACGGCGAGCCTGCGGACGTGGCTGCTGCCTGCGCGGAGCACTACCAGCCGCGCTTCGCGGGCGATGCGTCGCCGTCAGCGGGCGTGCCCACTGCCGTGGCGCTGGCGGACAAACTGGAAACGCTCGCGGGGCTGTTCGGCATCGGGCAAGTCCCGACGGGTGACAAGGACCCATTCGCACTGCGTCGGCATGCGCTGGGCGTCATCCGCATCCTGATCGAACAAAAACTGACCGTGCCGCTGCAAGCCCTGCTGAATGCGGCCTTTGAGTGTTTTGGCGGGAAGGTGACGGACGCGAACAGGGAGCTTTCGACGTTCGTTTACGACCGCCTGCGTGGCTCGCTGAAAGATACCGGCGCCAGCACCAACGAGATCGAGGCCGTGGTCGCGCCGATGCCAGCGGTGTTGGCCACCGTGCCGGCGCAGCTCGCCGCCGTACAGGCGTTCGCGTCGCTGCCGGAGACCGCTAGCCTGAATGCCGCCAACAAGCGCGTCGCGAACATCCTGAAAAAGGCGACCGATGCCGGCGAAGCCATCTCCACCAGCAACGCGCCGCAGGAGTCCGCCGAACAGGCACTGCGGCAGGCGCTCGACGCCGTCGGCCCGGCGGCCAACACGCTCTACGCGAAAGGCGACTTCACCGGTTACCTCAAATCATTCGCTGCGCTCAAGGCGCCCGTCGACGAGTTCTTCGACAAGGTCATGGTGATGGCCGAGGACAAGGCCGTTCGCGCCAATCGCCTCGCGCTGCTGCGTGACCTGCGTGATGCGATGAACAAGGTTGCGGACCTCTCGAAGTTGGCGAATTAGAGGCAGCAAGGAAGGGACGATGCAAACCACACGCCAGACCAGGTTGTCGCTGAAGCGTCGGCCGTCTGCTCGCGTCCTAGCGAGCCAGGCGAGCGTCGTCCTTCGTCCTTCGTCCTCGCCGTCAGGCGCACCATGAAACTCGTCATCCTCGACCGCGACGGCACCATCAACTTCGACAGCGAGCGTTTCATCAAGACGCCTGACGAATGGCGGCCCATTCCGGGCGCGCTCGAGGCGATTGCGCGGCTGAACGGCGCCGGCTATCACGTGGCGGTGGCGACCAACCAGTCGGGTGTTGAACGCGGCTTGCTCGACATGAATGCCCTGAACGCCATTCACGGCAAGATGCTCAAGGCCGCACAGCAGGTGGGCGCACGCATCGACGTCATCTACTACTGCCCGCATTCGAGCGATACCGATTGCCGCTGCCGCAAACCGCTACCGGGGATGTTCATCGACATCAGCCAGCGCCTGGGGGTTGCGCTCGATGATGTGCCCTGTATCGGTGACGGTCTGCGCGACCTGCAGGCCGCAGCAGCAGCGGGCGGACGGCCGATGCTGGTGCTGACCGGCAAGGGTGCCACCACGCTGGCGGGGGGTGACCTGCCGCCCGGTACGCTGACATTTGCCGACTTGTCGGCGGCTGTGGACGCCATCCTTTCTGCCGAATGAGCCGGCGCCCACCACAGACAGTGATGATTGAAAGTTAACCATGCAGGCGCTTCGCAACATCCTCTACGTCCTGCTGCAACTGGTGTTTACGCCGCTTTACGCCTTTGCCATCTGCGGGTGCTTCTGGCTGCCGCCAAAGCAGCGCAACCTGATGTGCGCCTCATATACGCGGCTGTTCATCTGGATTGCCCGACACCTGTGCCGCATTGACTACGAAATCGTTGGTGCAGAAAACATCCCGAACAAGCCGTTCATCGTGCTCGCCAAGCATTCGTCGACATGGGAGACGCTCATGCTGGAGACGTACTTTGCGCCGGGCAGCTTTGTGGCCAAGAAAGAGCTGCTCTGGGTGCCTTTCTTTGGCTGGGGCTTTGCCCTGTCATCGCCGATCACGATCAACCGCAAGGCCGGGGCTCAGGCGATGGAGCAGATGATCGTGCAGGGGAAGGAGCGCCTTAACCAGCGCGGCTTTACCATCGTCGTGTTCCCCGAAGGTACGCGCATCAAGGCAGGCACCAAGGGCAAGTACAAGACCGGCGGAGTGCGTCTGGCCATGGGCTGTGATGTTCCCATCCTGCCGGTCGCCCACAACGCGGGTTACTGCTGGCCCCGCCATCCGTGGAAGAAGTTCCCAGGCAAGGTGACCCTCTCAATACTGCCGCCAATCTCGCCGGCGGGCCGTACCCTGAGCGAACTGAACGACGAAGTTGAGCGCGTTATCGAGACCGAAGTGAAGCGGCTGGGCGACTCACGCAGCGGTGCGGATCGTATGGCGGGCTAGTCGATGGGCTTCTGGAGCGCGCTATTGTTCGGCGATCCGGCAGCCTCGTCCGGCCCATTGCGACAGCCCCGGCAACGTCTGGCGCCAGGGTCAGCTGCTGGCGAAACGAAAGCGCGGGTCAGCTCGGTCGGCATCAGCTATCGTCTGGAGCGGGCGCGTCGGAAGTCCATCGGCCTGATCATTACGACAGACGGCCTGCTGATCCGGGCGCCGAACTGGACGCCGCTCTACGAGATTGACGCCGCGATCGCTGAGCGACGCGAGTGGATCGGCAAGGCGCTGGCGCGACAGCAGAAGCGGCGAGACCAGCTGGCCGAGCACCGCGATGGCGGGCACATGCTGTTTCGCGGCAAGCGGCTCAAGGTTGAGCTGCGCGCTGGTTTGTTCGATAGCGTCGATCTGACCGAAACACGCTGCGTCCTGACCACCGCAACCGGTGAATTTGATTCGACAGCGCTGGACGCCGAACTGAAGCGGATTGCCAAACTGGAGCTGCCGACGCTGGCGCAGCAGATGGCCGCTGATGCCGGGCTACCGCTGCGCGCCGTCACCATTAGCAGCGCTCGCACGATGTGGGGTAGCTGCACGGCGGACGGACGGGTCCGGCTCAATTTCCGGCTGTTACAGCTGCCACCCGAGCTGATGCGTCATGTGGTGGCGCACGAGCTCGCTCACCTGGTTGAGTTCAACCACTCACAGCGATTCTGGGCGATTGTCGCGGCGCTGGACACCGATGCCAAGGCCAACAAGCGCGCGATCAAGAACTATTCGGTGCTGCTCGAGCTCTGAGACGAGGCGGATGCACCGAAGCTGACGGTCATCCCGCTCTGCTCCCGGACAACGCGCGACATCGTCGTTGCCAGGCTCTCACCGCTGCGTGTGTCCACCCAGCCCTCGGCGGTCGACCGGAAGTGATAGCCGCCGCTTCTGGCGGCGACCCAGATTTCCTGCGTCGGCGCGTGGCGATTGACGATGATCTTGGAGCCGTCATCGCAGGTAATTTCGAGCACACCCTGATTGAGCTCGACATCGTCAATGGCGTTGGCGTTGTCGAGCGTCTCCACAAACTGATCAAACAGTGCGTCGACGGCTTCGTTGAATTGGGTGGCTGAGGGCATTTGCTACTATCGGCTGAGACTAATTCCCTCGCAAGTCTATGCGCTTTCGTCATCTGCTTATCCACGTCATTCTCGCGGCCGTCGCAGTCGCCGGCACCAGCGGTTGCGGACAAAAGGGCCCCTTGGTGCCGCCCAAGACTGCGCTGGCCCAAGTGAGCGCGACAACACAGGCGATCATCCCTGCACCATTGCTGCCCGTACCGCCAATTCAGCCTGGATCTCGCCGCAGCAACAGCACCGGCTGACGACTCATCACCCCGCGGCAGCGGTACGGCGACCCGCTCCGAAAAATTCACCGTCAATCCTTTACGTCCCATGCTTACCCCACACCTGCATCGCTCCTCTGATGGCGAACTCATCTGTGAAGATGTTCCGTTGGCTGAAGTTGCACGCCAGTTTGGCACGCCCGCTTATGTCTACTCGCGCGCAACGATCGTCGACAACTATCGTGCCTACCAACGCGCCTTTGCGGCTTCGAAGCCGCTCATTTGCTATGCGGTCAAGGCCAACTCAACATTGAGCGTGCTTGCCCTGCTCGCTGCTGAAGGGGCTGGATTCGACATTGTTTCCGCCGGTGAACTGCAGCGCGTGATCGCGGCAGGCGGTGACGCCAGCAAGGTGATCTTCTCAGGCGTCGCCAAACGCCATGACGAAATTGCACTGGCGCTAGCGCACAATATTTTCTGCTTCAACATCGAATCCGAGGCCGAGCTGCATCGGGTGAACGAGGTAGCGCTGGCGAACAGCAAGCGCGCCCGCATCACCTTCCGGATCAATCCGGACGTCGATGCCAGGACGCACCCCTATATCTCCACTGGTCTGAAGTCGAACAAGTTTGGCGTAGCCCACGCCGACGCCGTACGTTTGTACACGCTTGCGGCGTCGATGCCAGGCATCGAAGTGCATGGCATCGAGTGTCACATCGGCTCACAGATTACCGAGCTCTCTCCCTATGTCGACGCGCTGCGCCGCCTGTTGTCGCTGGTTGACGACTTGTCGGCGCGCGGCATTCACCTGCAGCACCTCGACATCGGTGGTGGACGCGCGATCAATTACGGCAGCGACACGCTGGTGCCGATGGCTGAATTTGCCAGCGCGGTAGAGCGCGAAATTTCCGGACGTCATCTCGATCTGCTGATAGAGCCAGGACGCTCCATCGTTGGTGATGCCGGGCTTCTGCTGACTCGCGTCGAGTTCCTCAAACCTGGTGAGACCAAGAACTTTGCGCTGGTCGATGCAGCAATGAATGATCTGATCCGGCCGACACTCTACGATGCATTTCATCCTGTCGCGCCGGTCCTCGAGCGCAGCGGTGAAGCAGTGCTCTATGACATCGTCGGCCCCGTGTGCGAAAGCGGTGACTGGCTCGCGAAGGCGCGCCAGCTGGTGCTTTCAGAGGGAGACCTGCTCGCCGTGCTGTGCGCGGGCGCGTACGGGATGACGATGGCGTCGAACTACAACACGCGGTCACGTCCGTGCGAAGTGCTCGTCGATCGCGATGAGGCGCATCTCATTCGCGAACGTGAACGCTTCGAAGATCTGATTGCGCACGAGCGCATCGTGATTTGAGTGCGCAGCTCGCGCACTGATGCCAACATCGTGTGCAACAAAACAACAAAGCGTTTCTGCGCGCGAGGCGCGCGCGCGGATAATATTGTTCGAGAAAAAAATCAAGCTAGAATTCGCGACATCAGGAGTGTGTGTTGTAAACAAGTTCGTGTGCCTTGAACCGTTTGCAACAGCGCCTGACACTGAGGTGTGTTGCGTTGTAACTCTCGTCA
>Ga0116193_1003911_pt1 | contig 10566 bp, 6 predicted proteins | sample AD_UKC115_MetaG_FD_89892 | JGI IMG/M metagenome (GOLD analysis project Ga0116193, IMG submission 89892) | Active sludge microbial communities of municipal wastewater-treating anaerobic digesters from Hong Kong - AD_UKC115_MetaG | ecosystem: Engineered > Bioreactor > Anaerobic > Digestate | place...
ATCGCCATGCTCGATCCGACGTATAGTTTATACCCCGTGCTGGCCGAGATGTTTGAGGCGCGGGTGAGTTGCCATCCGGTGGAAGTGGATGGTGTGTTGCCGGATGCATTGCTGGCAAGCAAGGCGCGAATGATTATCGTCGCTAATCCCAATCCGCCCATCGGGACGTATTATGATCCGGCGGAGATTGCGCGGCTGGCCAATGCCCGGCCCGATGCGCTGCTGCTGGTGGATGAAGCGTATGTGGCTTTTGCGCCGGCGGATTGTGCCGCACTGGTGCGCGATTATCCAAACGTCGTCATCACGCGCACCTTCTCGAAATCGCACGGCATGGCGGGGCTGCGCGTGGGCTATGTCATTGCTCATCCCGATGTGATTGAGTCACTCGACAAAATCCGCGACTCCTATAACGTAAATCGCGTAAGCCAGGCCGCTGCCATTGCCGCGATTGAGGCGCAGGATTATTATGATCCGCTTTGCCAGCGCATTGCGCAATCGCGCGAGACATTGCGCGCGGCCATGATTGAAATGGGCTACAGCGTGCCACCCTCGGCGGGCAATTTCATTTTTGCGCGTTCGGGCGATGGACGCGCGCTATTGGAAGCACTGCGCGCGCAAGGCATTTTGGTGCGGTATTTTAATCTGGATGGTTTGCGCGATGGCGTGCGGATCACCATCGGGACCGAAGACGAAGTGGAGCGCCTGATTGCGGCGCTGCGGAAAATCCCCCTTTCAAAAGAGGCAGTAAAATGACCAGCACGCGCGAACGTATTGGCGAAATCGAGCGCCACACCAAGGAAACGCAAATCAAGATTCGCCTGCATCTGGACGGGGCGGGACACTTCGAGGGCACTAGCGGAATCGCCTTCTTCGACCACATGCTGGAGCAGATTGCGCGCCATGGGCATATGGATTTGTTGCTCGAATGCAAGGGCGACTTGCAGATCGACTCGCATCATACCGTGGAGGATATCGGCATCACGTTGGGCCAGGCGCTCCTCAAGGCCATTGGCGACAAACGCGGCATCAACCGCTATGGCGATGCGCGCGTGCCCATGGAAGAGGCGCTGTGCGAATGCGTGCTCGATTTTTGCGGCCGCTCCTATCTGCATTTTGACGCGCCGCTGAGCCGCGAGCGCATCGGCGGATTTGATGTCGAAGTGACGGAGGATTTCTTCCGCGCCTTAAGCTCCAATGCCGGGCTTACCCTGCACATTCGCGTTCCCTACGGGCGCAATGAACACCACATCGTCGAGGGCATTTTCAAGTCATTCGCCCGGGCGCTGATGCAATCGGTTCGGATGCAAGTTGGACGAGAGGACGTATTACCCAGCACGAAGGGCGCGCTGTAAGTATTGCAGATTAGGGATGCAGGCCGGGAGGCCTTCAGGCTTCGGCCTGCACCACAATGGCAGCACAAGGGAACCGACATGGAAACTACATCGGCACCGTGCAAAATTGAAGTGGGAGAAAAGGGCGCCAGCGAAATTAGCCCCCTCCTGTTTGGCTATAATGTCCTGTATTGCATCGAAACAGCCGAGCGCTGGGCCGATGGCTTTGTTCCCGAATCGCTTCGTCAGGCTGGCGCAACTATCTTGCGCTATCCGGGCGGGCATGTTGCCTCCTTCTATCATTGGAAAATGCCATATTACTCATTCGGGCAAGATGGCCTGGATCCCGCCATTCAAGAGCAGTTCGACGCCGAGCAGTTGAAAAAAGAGAATGCCGGGCACATGGACCTGGATTGCTATCTCGATTGGTGCCGCAAACTTAACGTCGAGCCAATGCTGGGCATTAATTTGCTAAGCGGCCACCGGTTCAATCGCTTGCAGGAAGGCATTGATGAAGCCATTGAGATGCTGGCGCATTGCCAGGAGCAAGGCACGCGCATTAAGTATGCTTTTCTCGATAATGAAGTGGGACACCGTCCGGCAGACCAGCACGTTCCAGCCGAAAAGTATCCGGAATATGTTCAGCTATACTCCAAAGCCTTGAAGCAGTTTGATCCCGACATTCAACTGATCTGCAATTATATCGGGCCAGTGCTGTCTGACAATGTGAAGCAGTTGATCCGCGAAGCCGGGCACGATTTCGCCATCTACGATTATCATTGGTATTATGGGACGGATGGTTGGGGCTGGTTTGATCGCGAAAAATGGCTGGCCGATGATTTCTCCAAGCAGGCCGGCGAATTCGACGCGTTCTATCGCTTTTGCGAAGAAACCGGCAACACGCACCTGAAACTGGCCTTGCTGGAATGGAACCTGGGGCCAAGTTTGCATGGCGAGAAATCCGCTGCCATCGACCAGGCGCTTGTCATGTCGGACATGATGATGCTGTTCATCAAGAAAAACGTTCATAGCGCCTGCGTCTGGCCGCTGCAATGGATCAGCAATGTCGATTCCAATGTTTGGCGCAATACCGTGGACAGCCGGACCAGGCAGCGCAATGCCGGATGGCAAATGATGCACCTGTTCAAGGACCTGTGCGGCCAAATTCAGGTCCCGGTGCAGACCGATGATAAAAGCGTGGTGGCGGTGGCCGCGACTTCTGCCGAAGAAGACATGCTGGTGGTTTATTTGCTGAATAAGACGCAGCAGGATGGCCGCGAGGCGGAGATTCAGTTGAATGACCGCCGCTTCAAATGGGCCAAGGCCGACATGCTGGTGGAAAAGGACTTCGACACCGTTGAAGTGAAGCCGGCCAATGCCGCGACGAACAATGGAAATATCCAGCTGCGTTTGCAGCCACTGTCGGTGACAAGGGTTTGCATCAGTCTCGACACCAGTGCCTGAAAATGAGGTGTTTTATGACCAAGTCCGCCATTGAAAATGTTCTGGCCTCGCGTTACGCCTCCCAGGAGATGTGTCGCAATTGGTCCATCGCGCAAAAAGTCATTTTCGAACGCGAATTATGGATCGCCGTGATGAAGGCGCAACGCGAGCTGGGATTGAACATTCCCGAAGAAGCCATTGCTGCTTATGAGCGCGTGAAGGATGACGTGAACCTGGAGCGGATTGCCCAGCGCGAGCGTGAATTGCGGCATGATGTGAAATCGCGCATCGAGGAGTTCTGCGCACTGGCCGGATTCGAGCACATTCACAAAGGCATGACCAGCCGCGACCTGACCGACAATGTTGAGCAAATGCAGGTGCGAAATGCGCTGCTGCTGGTGCGCGACAAATACGTCTCCGTGCTGCGGCATGTGGCGGATATTGCGCAAAAATACAAGGACATGCCCATTGCGGCTCGCACGCACAATGTTGCCGCGCAACCGACGACCGTGGGACGGCGCTTTGCCATGTTTGCCCAGGAGATGCTGCTGGCTTTCCGGCAATTGGAAGCGACGATTGCCAGCTATGCCTTGCGCGGAATCATGGGGGCGGTGGGCACTGCGCTTGATCAATTGACGTTGTTTGAGGGCGATGAGGCGAAAATCGAGAAGTTAAATGAAAGCATCATGCGGCACTTGGGATTTGAGCAGCGTCTGTTGGCTGTGGGGCAGGTCTATCCGCGCAGTTTGGATTATGAGGTGGCTTCGGCGCTGTACCAACTTGGCGCCGGACCGGCCAGTTTTTCGCGCACGCTGCGGTTGATGGCCGGGCAGGAATTGGCCGGAGAAGGATTCAAGGAAGGACAGGTCGGTTCCTCGGCAATGCCCCACAAAATGAACAGTCGCTCATGCGAGCGCGTGTGCGGGTTTCTGGCCATCCTGAACGGCTACATGAATATGCTCGCGGCGCTGGCGGGCGATCAATGGAACGAGGGGGATGTCTCCTGCTCGGTGGTGCGGCGCGTGGCATTGCCCGATGCATTCTTTGCCATTGATGGGCTGATGGAAACCTTCCTCACCGTGCTGAATGAGATGGGAGTGAATGCGCCGGTAGTGGAAGGCGAATTGCGCCGCTATATGCCGTTCCTGGCCACGACAACCATCCTCATGGAATCGGTCAAGCGCGGCGCGGGGCGTGAGGCCGCGCACGAGGCTATTAAACGCCATGCCGTTGCTGTGGCGCGTGCCATGCGCGAACAAGGCCAGCGCGACAATGATCTCGCGCGGCGTTTGGGCGAAGATCAAGCCATTCCGCTAAATGCGTCTGAAATTGAGGAACTGCTGACGGATTATTCGCGTTTTTTAGGTATGGCCAGACAGCAAACAGATGCAGTTTGCGATGAGATCACCCTAATCGCAAGCCAGCATCGTAAGGCGGCTGACTATGAGCCGGGGGAAATTTTGTAAGCTGGAACATTTTTCGTCATGGCGGTACAAACAAAGCATGGGCAACCGAGCCTGTGTCTCTGATGTTGTTAATAAATTGTTCTGAGGCATTGTGACAGAGTCCGCTAGCCCATGGACAATTGGGTGATCAGGGGATCAGCGTTCCGCGGTCCGCGCAAGTACCTGGGCAACAAGGACAGGAACCTAAACGTTAAGTCATTGTGATTCAGCGGTTTCCGCCTGCGTTGATCGATTTCTGGATCGGCGATCTTTCCAGATGTCGCTTGCATTTTGTGCCCCTGCCTTCGATAATCGAGCATCCTTCCCTTGGGACGCTGATTCATGAAGATTGCCTTTGTCACGTTGTATGACCATTGCTGTCCGGGCGCGCGGTCGCTGGCCGGTGTGCTGCTGGAGGCGGGGCATGATGTTTCGCTGATGCATTTCAAGCGCCAGATCACGGAATTCATCCCGCGCGGCGAGGAGCACAAGCATCCGGCCATCATGCATGGATATAACGTGTATGGCACGGAGCCTGCAGGCAATTGCTATTTTCCCTATCCATCCGTGGTGCAGGATAGCGAAATTGAACTGTTCGTGGACTGGGTGGAGAAGGAAGCCTTTGATGCCGTTGGTTTTTCCCTGCTCAGCGCCTTTGTGCCGCTTGCGGAGAAATTAAGCATTCGTCTGCGCCAGCGCCTGCCCAAAGTGAAAATTTTATGGGGCGGCGTGCATCCATGGTTCACGCCTGAGGAATCACTTGAACTGGCGGACGTGATTTGCATTGGCGAAGGCGAAGATGCAATGCTCGAATTCGCCGCCGACCCGACACGCACGGATATCCAGAATTTGTGGTTTAAGGTGGATGGCTCGATCATTCGCAATCCCAAACGCCCGCTGGTGCAGAGCCTTGATCGCTTCCCAATGTTTGTCTTTGGTCATAACGAATACCTGCTGGAGAACAACCAGATCGACTTGATTTCCATTGAGCAGGATCCCGGATTTTATCACGATGGCTACTACATTGCTTCACAGCGCGGCTGCCCCTATCAGTGCACCTATTGCTCAAATTCATTAAAGCGCACGGAATACTGCGGCGAGGCCTATCTGCGCCGGCGTTCGCATGAGCATGTCTACCGCGAGTTGGAGTTGCGCATCCCGCAGTTCAACATCGACTGCCTGCGCGTGCTGGATGATGTCTTCCTGATAGACCGCAAATGGGTAACAAAGTTCTGCGAGGAATATCCCTCGCGCATTGGCAAGCCCTTCGGCTGCTATGCTTATCCCATCCCAGGCACTGAGGAAATGCTGGAGATGGCGCGCAAAGCAGGGCTGGCCTACATCCATATGGGCATCCAGTCGGCTTCGCCCTATGTCATGCGCGATGTGTTCGGGCGCAAATACGACCTTGACCGCCTTGAGCGCATTTGCCACAAGGCCAAGGATTTGGGTCTGCAATTGGCGTATGACCTGCTCGTGTTCAATCCGTTTGAAAGCGAAGCGAACATGCGCGAGACGCTGGAATTTTTGCTGCGCCTTCCTTCGCCCGCCGCGCTATATACCTTCCGCCTGACGTTCTTTGCGGGCATGAAACTCAATACGATGAATTTGCCGCGGCACGATGATATCCCTGAAAAACTGCGGCTATTTTATGCATTGCTGTATCATGCCATTCGCCATCCCGATATCACACCGGAAATGGTGCGCGGCTGGGCTGATAATACGGAATTCCGCAAGGATCCGGAGAAACTGGCGCAAATTCTTGCCATGATGATTAAGGACGTGGAGAAAATTCATTACCAGGAACTTGTCATCGCGCAATTGCAGCGCGATGTGGCCGAACGCGAAAGCACGCGGTGGTTCGTCAATAAGGTTTACCGCCGCGCGCGCCATGTGGCGGGCAACGCCGCGCGGGCAGTGGGATTAAAGCAATAGGCAGTATTCGTAGGGTGGGTCTTGACCCACCATTTCTACGTTTCGCTTGCAATTCCGGCGTTCTTGGTGGGTCAAGACCCATCATTTCTACGTTTCGCTTGCAATTCCGGCGTTGTGGTGGGTCAAGACCCACCCTACGACAAATTTCACAGACATCAAGGAGAACATCATGTCCAGCAACGACCGCGCATGGTCATTCAATGAAGCAGGCGATGTCTTTACGCTGAAAACCAAGGAACCGCCGCGTGACTGGACCAACGTCCACTTCGCCGAAAAAGGCAAACGCGCCTATTACTCGCTGTTCACTAACGCCGGCATCGGCTCGGTCTTTGTTCGCGATGAAGAGGGCAACCAGCCCTTCCTGAACAACGGCCAACAACGCACGATCTATTTCCAGAACGATGAAACGCAAAAGATCTGGACCATTCCAGATTATCCTGTGTTTGCCGGTGTGCAGGATTACAGCGCCGAATACACCAATGCCGCCACCAAACTCCAGTCAACCTTCGAGGGCATCACCTGCTCGCAGCGCGTGTTCGTGCCGATGGAGAGCTTATTCGAAATCTGGAGCGTGAACGTCACCAACAACACGAATGCGCCGCAGACCATTTCAATTTTCCCATACTCCAGTATCGACTTGGGCGGGTTCAAAATTCTCTTCCGTTATGGCCAGACGCGCATGCGCTGGACGCATTACCATCCGGAAATCCAGGGCCTGCTGACGAAGAACAACAGCCCCTTTGCCCCCAGCGACATCTATGGCGCATTCCTGATTTCGGCCAATCCCGTAAGCGCCGCCACGGGCAAGCCCAACACGCTTCTGACCCCTCCCTACGGCTTTGCCCATCCGAATTTGCATTCATGGAAAGACCGCTTCATCAACGGCTTTGATGCCAATTGCATGTGCATCAAGACGAGCGTCACCCTTGCGCCGGGCGAGTCAAAGACCGTGCATTTTGCCTTTGGTTGCGCCTATGACGTCGAGGCGGTGAAGCCCGTCCTGCAATTGATCCAGAACGATGCCGCCGTTGAGCAGGAGTTACAGAAGGTCGTTGAGCACTTCCGCCGCATGAACGCTCAACTTCAGATCCACACGGGCGACGAACGCATCGACCGCTACATCAATCAATGGGCGCCGAAGCAGATCGAAAGCTATCTGACATTCAAAAAAGCCTATCGCGACAACATGCAGATCGACATGGTCTTCGGCGGGCTGAATTACCCCGAGGCGTTGGACAACCTGCTCGATGCGCTGAGCCATCAATACGAAGATGGCCACGCGCCGCATTCCTTCCGCCCCATCGTTCCCATTCATTATTGCGACAAGCCGGCGTGGATTTTAATGGCTGTGCCGGAAATGATCCGCGAATCGGGCGATTTTTCGCTGCTGGATGTGCAACTGCCTTATATCGACAATGACGGCAAGACGACCAGTTACACCGAATCCGTCCTGCAGCACGTGCAGCGCGCCATGCGCTACCTTTTCAATGACATCGGCATCCATCAAATGAGCCGCATGCACTACGCCGACTGGCTGGATGGGCTGGATGGATTCTCGCGCGTGGGCGATGGCGAAAGCGTGCTGACCACGCTCATGTTCGCCGCCGGATTGCTCGATGTGATCGGGCTGGCCGCGGCCGCCGGCAACGAGGAACTGAAGCGCGAAGCCAGCGACATGCACCGCGAAGTTTGCCGCCGTCTAAATGAAAACGCCTGGGATGGCGAATGGTATATGCGCGGCTTTAGCGGCAATGGCGAGAAGGTCGGCAGCAAGGACAACGAGTTCGGCCAGATCTTCCTCAACTCGCAGAGCTGGGCGATTCTGGGCGGCGTGCCGAATGAAGCGCAGCGCGAATCGATGCTCAAAGCCGTCGATACCATTCTCGATACCGAATTGGGCCGGCGCTTGTATTATCCGCCTTATACGCGCTATTTCCACCAGATCGGCTGCATTTCGGCGCAACCGCCGGACTATGCGATGAACGCCATTTACAACCATGCCTGCACGTTTAGCATGGTGGCCGATTGCATCGCCGGACGCGGCGACAAGGCCTGGGAAGTGCTGGAAAAAGTTGTTCCCGATGGCGCGAATAACCCATCCTCGCAAAGCCAGAACGAGCCATTCTCCGTCACGAACAGCTTCAAACTGGCCAAAGATTATTACGGCGAATGCGGCGAAGCCTGGCGCACCAATACCGCCGCCTGGGCTTATCGCGGCGCAACGGAATATATCCTGGGCGTGCGCAAGGATTACAAGGGATTGAATATCAATCCCTGCCTGCCGAAGAAATTGAAACAGGCCAGCATGACGCGCGTCTTCCGTGGCGCAACGTATCAGATCGACATTGAAAATCAAAGCGGCGCAGGACAGGGCGTCAAATCCATCGAAGTCGATGGCAAGAGGATCGAAGGCACAATCCTGCCGCTGGCCAACGAAGGGCAAAGCGTGCACGTCAAGGTGATTGTTTGATGGCGGAATCTCCTGTCCTGCTCATTACTGGCGGATCGCGCGGCATTGGCGCGGCGACGGCGCGGCTTGCCGCCTCGCGCGGGTATGCCGTTGCCGTCAATTATCGTGAGCAGGAAAAGGCGGCGCAGGCGGTGGTTGACGAGATCATCGCCGCTGGTGGCAAGGCCATTGCCATTCAGGCCGATGTGGGCGTGGAAGCCGATGTGCAGCGCATGTTCGCCGAAGTCGATGAGCGACTGGGGCCATTGCGCGCGCTGGTCAACAATGCAGGCATCAACGGCAACAAATCGCCGGTCTCGCAATTTTGCGGCGATGTCCTGCAGCGCCTGTTCGCGGTGAATGTGCTGGGCGTGATGCTGTGCTGCCGCGAGGCCGTTCGCCGCATGGCCACAGGCTTTGGCGGGAGCGGCGGCGCCATCGTGAACGTCTCGTCGATGGCCGCAACGATTGGCGGGCGCGCCACGGCAAGCGATTATGCCGCCTCGAAGGCGGCAATGGATGCATTCACCGTGGGGCTGGCGAAGGAAGTTGGCCCGCAAGGCATTCGCGTCAACGTGATTCGCCCCGGCATGACGCTGACCGATATGTCGGCCAGCCTGCGGGACAATCCAGTCGCCATGGCCGAGGCTTCCGCCATCATTGGCATGAATCGCGTGGCCAATGCCGAGGAAATGGCGCTACCCATTTTGTGGCTATTGTCCGACGAAGCATCATTCATTTCCGGCGCGAGGCTGGATGCCTCCGGCGGTGGGTTCATCATTGGGAAGCGCGGGGAGTTCTAGTGTGGTGCGGCCAAAACTTCTTTGTCTTTAAAAAGATCTGCTTTTATGTGGCACAGCCGCCCTCGGCTGTGAAGGTTTTTGGCAAAGGCACACAGCCGAGGGCGGCTGTGCCACATTGATGATCTGTTAAATAAAGATCATTTATTTTTTCCGATGATCAATCACGCGCACGGCCTTGCCGATCGAGCGCTCAAGCGTGTTGGGCGCGACCAGCTCGACATTGACGCGAACACCGGTCACCGACTGAATCTCGCGGTCAATTCGATCACGCAAGTGGTGCATCACGCGCATCTCATCCGAAAAATCCTGCGGGCGGATTTCCACGCGCACGGTGACTTCATCCAGCGCGCCCGGGCGATCAATTTCAATCACGTATTGCGGAGCGGTGCCCTCCACGCGCAAGAGCGCCTCTTCAATTTGCGAGGGGAAAACATTGACGCCGCGGATGATCAGCATGTCGTCCGTGCGCCCCACAACTCGGCTCATGCGCACGCCCGTTCGCCCGCACGGGCACGGCGAATGATCGAGCGAGGCAATGTCGCGCGTGCGATAGCGGATGATCGGCATGGCCTGCTTGGTCAATGACGTGAATACCAATTCGCCATTCTCGCCATCAGGCACAGGTTCCATCGTTTCGGGATTGAGGCATTCGACAATGAAGTGATCTTCCTGGATATGCATGCCGCCGCGCATGCAGCATTCGCCGGCCACGCCCGGGCCGATCACCTCGGATAATCCATAATTGTTGAACGCGAGCACATCCAGTTCCGCCTCGATTTGCAGGCGCATGTCCTCGGTCCAGGGCTCTCCGCCAAAGTGCGCATAGCGCAGCGGCAGCGTGCGAGGATCAATCCCCTGCTGGCGCGCCACTTCGGCGATATTCAATGCATACGATGGGGTGCAGACGAGAACCTCCGACTGCAAGTCCTGGATCAGCATGATCTGGCGCGGCGTGTTGCCCGAAGCGGCCGGCAAAATGGCGGCGCCCACGCGCTCCACGCCATAATGCAGCCCGAATCCGCCGGTGAACAGCCCGTAGCCAAAGGCTATATGCACAGTGTGCTCGCGGCGCAATCCACCCGCCGTGAGAAAACGCGCGCACAGATCGGCCCATGTCTCCAAGTCGGCTTTGGTGTAAGCCACAAAGGTTGGCTTGCCAG
>Ga0116193_1003914_pt1 | contig 10556 bp, 12 predicted proteins | sample AD_UKC115_MetaG_FD_89892 | JGI IMG/M metagenome (GOLD analysis project Ga0116193, IMG submission 89892) | Active sludge microbial communities of municipal wastewater-treating anaerobic digesters from Hong Kong - AD_UKC115_MetaG | ecosystem: Engineered > Bioreactor > Anaerobic > Digestate...
AGGAGCGCCACCGGGAAGCAGCCGCCAAGATCTGCTACCGGGCCTGGGAGAAGGGGCTTCTGCTTTCCTTCTTCAGCGGGTCGGTGCTTCGGATCCAGCCGCCCCTGGTCATTTCCAGGGAGCAGATGGATTGCGCCATGGACCGGATCGAGGAGGCCATCGAGGATTTCGAGAAGGGGCGCATTCCCGACTCCGTCCTCGAGACGGTCAAGGGCTGGTAGGAAGAGAAAGGGAGTGAATTTCATGAAAGTGCCGAAAGGCAGTTGGGTGCAGATCGAGCAGGTGGTCCTGAGACCGGAAGAGAGGGCCCCGCAGGTCCCGGAGGACACGAAGGCCGTTCCCCTCATGCTCTGGGTGAAGGGGACGCTCCTGGAAGACGCGACCCTCGGCGAAACCGTGGAGATCGAGACGGCAATCGGCCGGAGACTCAGCGGCAGGCTTGTGGCAGAGAACCCGCCCTACATTCACGGCTTCGGCAGGCCGATCCCGGAACTTTTGGCCGTTGGGAAAGAATTCCGGGCGCTCATCGAAAGGAGCGGCCGCAGATGAAGGACAACTCTTACGCGGCGGTCATGGCCCGGCGAAACGAGATCATGAAGCGCGCCCTGGGCCTGGATTACGGGGAATTTGAGCTGGGCGGCCTGGCCTTCGACTACGAGCGGATGATGGAGAAGGCCGGGTACAGCCTGGAAGAGGTCCGGGCGATCCAGAAGGAAACCAGCGTGGGAGACACCCCCCTCATCGAGCTGAAAAACCTTACGGCGGCGGCCCGGGCCCTCTCCGAACCCGGCAGGGGGGCCCGCATCTTCATCAAGGACGAGGCCGCAAACCCCTCCGGAAGCTTCAAGGACCGGCGGGCAGCCGTTTCCTGCTACTTCGCGCAGCACCACGGCTACAAGGGGGTGGTCGCCGCCACGAGCGGCAACTACGGGGCCGCGGTGGCCTCCCAGGCCAACATGAGAAACCTGAAAAGCATCATCGTCCAGGAACTCTTCGACAGCCGGGGAATCGGCCAGCCGGAGATCCTGGAGAAGGGGCGCAAATGCGAGGCCTACGGTGCGGAAGTCCTGCAGCTGACAGTGGGGCCGGAGCTGTTCTACACCTTCCTGCGGGTCCTGGAGGACACGGGCTTCTTCAACGCGTCCCTCTACACTCCCTTCGGCATCGCGGGGATCGAGACCCTGGGGGCCGAGATCGTCTCCCAGGTACAGGCCCGTTTCGGGCGCAACCCGGACGCGGTGGTCATCACCAACGCGGGGGGCGGCAACCTGACCGGGACGGCCCGCGGCCTGATCAAGGCAGGGGCGGCGGAAACGAAAGTCATCGGCGCCTCGGTGGACCTCTCCGGCCTTCACATGGCCAGCGACCGGGATTTCAACCGGAAATCCTTCACCACGGGGCATACCGGCTTCGGAGTGCCCTTCACCACCTGGCCGGACCGGGCGGACGTGCCGAGAAACGCCGCGCGTCCCCTTCGCTACATGGACCGGTACGTGACGATCACCCAGGGGGAGGTCTTCGCCATCACCGAGGCCCTGGCTGCCCTGGAGGGTCTCGAGCGGGGGCCTGCGGGGAACACATCCCTGACGGCGGCGTTCGCCATCGCCCGGGAAATGCCGGAAGACGCCATCATCGTCGTTCAGGAAACGGAATACACGGGCGCGGGCAAGCACGTTACCGCCCAGCTCACCTTCGCCCGCGAGAACGGCATCGAGGTCAGGCGGGGAGACCCGGCCGACCAGGTGCCGGGGAAGAACATCATCATTCCCAGAGACCCTTCGATGATCCGGCCGAGAGATCTTTCGATGAAGGACCTCAAGGCTTCCTACCTGCGGAACGCGCTGAAGAACCGGCCGGCGGGCAGCCCGGAGGCCTTGACGGAAGCGGAAGCCGCCTTCCTGGCGGCGGAGATCAAGGAAACGCCCCAGGGACTGGCAGCCCTCCTGGCCCAGGCCCGCGGCTGCTGAAAACCGAAGCGGGAGGGGGCGGACGAAGGGGCCGCCCCCTCTTTTTGGAAATCGACCCCGCGGCGGAGCGGATCGAATCCTTCCAGGAGGAATGACCGATGATCGAGAAGAGATTGCTGGAAGAAACGTTCAGGCTGGCGGCTTCCTATCTTGAGGGGTTGACGGAAAGACCCGTGGGGGCCCGGGACTCGATCGAAAACCTGAGGGCCCGCCTCAGGGTCCCGCTTTCGGAACTGGGAAGTCCCCCTGCCTCCGTTGTCCGGGAACTGGCCCGCGATGTCGACGGGGGCCTGGTGGCCAGCGCGGGACCGCGCTACTTCGGGTTCGTCACGGGGGGATCTCTCCCAGCCGCCCTGGCGGCAGACTGGCTCACCTCGGCCTGGGACCAGAACGCCGTGCTGTCCATCGCCTCTCCCGCGGCCGGGGTGGTTGAGGAAACGGTATCGGACTGGATCCTCGAGCTGCTGGACCTGCCCCGGGAATCGTCGGTGGGGTTTGTGACCGGATGCCAGATGGCCAATTTCACCTGTTTGGCCGCGGCCCGCCACGAAGTCCTCAGGAAAGCTGGATGGGACGTGGAGGCTTCGGGCCTTTTCGGGGCCCCGCCCATCACGGTGATCGCCGGGGAGGAGGCCCACGCGACGCTTTTCGTCGCCTTGAGGATGCTCGGCCTGGGGGCGGACCGGGTGATCCGCGTCCCCGCGGACGGGCAGGGACGCATGGACCCTGGAGCCCTCCAGGAAGCCCTGGAAGGGGTATCGGGACCCGTGATCGCCTGCCTCCAGGCGGGAAACGTCAGCACGGGGGCCTTCGATCCCTGCGAAACCCTCATTCCGCTGGCCCGAAAGAAGGATGCCTGGGTTCACGTGGACGGAGCCTTCGGCCTCTGGGGCCGCCTGGATTCCCGGCTTGCCGCGGAAACGGCGGGTATCGAGGAGGCCGACTCCTGGGCCACGGACGCGCACAAGTGGCTGAACGTGCCCTACGACTCCGGCATCGCCATCGTGAAGAACGAGGCCGCCCACCGGGCTTCCATGGTGCTGGCCGCCCCGTACTACATTGCCGCCCCGGATGCCGTGCGCGACCCCTCCCAGTGGGTACCGGAATCGTCCCGCCGGGCCCGGGGTTTTCCCCTTTACGCGGCGATCCGCTCGCTTGGACGGGAAGGCCTGGCCGAAATGGTAAAGCGTCACTGCCGGCAGGCCCGGCTGATGGCCGATCTTCTCCGGGAAGACCCCCGGGTCGAGATCGAGAACGAGGTCGTCTTGAACCAGGTCCTCGTCCGCTTTCTGCCGGAAGGGGGAGAAGGGGATATCGACGCCTTTAACCGGAAGGTTACGGCCCTGGTGCAGGAGGAAGGCACCTGCTGGGCCGGGGGAAGCACCTGGAAGGGGCGGGCCTGCATGCGCATCTCCGTGTCGGGCTGGCCCACCACGGACGAGGATATCCGTAAGTCTGCGAAAGCCATCCGCGAAGTCCTGGCCCGAACTCCCGTTTCGGGCTAGTCTAGTGCCAGAGCCCGAGAAGCATCTTGCCGGCGATCAGATAAAGCAGGATGCCGATGAGTAGCTTGACCTGGCGGTTCTGCAGCTTGCGGCTCATCAGCCAGGCCCCCAGAAGCGCCCCGGCCACGGAACCGGCCACGGTGAAGGCAAGAAGCGGGATGTCGAGGCTTCCAAGGCTCGCCCGCCCCGCGAACCCGGAGAGGGAAGAAAAGAGGACGATGAACGCGCTGGTCGCGGAGGCTTTCTTCGGCGAGATGCCGAGCCAGATCAGCGCCGGAACGATGATGTTGCCGCCGCCGACCCCGAGGAGGCCCCCGATGAACCCCGCGATCCCCCCGATGGGCGCGCCGATGAGCCAAACCCTTCGAAGGTCCCCGGTGTCCTCGGGATCACACCTTTCCCGGGAAGGATTCTCCGGCTGGTGTCCCTTTTTTGGGGCGCCCGGTCTGTAGAAAAGCATCATGGAGGCGGCAAAAAGAAGAAAGAGAATGAAGAGCAGCAGCAGGCTGGAGCGGGGGACGAACTGGCTGGCGTAGGCCCCCAGGGGGGAGAGGGCCGTTGCCGCCAGCACGAGGGGGACGGCCAGGCGCCAGAGGATCAGCTTTTCCCGGGCAAAGGTCGCTGAGGCGAAAATCATTGCGATCCCGTTCAGCAGCAGTGCCGTGCTCATGGCCGTGTGAAGCTCGATGCCCATGGCCATGTAAAGCGGAATCAAAATGAAAGCGGCCCCCACCCCTGCCACGGTAAGAATCGTCGTCGCGCCGAAGGTCACCAGTCCTGCCGCTATCTCGATCACGATCGTTCACCTCTTTGCGGAAAATGGCCGCCGGCAGAAGCCGGCGGCCTCCTTGTTCGTCAATGCTTACTGCTGCTTTTCCGAGCAGGGAATGCAGAGTTTCCTGCCGCCGACCTGCTGCAGCTTGTGCGTGAAAACGCGTTCGCCGCAGGAATCGCAGAGGTCTGTATCGAAATGGCCCTTGCCCTTCTCAAACGGGAAATCGAACACCGGGCTGATGTCCAGGAATTCTTCCTCCGGCCGCTTCATCACGCCGTCGACCAGGGGATCCGTGATATCGGCCGGGATGTCCTGGGGCAGGACGCCCTGCCTGCGCTGCTGCACGAAAGGCGATTGCAGCATCTTGCCGAAAAATTCGGGCTTGAGCTGGACCCTCACCGCTTTTTTGCCGACCGTATCAACGAGGGTGAAAGCCATCTTGCCGATTGCGGTTTTCCGGATGTTGCCCTTGCCGAACGTGCAGCCCGTGACCGCCATGAGGCCGTCGACGAAGCAGCCGGCGGCGTGGTCGTCCCCCGTTTCGGAAATGAGGAGCAGTTCCTTGTCCCTGGACCGTTCCACGCCAAGGGCGTTCATGGCCGCGGCCGCAGCCCGGAGCCCCAGGGGCATGGCAGGGCACTTGTGTCCGTGAAAGCGCAAACCCAGGTCAAAAAAATCCTTCGCATCAATCATTTCGAATTGCCTCCTCTGAAAGTTGGAATCCGGCCGGCCCAGAATACCCGTGGCCGTTTTACCACCTAATAGAAACCCTGTCAAGTATGCAGGAAACCGCCGCTGGCTGCTGTCGTTTTTGGGACCGCGGCCGGGCAAATCCCTCCAGGCCTGACGGGCAAGGCCTGTGCGAAAAACCTTGACGGAAAAGTCCTATATGTGGGAATATTGCCACCAATAAAGAGAAAAATGGGGGGAATTCTTCCTGGACAGCACGACAACGGTTGTTCTTTACGGTTTTACGGCACTTGGGCTGGCGATCTCCTGGCGGCGCGACCAGGAAAAAACACGGGCGGCTCTCGCCAAGGCAAGGGCGAGCCTGTTGATGATCTTGTCTCCCCTCGTGACGGTCATCCTCCTGGTGGCCCTGGTCCTGACGGCTCTTCCACCGTCGGTCCTGTCCCGGCTGGTGGGGGCGCAAAGCGGGTTTGCGGGCGTCCTGCTGGCCTCGGTGGCGGGTTCGGTCACGCTCATTCCGGGCTTTGCCGCCTTTCCCATGGCCAGGATGCTGCTCGACAGCGGGGCGGGGATCGTCCAGGTGGGGGTGCTGGTTTCCACCCTGATGATGGTGGGCGTGGTGACGCTGCCGATGGAGCGTTCGATCTTCGGGTGGAAAGCCGCGATCGCGCGAAACCTCCTCGCCTACGGGCATTCCTTTATCGTGGGGCTGGCCCTCTGGCTGGCCTTCAGGTAGGGGGGCGGGGAATGAACCGGTTTTCCGGCATCCTGGCCACGGTCGCCCTCTGCGGGTTCTACCTGGCTTTCAGCCCGGGGAAGGCCTTGCCTTTCTTTTCCCTCGCGGGGTCCAATTTCCTCGTCGTGCTCTCGATGCTTCCCCCGGTGTTCATCCTCCTGGGGCTCTTCGACGCCTGGGTGCCGAGGCAGCGGGTCACGGCGCTGATCGGGGAAAAATCGGGGCTTGTCGGGGCGGGGCTTTCCATCTTCCTGGGCTCCTTCGCGGCGGGTCCCCTGTACCTCGCCTTTCCCATCGCGGAGACGCTGCTGAAGAAGGGAACCGGGCTGTTCAACGTGTTCCTGTTCGTGGGGGCCTGGTCGACGATGAAGATCCCCATGCTGCTGTTCGAGATCCAGAACCTGGGCCTCCGGTTTGCCGCGGTGCGGTATGCCATGTCGGTCCTGGGGATCTTCTGGATCGCCTGGGCCGTTGAAAAGCAGCTCGGGGAAAAAGGGCGCAGCGAACTGGTGGAGCGCTTCCGGTCTTGACGGGGCCCGGGCCCGATTGAATGAAAAAGGGAGAAGACCTTCCGGAAGGTCTTCTCCCTTTTTCTTGCACCCTGGTTTCCCTTGTGGTAGGATCCGATACATAGACCATATAGGCATCAAGGGGAGGGGGTTTAATGGCCGATCTGACCGTGGAAGGGTACTGGGAAGGCATTGTAAATTCAGCCCTGTGCAAGCTTTTTGTCCTGAGTGCCCTGCACGAAAGCCCGATGTATGGGTATGCCCTTATACAGAAAATCGCCTCGATGACCGATGGTTTTTGCGTTCCCACCGAGGGAGGGCTTTACCCTGTCCTGAAGGAGTTCGAGTGTTGCGGCTGTGCGACGGTTTCGTCCGAGACGGTAGAGGGCCGGACCCGGAAGGTTTATGCCCTAACGGAAAAGGGCAGGGAAGCCCTCCGCTCGGGCCTGGACGCGTGGGAAAAGGCGATTCCGCACCTGGTCCGGGCGCTCAGGCGCTCGGGGAAATAACAGAATCGATTCATCGGGGGGAGCGAAACAGTGAACGATCTTGCCACGACGGTCCGGTTTTTCTTCTTTATTCTTGCGGAACTGACGGTGCTTTTCATCGGGATCGATCTTCTGATCAACCTCATCCGGGAATACGTTTCGGACGAGCGGATCCGGAAGCTCATGGGGAGGAAAGGGCTCTCCGGCTACTTTCTCGGTGCCGTGCTGGGAGCGTTGACGCCGTTCTGTTCCTGCTCGACGATACCCGTGACGGTGGGGCTTTTGAAGGCGAAAGCGCCTTTCGGGGGCGTGATGTCCTTCCTTTTGGCCTCACCGGTGCTCAACCCCATCATCCTCGGCATGTTCCTTTTCCTCCTGGGCTGGAAGGCCTGCCTGGCCTACGGGATCGTCGCCTTTTTCGCCGCGGTCCTGGCCGGGTACGTGTTCCATAAATCCGGGCTGGAAAAGGACATCAAGCCGCTGGGTGCGGCCCGCTCAGGCTGCTGCTGCGGGGACGGCTTCGTCATGCCCAGGCTGACCTTCGGGCAGAAACTGGCCTGGTCCCTCAAGGTGGCGCTGGAGGATTTCCGCGGCGTGCTCGTGTACATGGTGGCAGGCGTGGCGATCGGGGCGGCCGTGTACGGCTACGTCCCGGCATCCTTTGTCGCTTCCGTGGCGGGACCGGGAAACCCCCTGGCGATCCCGGTGGCGGCCCTGGTGGGAATTCCCCTCTACGTGCGGGCCGAGACGATGATCCCCATCGCGGTGGCCCTTTCGGGGAAGGGAATGGGCATGGGAGCCGTCATCGCCCTGATCATCGGCGGCGCGGGCATGAGCATCCCGGAAATGGGCATGTTGGCGAGCATCTTCCGGCTGCGCCTCGTGGCGGCCTTCGTGGCCTTCGTTTTCCTGACGGCGGTGGGGGCCGGGATCGTGTTCACCCTGATCGCCTAGGCTTCTTTGCCTGGGGCCAGGAAAAGAGATCTGCCTCTTCAAACGGGCAGTGTCTTTCGGGCGGCGGCTCTTCGGGGACGCCGCCCTCGATTTTCGCCTTGGGGCCGAAAAATACTTGACGGGGTATATAAAAGAGTGGTATTATCGCCACGTATCGAACCGGGGAGCATTCGTTCGTGGGTTCCCCGGAGCGTCTTCAGCTTGACAGTCCCCAGACGCGTGGTATGATTTGCACCTGTTGAATGGAGGGTGATTTGTTGAGACCCGATTACGATCGGCGGACGGAAATCCTGAAAGCACTGGCTCACCCGGTTCGACTGGGCCTTGTGGAGACCCTTTCCGACAGGCGCCTTTGCGTGAACGACCTGGCGGACCTTTTCCCGGTCGACCGGACGACGATCAGCAAGCACCTGTCGGTTCTCAAGGAGGCCGGCGTGCTGGAAGACCAGAGGGAGGGCCGCGAGATCTACTACCACCTGAGGGTTCCCTGCCTCGAAGAGTTCATTTCGTGTTTGGGGCGAATGACCTGCGGGGAAACCTGCGAGGGCTACAGAAAACAAAACGACATGGAGGTGCGCTGAAGATGAAGATCCAGATCCTGGGAACGGGTTGCCCGAAGTGCAAGAAGCTGACAGAGCTGGCCGAGGCGGCAGCGAAGGAAATGGGGCTTGACTACGAGATCGAAAAGGTCACGGATATCTCGAAGATCCTGGATTTCGGCGTGATGTCGACACCAGGCCTGGCAGTCGACGGGAAGGTGCTTCTGTCTGGACACCTGCCTTCCAGCGACCAGATCAAAAGGCTCCTGGCCCAGGCGGCCGGACGGTAAGAGCGTTCACCCCCGCCTCAAAGCGGGGGTTCTCTCAAGCCTGATATGTGAAAGAAAAAGCACTTATTATTCGAAGAGGTGACTTTCGTGAACGGCGAGATGAAGAAATTCCTATACCTTGCAGCAGCATTCCTGGCTTTCTACTATCTCCCCGTAGACAGCCTCCGCATCCAGAACGCGGCCATCGAAGCGCTGGCCATGATGCACGAGTACGCGCAGCAGCACGTCCTGCTCTGCCTGGTTCCCGCCTTCTTCATCGCGGGAGCCATCAGCGTTTTCGTTTCCCAGCAGGCGGTCATGCGCTATCTGGGGGCGAGCGCGAAGCGGTGGGTGGCCTACACCGTGGCCGCCGTTTCCGGGACGATCCTGGCGGTCTGCTCCTGCACGGTGCTGCCGCTTTTTGCGGGGATCTACAAGCGCGGAGCAGGACTGGGCCCCGCATCGGCGTTCCTTTACTCAGGCCCGGCCATCAACGTCCTGGCGATCATCCTGACGGCCCGGGTCCTGGGGCTGGAACTGGGCGTGGCACGGGCCGTGGGGGCGATCCTTTTCAGCGTTGTCATCGGCGTGCTCATGGCCTTCATCTTCCGCCACGAGGAGGCCGAGCGGCAGCAGGCGTTCGCGGAGCTTCCCGTTCCCGAGGCGACACGGCCCCTCTGGAAAACGGTATGGTTCATGGCGAGCATGGTGGTTTTCCTCGTGTTCGCCAACTGGGCCGCGCCGAAGGTCCCCGTCGGGTTCTGGGCCGCGGCCTACCGGGTGAAATGGGCGGTGGCGGGACTGGCTCTTTTGTCCACGATTCTTTCGGCCCGGATGTGGTTCGATCGGGAGGAAAGGGCGGAGTGGTACGGCTCGACCTGGGGCTACGCCCTGCAGGTGCTGCCCCTGCTTTTCGGCGGCGTCCTGGTGGCGGGTTTCCTGCTGGGACGACCCGGGCACGAGGCCCTGATCCCGGGTGCATGGGTTTCGGCCCTGGTGGGAGGCAATTCCCTGTTTGCAAACTTCTTTGCGGCGATCGTGGCGGCTTTCATGTACTTCGCCACGCTGACCGAGGTTCCCATCCTGCAGGGGCTCATCGGGGCGGGCATGGGCAAGGGTCCCGCCCTGGCGCTCCTTCTGGCCGGGCCGGCGCTTTCCCTGCCGAACATGCTGGTCATCCGGAGCATCGTTGGGACGAAAAAGACCGTGGTGTACGTGAGCCTCGTGGTGGTTCTTTCCACGGCCGCCGGCATGCTGTTCGGGGCTTTCTTCGGCTAGGCGGGGCATCCGTGATTTGTCAAAAGGGAGGGTATCGGTGATGTTCAAGCATATCCTGGTGGCAACCGACCTCAGGCCGAGGTCCGAAGAAATCCTTTGCGGACTGGGTTCCATGGACCCAGGGCTGGTGGGGCGGATCACGCTTCTCCACGTCCTGGACGAGCGCTCCAACGGGCATCCCCTGGATGAGCAGAAGCAGGAACAATTGGCGATGCAGAAAGCCCGCCTTGAAAGCCGGGGGTTCTCCGTGGATGTCGCGGTGAAAAAGGGGGTTCCCTTCGACCTGATCGTTCACGAGGCCCAGGTTGGCGAAGCGAGCCTGGTTGTGATCGGCCGCGGCGACAGCCCCCGCTGGAAGTCCCGCATCATGGGAGAGACGGTCCTCCGGGTCCTGGAGCTGTCACCCTGCCCGGTCCTGGTCTGCCATGGCGAGGGAGCCCAGAATCCCCTGTTCGGGGATGTGGTCCTGGGAATCGATTTTTCCAACGAGTCCCATCACGCCCTGCAGACCTTGAAGAAGCTGGCCAAGGGCGCACCAGGAGCGGTCCGGAAGGTCACCCTTCTCCACGTTCACGAGCAGAGGAACATCGACCTCCTGCTCAAGCTGGTGAACCGGGAGCAGATCGACCAGATCATCGCCCTCGAGCGTGAACGGCTGGAAGAATTCGTCGAGAGCCTGAAAGCAGCGGGAATCCCGGACGTTTCCGTCCGGATGCGGACGGGAAAGCCCGTGGACGAGATCCTGGCCGACGTCGAAGAAAACGGGCCCACGCTTGCCGTCCTGGGAGCCCAGGGCCAGGGGCGTTCCGAGATGTACCGCATCGGCACGACGGCCTTCCGGGTCGC
>Ga0116193_1003915_pt1 | contig 10553 bp, 11 predicted proteins | sample AD_UKC115_MetaG_FD_89892 | JGI IMG/M metagenome (GOLD analysis project Ga0116193, IMG submission 89892) | Active sludge microbial communities of municipal wastewater-treating anaerobic digesters from Hong Kong - AD_UKC115_MetaG | ecosystem: Engineered > Bioreactor > Anaerobic > Digestate...
ATCGAAAAGGCGCATCCGGACATCTACAACGTGCTGCTGCAGGTCATGGACCACGGCACGCTGACCGACAACAACGGACGCAAGGCCGACTTCCGCAATGTGATCATCATCATGACCACCAACGCGGGCGCCGAGACGCTGACCAAGAACGTGATTGGCTTCACCAACACGAAAGAGGCCGGCGACGAGATGGAGTCGATCAAGCGCATGTTCACGCCCGAGTTCCGCAACCGGCTCGACGCGACCATCAGCTTCGGCGCGCTGACCCATGAGGTCATCCTGCGCGTGGTCGACAAGTTCCTGCTCGAACTTGAAGCACAATTGCACGAGAAGAAGGTAGATCCGGAATTCTCGCAAGCACTGCGTGACTATTTGGCCAAGAACGGCTTCGACCCGCAGATGGGTGCCCGCCCGATGGCGCGACTGATTCAGGACACCATTCGCAAGGCGCTGGCTGACGAGCTGCTGTTCGGTCGCCTGGTCGGTGGCGGCAAGGTCAAAATTGACATCGACGAGGATGGCAAAGTAAAACTCGCCTTCCCGGAAAGTGATGCGCCGCAGGAGCCTGCGGAAGAGGCGACGGCATAGTCAGCGCGCCTGTCACGGGCATCAAAAAATGGCGGCTAAGGCCGCCATATTTTTTGATTCGCACGCCAGCAACTTTTTTGTGGAACCGTTTCTGCGTAGGGCGTAGCGCTGCAAAACGCCAAGAATCGACTTTGTCTCATTTAAGGCTGAAGCCCAAGCGCAGTAAAGGCTATCGCCGGAAAGTCATAGCGAGGTCTGCCATTGCTGAGGAGAGCTGAGCAGTGCCGCCGGAGCCGCTACTTCGGCGCGAGCCCCAGATCTTCCAGTCGCAACAAGATTCGCGTCTTGTCTGTGCGGGCGACCTCACGCCAGTCGCGGTCTTCGATCGCCGCAATGAGCGCGTAGAGCATATTGAGCGACACGGCCGGATCAAGCGCCTTGAGCTCGGCGTAAAGCAAAAACGGGTCGCGCGTGCGAAGCGCATCTGCACTCGCCACGCCAGCACGAGCCAGCAGCGCGCGTGACTTGGGGCCGAGCGCGCGCAGCCCGGCCAGCCCGACCGGCACCGGTTGGTCAGCCAAGCCGCTTGATCAGACTCGACGTATCGAGACGTCCGCCACCGGCCTGCTGTACGTCGGCGTAGAACTGGTCGACCAGCGCGGTCACCGGCAGGCGGGCGCCGTTGCGTTTGGCTTCTTCGAGGCAGATGCCGAGGTCCTTGCGCATCCAGTCCACCGCAAAGCCGAAGTCAAACTTGCCGTCGATCATCGTGTTGCCGCGGTTTTCCATCTGCCAGCTCTGAGCGGCGCCCTTGCTGATGACTTCCAGCACCAGCTTCGGATCGACACCGGCCTTTTGAGCAAACGCCAGCCCTTCCGACAGCGCCTGCACGAGGCCCGCGATGCAGATCTGGTTCACCATCTTCGTGAGCTGGCCGGCGCCGGCGTCGCCGATGCGAACCAGTGCCTTGGCGTACACGTTGAGCACATCCTTCACTGCGTCGAAGGTAGCGAGATCACCGCCGCACATGATGCCCAGTTTGCCATTCTCGGCGCCAGCCTGCCCGCCGGAAACGGGCGCGTCAACAAAACCCTTGCCTTGCGCCTTCGCGGCGGCGTCCAGCTCACGCGCCAGAGCGGCCGAGGCGGTGGTGTGGTCTACCAGCACCGCGCCAGCCTTCATGCCCGCCAGCGCACCGTCGTTGCCGTACACCACCGAGCGTACGTCGTTGTCGTTGCCGACGCACATCAGCACAACGTCGGCGCCTGCGGCAGCTTCGCGCGGTGTGGGGGCCGTCGCACCGCCATAGTTGGCAGCCCACTTCGCCGATTTCTCCGCATTGCGGTTGTAGACGGTGACGCTGTGCCCAGCCTTCTGCAGGTGCCCTGCCATCGGAAAGCCCATCACGCCAAGGCCAAGGAACGCGAGTTTCATCGGGGGTCTCCAATATCCTGTTGGTCAAATCGGTACTTCATGATGCAGATTGCCAGCGACAGCACGAACGTGATGGCATTGGCGATGATGATGGACGGCGCGCTGATCAGGATGCCATACACCAGCCAAAGTGAAACGCCGACGCAAAACACTGCAGCCATGCCCCACGACAGGTCACGCGCCGATTTGGTCGTCCAGATCTTCCACACCTGCGGCACGAACGACGCGGTGGTGAGGGTGCCGGCGATGAGGCCGATGGTTTCCTGATTCATTCTTGATGTTCCGCCCTGCAGGAGCGGCTTGCCGCGACCAGCGGGACCGGGTGGTTAAAGCGGTCGCGGCAAGCCGCCCCTACAGACTGGCCAGCCGTGCTTTGGCGAGCGCGACTTCAGCACGCACGCGCTCGGGTGCCGTGCCGCCGATGTGTTTGCGCGCTGCGACCGAGCCTTCCAGCGTGAGTGCGGCAAAAACGTCGTCGCTGATCACCGGCGAAAACGCCTGCAACTCGGCGAGCGACAAATCAGCCAGATCAACACCCTTTACTTCGGCGGCCTTGACCGCTCGCGCCACGCACTCATGCGAATCGCGGAACGGCACGCCCTTGCGCACCAGATAGTCGGCCAGGTCGGTCGCCGTGGCAAAGCCTTCACGTGCTGCAGCACGCATGCGATCGGCCTTGACGCGGATACCGCCCACCATGTCGGCGTAGATGATCAGCGTCTGCGTGATGGTGTCCACCGTGTCGAACAGCGGCTCCTTGTCTTCCTGATTGTCCTTGTTGTAGGTGAGCGGCTGACCCTTCATCAGCGTGGTCAGCGCCACCAGATGGCCCTGCACGCGCGCCATCTTGCCGCGCACCAGCTCGGCCACGTCCGGGTTCTTCTTCTGCGGCATGATTGAGCTGCCGGTGCAGAAGCGGTCGGCAATGTCGATGAAGCCGAAGCGCGGGCTCATCCACAGGATCAGCTCTTCGCTCAGGCGCGACAGATGCATCATCGTGATGGTGCAGGCGTTGAGGAATTCGATCGCGAAGTCGCGGTCACTCACGGCGTCGAGCGAGTTGCGGCAGACGGCTTCGAAGCCGAGCGCCTTCGCGGTCATCTCGCGGTCAATCGGGAACGTGGTGCCCGCGAGCGCCGCCGCACCCAGCGGCGAACGATTGACGCGCTTGCGGCAATCGAGCATGCGCTCATGGTCGCGCGCGAACATTTCAACGTACGCCATCAGGTGATGGCCCAGCGTCACTGGCATCGCCACCTGCAGATGCGTGAAGCCCGGCAGGATGGTGTCGGCGTGTTGCTCGGCCAGCGTCACCAGTGCCTGCTGCAGCTTCACCAGCAGCATCGCCACGTTATCGCAGGCAGCTCGGGTGTAAAGGCGCACATCGGTTGCCACCTGGTCGTTGCGTGAGCGCCCGGTGTGCAGGCGCTTGCCGGCGTCACCGACCAGTGCGGTCAGACGTTTCTCAACGTTGAAGTGCACGTCTTCAAGGTCAAGCGACCATTCGAACTTGCCGCCCGCGATTTCATCCTTGATCGTCGCCATGCCGCGCTCGATGTCGGCAAGATCCTGTGCCGAGATCACGTTGCAGGCAGCCAGCATGCGCGCATGCGCCAGCGAGCCCGCGATGTCGAATTCAGCAAGGCGGTAGTCGAACGGGATCGACGCGGTGAAGCGCTTGACGATTTCGGCAACGGGTTCGTCGAATCTGCCGGACCAACCGGAAGAAGGGTTGGCGGCGGGCGATGAGTTGGCTTGCATGTTGCTGTGCGGTTGTTCAGAATCGAACGCGTGGGCGGACGGCAGTGCCCGGCGGGATGAAGACGACCTTGAATCGGTGTGGCAGAAAAGATGGTAGATGACAGCGGTCCGGCACCGCAGGATGCGTCTCGCGTGCAATGGCAGATGACCGGATCAGACCGCCACGTTCGCACGGAGGCCGGGCAGCCACCGAAGCACCCGTCGAAATCTTCGCCTGCGCTGGCGTCAGGTCGTCACGACGGCCGACTCGAGGGCAGAGCGGAAGCTCGTGCGGGTTCGCAGCAAATTTTAGCCCGCAAGGAGATTGCGGTTCGCCATGCCGTGTTCCCGGACCTGCGCAATCTTGGCGTACTGGCGCGGGCCCTCATCATTTTTGTGGCGATGGTGGCCACACATTCATTGGCGGTTTCGGCAACGCCGGCGGACCTCCCGGTCAATATGGCGCTCGCGCTCGGTGCTGCGCTCCCAATCGCTGCCATCACCGCGCTCGTTTGGGCATTGGCGAGTCCCGTGCTGCGCCGCCTCGCTTACTGGCAGGCCGCGCTGGTCATAGGCGTCGTTACGGTGCTGGCGACCGTCCTGGCGTCGCGATGGTTCGATGCTGTCGCATGGCGGGCGGTGCCGCTGGCACTGAGCGTGCTGGCGGCGTTGCTGGTCTATTTTCATACGCTGGGCCGGGCGCTGTCGCCAGCGGTAACCGAGGCCCGATTGCAGGCGTTGCAAGCTCGCATCCGGCCACACTTTCTGTTCAATTCCATCAACGGCGTGCTGGGCGTACTGCGCAGCGAGCCCGCCCGCGCCGAGTCTGCGCTGATGGATATGGCAGACCTATTCCGCGTGCTGATGCGTGAAAACCGCGATCTGCAGCCGCTGGCGGACGAAATCACCCTGACCCGGCAGTATCTTGATCTCGAAAAACTGCGTCTTGGCGATCGCCTGCACGTGGTCTGGAAGCTCGACAAGATGCCGGCGGACGCGATGGTGCCGCCGCTGGTGCTGCAGCCCATCGCAGAGAACGCCGTCTACCACGGTATCGAACCTACGCAGGCTGCTGGTGAGATCGAGATTGAAGTGGCCCGCCTGCGCACTCAGCTTTTCATCACGGTGAGAAATCCGTTTCTTGAACAGGCCGGGCGCCATCACGGCGGCAACAAGATGGCGATGGGCAACATTCGCGAGCGACTGGCGCTGCACTTTGACGCCGAAGCCAGCATGACCTCCGGGCCACGCGAAGGCCGCTACCAAGTGCAGCTTATCCTGCCGTACCGCCGGTCGTCCGATACCAAGACCATTGTTTGATCCATCATGACGCTATCAACACAAATTCCGGTGGCTACGGGCGTTTCTGCCTCCCCGACGCGTCCAGTGCGAATCATCATCGCAGACGATGAGGCGCCGGCGCGGCGCCGACTCTCGGACCTGCTGGAAGAGCTGCAACCGGCGTTTCCGCATGTCGTCGTCGCTGAGGCGGAAAGCGGCCAGGACGCGTTGACCGCCGTTGGTCACGGCGCTGACATCCTGCTGCTCGACATCAACATGCCAGGCATGGATGGGTTGGAGGCGGCCCGTCATCTTTTGCGCATGGATAACGCCCCCGGCGTCATCTTCGTCACCGCCTACGACCAGCACGCGCTGGAGGCGTTTGAGGTGCAGGCAGTTGACTATCTGCTCAAACCGGTGCGTCGCGAACGACTGCTCGCTGCGCTTCAGCGGGCGAAGCCGCTTGATGCTGTGAAAGTGGAGTCGCTTCCCCGCGGCGCCCGACGCTTCTTCAGCGTCAGTGAGCGCGGTCGCTTGATCCTGGTACCCGCCGACGACGTGATCTTCTTTCGCGCCGAGCAGAAATACATTACCGTGGTCACTGCAGCGCGTGAATATCTAATTGAAGATTCACTCACCCGCATCGATGAAGAATTTGGCGGCCGCTTCCTGCGCATCCATCGCAATTGCCTGGCGCGCACCGATCTCATCGAATCCTTTGAAAGGGACGCCGAAGCCGATGGCGAAGCGCAATGGGTGGTGACGCTGCGCGGGCGGCCCGACCGCCTGCCGGTGAGCCGCCGCCAGCACGCAGAAGTGCGTGCATTGGCAAAGCGGGTGCGCGAGTAGCCCGCGCTAGCGTGCCGCCGCTATTTGGCGAATAGCTGTCCCATGTCCTTGAATGCCTTGAATTCCAGCGCGTTGCCGCACGGGTCGAGCAGGAACATCGTTGCCTGTTCGCCCACCTGCCCCTTGAAGCGGATGTAAGGCTCGATCACGAATTGGGTTCCCGCCGCACGCAAGCGAGCGGCCAACGCCTCCCACCGGTCCCAGTCCAGCACCACGCCAAAGTGCGGCACCGGTACGTCGTGGCCATCCACCGCGTTGGTATGCGCATGGTCCTGCGACGCCGTCTTCGGATGCTCGTGAATCACCAACTGATGACCGAAGAAGTCGAAATCGACCCACTGCGTGCTGGAACGGCCCTCGGCACAGCCGAACACCTGCCCATAGAAATGACGCGCGGCAGCGAGGTCGTAGACGGGGATGGCGAGGTGGAATGGATTGATCTTCATGGTGAGGACGAGCTTGTTGAGCGGGGGAGGACGCAACCGCAGCGGTTGCGCAACGGGTGCGCCACCAGGGCGGCGGTTGCGAAGCATTGTAGGGAAACGCTTGATAACGTCAGTGGCGTGTCTCGCGTGCTGAACCCAAACCGCCTGAATGGCGCGCCCGTAGGCGCAGGACTACAACGGTTGTTGGCGATCTCCGATGTTGTCCGCGCCCGGTCGGATCAACAATTTCTTCACGGCATCGCGCTGTGCGCTGCCAGCAAAACGAGTGAAGGAATAAAACCATGAACAAGGATCAAGTCGAAGGTCGTGTCGATCAAGTGAAGGGCAAGTTGCAGGAAGTGGCTGGCAAGGTCATGTCTGACGAACAACTGCAGGCTGAAGGTCGTGCCAATCAGATCGCTGGCAAAGTGCAGGCGAACTATGGCGACACCAAAGAGGCTGTGAAAGACAAAGCCAAGGAAATCGTCGACAAGCTGTAGTGGTGCCATGACAGCCACAATGACTGGCCGGGCGCACCCGGTATCTCGCCAGGTGGGTGAGCCGGCTGCACCACCGGCGGCACCTGGCTCGCCGGCGTCACCGCCGCCCGCGGTGCCGCCGGATCGTCAGGACCCGCCGCCGCCAATCGGTGACCCGGTGGTACCCAATCCGTTTCCTCTGGAAGCACCACCTCCGGTGGTGCAACAGATTGATGTTTGATGCAGGAGGTTCATATGACTTTCCAATCCCGAACCAAGCAGGCAACGACAAGCCCCCGTCATCCCTTCATGATGTCGGGCGCGACGCTGCTCGTTGCCGCCCTCACGCTGCCGTGGCTCGCCGCTTGCGGCGAGCATGACAGCACGCAAACCGTTGGCCAGCGCCTTGACGCAGCGGTTGCCAAAACCGAGCAAACGGCGACCGAGGCAACCGAATCCGCGAAGGCAACGGTCGATCAGGCGCGAACCGCCATGCTCGATAGCGTTGCGGGCGCAAAGCAGTCCGCCGAGCGCGTCAACGACGCACTGGTCCGCGATCGTGACGACATGGCGATCACCGCGTCGGTCAGCGCCGGGTTGCTGAAAGACCCGGACCTCAGCGCACTCAAGATTGATGTGGAGACGCGCAATGGCGTCGTCAGCATGTACGGCCCTGCGCCCACTGCGGCTGCAAAAGATCGCGCTACCACGATCGCCAAGGCGGTGAAAGGCGTAGCGAGCGTCAACAACGATTTGACTGTCAAGCGATCCTGATTGAAGGAGGGCGGGGCAGACCCCCCAGGGCCGCTAGGTCGTCGGCCGTGGTTGCGGTGTCGCCACCGGCGCTGCCGTCAAGGTCAGTCCGTGCGCGTATGTCGCACGACAGTAAGGCCCGCATCCTTCGCCGGCGGCTGGACGTACACCGAGATCGCGTCGAACTCGGCGTCCGTGGTCCAGGGCGACCCTTCCCGCGGGCGCAGGCTACGCGCTTTAAGTAGCCGTTTATAGAGGTCGTTCGGCACGTCGATGTGATGCAGCTCAGCTGCGAGTTAGGGCCGCGAACCCGGGCTGCCTGCATAAAATGCTTCCTTTCCCGCAAGAAAGCACCGCATGTCCGCCGAACCCCGCGTCCTCATTTGTGGCTCGATGGCCTTCGACACGATTTGCGTGTTTCCGGGGCGGTTCGCCGAGCACATCGTGACAGGGGCGACGCACAAGATCAGCGTGTCGTTTCTGGTGGAGAACATGCGGCGTGAGTTTGGTGGTTGCGCCGGCAACATTGCCTACACGTTAAAACTGCTCGGTGGCGCGCCGGTGATCTGCGCGGCGATTGGTGATGATGGTGCCGACTATCGCGAGCGCATGGCCGGCTTTGGCATCGGCCTGGATGCATTGCGTGCAGTGCCGGGTTCGTTCACCGCGAACTGCCACATCACGACCGATCTCGACGACAACCAGATCACCAGCTTTCACGCCGGTGCAATGTTTCAGTCGCAGGTTAACGACGTGACGGCGGTGGACAACATCGCGCTCGGCATCGTGGCGCCGGACGGCCGCGATGGCATGTTCAAGCATGCACGCGGCTTTGCGTCAAAGCAGATTCCGTTCATCTTCGATCCGGGCCAGACGATGCCGGCGTTCTCGGGCGACGAGATTGCCGAACTGATCGGCATGGCGGACTATCTGAGCGTTAACGACTACGAAGCCGAGATGATTGCGCAGAAGACCGGTCGTGCAATTGAATCCTTCGCGCCCGGATTGAAGGCGTTGATCGTCACGCTCGGCGCACAGGGCTCACGCGTGTACGCGGACGGGCGGGTGATCGACGTGCCCGTGGTGCCTGCCCGCGCGCTGGTAGACCCGACGGGTTGTGGTGATGCGTTCCGCGCCGGACTGCTTTACGGCATCGCACATGGCTGGACGGTCGAGAAGGCTTGCAAGCTGGGGAGCCTGACCGGGTCCATCAAGATCGCCGAGCGTGGGGGGCAAAACCACGCCTTTACCGAGGCGGCGATTCGCGCGCGCTTCACCGAAGTTTGGGGGGAGCGCTGGTAGGGCACACTGGCTCTTGTGCTGAGCCAGACTGCGCCGGGGCGGTAAACGTCAGCGGCGCAGCGCCGACTTTTGCGACACCGTGATGTGCATCGAGGAATAGCCTTCTTCGAAGCTCACAATGGGGGCGCCTTCGTCGTCATCGAGGATGCGCGGCACTACCCGCTTGATGTCTGCGCCGTTGGTGTTGGCTTCTGCAGAAATGGCGAGATCCAGCGCTCGGATCTTGCCGCTGATGCGGGAGCGAGGGTAAAAACTAACCTTCCCTTTGACCTGCATCGATCCGTCAAACTCGCCGCGCACCTCGGCCTCGCCAGCGCGGACTGAGCCGACCACGGCGCCGCCTTCGGCGATGATGATCTTGCGCGCATACACCGTGGCTTCCAGGGTGCCCAGCACGCGGATGGTCTCGCAGCGAATTGGTTGATCGGTGGTCATCACCATGTCCTTGCCGACGGTCAACACGCCGTCAAGGCCGGATACGGTGAGCGCCGCGTTACCGTCGCGCGGCATGATGTTCTGCAAGACGGACGGGTCTATCGTCGGCTTGGCGGTGAAGTCATGTCCGCGCATGAGTTCGGTAGCCGCTTTGCGCAACTGGCCGTCAGACAGGGGCACGGGGGCGCTCTGCGGCGCCTTTTCTCGTGCTTGTAACGGTGGGCCACCCGCAGGCACCGGTTGCAGCATGCCAGTGCCGCGCCCGAAGGCCGCGCTGACTTTGTCGCCAATCCAGGTCTCGAAGAAGCCCATGTGACCACCCCCGCGGAGTTTGATTCGATTGATCAATGGCAATCTCCGTGCCTGTCACGCGCACCGAAAAAAATTCAAATAAAACAGCTAGTTACGAAGCGGTCGCCATCGGTCAAGCATGTCAATTTGCGTCACAATCGTGACGCTGACGTGGCGCGCTGTGACGTTTATGACGGCGGGATTGCGTGAAGGGAAACCCATCAGCTTTCTAGCGAAATACCCATTCAAATTGGGCTGCGATGGGCAAAATAGGCAAAGTCGATATTGGCCGAATTGCGCCGCTATGCCCCATCAAGACGCCAGTTGATTGAAAAGTTGCTGTATGTGGGGCACGTCTCGCGCATCGGCCAGCGCGTCGCGGTGAAACGGAAGTGCCCTACAAATTGGCCCGATGCTGCCCGCCATCGACCGGCAGATTGACGCCGCTTACCCAGCTCGCGGGCGCCGAGGCGCAGAACACCACGGCTGCCGCAATTTCCTCTGGTCTTCCGAGGCGCTGGAACGGGATGCCGGTGCGGATCGCCTCGTACAGCGGCGACCCGTCGCGCTTGCGCTGGTCCCACAGGCCGCCGGGAAACTCCACCGAACCGGGAGAGACGCAATTGACGCGGATGTTCTTCGGCGCCAGCGTGAGCGCCAGCGACTTCGAGTGCGAAATCATCGCTGCCTTCATCGCGGCATAGGCCGCCTGCCGCGTCGTCCCCTCCATGCCGGAGATTGACGAGATGTGGACAATGGCGCCGCCACCGCGCGCCTCCATCCACGGCACGACCTGGCGGCTGGCGCGCACGGCCGCCATCATGTCCACATTGAACCCGAGCGACCACGCTTCTTCGCCGTCGCCCAGGCCAAAGCCCGACGGGTTGTTGACCAGTACATCGATGCCGCCGAGCGCAGCATTCGCCGCGTCGAGGAAGCCCGCGAGCGCGGTCGCATCGCCGACGTCGCAGGATTGAGCAAAAGCGGTGACGCCGCGCGCCGCCAATTCGCTACGCACGCTGGCGAGGGCGTCTGC
>Ga0116193_1003920_pt1 | contig 10542 bp, 10 predicted proteins | sample AD_UKC115_MetaG_FD_89892 | JGI IMG/M metagenome (GOLD analysis project Ga0116193, IMG submission 89892) | Active sludge microbial communities of municipal wastewater-treating anaerobic digesters from Hong Kong - AD_UKC115_MetaG | ecosystem: Engineered > Bioreactor > Anaerobic > Digestate...
ATAAGTAATATACTCTTATAATACTCTTATATACTTAATATTACTTATAATTACTATATACTCATATATTACTTTATATTTATTATAATATAATATAATAATTAATTATTATTTTAAATGTTATAATATATTATACTTATAAGACTTATAATATATAATATAATATAATTATTAAATAATTACTTAATAGTTATAATAAAGTATACATATTAATTAATTAATTAATAATAATAATATAATATAACATATAAGTTAATACTTAATAGTTATAATATTTTATACATACAAGTTATAATAAAGTATAACATACAATATTTAAGTGTAATGTTATAATATAATATAACATCTAACATACAAGTTAACTGTTATAAAAAAGTATACATCTTAATCAAACAAATCAAATGTTATAATAAATCATACATTTTGAAATTGTAAAAAGTTGTGTAAACTGGTCAAAAGTTGTGAAGTAAAATATCACTGCGGCTATTCTCTCGCTAACTTTTAATAAAAAAGCAATTTATATAATAATACTTATAAGACTTATAATAATAAAAAAAAATAATATAATAATATTATATAATTATAATACTCAAGTAATAATAAATTAATATTAATAATATAATAATAATATAATATTAATATAATATTAATATAATAATATTATAATAATAATATAATATATAATTAATATAATATAATACCAGAGTAATAATATTATAATAATATTACTTCCCGTCTATAGGAGATAATATATAATATATAATATATAATATTAATTATAATATATTACTGGTAGGTAAAAAAAAAGACAATAAGGGATTATTGGCTTTGCAAAAAGCCTTTGAATTTTAAACGATAGTGGGATTTTTATACTGATTCCGAAACAGTCTTCCCGTCTATGAAAACAATTTAACAAAATCAAAAAGTTTGTCAAGTAAAAAATGCAATATTTTAAAAATATTTTATCTTAACAATTTTTAACAATAAAAAATAAGATTTAACTTGACAAATGATAAATAAAGGTTATTATTGTATTAGCAATTTATATGAACGTGCTGATTGGAAAGCTAAAAAAGGCTAAAGACTTATAGAAGGATAAAAGATGGGAGCTTCAATCGTAGAAAAAAAATATTTATTTTTTATTGCCACTCCTCATTATGCTTATAGCACAATAGAAAAGCTGCTTAATGAATTTAAGGCTTCAAAAAAATTTAATGTTATAAAATATAATAAATATATTCACTTATTAGATCAATGCGTATTTATGATAAGCAAAGCAAGTAAAATAAGCGTATGGAGAGAATATAAATGTTATTTTATTAGCGTGTCAGAAAAAACTAAAATAGATTTTGCGGTTCACAGACTTTTAGTTTTGGAAGATGGAAATATAAAATATAAAGATTTGTATGGATTTTCTGAAGGAAAATGTTTTAGAATAAAAAATAATATTATAAAGGGTAAAAAATACGATAAGGGCAAATATAGAAATTATGATAACTTTTCTCGAGGATATATGTTTTGAATAAAATATGAACGTATAGGAGGAAAAGAATGGTAAAAGAATTACAAGAATTTTTTAAAGCTGATTGGAAAGACCCTGAAGAAGCTAAGGATTAAAACCAGAAGATATTAAAAAAAAAATTAAAGGACGAACTATGATATATTTAAACAAACAAAAAAACGAAAAGAATAAATTCAAAAAAGCTAAATGGTCTTTCGGAGGAAATCAAGAAAATAAAATCATATATAAATTATCAGGTTATGAAAATAATAAAATAAATGATGATATGATTTTATATTATATCGAAGACACAGCAAAACAAACCATAGACTTTTTTTTAGTGATACAAAATAATTTTCACAAATACATATATGATGCTAATGTGATAGATTTATATTTATCTATCAAGCCAACTCCTTGTTACGTAGCAGGAGCTTTAATATATGATGAAAAAGAAATGTTTTATAATTTTATCATTTATGAAGAAGTGGAAGACGTTATTGTCTTTTGCGAATGTTATAAAAATGTTATGAAACATAAAGTAATTAGTATTAGTAATTATAACAAAAGTAAATATGTAAATTTTTATTTAGACAATATTAAATACAAAAAGGAGTAGATTATGGTAAATTCTTTTAATATTGACGGTGTAGATATAAAATATGAAGATATGACTGCCAAGCAAATATTGTATGTGTTAAAAAAAATTGAAAAAATAAGAGCTAAAGGAATAGAGGTAGTAGATGAAAAAACAGGTTATATAAAAAAAATAATGTATACAGAAGTCGATGAGTATTTTAACGTTCCTTATTTGAAAAAAGAATTAGAATTTTTAAAGAATAAAATTTAATTATCAGTAATAGATAGATTAGGAGGACAAAATGAAAGATAATGAAGTAAGATTTTATGTCTCAAGAAGTAGAAATGGCTATTCCTGCCTACGTGAATCTGGTGGCGGATATACAAATACTGGTGAAGCTGTAATTATTGCAGATAAAGATGGCAAACGAAAGAATGCTATTTATATTTACAGGTCAGGCCATCTTGCTTGTAGAGACCACGCTGTAATACCAATTATAGCTGGTGATTATGTAATTAGAGCTGACAGAAGTCATAGAAAAATCAGCATAATGATTTATCAAATTGAAAAAATTTTTTATGACGAATGTATTTGCAAAGTAATTATGTCTATTTATGATGAAGATTATCAAAATCTGTTTGATGATGGTTGCGTAGCTTTATATTTTTCAAATATAGAAAAATTATGGTTGGCAATAAAAGCAGCAATCAACAAAACATTAATCTATCATTGCAGGCAACCTGTGTATATAAATAATTACGAAGGAGATTTAAAATGAAAAAACTAAAAAATAAAGATGATTCTATAAAAATAAAGGAGAAAAAAATGAGAATGAATGAAAGATATATCTTTTTTATCAAAACAGAAAATATTAAAGTGATAAAAGCAATAAAAAAAGAATTGAAAAAATTTAAAGAAATTAATATATTGTCTTATAATTCAATACCAGTTTTTGCTGGCAATATATTTATAATTGATAAATTGATATTATGGGATTCATACGAAGAATATTTTGAAACATTATCAAAAAAATATAAAGAGCCAATAGGTGTATTTAAGCTAAAAATAAAATTCGATGAAGATAATTCAATTTCAGCAAATGAATTTAATGTGTTTTGTAATGGAGAAAAAAAAACCTTGACAATTATATAAATATTAATATTTTCTAATTGGTTTTTATCCTCCTATCGTTGCTATATATCTCCACGTCTATAACCGTGCAGTTTAAAATACTGCACGGTTTTTTTTATTTATATTGCTTTTATTTTTTTTAATGCTATTTTTTAGTCAGGTAAAAAAAACGATATATAAAATGTAAAAATACTATCTTTTTATTAAAAAAGAGATAGTTTTTAGAGCAAAAAAAGACTTTTATGTGATTTTATATATCTAATAAAAAAAAACTCATTATAAACGATTTTTGATAGGTTTTTTTGTTTTATATTGATAATAAAGGAATAAATATATGAGTAAAAGCAAAAAAATATCTACCGAACATAAAGAAGCAATAAAAAAAATGTATGAAGCAGGGATATCAGCTACAATGATTGTTTCTGCTATGAAAAAAAAATATAACGTAGATGTGTCTGCTAATTCTATAAGACAATGGTCATCTGTAAATAAATGGAAAAGAGGTTCTGGAGCTGAATTAAATGAAACTATAGATACTTTACCAGTGTCTTTTAAAAACGAAGTATCTAAAATTGATAAAGTTTTAAAAGAAGAAAATGATGATTCTTCAAAAGAAATCCTTGACAAAATGAGTAATTTGTTTAATTACGCTTATAAAGAACTTGAGTATAGATTGTCAAATGAAGATATAGCTAAATCATTGGAGGTTGATGATTTAATAAAAGTAATAAAAACGGCTACAGAAGCACTCGTCGAATTAAAAAAGATAAATAAAAGAACAGGTAATGTATATTTGCAATTTAATTTTGATATAGATTTTGAAAATAAAGAAGAAAAACAAATAGAAAATATAATAAATGATAACAAAAAAGAAGTAATAGAAATCGAAGAAATATTCGAAGATAAAGGTATAGATGCTTTTGATAGATTAGATAAAGCAAGAAATATAAATACAATAAGGAAAATATGACTCAAAATATTGTAAAAATAGATTATATCCCAACACCAACAGCATTAAGGTTTCATAGAAGTAAAAATAGGATAAGATGTTTATCTGGCGGATATGGTTCTGGAAAATCAACTGCTGGCTTTATTGAAGTTCTAAAATTATGTAGTATAAAAGACAATAAAGGGATGTTTTTAAGAAAGACATATCTCGAATTGCAAATGCTTGTTAATGAATTTGAGACATTGATAATTGATAAATATAATCTTAGAGATTATTATAAATATTTTGAAAAAAAACAAAAGATTGAATTATTTGATAGTATAATTTATTTAAGGTCTTGCGATGACCCAAGAAAACTTAAACAATTAAATCTCGGTTGGTGTCTAATAGATGAAGCAATCGAAATAGAAAAATCATATTATGATGAAATTTTGAATGGTAGATTAAGATTGCATAATGACACTAAGTTAATTCTATTAACAAATCCAGATACTCCTGACCATTGGATATATCAAGAATATATGAGTGGTAATATCGAATTATTTGAAATGTCGACATTTGAAAATGCAGAACATTTGCCAGCAGATTTCATAGAAAATGCTAAGAAAAAAGAATATCAAGATAAAGATTACTATGAAAGAAATTTTCTTGGTAAATGGGTAACTGCAAAAGGTCAGGTATTATGGGGTATAAAACCATATGATGAACATTATGTCTTTAATCCAAAAAGGTCAAATCAGGTAATAATCGGAATTGATTGGGGGTATAGCCCCGATTATACAGCTGTTGTCTTTATAGATGTGTTTCTAAGTAATAAATCAAATACCGAACAGATATATACTGGTGATATCATAGATAAATATATAATATTCGATTATATATATACTCAATGTAAAATTACAGCAGAAATAAGAACAATGATTTCAGAAAAATTAAATAAATATGGATTGTTTAAAAATGATGTCATTATTTATGCTGATAACGCAGAACCAGACAGAATAAATGAAATGGTAATGGATTCTTTTAAATTCGGAAAGACAATTAAAAGAATTGAAAATTTTGAAGGCGTAAAAATGGAGATTACTAATGATGCATATGAGTTTATTAATACTCACAATGTATATTATCTGCCACATTTGATAGAAATAAAAAAAAGTCTTCATCTTTTTAGATATAAGAAAAAAGATGATGGCTCTTTATCAGATATTGTAGATAGAAGATATAAACACATACCAGACGCAATAAGATATGCTGTATATTCATATTACAAAGAACAAACAAACACAATAAAAAATTCTATGCAATTAGAAACGTATATTGCTTTAAATAGATTTGATGAAGAATATCTCGACAATGAAGAGCAAACACATAGACTTCATCTAAGAATTTCAAATAGGAGATAAGTTTATGAGTATAAAAGACAAATTATTAAACACAATGTTTAAAAAACAAATTGACTCTATAACAGAAAAAATAAAAAGTGAAATAGAGTTGAAATCATATGCTGTGTCTCAATCATCCAATACGTCTATTGAAGAAGCATTAAAACGGGCATTTGCAGATGATGCAGAACCAGATTTAATAATTAATTATATGATATTCGCTTGTTTATCATATACAACTCAAGAAACAGGTAAAATAAAGCTAAAGGTTTATAAAAATGGTAAAGAAGATATAAATAATAATTTTTATATTAAATTGCAATATTTAAATCCTTTATATTCTTGTCAAGGTGAATTTATAGAACATATAGTCTTAAATTTAATATATTATGGAGTCGCATATATATTAAATTTAAAAAATTATTTTTATATCGTCAAGAAAACAGACCTCGAAGATATAGTTGTAGATAATGATACAGGATTGCCAATAAGTTATAAATATAAGGGTAAAAGCTATACAGACAAAGATATAATTATAATAAAAAATATAAATAATCCTGAAGATATAAAAGAACCATACTCTATTTTTGATAGTATAGAAAGAATTGCTCCTTTAACAAATTCAGGTGTTAAGTTTCTAAAAAATTTCTTTGAAGAAGGTGGTTTTATTCCTGGATTTTTCAAATCTTCTTCTAACGTTGATGGAACAGCAGTATTCAATCAAACAGTTGATAGATTACAAGAAGAACAATTATTTAAAAGAGTAATGAATAGAATTAAGAGTGGTAAAGCTGCAATTCTACCACCGAATTATGAGTTCGTTCCAGCCGGGACATCGCCGAAGGATTCTATAACATTAGAGATTATAAAGCATATTGAAGATATAATAGCAATAGCGTTTAAAATACCGAAATCAATAATAGGTAAATTAAGTTCTGGTGGTTCATATTCGCTTACAAACGCAGAAAGAAAAATATTTTATGATTGCGTTATAGATGTATATATAACAAAAATCGAAGGTGCATTTAATCAATATGTAAAAAGATTTATTGATAAAAATATTGAAATTAAGAGAGATACTTCAGGACTTGAATATTTAAAATTATATATGCTTGATTACGCAACTCAAATAGCTCAAGTAGTAGGTTCTGGAATATTTACAAAAAATGAAGCAAGAGAAAGATTTTTTCAGTTACCAGTAATAGAAGGTGGAGATTCATTATCAAATAATAATAACAATAATAATCAGCAATATGACAAACCAGCAGGAGATAGAGGGAATCCTGTTCAAGAAGGTGATGAGAAAAAAAATAAAGCAATAGATACTGAAAGCGATATAGAGTTAATAACAAAAATAATGCAAGAAAAAATATTAAAAATATTAGACCCATTGATAAGAGATTTAGTCATCGATTTAAAAGATGTTTTTAATATTATAGCAAGCTCTATTGAGATTTCAGACGATAATAAAGATAAAAAACCTTCGGATTATGAAGATGATTCATCATTATTATTATTATTATTAAATTCTGCTTTGTTACAAGAAGGAATGGAAAAATTTGAAAAAATATTAAAGAAATATTATCAAACTGCTATAAAAAGAGCTGAAAGAATTATATCAGAAGTATATGTAGAAGATAGAGACGAAAATCCTGCAAAAGATTATGAAGAATGGATTAATGAACAAGTAAAAAAAAGTAGTAAATATTTTTATGAAAATGATATTATAGCTATTATATTAAATATTATTATAAATAACCGAAATAACACATTTGAAAATATAGCAAATGAAATAAGAAATAATTTAATTGAAAACGCACAAGCTAAAGCAAGAATATGGTCTACAACAGAAATAATGAAAACACTTAATGAACATTTATGGAATAAATTTTCATTAATGAGTAAAAAAAAGAAGAAAACTGTAAAAGCTTGGAGGTCAATGAGAGATGAAAAAGTAAGATATTCGCATCAAATAGTTGATAATAACGAATGGATACCATTTGAACAAAAATTTACTTTAACTACAATAAACGGAAGAACATATTCAGCTGATAGACCATATGACCCAGAATTGCCACCAGAATTAGTAATAAATTGTAGATGTTTCTTAATAGTTCAATTCGTTAATAATTAAATTTCTTGACTTTTAAAAAAATAATGAAATATTTAATCGAGGTAAAAAAAATGAAAAAAATATCTTATATCGATAACGCAGTATATTTTAAAGATATTGCAAAAGATAATGAAGATGAATCTATAATAATAAAAGGTTACCCCACGACTCCTGATATAGACAGGACTAATGACATAATCGAATCATTAGCATTCAGCGACTCTATAGATACATACACAAAAGCTTCTGGCTCGATATTTTTTAATCACGATTGGAATGAACCTGTAGGTAAAATATTGTCATATATACCACCTGATGAAAATAATAGTTTTTTAATTACGGCTAAAATATATCCTGACATAAACGAAAAAGTGTATAAAATGGTAAAATATGGAGTCGTCAAAAGTTTTTCAGTAGGTTTTTTTATAAAAGATTATGTTGAACAAAAGATAAATGGTAAAAATATAACAATTATCAAAGATGCTGATTTAATTGATATTTCAATAGTAACAGTCCCAGCAAACCCAAATGCAAATTTTGAAATGGTTAAGTCATTAATAAAATCAGTAGGTATTAAAAATTTTGAAAAATTAATTAATGACGAAAATAATTTAAATATTGAAAAAGATGTTTCTAAAGATTCTTCAAGTAATGAAGATGAAGAGTTCATTAGTGTAAAGAAATGCGATATGGACAGATTGCTTAAATCTGTTGATGAAATGGTATCGTATTTTATTAGGCTTATGGATAAATTATCTTCGGAACAAAAAGAAGAATTTTGTAAAATGATGTCAAATATTAAAAATTTAAAAAAATAAGGAGATTTTATGGAATTTAAAAATATTACGGAAGCTATTGACCAAATAGCTGTATTACAAAAAAAAGCGACAGAATTTAACACTTCAGAAGACTTAAAAAAAGATATGAGTGAATCTCTAAAAGCTCTTGAATCTTTTATATTGACTCAAAAAAATAATGAACCAATTATAGAAGATAAAAAAAGCGGGGTTACTTTATCAACTAATGAATTTATAGATTTTATGATTTTAAAATCTATAGATGAAAGAGATTCTGCACTGCGAAATAGACAAAAGTATTCAGAAAAAGATTTAATGTCTTTAGTCATAAAAGATAAAGCTAAATTTAAAACTCTTTCAAACACTACAACTATGGCAGATTGGATACCTGTAGAATTTCAAAATCAAGTTATTGATTTAATAATAGAAAAAACAGCAGTAATAGCTGATTTTATTCAAAATATTTTCAGATGGTCTACTGGCTCAAGCACAAGACGATACCCATATGTTGACTGGTATGCAAGTTTTTATGGTGTGGAAGGCACAACTATAACAGAAAGTAATACAAGTGATTTATACTTTGATATATCTGCTAAACCTTTTAAGGGATTATACAAATGGACAGATGAAGTAGATATGTTTACAGTTGTAGAAATGCTTCCTATTCTTAGAAATGCTTTATATTTTGGATTGTCCATTTCAATAGAAGATTCAATTATAAATGGAGATTCGTCTTTATCATCTCCAAGTGTAAGACGATATTGGGATGGACTTAGAAGGCTTGCTATAGATGCATATAATTCAGCTGATTTATCTACGTTTAACTATACTAATTTCAGGTCATTAAGACAAAAATTAGCAAAATATGGAATTAGACCACAAGAATTACTTATTGTAGCTGAAGAAAGCAAAGCTTATTATAAAATGCTAAATGATAGTAATTTTTTAACTATCGACAAGGTAGGAGCTAAAGCTACAATATTAACAGGTCAACTTGGTATATACGATGGGATACCTGTAAGAACTTCAAGCGTATTACCATTAACTGATTCAACTGGTGAAATATCTGGAACACCTGCTAATAATACATACGGCTCAATTCTTGTTGTTAATAAAAGACCTTTTGCTGTAGGATTTTATGGCTCGCCAATTGTTGAATGGGATAAAGATATTACTATCGGAGTAACTTATCTTGTAATGAGACAATATTTTGGCTTTAGTGCTATTTATTCGACTAAAGGTGTAGCTCTTGGTTATAAAATGTAATTTATGAAATTTGTATTTTAATTAATTTACGGGAAGGGTATATGTTAAATTATAATGATATAATAAACGTATCAAAACAATATTTAGAAATTGCTGATACAATGACAACAGAAATTTCAATTATAGAAAATTTTATAAAGTATATAGTATATCCTTCCCTTTGCAATTTTGTAGGAAGAAATTTTCATATTGTTATAAATGACGGATATTGTTCTGGAATAAACACAATATCTTCGGTTGAAATAACAAATAATGCATCTGCTATTAATGATTATTATAATAATTATTATTTTGAAATAATATCTGGATTTAATGCTGGTGAAAAAAAGAAAATAATAGATTATGATGCTACTACAAACATAATAACACTTGAAAGTAATTTGTCTGGAATTCCTGATGCATCATCACGATATGCTATATTATTATTTAATGATGAAAGTTTTATAAATGAACAGAATGTGTTTGTAGATAATGAATTAGTCTTCCCCCCTTTGCAAAAAACACCGATAAATCAAATTCTTTCGCCAGAATTTTTATTAATATCTAATACTGTAATTAAGTTAGATACAGACGCTTATAAGCTAAATAAAATATATAATATAAGACATATATATGGTTTTTTTGATTATTTAAGAGATGTAGAAACAATAATTGTAATGATTTTACAAGATTTCTGGAAAAGAAAAGGTAAACACGGTTTGCAAGGTATTACTTCAAGAACAATAAATTTAGAAGATACATTGGTTGAACAAAATTATTTAAAAGAGATTTTTACAAGTTCTTATCGAGTCCAATTAGCTAAATATATTGTCCCATACGAAAA
>Ga0116193_1003921_pt1 | contig 10542 bp, 11 predicted proteins | sample AD_UKC115_MetaG_FD_89892 | JGI IMG/M metagenome (GOLD analysis project Ga0116193, IMG submission 89892) | Active sludge microbial communities of municipal wastewater-treating anaerobic digesters from Hong Kong - AD_UKC115_MetaG | ecosystem: Engineered > Bioreactor > Anaerobic > Digestate...
CAAGACGGCCACCTTCATGCCCAAGCCCTACCACGGCGACAACGGCAGCGGCATGCACGTGCACCAGTCGATCTGGAAGGGCGGCAAGAACCTGTTTGCCGGCAACGGCTACGCCGGCCTGTCCGACACCGCGCTGTACTACATCGGCGGCATCATCAAGCACGCGCGCTCGCTCAACGCCATCACCAACCCCACCACCAACAGCTACAAGCGCCTGGTGCCGCACTTCGAGGCCCCCGTCAAGCTGGCCTACTCCAGCCGCAACCGCTCGGCCTCCATCCGCATCCCGCACGTGATGAGCGACAAGGCGCGCCGCATCGAGGCGCGCTTTCCGGACCCCATGGCCAACCCCTACCTGTGCTTCTCGGCCCTGCTGATGGCGGGCCTGGACGGCATCGAGAACAAGATCCACCCCGGCGAGGCCGCCAGCAAGGACCTCTACCACCTGCCGCCCGAGGAGGACAAGCTGGTGCCCACCGTGTGCCACAGCCTCGACCAGGCGTTGGAGGAGCTGGACAAGGACCGCGCCTTCCTCACGCGCGGCGGCGTGTTCACCGACAGCATGCTGGACGCCTACATCGAGCTGAAGATGAGCGAGGTCAACCGCATTCGCGTGCAGGTCAACCCGGCCGAGTACGACATGTACTACTCGCTGTAACGGCGCGGGTGCAAAAAATGGCGGCTTCGGCCGCCTTTTTTGTGGCCGCCGGTGCAACGAAACCTGGCCGCGCGGATCAATTGAGCCGATACTTTGACCCTTTGCCGCGCCTGGCGCCGTGCGCCAGCCTGCGGTCATGCCAGCGAGGCCTGCTTCATGAACCTGCCCGTCACCGCCCGATCCATCGCTTGCACCGCCGCACTGGGGCTGCTGCTGGCCTGGGTGGCGCCCGCGTGGGCGCAAAACCGCATCTACCGCTGCGGCAACGAGTACACCAACCAGATCAAGGGCCGCACCGACTGCAAGCTGGTCGAGGGCGGCAACGTCACCGTGGTGCGCGGCACCTCGCCCACGCCGGCACCGGCCGCGGCGGGCAATGGCGCCAAGCCGGTGGTTACCGCGCCCTCGTCGGCGCCGCGGGTGGACCCGGCGGTGCAAAAGGCGCGCGACTCGGACGCCAAGGCCATCCTCGAGCAGGAGCTGCGCCGCGCCCAGGCCCGCCAGGCCGAGCTGGCCAAGGAATACAACAACGGCGAGCCCGACAAGATCGGCGGCGAGGCGCGCAACTACCAAAAGTACCTGGACCGCGTGGCCGAGCTCAAGGCCTCCATCGCGCGCAACCAGAGCGACATCGAAGGCATCCAGCGCGAGCTCAAGCGCTATGAACCCTGATCGGTATCCGAGGCCGCCGCGATAGCCCGCACGCTATCGCGCCCATGACCGCAGGCCATTTGCAGCACCGGCCGCATCGGACTATTCTGGCATCTCCCTCAACGGCAACAAGGAGATGCATCGTGGCTGACATTCATGGACCGCAACGCCTGGGCCCGCTCACCCCGCTGGTCGGCGAATGGGAGGGCAACGTCGGGATCGATCTGTCCTATCACAACAAGGACGACGAGACCGGCCGCACCGGCTACTTCGAGAAGGCCTGGTTTCATCCCATTCCGGTCCAGGAGAACGGCAAGCAATCGCTCGAAGGCCTGAACTACAAGATGACCGCCTGGCGCCATGGCGAGGAGGCGATGGACCCCTTCCACGACGAGGTGGGCTACCTGCTGTGGGAAAAGGCCACCGGCCAGATCATGCGCGCGGTGGTGTTCGGGCGCGGCATCGCCATCCTGGCCGGCGGCGAGGCCAAGCCGCGCGACACCGTGCTGCACTTCAACGCCACGCCGGGCTCGCCCAACTTCGGCATCCTGCAGAACAAGTACCTGTCCGAGCGCGCGCAGCTGATGGACTTCAAGAGCACCTTCACCATCGTCGACGCCGACACCCTCAGCTACACGTCCGACCTGGTGCTCAAGCTGGCGGCCACCGGCGGCGAGATGCACCACACGGACAAGAACACGCTGACCCGCGTGAAGAAATAGGCCAGCCCCCTGAGCGGGGCGGACGCCGGTCAGGCCGGCAGGCGCCCGCGCACGCTGCCGGCGTCGAAGGGCCCGGGCTCGGCAATCAGCTTGCGCGCCGCCTCGACCTGGTCCCAGGTGTTCCACAGCAGCACGCCGCGCACGCGGCCGGCGTCCAGGTAGTACACCACGCCTTCGCGGTACGGCGTCACCCACTGCTCCACCGTCTGCAGGCGCGCGTCCAGCGTGCCCACGGCCTCGTAGCCCAGCTCGAACAGGTCGGAGTAGAAGTAGGGCAGCTCGTCGTACGGCGCGTCCTGCCCGGCCATGCCGCGGCCGGCGCGCTCGCCCATGGCGAGGGCGGCGTTCTCGTGCTCCACCCGCAGGCGCCGGCCCAGCGCGGCGGCGGGAAAGTTCGCCACGTCGCCGGCGGCGTAGATGTCGGCATCCGAGGTGCGCAGCTGCGCGTCGACCACGATGCCGTTGTCCACCGCCAGGCCCGCGTCCTGCGCCAGTTGCACGTTGGGCGTGATGCCCAGGCCGGCCACCACCACGTCCGCGGCCAGCGTGCTGCCGTCGGTCAGCTCGAGCATGTTGCCGCGCGCGCCCTGCACGGACACGCCGGCGCGCACGTCCACGCCCCGGTCGCGGTAGTAGGCGGTGACCGAGTCGGCCAGCGCCTTCGGGTAGGCGCGCGCGCCGATGGCGCCCTCGGGAAACAGCATGGTCACGGCGGCGCCGTTCAGCGTCAGCGCGGCGGCGATCTCGCTGCCGATGAAGCCGCCGCCGATCACCACCGCGCGGGTGCCCGGCTGGGCGGCCTGGCGCAGGCGCTGGTAATCGTCCAGCGTGCGCAGGTAGATGAAGTCGGGACCGAAGGGCAGGGTGCGCGGCGCGCCGCCCGTGGCCAGCAGCAGCTTGCGGTAGTGCCAGCGGTCGCCCGCGTCGTCGCGCACGGTGTGCGCCGCGCGGTCGATGGCCACGGCGCGCCGCCGCAGCTGCACGGTGGCGCGGGCGTCCTGGATCGGGCGCCAGATGTCGTCCTCCTTGCCGTCCTTCCACAGGGCCTTGGACAGCGGCGGGCGGTCGTAGGGCGGATGCGCCTCGGCGCCCAGCAGGGCGATGCTGGCCTGGCCGTCGGCCTGACGCAGCGCGACGGCGGCGGCGGCACCGGCCATGCCGGCGCCGATGATGAGGTGGTCGAAACGGTGTTCCATGGCACGTCCTCTGCAATCGGTTGACTCACGATTGGATGCCACGCCGGGGCCGCTTCGTTCCCGCCGCTGGGGTGACCCTGCTGGCGGCGCGGGATCGGGGGTGGGGCGGCGCCTGGACTTTTTGAGTCAAAAAGGCCGATGGTCCAAGGCTGGTGCGCGCCACCAGCTATCGAATCAGGATCAACCCAGGGTCACGATCACCGGCGCGTGGTCGCTGGGCTTGGGCCATTTGCGCGGCGTGCGGTCGATGGCGCAGGCGCTGACCTGGGGCCGCAGCGCGTCGCTGACCAGGATGTGGTCGATGCGCAGGCCGCGGTTCTTCTGGTAGCCCAGCATGCGGTAGTCCCACCACGAAAAGCTCTTGTCCGGCTGCTCGAACAGGCGAAACGAATCGGTCAGCCCCAGCCCCAGCAGCGCCTGGAAGTGCCCGCGCTCCTCGTCGGTGTGCAGGATGGTGCCGGCCAGGCCCACCGGGTCGTAGCTGTCGCGGTCCTCGGGCGCGATGTTGAAGTCGCCCACCAGCATCAGCCGCGGGTGCGCGGCCAGCTCCTCGCGCAGGTGCTCGCGCAGCGCACGCAGCCAGCTCATCTTGTAGTCGAACTTGTCGGTGCCCGGCGCCTGCCCGTTGACGAAGTAGCCGTTGACCAGGCGCAGCGGCCCGCCCGGGGCGTCCAGCGTGGCGGCGATCAGGCGCGCGTTGTCGTCGGCCAGGCCGGCGATGTTGCGCGCCACGTCGCTGGCCTGCAGCGGCGCGCGCGTGAGCAGGGCCACGCCGTTGTAGGTCTTCTGGCCGAACACCGCGGCCTCGTAGCCCGCCGCGCGCAGCGCCTCGTGCGGAAACTTGTCGTCGGTGAGCTTGAGCTCCTGCAGCGCCAGCACGTCCACCGGGTTGACGGCCAGCCAGTCCAGCACGTGCTGCAGGCGGGCGGTGAGGGAGTTGACGTTCCAAGTGGCGATTTTCATGGTTCTCTTAAATCTGGGATGGGAGCTTTTCCAGGATGCGGCGCAGCGAGGTCGCATCTTCGGCGCCCAGGTACTTGGTCCATGTCTTCTCGATCGCCTTGAAGATGCGCTGGACTTCGGCTTGTGCCGCCAGGCCGCGCTCGGTCAGCACAAGGATGCGGGCGCGCTGATCTTGCGGGTCGGGCATCGAAGTGATGTAGCCGTTCTTTTCCAGCTGGGCGATCTGCTGGCTCACCGCCTGTTTGCTGACGCCGCAGGAGCCGATGAACTGGCTTGCGCGCTGCGGCCCGCTGTGAAGGAAACGCAGCACGTTGGCCGCGTGCGCGAGGGAGAGATCCGCGAAGTCCGACGCGGCGATGCGTTCCTCGAATTCCGCGACGAAGAGCATCTCGGCGTGGCGCAGCACCGCAGACAGTGGGCGCCTGCCATGCACGCTCGAGGGCTTCTGCTCGTCAATCATGGGCCCCACTATACCTGTTGGTCAACGGCTTGTCAGTCAAGCACTTGACTTCTTGAAAAAACCGACGCATACTTGTCAACAGCTTGACTATCAACCCCTAGCCGAGCAGTTCCTCAATCGTCACGAGAGATTCGGAGAAATCCATGAGTACCACCTTCCCGGTGAAGACCGGCTTGAACGATCAGGGCAGGGCCCTGTCGAGGCCGATGTCTGCAACCTTCCTCTTGATCACCGTCCTCGTCGTTGCCGCGTCGCTGCGCGCAGCGATCACCTCCGTCGGTCCGCTGCTCACGCTGATCGGCAACGACACCCATCTCAGCAAGTCGGCGCTCGGCCTGCTGGGGGCGATCCCGCTCGCCGCGTTCGCGATCGTCTCGCCCCTGGTGCAATTGCTGGTCAAGCGCTTCGGTACCGAGCGTGCGGTCCTGCTGGCGCTGGTGGTGCTGACCGCTGCCACCGTGCTCCGTTCCATCCCCGGCTGGGACGGCTGGCTGTGGATCGGAACGGCGATCATCGGCGCCGCGATCGCCGTCGGCAACGTGCTGCTGCCCACGATCGTCAAGCGCGACTTCCCGAATCACGTCGCCGCGGCCACCGGTGGCTACGTGGCGGTGCTCAGCGGATTCGCCGCCCTCGCGTCCGGCATCGCGCTGCCCCTCGGCAACGCCTTCGGCTGGCGGATTTCGGTCGGTGCCGGCGCGCTCCTCTCGCTGATCGGCGCGATCGTCTGGCTGCCCCGCCTGCGGCACCAGGTCGCTGTGAAGACCGCTGCTGAACCGCCTTCGCCCGGTTCCATGTGGCGCGCACCGGTCGCGTGGTGGGTGGCCATGTTCTTCGCGGCCCAGATGGCGAACTTCTACTTGCTGATCACCTGGCTGCCGACGATCGAAAAGCACACCGGGCAGAGCGCGGTCGCCGGCGGATGGCACCTGTTCGTGTTCCAGGCGGCGGGCATCGTGGGCGGCTTGCTGATCCCCCGCTTGATGCGTGGACGCGCGGATCTGCGCGCCGTGTCGACCGCAGTCGCCCTGACCATGGTGGTGGCGATGGTGGGCCTGCTCTTTGCGCCTGCCCTGGTGGTGTTGTGGGCGATCGTCGGCGGCATGAGCGCCGGCGCCGCCTTGGTGGTCGGCCTGACCTTCATCGCGGCACGCGCAAGGCACACCACGGACGCGGGCCGTCTTTCCGGGATGGCGCAGTCGCTGGGGTACGCGCTGGCGATGGTGGGGCCGATCCTCGCCGGGTACCTGCTCGACAAGACCAACGCCTGGCAGGCTCCCGTGTTGCTCGTGCTGGTGATCGCCGTGCTGCAGTTGATCGTCGGGCTGTTTGCGGGCCGAGACCGGCACACCCACCCCGCGCAGTAGTTATCAGAAGCACCTTTCAAACCTTCCCAAATGATTGGACAACCATGACTTCCCAGACCCCGCTCCGCATCGATTTCGTTTCCGACGTTGCCTGCCCGTGGTGCGCCATCGGCTTGGCCAGCCTGCAGCAGGCGCTGACGCGGCTGGATGGAACCGTGAATGCGGAAATCCATCTGCAACCTTTCGAGGTCAATCCGCAGCTGCCGCCCGAGGGCGAGGATGCCAACGAACGCCAGATGGGCAAGTACGGCATCAGCGAGGAGCAGCTCGAAGCCAGGCGCGCCGTGATCCGCGAACGCGCCGCGGCGTTCGGAATCGCCTTCAACACGCACAAGGGCAGCCGCGTCTATGGCACCTTCGATGCGCACCGCTTGCTGCATTGGGCCGAGCTGCAAAACCGCGCGCTGGCCCTGGCGCTGAAACGCATACTGCAGCGCGCCTATTTCAGCGATGACGAAAACATCTCCAATCACGAGGTGCTGGTGCGGCTCGCGCGCGAAGCCGGGCTGGATGCGGACGCTGCCCGCCGCGTGCTGGAGGGCGGCGAATACGCCGACGCCGTGCGCACGCAGGAGCGCCATTTCCAGCAGGCTGGCGTCCATTCGGTGCCGACGATCATCATCAATGGGCAACACCTGATTTCCGGCGGGCAGCCGCCGGAAGTGTTCGAGCAGGCGCTGCGCCAAATTGCGGGCGCGAACGGGGCTTGAGAACCATGACCCGTCCATCATCTCCCGCCACGCGCAGGCCGCCCTTTGACCCTGAACTGGTCACCACGCTCGAGAAGCTCACGGCAGTCGAGCCGCGCGTGGTGTCGCCGCAGGCGCTGGCCATCAGGCGCCAGCGCTACGCGGACGCCGCAAGCACCCTCGACCACACCGCCGGTGGTGCCGTGACCGTGGAAGAACTCGACGTTCCAGGCCACGAGGGCGGCGCCGACGTGCACCTGACGCTGCTTCGGCCGTCGGCTGGGTCGCGGCCCCTGCCGGCGATCTACTTCATTCACGGTGGCGGGATGGTCCTGGGCGACCGCTACGCGGGCATCGACGCACTCGTGCCTTATGCGGCCGATGGATCGGCCGTTGTCGTGTCCGTCGAGTACCGGCTGGCGCCCGAGCATCCGCATCCCGCACCGATCGACGACTGCCATGCGGGCATCGTCTGGCTCGCCCGCCATGCGCGGGAACTCGGCATCGACCCCGACCGGATCATCGTGATGGGCGTGAGTGCGGGCGCCGGGCTCGCCGCGGGCATCGCGCTGCTCGCGCGCGACCGCGGATTCCCCACCCTCTCCCACCAGGTCCTGCTCCGGCCGATGCTGGACGACCGGATGCGGACGCACAGCAGCCAGATGCTCGATGGCGAGGGGGTCTGGGACCGCAACGAGAACGCGTTCGGATGGGCCGCACTCCTCGGACGGCAAAGCGAGGTGTCGCCTTACGCCGCGCCGTCACGCGCCGTCGATCTCAGCGGGCTTCCGCGGACGTATCTCGACACGGGGTCGGCAGACACCTTCCGCGACGAAACCCTCGAATACGCGGGCCGGCTGTCGGCGCATGGCGTCAGCGTCGACCTTCACGTGTGGGGCGGCGGATTCCACGGATTCGAGAACCAGGTGCCCGACGCCGCGCTATCCCGCATCTGCCGCACGGTGCAGGACGAGTTCATCCGACGCGCGCTCGCCCCGGCCAGGCAGGCGAAGGGATGAGCGGCCGCAAGGCCCAGAGCCCGCCGGTGGGCGCAGCGGGTGCCAGCCGTCCTGCATGCCCGCCGGGCCTGCACCCATGGCGTGCCGGTTTTCATGGGGTTTCGAGGTTCAGGCTGCGTTGCGGCGCCGGGTAGCTTACCGTGCCGTCGGCGTGCACCTGCGCCGCGGGCGTGAGATGGGCCTCGTCGATGCCGGCGTCCATGATGTGGCGCACCGTCTCGCCGGCGGCCAGCAGGTGGTCGGCGATGATGCGGCGGTGGCAGCGCCACCACACGCTCTCGGCGCACATGATGGCGCAGCGCTGGCGCTGGCCCTGCTCGCGCAGCCTGGCCAGGGCCGCGCGAAACGGCGGCTGCAGCGCCCAGTCGGCGTAGTTGTGAAAGCTGGCGTTGTCCCACCAGCCGTTGACCTCGGGCGCCACCGCGCGCTGGCGCGCGCGTCGCCCGCCCAGGTCGGCCACGTGCGCGTAGCCGATGCCGTGCGCCGCCAGCGCCTGGGGCAGCCGGTCCTCGTTGAACTGGGGGTTGGTGCGCGAGCGCGCAAAGCTGCGCACGTCGATCAGGCACGTGACGCCGGCCGCCTGCAGGCGCGTGATGAATTCGTCCGTGCTCAGCGTGCCGTGGCCGATGGTGAACAACGGCAGCCGACTGGCCCCGCTCACTTGAAGTGCTGCCTGAACGACGCGCGATAGCCCTGGTGGCACGCCAGGCAGGCCTGCTGCACCTTGGCAAAGGCGTCGATCACGGCGCCGCCGTCGCCGCGCCGGGCCACATCGCCCATGGCGTTGGCCGCGGCGCCCACCTGCTGGTCGAGGCCGCGGAACTTCACGGCATCCGTGCCCAGCCAGGTCAGCACGCGCACCTTCTCGGTCAGCGGCGGCTCGGGGTGCTCGGCAATTTGCGGCGCTAGCCGGGCCACCTCGGCCCAGTCCTCGGCCGAGATGGCGCCCGCCACCGCCTGCATGTGGCGGCCCAGCTGCTGCATCACGCCGCGCAGGCCCGGCATGGGGTCGGCCGCCGCCGGGGCGGTTTGCGCCTGGGCGGGCAGCGCCAGCGTGAAGGCGGCAAGCAGTACGGCCGACAGCGTCGATGCGAAGCGAAGGGCAGTGGGCATGGGTTGTTTCCTGGGTGGGTGGTTCAGTTCAGCAGCCGCAGCGCCGAGCCCTTGTGCACGGCCACGTGGTCGGTCTTGTCGCTCTGGATCTCGTACTGCGGATCGCGCGCGCTGGCGTGGTGCGTGTAGCCCCTCCAGTCGAAGTCCTGCTCGTGCACCCGAACGATGCGGCCGCTCACGCGGCCCGCCTCCGAGTTCCAGCCGACGTGATCGCCCACCTTGAAGCGTGTGTCCATGGTCTGCATCCCCTGTTGCAGGCCATTGTGCGGTGGGCGCGGGGCCGCCGTCGAGCCCGCGCCTGCAAGACCCTGCCGGCGGTGGGCCGGCGTTGCAGGGGCCTGGTCGTCAAACGTCCGGGTCAGGGCGCGGCGCCGTAGGCCTCGCGCAGCTCGCGCTTGAGCACCTTGCCGATGGCGCTGCGCGGCAGCTCGTCGATGAAGCGCAGATCGGCCAGGCGCTGGGTCTTGCCGACGCGCGGGTTGGCCCAGTCCTTCAGCTCGGCGGCGGTGGTGGTGGCGCCGGCATTCGGCACGACGAAGGCCACCGGCGTCTCGCCCCACTGCCCGCTGGGCACGCCCACCACGGCCACGTCGTGCACGGCGGGATGCTGGCGCAGCAGCGCCTCCAGGTCGCTGGGGTAGATGTTGAAGCCGCCGCTGATGATCATGTCCTTGCGGCGGTCGATCAGGGTGAGGAAGCCGTCGGCGTCAAAGCGCCCGACGTCGCCGGTGCGGATGAAGCGCTTGCCCGTGGCGTCGAACCACTCGGCCTCGCGCGTCTTCTCGGGCTGACCGTGGTAGCCGGTCATCATGCCGGCCGAGTGGCCCACCACCTCGCCCGCCTGGCCGGCCGGCAGCTCGCGTCCCGCCTCGTCGATCAGGCGGATGTCGCTGCCCGCGGCCGGCCGGCCCACGGTGTGCAGCTTGTCGGGGTGCAGGTGGGCGTCGAGGATGCAGGTGCCGCCGCCTTCGGTCATGCCGTAGAACTCGGTCAGCCCGCCGGGCCAGCGCGCCAGCACGTCGGCCTTGAGCTCGGCGCGAAACGGCGCGCTGGTGCAGAACTTGGCGCGAAACGACGACAGGTCGAAGCCGCCAAACTGCGGCAGCGCCATGATGCGCTGGTACTGCACTGGCACCAGCATGGAGTGCGTAGCGCGAATCTGCTGCGCGGTCTGCAGGTAGCGCAGTGCATCGAACTTTGCCATCAGCCGCACACTGCCGCCCCAGCACAGGCCGGGGAAGAACGACACCAGCGTGGTGTTGGAGTACAGCGGCGTGGCCAGCAGCGTGACGCTGTCCGGCCCGTAGCCCTGCGCCAGGCCGCGCACCAGGTGCGCCCAGCGCATGCCGTGCGATTGCACGATGCCCTTGGGGTTGCCGGTGGTACCAGAGGAATAAATGATGTTGAACGGGTGCTCGGGCCCCACGTCCACCGGCTGCGGCGCCGCGCCTTCAGGGGCAAGCCACTCCGTCCACGGCGTGCCCACGCCGGTGTCGTCCAGCGCCACGAGCGGCAGCGCACCTGTGCCTTCCATCACCGCAGGCGGCACCGCCGCCCTGCCCTGCGCATCGGCAAACAGCAGGCGCGCCTGGGCATCGCCCAGCATCGACGCCATGGCCTCGGGCGTGACGGACGGCGCCAGCGGCGCCACCACCACGCCTGCACGCAGGGCGCCCAGGTACACAGCGGCATAACGCACCGACG
>Ga0116193_1003922_pt1 | contig 10541 bp, 6 predicted proteins | sample AD_UKC115_MetaG_FD_89892 | JGI IMG/M metagenome (GOLD analysis project Ga0116193, IMG submission 89892) | Active sludge microbial communities of municipal wastewater-treating anaerobic digesters from Hong Kong - AD_UKC115_MetaG | ecosystem: Engineered > Bioreactor > Anaerobic > Digestate | place...
AGCCTTTTCTCTAATTCAAGCCTGGAAGCTGTCTTTTTGAAGTCATCTATTCGTTTCTGGTCTTCTTTTTGTTTGTTTTTTATGGCATCAGCCTGTGTTTTATTTGAATAATGAGTTTGTGAGGACTTTTTCTCTTGTTTGCCTGTAGTCAATGAATTTTTTTTGTCTGAATTTTGTTTTCTAAACTTTTGACCTGTTTTATCTATTAAAGCATCAAGAGAATCAGTAGTCGAATCGAGGGGTTTTACATCTTTTCTTTTGAAAATTATTCCATTTTTATTCTGTTTATCAAAGAGACTGAAATCTACTTTCCCTCCAGCTTTCTGAAACTTTTCAAGCATCTTTTTTCTGGCTTGTTCATCCAGGTCATCAACACCAATCTTTTTTCGTAAATTATTAAAATTATCATAATCAGGACTCATAAATGTCCTTTAATTTAATTATGTTTTAACTTTATTATAGTACTCTGTAAAAAAAATAAAAATTAATTTAAGGAAATATTGTTCAAAGTATCACCAAATTTATTATAGATTATTCTGGAAATTTGTTCCACAACCTCTTCTATTGTAAGACATGTTGTGTCGATTTCAATAGCATCTTGTGCCTTAACGAGAGGGTTTTCTACTCTTTTCGAATCATATTCATCTCTCTTTTCCAGATCGGATTGAACAGTTTGTAAATCTGTTATTTTACCCTCCTGAATCCATCTTCTTAAAGCTCTTTGTTCACTTTGTGCGGTTAGAAAAATCTTTAGTTTTGCATCCGGAAAGACGTTTGTTCCTATATCTCTTCCTTCCAGTATAGCATTTGTTTTTGCTGCCATTTCTCTTTGTTTTTGCACGAGGAATTTTCTAACAATTGGAATGGAAGATACAAAGGAAACTTCCTTTGTGACTTCTGGACTTCTGATTTTTTGACTTACATCTTCTTTGTTCAGGTATACAAAATCTTCTTTAAGCTCTATATCTATGGAAGGCAAAATGTATTGAAGTTCAATTTTGCCTTCTTTTAATGGAAGTAGAAGATTTTGTTCAATGAGAAATAAAGTGATAGCCCGGTACATTGAACCGGTATTAATATATGTAAAATTAAATTTTTTAGCAATTTCCTTTGCTATCGTGCTTTTACCTGATCCAGAAGGACCATCTATAGCTATTACAAACAAAACTTTACCCTTCCTCTTTATAGTTATTTTCGGGTTCTATTTTTTTCTGTTTTTCAAGCTTTAATAAAGGCTCTATAAGATACTCAGGAATCTCCTTTTTTTCAGCTGGTTTGAGGTTACCTATCCTTAAAGGACCAACTCTTACACGAATAAGTCTAGAAATAGGTTGTTTAAAAGCTGCGAATACATTTCTAATTTCCCTATTTTTTCCTTCTGTTAAGAAAATTCTAGCCATCGTATCTTTTACAAGAATTATATCGTTAGCCTTATAAAAAACTGAATCTATCATAACTCCTTTCTTAAATGCTTTTATAAGCTGTTGTGAAATAGGCTTATAGGAAAAAACGAGATATTCTTTTTCTATTTGATAAGATGGATGAGTAAGTATATTGATAAGTCTAGTATTATTTGTTATAAGGAGCAATCCTTCAGAATAGTAGTCCAGCCGTCCTGCAATTTTTAAGTTTTGTCTTTCTTTAAAAAACTCTTTCAAGCCTTTTTGATCACCTTGATCGTAAAATGAGGAGAGATAGTTTACAGGTTTATAAAAAACATAGTATTTATTTGTTTTATCAACAAATATTCTTTTCCCATTTACAATGACTGTATCATTTTCTGAAACATCAAAGTAAGGTATGGTGACAATAGAACCATTTACCCTAACTTTACCTTCCTTTATGAAAGTTTCAGATTTTCGGCGTGATATGGAAGAATAATTTGAAATAAATTTTTGTAATCTCACATTTTTTCTCCAAAAAAATTTACTTCACCGAGAAGTTCCTCTGGTTTGGGAAGCTGGTCTAAGGAATTTAGATTAAACAACTGTAGAAATTTTATTGCCGTTCCATATAAACAAGGTTTACCGGGAACATCTTTTTTTCCTTTGACTTCAACAAGTTCAAGTTCAATGAGTCTCTTTAAAGAATATGAAGAATCCACACCTCTTATTGCCTCTATTTCTGTTTTTGTTATCGGTTGCTTAAAAGCAATAATTGAAAGAACTTCTTTTAAAGGTTCAGTAAGTTTTGGTTTATAATCGGTTATTTTATATAGCTTTTTAAAAGAATCCTTTATATCTGGATTAATGATATAGAAAAAAGATTCATTTTGCTGTTCTAAAAGTATCCCTCTATTGGAAAACTGAAGCTCCTTTTTAAGTTCAAGCATAAGTTGTAAACATGTGTCTTCGTCAATCTGGCAGAGTTTTGAACAATATGCAACATCAACAGGTTTTCCCTCATAAAAGATTATGGCTTCAATAAGACGAATGTAAAATTTTTTTTCATCATTACTTAATAATACCATTTTATTACCTATTTAAAGGTGTATTTATGATGTTCTTGAATAAGGCATAATTTTTCTAAAGCTTTAATATATATAATAAAGGAGCGCTTAAATTGTCTATAAAAGCTTTAAAGGCTCTAGCTTGCATGAAATAAAAGAAAAATTTTTAAAATTGCTACTTTTAAGAGGAGTGCCATCAATCAGTAAAACATATATTTTCTTTAAAGTCAAATTTATTTAGCACCTTTGCTATTCACTTCTTTTTCAGGTCAAGTCATAAAAAGAAAAGCAAAAGCAAAAAAATAATAATCTAATTTGTTTATTATTGTTATAAGGATATATGCATTTCTTTTTTTAAAATAACCATGCATCTGCCATAGAACGGGTATGTACATAGTATTCTATACAAATATTGCTTTAATGTTAAAAAAGCATGCATTAACCGGATGTACCTTATTTTTTTTATAATATTTACTTTAAAGATGAACAAAAAGCCCCGGTTCTCTGTATCTTAATATCCGAAAAGTGGTTGTGCTGTGATATGGTAGCAAATTTAGATTTAACAAGCTCTAAAATTGCTAAAAATAGACAGATATAATCACTTCTAGTGGTAAAATCTTTTACTAAAGTTGAGAAAAGAAGAAAATCATTTGTTTTTAAGGTATTTAGCAAGTAATTATACTTCTCTTCGACAGTTGTTGAAGTTCTTGAGATAATGATTTCAGATTGTTTTGGTATATTTTTTATAAGAGATTCAAAATGATTTAAAAGTTCGACTATCGAGATAGATTCCCACTGCTCATCCTTTGATATTGAAAATTGTTTTTCATTTGAGTATATTGGTATGTTGTTTGATAAATCTTCTTTTTCAATTTTTATGAAAGCTTCTTTTAAAGATTTATATTCAAGAAGCTTTTCAACAAGTGGAAGCCTCGGATCTTCAAAATTTTCATCATCTGAAATAGTAATATTATCTTGATGGGGGATCAGCATTCTCGATTTTATATATAGAAGCTCAGCTGCCATAGATATAAAGTGAGATATCTGTTCCATCGGGAAATCTTTTATATTTTCAAGGTAAGCAAAATACTGATCTGCGATAAGAACAATAGGAATATCTGTTATCTGTATTTTATTAACTTTGATAAGAAAAAGAAGGAGATCAAGAGGTCCTTGAAAAATATTGTCCATTTTAAATGTAAATTCACTCATTGAAAAAAATCAAAAACTATTTTTCATATTGTCAATATCTAAATTTTAAATATTTAAACAAAAATTAAAGGCTTTTAGGTTGTATCATTGAAAATTGTTTTTTTTATCTTTCTATTGCTTGATAAAAGGATTGAAGTTCTTGTTGAAATATATGTACTTTTTCGATAAATTTTTGAATATCTTCTTTAAAAGAAATTTGCTCATAAATTTGTTCATTCTCATTTTTATTTTCTTCAATTTCCAATTCCAGCTTTTCAGCTTCTTTACCCAGATATATTGATCCTGCAGTATATAGTGTTCCCTTGAGCGTGTGAAGATGAAAGTTAAAGGATTTATAATCTCTTTTCTCCAGAGAGTCAAATATTTCATCTAACAAAAATGGTATTTGTGTAATGGTATTTTTCAGAACATTTTTGATTATAGGTATATTTTTATCTGTTATTGATAATAGTTGATCTTTATTGAGATATAAGAATTGAGGCAAATCATTGAAATTATAACTAATAATGTTCTCTTCTGCTTTTTTTTCTTCTAGATTTGTTATCCTCGATTTTTTTCTAATTTGTATGCTATTTTTATTCCTTATTTTTTCATAATTTTTCGCATTGTTTTTTATTTTTGATTCATCTTTACTTTTTCTATAAGTTTGTACCTTATTTTTTATCTTTGTTTCAATTTTGCTATTTTTTTCTATATTGTTTTTATCATCGCCTGGTTTAATCCTATTAAGGTAATAGTCTATTTTTGCAAAAAACTGCTTTTCATCAATGGGTTTTGAGATATAATCATCCATACCAGATTCAAAGCATTGTACTATCTCTTCTTTTTTAGAAAAAGCAGCTATCGATATGATTGGAGTGGTAATCCCCATTTTTCTAATAGCTTTTGCGGTTTGAAGTCCATCCATAATTGGCATGTTAACATCTAGAAATATTAAATCAAAACTCTGTTTAGTTATTGCTTCCATAACCTGTTGACCATTTTCAAAAAATTCAGCATCATATTTTTGATTTTCCAGAAAATATTTGAGAACTTCTTTTACTATATTGTTATCTTCTGCAACAAGTATATGAAAATTTTTATTGTATTCATATTTTGAAAGCTTTTTTTTTGTTTTAATATTGCTATTATCAATATTTGAGAGTTCAATGCTATTTTCCGGATTTTTTTCTAAGGGAATTTTCAGCAATGTTAATATTAGAAAAGTTAGCTTTTTGTATGTAAATGGTTGTTCTAAATAAATTGTATCATGCACAATAATATTTGATATTATTTTGCCATCGTTTATTTGATCATTTAAAAGAAAGAAATCATCTGAATTTTCAACATTAAAAAAATCGTTGTTCTGATCTTGATTTTTATCAATGTTCGTGTTTTCGTCAAATGAAGTTATTTTTGATTTTAAAAAGACTATCGTATAAATATTTTTATCAATTTTATAGCTATTTTTTTTATTAATATTATCCACGAAAAAAACTGGCATTGGAGCATCCAAATTTATATTTCTACTTTTTATGTTATGTAGATCTATATAGTCCAGATTTAAGTAATCCAATAAAGAAATTAGCTTTTCGATCAATAATTCATCTTCAATATCAATAAATATAGAGAGATTCTCTTTTCCATGGAGTTGAAGCCTTTCTCGCTGGAAATAGTATAATTCATCTATCTCATTTTTACTTAAAGATTTTATAAAGTTCTTATTTGAATGTATTAAAGTTAAAGGAAGTTTTACATCAAATGTGCTTCCTTCATTTACTATACTTCGAAAGTTAATCTGCCCTCCCATAAGTTCTATAAGTTGTTTTGTTATTGAAAGTCCTAACCCACTTCCTCCATATTTGTGAACTATAGAAGCATTGGCTTGAACGAAGGGTTGAAAAATTTTCTCAATTGATGATTCTTCTATACCAATGCCGGTATCTTGAACTCTAAAAAAAAGAGTAATTTTATTTGTTTTTTTTATTTCCAGTGATTTTATCGTGACTGTAACTTTTCCCTTTTCAGTGAATTTGATAGCATTTCCTATGAGATTGATAAGTATCTGTCTGATCTTAACAGGATCCCCACTGAAGATATCTGGTAAAGATGAATCAACAATGAAATGAAGGGAAATATTTTTATTTGCAGCTTGTAAGTAAAAAATCTCAGTTAATAGATCTGTCATATTACGAATAGAAAAAGGGGTGGACGAAATCTCCACTTTCTTTGTTTCTATCTTAGAAAAATCAAGAATGTCATTGATCAATTGCAAAAGCATTTTTGAACTATCAAGGATCATTTTTGAATAATATTTAGGTCTTTCTTCTTTTATATCCATGTTTAGTATAGTCGATAGACCGATTATAGATGATAAAGGGTTTCTTATCTCATGACCAAGTGAAGCCAGCAGGAAGCTTTTTGCTTCATTTGCTTGTTCGGCTTTTATCTTTTCATCTTCAAGCATCGATATGGTTTGCTTCAGTTGTTCGGTAAGTTGTTTTTGTTTAGTAATATCTAATATTGTTCCAATTATTTTTGAAGATTTGCTATTGGTGAAATCAAGAGTCTTTCCTTTGAGAAGAAATATATGCAAAGATTGATCTGTACTCAAAATAGTAAGTTCAACTTCGGAAAAATATTCATTTTCTATCTGATTGTAAAAATGATCAAGTGTTGTTCTTGATTCTTCACCAAAAACATTGTATAACATCTGCCTTGTAAAATTAGATTGAAAAGGTATACCGATTAGATCAAAGAATATTGACGATGCAATGATGTTTTGAGTTTTTAAATCTTCTGTCCAGAAGGCCATATCTTGAGCTTCCTGAGCAAGTTGAAGATTTATAAGTTGTTCTTTCAATAAGTTATCTTTGTTAATATTATCAATCAATGTTGCTATAATATTGGAATATACAAAAAGATTATGAATGGTAGTAGATGATAAATACAATGTTTTTAATATATCATTTTCTTCAAGTATCAACTTTTTAAAACTTTTTATCCTTTTTGATTGAATCCATATTGAAATACCAATAATTTTGCTTTCGAAAAAAATTGGAATAATTAAAACAGGTTTATTTCTAAAAGAAATATTTAATGAAACTGGATTAATTTGTTCACTATTATTAATTTTATTATTATTTTTATTTTGCCTTTTAATATAAGAAGGAGCTTCTATTATTGAATTAATTAACTCTAAATTTATATTTTCATTGTAATATGATTGATTTTTATGAAGTTGATCTACAATATTATCAGGCACTCCTTCTAAAGATATTTTTTTTCTGAAAGTATATTTCTTATAGCAAACTGAATCCTGGTAGTCAACATGAAGATAGAATGCTGAATCTGTGTAAGAATTATTTTCAATAAAATAAATTGCAATTGATTCAAACTGAGCTATTGAGGATATATTTTGAAATGATTCTTTGATGATACTCTTAAAGTTTCCTGTTTTTAATATAATAGAGATAGTTTTTTCAATTTCTTCATTTATTTTTTGATTTATTTGAAGATCGATCTGTTGAAGTTTTAGTTCTGTAAGATCTTTACAGATCCCAAGGATACCAATTAATTCATTTTCTGTTGATATTATAGGTGATTTTACTATTTCGAAATAATTGAATATTTGAGTTTTTTTTGTTGCAGAAGAAAGTGGGTTTAACCATAGATGTATCGTATTTTTTGTTCTGTTTTTCAATACATACTGATCTGAGGTTACGAAAATACTACTTGAAACTTCCCCAAATACCTCATCATTGCTTTTGCCTATAAGAAAGTCTTTTGATCTTAAAAAATATTTTTCGAATACCGAGTTTACAATAATATATTTTCTGGCATTATTTTTTACAAACACAAGATCTTGCATAGTATTGATAAGATTTAAAAGATAACTCGTTTGAATATCGAGTAATTCTTTTGTTTCTAAAGGTTGAATATAAATTCTTATGAAACAAATATAAATTGGTAGATCAATAAGATGGTCTTCATTTGAAATGATATATTGGCGCAGAAACCTTTTTATAAGGTAAAGATCTTCATTTTTGTAAAATTTATCACTTATGCAATTTATATCTATTTGATACTTTTTTTTGATATAAGGTGTAATATCATCTGGTATTTTATTTATAATAATGGATCTTTTAGAATTTACCGAACTATCCTGTATGGAGTTCTGGAATAGTATTTTATCTTCAAAAAAATCAAATATGGAGATCTTTCTTTTTTGTTGAATCAACTTTTCAAAATAATCTTTATCATAAGAAAAGATATTTATGATGGCCACATTATTTGCTGCCAGAACATCTCCATTGCTATTGATACAGACTATTGAATATGGAGAATCGTTGAAAAATGGATCAAAAAATTTAAATTCACTCATAAAGCACTCTTATTACAACTTCCATATTACTTCAATTGCAGTGAAAGCACTAACAACAAAATAGAATTCTGGAAACGTCAATTATGTGGTTTTGGGAACTTGAATTTCTTATATGCTCTTTACAAGAAGAAATACTCATTAAACGTATAAACCCAATATGTTTTTATCACCGCAATCCATGGCAGAAAGGTAAAGCTTTTTAAAAAATTTAAACTACCTGTATTAGTAACACCTGATAGTTTTATTAAAAGCAAAGAAAATAAAAATAGTTTCGTATTATTTTTATTAAACATAATGCGTCTTAAATCCTGGCTCCCACCTCGTTTAAGTATATAAAAAAGTACTGATAAAATTTTCACTGAACAGTTGTAGCGTTTATTAAATAATTTATTATTTGATACTTTAAACTTTGGCTAATTATAAAATTTTTTCAAAAAAAAGCAAATAACTTTAATCTTGAGATTTGAATAATATGCCTGAAAATTTTAATAATGAATATTGAAAATTGAGCTAATCATGCTATAATTTTATTAATGATAATCCTTTTAAATATGGATTCTTCACTTTTGTATACTGAAACAGTAACAGTCGAAAGTCCAGAGTTAGGGAAAAAGTTTTTTAGGGTTTCTCCTCGCGTAGCTTTAAGTATCCTGTATAAATGTTTTTTCCCTGGACTTATGACTTTTAATTTTCACCTGTTGTATAGTCAGGTTATTTATTCTTGACTTTCGATTTTTGGTTGTTGTACTTTGGACTCTTGACTTTTGTATTCTTTGTTTCAGGAGCGTTATAATTATTTTTTTATAAGTTAAATTATTTTAAAATTTACATTTTTGAGGTTAATGTGGAAAGAATAAAAAGTCTTACTCAGCTTGATGGAGTGATTACTCAACTACCAAGAGGAGGGTATCTGGTAAACACCTCTGCTGGATATATACAGTTTGGTTCTCCTCCAGAAACATTGAAGGATACCCTCTTTTTACCTCTCGGTGTTCCAAAAATATTTATTTTGCCTATAGAACACTTTGATCCAAAACAGGGGATGAGCGTGGCTGAGATAGAATTCCCAATATATTTTAATTATTTTCTTAAAAAACAAAAAACAAAAATATACGTTGATCCAGCTCATATTTCAAATATGGTCACAGTTCTTAACGAAGCAGTTTTTGGGCCATCAGATATTGATCTTACAGATGAGATTTTTGAAGATGGGAAGTCATATATTCCAGATCTTAAAAAGGAGATGGATTTTTTTAGAGATAATAGAAATATTGATGATATGGTGGAACTTCTACCCATGGCAGATAGTTTCAATATCGATGAGGTTAAAATTATTCGAAATAAAGATGGAAGTTTTACTATTTATGATAAAGGAACTTTTCTTGTTGAAATACCTGCACATCTTTCATTTAAAGCTGTCTATAACCTTGGTGAAACCTTAAAAGAACCTTTTCACCCTCCTGAGTTTGGCATAACCTGTCTCGGTCCATCTCATGGTTTTGATCCTGAACAAAACACATCTGGTTTTATCCTGTGGATAAATAAACTTGGTATAATGATAGATCCTCCTGCCAACTCAACTTTATGGCTTAAGGATTCAAATGTTAACCCAAAGCTTATTGATTCAATTATACTTACTCATTGTCATGCCGATCATGATGCTGGAACTTTTCAAAAGATACTCGAAGAGACAAAGGTTACGATTTATACCACTCCAACCATAATGGCAAGTTTTATAAGAAAATATTCAGCTTTAACAAGGATTCCATCATCTACATTAAAAGAAATGTTTAACTTTTACCCATTAAAGATTAATCAAAAATATGATATTCATGGAGCACTATTTTCATTTTACTATTCTCTTCATTCTATCCCGACTATTGGATTTCATTTTGTATATAGAAATAAGACTTTTATCTATTCATCAGACCACCTTAATGAACCAGCACTTATAACAGATCTTTATAAAAAAGGAGTCTTAAGTGAAAAAAGATACCATGATCTTATAAATTTTCCATGGGATAAGGATATCATATATCATGAAGCCGGGATACCACCTCTTCATACTCCAGTATCTTACCTGAACTCACTTCCTGAAGAGATACAAAGAAAAATTACCGTATATCATATAGCAAAAAAAGATTTCCCGGAGAATACGTTTTTAAAACTTGCCAGGTTTGGCATTGCAGAAACTGTCTATCCAGATATTGAAAAACATGAATATGAAGAGGCATATAGAATTCTTGATGTTTTTAGTAGAATTGATGTCTTTAAAACACTTCCATTTGAAAAAATTAAAGACCTGCTCCTTGTCGTAAAAAAAGTAAATTTCCTAAAGGGAAGTTATATTATAAGAAAAAATACAAAGCCAGATTATTTTTATGTCATTATTTCTGGAAATGTTTCAGTTACTGGCTTAAATGATATTGAAATAAAAGATAAGGTATATACTACTTTTGAATATTTTGGAGAAGCATCAATACTTAACAATGAAACAAGAAAGGCAGATGTTATTGC
>Ga0116193_1003923_pt1 | contig 10541 bp, 11 predicted proteins | sample AD_UKC115_MetaG_FD_89892 | JGI IMG/M metagenome (GOLD analysis project Ga0116193, IMG submission 89892) | Active sludge microbial communities of municipal wastewater-treating anaerobic digesters from Hong Kong - AD_UKC115_MetaG | ecosystem: Engineered > Bioreactor > Anaerobic > Digestate...
TACGAGGGTAAGAATTTCGGCAGAATCTTCTAAAATTAAAACTGAATGTTCAAAATGAGCACTCAAAGATTTGTCATAGGTGCTAATAGTCCAGCCATCTGAATCAAGTACCACACGCTCACCACCAAGCGTACTCATAGGTTCAATCGCAATAACCATGCCTTTAGCTAATGTTTTGCCAGTGCCTACTGTTCCATAGTTGGGAATGTCTGGTTCTTCATGCACCTCGTGCCCTACACCGTGACCCACTAAATCTCGCACTATGCCAAAGCCATATTGAGTCAGCACTTTTTCTACCGCTGCACCAATATCGCCAACTTTCACACCATCTTTAACAGTATTAATACCAGCAATGAGCGATTCTTCTGTTCCTTTAAGGAGTTGTCGCTTTGCGCCACTACTTTCACCTGCAATTACAGTAATGGCGGCATCGGTAATCATCTTGTTATAGTTCACCCCAAAATCGAGACTCACTAAATCACCATCCTCCACAACTTCAGCACCCGGAATTCCGTGTACAACTTCTTCATTGCGAGAAATACAAATAACATCAGGGAAGCCTCCGTAACCAAGAAATGCTGGTTTACCACCTAAAGCTTTTAACTCTTTCGCCGCTAAATCTGCTAGTTCTTTAGTGGTTATACCAACTTCAACTTTTGGTTTTAAAAACTTTAAAACCGCACCAAGCATTTGCCCGCTTACGCGGATATCTTTGATTTCTTGGGCAGTCTTAACTTTTGTGTACATAAAACTACTCTTCGCTTAGTGTTGGAGCAATCTTTAAAGCCTCTAGCTCAGCTTCTATACGATCGTGAACCTCGCCCACACTTCCAGTTCCATCAATGTGCGCTATTTTTACTTTGTCTTCAGTTAGAAAGGTAAGGATTGGGTAAATTTCTTGACGATAAATATTAAGTCGCTCTTCTATAACCTCTGCTGTATCATCTACGCGCCCTCGTACTTTAAGACGTTTTTCAAGCTCTGCGCGTGGTACTTCTAACACAATAGCGAGCCCAATCGAACGTTCGTGCCGTGGTTGAGTTTTTACAAGCCACTGTGCCTGTTCTAGCTTTCTTGGGTATCCGTCAAGAATTACTCGGTCGATATCTTTTGCGCGCTCTAATGCATCGGCAATCACTTCATTGGTTTGTTCAGTTCCGACCAATGCGCCTGTTCGCATAAGCTCTGCAATTTCTGGATCTCTGGAATCACGAAGTAATTGCCCAGATGAAAGCCAGCGCCAACCATGGCGTGCTGCCAATATTTGACCCTGAACACTTTTACCTGCACCAGCCGGACCAAAAAAAACTATCATGTACGTTATTACCCCTTTTTTTAACTTAATGTTTCTTTTACTAACGCTGAGATTCTTGCACCATCAGCAGACTGACCAAGCTTGGCTTTTACAGCGCCAATAACCTGACCCATTTGCTGCATTGTTGGCGAATCCATGCTGTTAATAACTTCATCAACAGCTGATTTAATTTCTTCGTCACTTGCCTGCTCTGGAAGATACTGTGCAATTACTTCTTGTTCAAATCGTTCTGATTGAGCTTGCTCGGTTCTACCGGCACTTTCATACATCTTGGCAGAATCACCCCGCTTTTTTGATTCTTTTGTGAGAACATCTACAACTTGTTCGTCACTCAAACCCGTATCTCGTACACCAAGTTCTACTTCTTTGTAGGTAATCGCTGTTTTAAGCATTTTAAGTGCTTCGACACGCTCTTTATCTCCTGAAAGCATTGCCGCTTTCAAGTCTGAGTTTAGTGTATCTTTAAGCATTATGTGCCTATTTCTGGCCTAAGCGTATACGTTTCATTTTTTCCGCTTTTCGTTCTTTACGGATAATTGCTTTTTCTCGACGTTCTCGCTTGCTGAGCGGTTTTGTGAAGAATTCGTTATTTTTAACAGTAGCAATAACTCCAGCTGAAGCTACTTTGCGGTTAAATCGGCGAATAAGGTTTTCAACGCCTTCTTTGTTGTCTTTTCTTGTTACTTGAATCATACCAAATAATTCTACTACAGATAGCTACTACTGACAAGCTTAAATTTTATTTTGACTGCGAACGCTGACTTTTAAGCACTATACTTTGAAGTTCTTTAAACAAAATAAACTGCTTATTGGTGTAGTAGACTTTGCTATTACCCTTTTTTTCAGAAACTAAAAAACCAATTTTTTCTAATTTTTTGAGCTCCCGCTGAATGTTTCCAGCGTCTTCTCTAATTAGTTTCGCAAGGCCACGAACGTGGGTGCGAAAATCAGGATATTTTGCATATACAATTATAATTTTTCTTCTCACACGAGATGTAATAAACGTATCAAGCATAACTACCTTAGTATAGCACGCAGCTATTGTTGAAACGACAATATTATTAAGTTTTAGTTAAATATGTAAGATTATTCACACTTATCTGTTAAATGTGGCTTACTTCCACTTCAAAATTGCTTCGTTGAGAATTTTTACAATATCTTCTTGCTTAGGAACATCATTTTTTTCAAAGTAGTGATCGAGCTCAAATGTACCATCAATTACAGAAAGAACTTGGAGCTCGTCGGCTAATATGTGCATTTTATCTACGGCGGCAACCGAAGCAAACGGCGTCACAATCACAACTTTTTTCGCCTTCACAGGTTTTAAGAAGTTCATTGTGGCAAGCAAAGAGGTTCCGTTTAAAAAACCGTCCGACACAATAATAACGTTGCGACCATCTAGAATATCCGCGTCTACCAAACCTCCATCAGAAAGCAGCCGGTTAAGTTCGTGCCACTTTTCCATTTTGAGCTCTTCAATTACTCCGTGGTATTCGCCCACAAGCTCGTCAAGCTCTCCGGTTGAAAATAAATCGTTATAGGTAAAACCACCGTTTTGATCTACCACACCCACTGCGGTTTTTTCACCGGGAAGTGTAATATCTTGTGTAAGAAGAAACATCAACGGACAATGTAACTCTGCAGCAATTTGTGCACCGACTACTACCCCACCATCTGAAAGCGCTAAAACAGCTGAATCCTCAAGCCTATACTGTTTTAACTTTTCGGCCAGCTTCTGACCAGCTTCAGCTCGTGATGCAAAATACATAGTGTTAGTTTACCAGAAAGCTGCCCAACTAACTGTATCTGAATACAAGTTGATGGTACCATCGTGCTATGACGATACAATTAGCTGGGTGCGTACTCAAAGATAAACAACACAGAATCTTGCTGCTCCACCGTAATAAACGAGGTGTTGTTCAATGGGAACTACCTGGAGGAAAGGTAGAAGAAAACGAAACAACCGAGGCAGCAGCCATAAGAGAGCTTAAGGAAGAACTTGGAATTACCGTAAAACTAAAAATAAAACTAGGGACCTGCTTATTTACCGAAAAAGGTCGCCGCTATAGCTACACATGGTTTCAATCAAGTATCGCAAGTGGAACCCCGTCTATTAAAGAACCGGATACCTTTGATGATTTACGATACTTTGATTTTGAGGAACTAACCGAGCTTCAGCTTTCAGCTAATATGAAGCAGTTAGTGCAACAGATTGAAACCAGTACGATCAGCTGGCAGTGAGCTGTACGCTATACTGATTAGTGTGAATTACTATCATGTGTGCCCTATCGGAACAATTGCCGGCAAGCAAGACCTGCTTACCTACCACTCGGAAGAAGTCATTCAAATTGGTTCGATTGTGGAGGTTCCTTTTGGTAGAACAAAAAAACAAGCTGCCGTAATATCAGTAACCTCTAAGCCCGAATTTGTTACAAAGCCAATTAGCACTGTACTTGAAGAAGTTGTGCCGCAGCACCTTATTGCACTCAGTAACTGGATTAGTGAATATTACGCTGCGCGACTTACGACTGTTCTTCAAGCAGTCCTACCTAAAGGGCTTGGCAAAAAACGACGCGTTAAGGAAGAAACTGCTAAGAAAGTTACTCGTTCTAATGTCGACCATCCTCTAACTGCTGAACAAAAAGCTGCGATCAAACCAATTCAAAGTTCAGAAAATATCACCCATATTCTGCATGGAATAACCGGCTCAGGCAAAACAAGGGTGTATCAAGAACTTGCAAAAAAAACGCTGGCCGAAAAAAAGAGCGTGCTTGTGTTAGTGCCTGAGATTTCGCTAACCCCGCAACTTGCCGCTGAATTCGAACAACTACACGACCACGTGCTGGTGCTTCATTCAGGACTCACCGAGGCTAAGCGACACACAAATTGGCAAATGCTTAAAGATTCTAAAAATCCATGGGTCATTGTGGGTCCACGTTCGAGCTTATTTTCTCCACTGCAAAATATAGGCCTTATCGTAGTTGATGAGTGTCACGAACCGAGCTTTGTCCAAGATTCTCAGCCAAAATATTCGGCACTACGTGTTGCCAGAAAATTAGCTGAACTTTCAGGAAATGCTAAGTTAGTACTCGGAAGCGCCACGCCTTTGGTCGCCGATTACTTTGTAGCCTCTGCCACAAATACACCAATTATTGAGCTCAATTCACCGACAAACAAGCGCGACACATCTGTAGATATTGTTGATATGCGCGACCGAGACACATTCGGAACACACCCATTGTTCAGCAAAAAATTGCTTGATGCTATGAATAAATCAATTACTCAAAATGAGCAGATTCTGTTGTTTCATAATCGACGAGGCACTGCCAGAATGAGTTTGTGTAGTAATTGTGGCTGGGTTGCAGAGTGCCCAAACTGCCATCTGCCGCTCAGACTTCATCATGACAAGGGCGAGCTGCGCTGCCATACATGTGGACACAGCGAACGGCTGCCTCAACTTTGTCCGGAATGTAAAAGCACCGACATTGATTTTAAGGGCTATGGAAGTAAGCGAATCGAGTCTGAAGTTCGTAAGCTATTTCCAGAAACCGAAATAGCACGTTTTGATGGAGACACTCCGACGGAAGAACAGCTACACAATCGTTATCAAGATTTATACGATAATAAAATTCAGATTATTATTGGCACACAAGGAATCGCCAAAGGGCTTGACCTCCCGAACCTTAATACTGTGGGTATTGTTCAGGCAGATTCAGAGCTTTTTATCCCAGACTATTCAAGTGCCGAACGATCGTTTCAGCTTACTACACAGGTTATCGGTAGGGCCGGCAGATCAGGCAAGCCAAGTTCAGTTATAATACAGACCCTTAACCCAGACCACCCGGCAATTGTGTATGGTGCATCGCAAAACTATAAAGCTTTTTATAACTATGAGCTTAATGAACGCAGAGCTGAACACATGCCACCACTCACCTACTTGCTGCAACTCACAGTTGGGTATGCGTCAGCTAAGTCAGCCGAAGAAGCTGCCCAGAAATTTAAACAAGTACTAAAACAGAAATACACGGGTATTCATGTACGCGGACCATCCGCAGCTTTTCATGAACATCGTGGGACACAATTCTATCAGCAGCTCATAGTGAGTTCGTCTCAGCGAAGTGTTTTAGTCAAAATAGCAAAAGAACTGCCTGCGCGTTGGCAGTTTACGCTTGATCCAATTAACCTACTCTAGCTTTTTTATATCTGTTATAATCGTACTCGATGAATAAAGATAACATTGTAACGCTCCCTGAGCCCAATTTGCGCAAACGCTCTCTACGCGTTGGCATTATTACCGATGAAGTAAAAAAACTTATTGCTGATATGACCGATGCAACCCTGGACTGGGAAGAATCACGCGACCACGAAGCAGCGGTTGGTTTAGCGGCCATTCAGGTTAATCAATTATATCGAATATTTATTATTCGTAACGATTTTGAAAATACTGAAAACAAGAAGTTTACGGTGTTTATTAATCCAGAAATTGTTAAAAAAGTTGGACCAATGGAAGAAGACTACGAGGGCTGCCTAAGTGTACCAGATGTATACGGTAAAGTACCCCGTTATCAAAGCGTGAAGGTAAAAGCGATGAACGAACACGGCCAAACATTCCGCGTTACTGCTCATGGGTATTTGGCTCGAATTTTACAGCACGAAGTAGACCACACTCACGGAATAGTATTTATTGATCATATTAAAAACAAGAAAGATGCGTTTTACAGGCTCATGCCTGAAGGCGGACTAAAGCCTCTCGATTATGAAAAAGACATCGAACAAAATAGTATTCTTTGGTAGCGGTCCCGTTGCCGCTGAAAGTCTTCGACTACTTCAAAAGCATATTGAAGTTGAGGCAGTAATTACGAAAAGCTCTACTCAGTATGAAATGAAGGCTGTAGCCGAAAATTCCCCAGTACTAACTGCTAACTCTAAAATAGAACTTGACAGCCTCCTGGTCGAGCAAAAATTTACCAGTCGTTTAGCCGTGTTGATTGATTTTGGCATAATTGTTTCACAAAAAGTTATAGATAATTTTGAACTTGGTATTATAAACAGCCACTTCTCTATTCTGCCCGAGTGGCGTGGTGCAGACCCAATAACATTCGCAATTTTAAGTGGGCAAGAAGTAACTGGCGTTAGCCTTATGATGCTGGTAGAAGCGATGGATGAAGGTCCGCTTGTTGAGTATGGCGAACAACCCTTGAACGGCTCAGAAACAGGCCCCGTCCTTACCGAAAAACTTATCAAACTGAGTGATGCGCTTCTAAAGCATGACTTGCCACGCGTATTCTCAGGAGAAGCCAAAGGTGGCGTTCCACAATCAGTCACAAAACGATCCGTTTCATACTCACGTAAATTAACAAAAGAAGATGGAATTTTAGATTTCAATAAAACAGCAAAAGAACTTGAAGCTGAAATTAGAGCATTTATTGAGTGGCCAAAATCAAGAACCGAAATTGCTGGCAAAGATGTTGTTATAACCAAAGCGCAAGTAGATCCTAAAGCTAGTGGAACAATTGGGCAAGTCTTTAAGACTAATGATAAAAAGTTAGGAATTTATACAAACAGCGGTGCACTTATTGTCTTAGAGCTAAAACCAGCTGGAAAGAAAGCTATGCCAGTAGATGCATTTCTTGCAGGGTACGGTAATAAAATCTAAGAGCTAGTTCAGTACCTATGAATTAAAAGAAGGTGGTGGTGGAATATTCTGGTATGTTGGTGGTTCAGGCTGCTGGGTATCGTCAGCGGCAGCAGTTTGTGGACTCGCATCATCAGACTGCGGCTGGCTCGGTGTATAAGGTTGAACTGGCTGAGGTGCAGGATTTGCACCAAATTGTTGTTGGGGTGCTACGGGCTCTGGCGCAAAAGCAGGAGCTACAGGTTGTGGCTGCTGAAACTGTGGTGACTGTTGTCGCTGTTGGCTCCATGTATTTTCTGGAGCTGCGTTTGGTTGTAATTGTTGCTGCCCTTGCATGGTTTGCATGATCTTGCTTGAGTCTTGCTTGATCTCTGATTTAAGCTTTTCTAGTTCATCAGCAACAACTTGTTTATAGTCAGGAAAGTTAGATTCAAGCCATTTTAATGCACCGGCTTCATCATTAGTATCAATAAAGCGTTCGAATTCATCAAGCTGTTGATCTGTCATTCGCTCTGCAAGTCGCATACCTACACGCATTTCAAGAGTTTCGTAAATTTGCCTGAGCAATTGATCACGTTCTTGCTTCGGAAGTGCTATGAGACCAATTTCTTCTAGAAGTGTGTCATCTATTCGGATCATTTGTTATTCCTTTTCTGATTTTATTGTACCAGAATTATAAGGTTCGCTGAATTTCTTCACGTTTATAAAATTCAAGTCGATCGCCTTCTTCAATTACCAGTTTTTTATCAAGTTTTAGCGAAAGCCCACACATCTCACCTTCAAAAACTTCTTTGGCTTCTTGCTGTTGACGCTGCACACGTTCAACCGTAACTTCTCCAATGAGTTCTTTGTCTCTCATTACTCGAGCTTTTGAACCTGGTTCAACTTTACCCTTTGTGACTTCACCGCCACAAATAATTTCGTCTTTCGTAGTTCTAAATACACCGCGAATAATAAGTTTTCCGAGTTCGGTTTCTTTTATTTCAGGAGTAAGAAGCGCTGTGAGCACCTCTTTTGCGTCATCAAGTAGTTCATAAATAACCTGGAATTCACGAATTGAAACTTTATCTCGCTCGGCAAGTTTTCGCACATTGGTTTGGGTTGAAACATTAAACGCATAAATTAACGCTTTACTGGTGGCCGCCATTTGAACATCGCTTTCGCTAATGTTTCCAACACCAGAACCAATCACGTGCATCTTCAGTTCGTCGTTTTCTAAAAGTCGCAAGCTGTCGGTAATTGAGGTAAGCGAGCCTTGTACATCAGCCTTAATAATAACGGGAACTTCTTGAACTTGGGCATTTTTATTAATTAAGCCAAGCAGGTCACCACTTGTCATATTAAGCTTGCCGCTCACTTTTTTACTCTTAGCTTTTTCTGCTCTATCACGTGCTTCTTTTTCAGTTTTTGTAACACTAATGTAATCACCAAACTGAGGTAGTTCTTTGAAACCAGTAATCTGTATTGGCGTTGAAGGTCCAGCTTCGTCAATTTGCTTGCCTGACCAGTCTTCTAGAGTTCTGATTTTTCCGTAGGTTGTACCCGCTACAATATAGTCACTTTTATGCAGCTTGCCGTGTTCTATAAGGGTTGAAACAAGTGCACCTTTGCCCTGTTCTAAGTGAGCTTCAATAACAATACCTTCGGCACTTCCTTCGGCGTCAGCCTTTAGTTCTTCAATGTCGGCCATTAAAAGTACCATATCTAGAAGCTCTGGGATTCCTTGTTTAGTCTTAGCCGACACTTCCACTACAGTTGTGTCACCGCCCCAATCTTCAGGCATAAGACCAGCTTCAGCAAGACTTTGCTTAGCCCTATTAGCATCAGCTTCCGGTTTATCAATCTTGTTAAGCGCTACAACAATTTTTGCCTGAGCGTCTTTTGCAAACTTGATCGCTTCAATTGTTTGCGGCTTAACACCATCATCTGCTGCAACCACAATAATCACTACATCTGTTAAGCGAGCTCCGTGTTGCCTTAGAGCAGAGAATGCTTCATGCCCAGGGGTATCAAGCAGTGTAACAACTCGATTGTTATGTTTTGTTTGATATGCAGAAATATGCTGGGTTATGCCACCCGCTTCACCAGTTGCTACCTTGAGATCTAAAATCGCATCAAGAAGGCTTGTTTTACCATGATCAACATGCCCCATCACCGCTACTACAGGTGGTCGCACATCTGCGGTTTTAGAATCTAAACGTTCCGATCGAGCTGGTTTTTCAACCTCTGCCTCTTCTTCAGTCGCTCGCTCTAAAGTAATACCGAGCTTAAGTTCTTCAACAATAATTTCTGCGGTATCAAAATCAATCCGCTGATTAACGGTAGTCATGATGCCGTTTTTAAACAATTCACCAATCAATGTTGATACTGGTATGTCCAACTTACCCGCAAGATCACCGACGGTTATCATGTTTTCAATTGTTATCACTTTTGACTCTGCTGTGTCTGGTGTGGTTTCTGCCATGATAAGCCGTCCTTTCTTCTCTGGTAAGCTGGTTTACATATATTTACTACTGTAAGCTTAGTGATATTTTGCGGTTTTCGCGGTCGATATCAAGAATCTTAAAGTTCTTTTTTTCATTCAACTTGAAGAGCTTTTCAGGATCAGCGCCTTGGCCTTCACCAAGTTCTGAAACGTGAACAAGTGCTTCAACTGCCGGGCTTAGCTGAATGAATGCACCGAATGGCGTAATTCGGGTTACAGTTCCTTCAACAGAATCACCTTTTTTGAAGCCTTCAGCTTCTTTTGCCCATGGATCATCTTGTGTTTGCTTCATGCTAAGGCTAAGTCGATCTTTGTCAATCGCAATAATTTTAGCTTCAACTTGGTCACCAACTTTAACGTAATCGCTAGGGTTTTCAACACGTTCCCAAGAAATTTCAGAAATGTGAATCAAACCTTCAATGCCATCAACATTAACAAATGCGCCAAAATCTACAACGCCGGTTACAACACCTTTAACGCTGTCACCAATTTTAAGCTTTTCAAATCGAGCTTGCATGTCTTCTCGTACTGCTTCTTTTTCACTGAAGATAAGTTTGTTAGCTTTTCGATCAGCATCAAGAATACGCACTTTAAGTACTTGGTTTGTAAGGCTGTTAAGTCTTTGCAGAATCTCGTCTTTGTCAGAACTACCAACTCGTGGATAATGTTCTGCTGAAAGCTGTGAAACTGGCAAGAATCCACGAACACCTTCAAGTTCAACAAGCAAACCACCACGATTTGCATCGTACGGAGTGATTTCGATAGTCTCGCCTTTTTCAAAGAGCGCTTTAACTTCGTCCCAACCACGATCTTTTGCAGCTTTTCTAAGACTTAGTAATGCTTGGCCGTCTTCCACTTCTGGATCAACAACACTTGCGACTACCTGTTCGCCTACTTCTAGTTTTTGGCCGTAGCCAATTTCTCGGCGTGGCACCATACCAACACCGTTAATTCCGAGATCTAGCCAGATCTCGTGTTTTGCAACACTCAAAATTGTTGCCTGTACTACTTCGCCAACGGCGAGTTGTTTTTGCTGGACCTCACCTAAGAGGTCATCCATTGTTACACTTGGTTTTGTCATTTTAAACAAAACTCCCTTCAAAATA
>Ga0116193_1003928_pt1 | contig 10534 bp, 10 predicted proteins | sample AD_UKC115_MetaG_FD_89892 | JGI IMG/M metagenome (GOLD analysis project Ga0116193, IMG submission 89892) | Active sludge microbial communities of municipal wastewater-treating anaerobic digesters from Hong Kong - AD_UKC115_MetaG | ecosystem: Engineered > Bioreactor > Anaerobic > Digestate...
GGGTTTTCGGCTCCAACGTGGCCTTTTTAATCCGAAGGTTAAGACGAATATGCAACCATTACGGTAGTTACCCCCAGTTCATTCTCTCCTCTGCTACCCTGGCTAATCCCCAGGAGTTCAGCCGTAACCTGGTGGGTAAAACCTTCCAGGAGGTTAACCATGATACTTCTCCCAGTGGGAAGAAACATTTCATCTTATACAACCCCTTTGCCAAATGGGGTGATCTTTCCACCCACCAGGAGACCAAGAACCTGTTCCAGCTCATGGTTTTAAACGATCTGCAGACCCTGTGCTTCACGGTTAGCCGGAAGATGGCGGAGATCATCGCCATGTGGACCAAGAAAGAGTTGAATGAAACCAGGCCAGACATGGTTAACCGAATAACTGCCTACCGGTCAGGTTATCTGGCCGAAGAGAGGAGGAAAATAGAGAAGGGACTAAAAACTGGATCCCTAGTAGGGGTGACCTGTACCAATGCCCTGGAGCTGGGAGTGGATTTGGGTAGTCTGGATGGGGTGATCATCAGTGGCTACCCCGGAACCATGATCAGCACCTGGCAGCAGGCCGGTAGGGCGGGACGGGCGGAAAATGAGTCCCTGGTGGTGATGGTGGCCTTTGAAAACGCCCTGGACCAGTACCTCATGAAGCACCCTGAATTCCTCTTCCACAAATCCCATGAAAACGCAGTGATCGACCTCCAAAACCGGAGGATAGTCAACGGACACCTCCTGTGTGCTATAAAAGAGTTACCATTAACTGTGGATGATTTTGAAAGGTACTTCGAGGCGGATTACGATACTTTAGAAGAGATACGTCAGATGGGCCTGGTACAGGAAACTGGCCAGGGATTAACCTACGTGGGGCGGAATGACCCGGCCATGGAAATCAGCCTAGACCAGATATCCAGTGACCACTTCCGTGTCTTCCATAATAAACATTTGATGGAGACCATGGACCGGCAGCATGCCTACAGTGAGGCCCACGAGGGGGCAGTGCTCATAAATCAGGGGGAAACCTATATCGTGGACCAGTTTAACCTGAAAAAGCGAATTATCAATGTCAAGAAGATGGATGTGGATTACCATACCCAGGCCCTTCGGAATGTGGAGGTGACCATTGAAAAAGAGTTGAACAACCGGAAAATTGGTAACTTCTCAGTCTCCTTTGGAGAGGTCAAGGTTACCCAGGACTTCTACAAGTACAAGGAGATGCTCTACGGTAAAACACTGGCCACCCATGAATTGGACTTGCCACCCTTGAAGTACCATACCCGGGGCCTGTGGTTCACTGTACCGGGAATGGTAGCTGATGCACTGGAGAACATCTTCACCAAGAAGGACGCCTACGCCGGTAGCCTGCATGGTGCAGAACACGCCCTTATCTCCATGTTCCCCCTGCTGGTTTTATGTGACCGGTTTGATATAGGTGGATTATCCACCAATTACCACCCCCAAACCGGAAAAGCAACTATCTTCATCTACGATGCCTACGAGGGCGGTATTGGACTGGCAGAAAAGGCAGTGGAGGTCATGGATAAACTGGTGGAGGTCACCCGGGACATGGTTAAAAGCTGCCAGTGCCGTAAGGGATGCCCCACCTGCATCTACTCCCCTAAATGTGGTAATGATAACAAGCCTCTCCATAAAAGGGGGACCATATTCCTTTTAGAGTCTATAATGAAGATGATGGAAGGTGAAACCATGGATTTTGCCACTCATCTGACAATCGATCATCACGAGATCTCCATTCCACATTTAAAAACATCGATGGTGGGTGCGGAGGGTTACCATGAATTTGAAAATCCTCAGAATCTCACCCAAAGGGGTGAATCCTTCTACCTCAGTGGTAACTACCTGGAAGCTCTTTCCTGTTTCCAGAAGGCCCTGCAGATGGATGAGAACCTACTTTCGGCCTGGAAGTACCAGGGAATGATAGAGCAGCAGCAGGATCACCAGCCAGAAGCATTGAAATCCCTTAAAAGAGCCCTGGAGATAGACCCGGATAACCCGGAAACCATCTATTACCTGGCGGTTTCCCTCTATAAAACTGGTAACCATAAGGAATGCCTGGATCTTGCGGAAAAACTCACCAGGTTAAGGAGGGATTGGGATGATGCATGGTGTGTTCTGGGTATGGCTCGACAGGCCATTGGTGAGGGAGAAAAAGCCATTCAGGCTTACCATAAGGCCCTGGAGATTAATCCCTTAAATGAAGAAGCCGGAGATAATTTAAAGGAACTTTTGGAAGATTAATGAAATGTTAGAAACTTAAAATAAATGTTTATAAATAATAGGAAGTGTAAATCATTTTTTCATTATCACCCCTTACTTATTGGGGCAGTTAATATTATCTAAAACTTTTAATACAACTCCACCCTATATCATCAAATAATACTAGCGGGTTGTACCATGGACAAGTATAACATTCTTAAACTCTTGGTAATTATATTCATAGCTACTTTTTTAGTTTACAACACCTACAATTATGTTCAGGTGAAGGAAGCAACCATAAACGTAGGTTATCTCCCCAGTAATCATCATGCTGCGGTTTTCGTGGCCGATGAGCTGAACATGTACACTAAAGCTGGTTTAAATGTGAACTTAGTTCCCTTTCGTTCTGGTAAAGAGGTAATAGCTGCTCTGGAAAAAGGTCAAATTGATATTGGTTACTGTGGTATAGCACCAGCCACTGCAGCTATCAGTGAAGGGGCCCCTGTGAAAATTGTGGCCCCGGTTAATACTGGTGGTAGTGGAGTTGTTGGAGAGCTTAACAGTTCATCTAACCTTTCAGAAGATCTTACTGGAAAAACAGTGGCCATTCCCAGTAAAGGTTCAGTACAGGATGTAATCCTTCATGATCTTCTGGCTGATAACAATATCAGTACCTCCGAAATCAATACAATAGAATTAGAATCTCCCCTTATGCCAGAATCTTTAAGGAATGGTAAAATTAATGCCTACGTTGCTTGGGAACCATATGTAACTGCCGCCAAAGTCAATGGTTATGGTAGAGTTCTAATGTACTCCGATGACTGGTGGAATAATCATCCCTGCTGCGTAGTGGTGGCCAGTGATAAATTCATTGAAAATAACCCTTCCGAGCTTTCACGTTTCCTGAAGGCCCATGTTAAGGCCACGACATTTATTATAAATAATAAAGAAGAGGCCAGCCAGATCGTAGCCCAAAAATTAGGTTCCAGTGAAGTGTTGGAAGCAGAATCTCTGAATCATTTAAACTACACCTGCTGTCCAAACCAGAATTTCACCCAGAATGTATATCAATTCATGGAAATCCAGATGAGACTGGGTTACCTTAGTCAGTTCCCATCTAATGATAGTTTATACGATTTCGAGTTTTTAAGCATGCCGTGATACTATGGTTGGTTGAATAATACTTAAGAGTTAAAACCAGGTTAAATTATTAGGAATTTAAATCAAGGGTTGCACTCCTTATTGTGACTGAAACCCTGTATTTTTTTAGATCACTACTGTGCCGGATTTTTATATTCACATCCCAGAATGGTGAAAATGATCACTATCACCGATAGAATAACTCCTACTGAGAATGCGGCTTGAAATCCCTGGGCCAGTGTACCGATGGGAAGGGTCATCTCCAGTGCTCCGGATGCAGAAACATCAAGGGTAAGGGCGTATTTGCTAATGGTGTTGTTAAATATTGATTGGAATACCACAACCCCTATAACTAGTCCAAAATAGCGGGCAGCATTAAGAAGGCCAGATACAGTGTTTAGCATTCCAGGTGGACTGTGGCTGATTACCATTTTACTGTTAGCGGGGTTTGAGATTCCATCAGATAATGATCTGATGGCCAGGGCCATGAAAATGAAAAGTAGGCCCACTGTACTGTCCATTAATGTAAAAAGTGCCAGTGCTATTAAAAGGAATATCGCCCCCAATGTGTTGATTTTTTTGGCTCCTAATCTGTCAGAGAGCCAACCAGATAAAGGACCCACTACCACTACCAGTAGAGTGGATGCAAAAACCAGTAAACCGGAAAATTCAGTGGTATATGATTTTACCAATTCCAGGTAGAAGGGGATTAAGAATATGGTTCCCGTCAAGATCAACGTGGTTAAAAAGGCTGCTCCAACCGCCATGGATAAATATGGATTTAAAAATAGTTTAAGATTCACCAGGGGATGGGGATGACGAAGTTCCCACACCACAAACACCAGAACCATGACTATACTGGCTAAAACACCTATCATAGTATATAAAAAGGGCATTTTAGTATCCCCCATGGTTTCCAGAGTTAGGATCAAAACTAAAAAGAAGAAAAATGATAACAGAGCACCCGTTACATCAAAGGAATGATTATGCTCTTTTTTAAAGGTGAGATGTTTAAAATGTGCTTGGGCCATTAACAATACCACCACACCCAGGGGAACGCTTAAAAAGAACACATAGTTCCAGCCCAGGTTTTCGGTGATGAATCCGCCCACCAGATAACCTACTGAAAGGCCCAGTGTGGTGGCCAGTGAAATGTATCCAAAGGCACGGCCCCGTACATCAAATGTAGAAACCGTGGATATGATTGCTGGAGAAACAGAAAGAAGCATGGCTGAACCTAAACCCATTGTTAAGCGGTAAAAGATCAGGAGGTAAATATCCAGGGACAATCCGCAGAGGTAGGAAGAGATTATGAATATGAGTAAACCCCACATGAAGATGGTTTTATGACCAATGTAATCTGATAATCGGGCGAAAAACAGTAATGTACTTACTAAAACAAGCATATGGCCAATAATTACCCATGATGCCTGTGCCGTGCTGATATCGAGAAATTGTGCTATGGTAGGAAGGGATATATTAACTACTCCCGCACTGAATGACCACAGAAACATTGCAAAAATAACAGTGAGGTTCACTAGATTTGCATTGGATATTCTTTTAGTTCCCACGTATGTTTCCCCTATTAAATGAAAAGAATGATAATACAGTTGTTGATATCAATATACATGTATTAATAGTTTTTTCCTAACCAACCAGGTGATAATAAATAGGATAAAGAATTACCACTGGAATCATCCTAAAACTTGATAAGCTATAATTTTCCATGAACCATTTTAAGAAAATAAAGTAACAAAATAGACCACAGAAGTGATTAGGACCATAAACTATGAGTTTATCAAACTTAGGATGAACTAGCACTGCAGGTAAACATTAAATTACTGTAAGTAAAAATAGCACAGTAACCTGTGCAATCATGTTAAATAGATAACATTACCTTCTGCAACCCTATCCTTTTGGTGGTGGGTGACAATTACCAGTGTTTTCTCATTTTTTAGAAGGGATATGATCTGGTTAATGGCCTCTCTTGAGTCTACATCAATGGATTTAGTTACTTCATCCAGGAGGATGATTGGTGAATTTTTTAGAACTGCATGGGCCAGGGCTATTTTCTGTTTCTCCCCACTGGACAACATCAGGCCTCCTTCACCAACAGGAGTGTCATATTTTTGGGGAGTGCTTAGCACGAACTCATGCAACTTCACCATTTTGGCCACACGGACCACATCTTCCTTGGAGGCATCCAAGTTACCAATGAGGATGTTATCATGTATGGAACCATCAAAAAGGTAGGTTTCTGAAAAAATCATGGAAATGGAGGATCTTATACTTTCCCTTTCCACCTGACTAATACCTGGCCATCTATCTTGATACAGCCTTTATCCAAGTTATAAAGGTTTCAGATCAATTTTAAAATGGTGCTTTTTCCTTTTCCATTGTCCCCCACAATATAGTTCAAACCCCTGGTGAAAGTGGCGTGGAATCCATTAAAAACCTTTCTCTGATGGTAGGAAAACCACACGTCTTCCAGTTCGATGGTCCCTTCATTTATTACCAGTGACTGGGTTCTGCTCTCTTTCTCTTCCAGATCCAAAATTTCATGTATTCTATCAAAGGCCGGTAAGGCACTTTTGTAGGAAGTCCATATTCCAGATAACTGAGAGATGGGTGTAAAAAAAATGGAAGTGTAGGATAAGAAGGCGGTGAAGGTTCCCAGGCTGAGGGAACCATATATCACCATGTATCCCCCGAAGCCTATTAAAAGAACAACGGGAACAACCATGATCAGGGAGCTTAAAGAGGAGTTTAAAGAAGAAGTTCTGGTGTAGGTTAGGGATGTGTTATAGTATTCATCCATCTGATTGTTGACCCTTTTTTGAGACCATTTTTCCAGATTAAAAACATTAATTAGGGGTATGATGGTCAAATTTTCCTTTAAAAAGGAGTATACATCAGCATTGGTTTCTAAAAATCTTTTCTGAATTTCTTCCATTTTTTTACCGAAGACCACCGATAGTACCATGAATAGTATAACCGGACTCATGATAATGAGAGCCAATTGGTAGTTCAAAGACATCATTATGAGGAAGGGTACGATAATGCTGGCTTACTGGTGAAAAGTTGGGAATAACACCAACCGGAATGTTAATGGCGATCTGGGTATTCCCCATGATCCAGGTTATCAAGTCTCCCACCTTGATATTCTGTGTGGATTTCAGAGAAGCAGATTGTACTGCACTGTACGCACATTCTGATACCTCTCTTAAAGGGTTAACTGCAGTTTTCCAGTGATTAAACTGTTAAAATAAGTGGAAAATGCTGATATCAGGTACATGGCTATGATTCCCGTGATGATATAAGCAAATATATTGAGGTTTTTAGCTATGAAAACGTCGTCAACCATGGTTTTTAGAAGTAATGGACTTATAAAGGTGAAAAGAAGTGCATAAAAGGTTAAAAAAAGGATAAGAGTCAAGGTTCCCCAGTGGGGTTTGATAAATTTCCTGCAAAATAATTTAAAACTGTTTTTTAACATATACTTGAGTTATCATTAGCCCCAAAAAATATTTGGTTAATAGGAAGAGGAAAAAGGTTGCACCATCGATGATTCCTTTTTCCTCTCTTTTAGGGTATTTTGTTTCCACGAAAACCACTACTGCAGGTAACAAATTTTTTAATACTCCTAAATGTGTTAGTAGGCGGTTTACCAGCCGGTGAAGGGACACCACCATTTACCGTATGATGGACAATCAGTTCTATCACAAAACGCATTATTAGCCACTATGGAACTACCGTTTTTTTTTGCAGTCTACAGGTGTGTTTCCACTGTTTACATCCAAAACTTTCCCCATTCCCAGAATATCTTCCATGGTTTACCTCCTTATTTTCGAATTTTTCTTACTAAATAATTAACAAAGTTTATATATATAAACTTTTACTTTTTACCTTTACATAAATCCTGAAGTCTCAGGAGTAAACTCCGTCATAACCCTGAGATATAATCTGTTTTCGATCAAAACCCCATATTTCCAGATTTTTATTATATTTATCCCATGATTGGCGGTACAAAGCCGGTTCACAGGTGGGATCAAATATAACTCCCTCGTATTCCACAAAAACATGGGAATATTTCCCATTTTTATGGGTGATGTTAATGGTACGAACTTTGCTGTAAGGGTCGTGCTGATGTATGAAGTCACAAAGCAGGTCACTCTTTTCACGACACTTAAATTGACGGTAAGGTAATAATGCGATACGATTAAATTCAGTTTTTAGCTTTGATTCATCAATACCGTGCGCTTTAATCAGCTCACTATCATTTTGTTCCACTTGATCCTTGCCTACTGTTCCATTAGTTGTAACCACTATGACAATAATTATCACTCCCAGTAAAAAGTTTTTATATCCATATTAACCCCCAATAACTTTTTAAATCATTAAAAAAAATGCTAATTATATTATTTAATCGAATCAAAGACTAAAACAACATTTTTTGACATATACGCTCCTGGTATAAATTTATTTTTTAAAAATATTATAGATAAGTTTATATATATAAACTTTTACATTTTAATTTAAAATGGAAAAAGTAATAAGTTATGATATCAAAAAGGTCTGAAACTAAGGCAATTGTGGTTATGTTTTTTAATAGGTTTTAATAACCTCAGAAAACACCTTACAAAGAGATATTCAAAAGGAGAGATTAAAATGATGAGAATAAGTATATCGCTACCGAAAAAATTGTTAAAAGATTTTGATGATGTTGTCCTTGATCGAGAATATCGATCCCGTTCCAAGGGTATCAGAGACGCCCTGAAAGATTACATAATACGTACTCATGAATTGAACGAAATTAAGGGGGATCAGTTAGGATTATTAACTGTTTACTATGATTTCCATTACAACGGAGTTCTGGAAGACCTTAAAGATATCCAACAACAGTTTAAACAGTACATCAAAACCGCCCTACAATTGGATACAGGTAGAAGTCACTGTTTAGATGTGATAGTCGTGGAAAGTGACATGGAAAACATCCGAAATATGATGAACAAAATCCAGCGCCTTAATGGAGTGGAACATGTGAAACTTTCCATTTCTAGTCCGGTGAATTAACTAATTTTTGCTATTACTGGAGGTAGGGGGAAAATAATGTTCACCAAAAAGGATATAGAAGACTGTTTAAAATGTAACCCATCAAAAGAAAAATTTGAACGCACCTTGGGCCCGATAAGTTTGATAACAATGGGTATTGGAGCCATTATCGGTGCAGGGATATTCATTGTAACTGGAATTGCCTCGGCAATTTCCGGCCCGTCCCTGGTGCTTTCCTTTGTAATTGCGGCAATTGCCTGCACACTCACTGCTTTGTGCTATTCAGAAATGGCTTCCATGATCACGGTCACTGGAGGCATATACACCTATGCCCAGGTAACACTGGGGGAGATGTGGGCCTGGATAGTGGGCTGGGCTGGAATCCTGCAGTATGTTATTGCCGGGGCCTCGGTAGCCATTGGCTGGTCATCATATACCATGGGTTTGTTAGGTTCCATGGGACTCCACCTCCCGGCTTACCTTACCACCTCTCCGTTGGCCGGGGGTCTTATAAATTTACCTTCTTTTTTGATTATTGTGATTATCAGTGGCATACTTGTTCTTGGTGCTCAGGAAAGTACCCGGATAAATGCCACCATGGTTTTTGTTAAACTGGCAGTTATCCTGCTGTTTGTTATGGTGGGAATTAACTTCATCAACCCCCTCAATTACGTTCCTTTTGCCCCTAACGGGATTTCTGGAATATTTCAGGGAGCGGCCATGGTTTTTTTTGCCTATATGGGGTTTGATGCCATAGCATCGGCTGCCGAAGAAACTAAAAACCCCCAGAGATCCATACCCATTGGAATAATAGGTTCCCTGGCTATCTGTTCCATTATTTATATTGCAGTAACTGCAGTGATGGATGGAATGGTACCTTTTGTCATGTTTACTGGTAGTGAAGCACCAGTGATGATGGCTCTGGAATATGTGGGAGTTAAATGGGCTACCACCATAATTACCGTAGGGGCCATTGCTGGTCTAACCACTGTTATCCTAGTGAACCTGTTTGTGGTACCTCGATTAATCTTTGCCATGTCACGGGACAACTTACTTCCTAAAAAACTGGCCAAAGTGCATGCCCACTTCAACTCACCAGCAGTGAGCATTGGTCTGGTAGGGATAGTGACTGCATTCATTGCAGGGTTGTTACCACTAGGGGACATCTTTGAACTGGTTAACATGGCAGCCTTAACTGCTTTCATTTTCCTGGCCCTAAGTGTCATAATACTTCGAAAGACCAGACCAGACATTCCCCGGAAATTTAAATGCCCCCTGGTTCCCATGGTACCTGTAATCTCAATCCTAGCCTGTTTGGCTTTAATAAGCCAATTAACCAAACTGACTGTAGAAATATTTGCCATTTGGACTGTACTGGGTTTAATTTTCTATTTTGCCTATAGAAAGTATAAGAATTCATGGCATGATGAGGATACTTCCAGTAATGCTTCCCTGAACACGAATACCCCTCTCATCCAAACCATGGTAGATGAAAAGGAAAGCGGCAAGTAGTTGATTGGTGAGAGAGTGAAGAAACACATTTTCCGTAAAAAACCAATCAGTGATCTATTATCAAAAGAAGAGGACCATAATTCTTTAAAAAGAACAATAGGTCCATTAAATTTGATAATTCTTGGCCTGGGCTGCATTTTAGGGGCTGGTATATTCATTGTAACCGGGGTAGCATCAGCCCAGTACTCTGGACCAGGGTTGGTGTTATCATTTGTGGTGTCGGCAGTGGCCTGCATTTTCACCGCACTGTGCTATGCTGAATTTGCGTCCATGATACCCATATCCGGAAGTGTATACACCTACACCTATGTGGCCATGGGCGAAATATGGGCCTGGATGATTGGCTGGGTACTTATGTACGAGTACCTCATCTCAGCTTCCGCAGTGGCCGTAGGTTGGTCAGCATATATTATGGAACTGGCCAACTCAGCTGGAATCCACTTCCCCCAGATCTTAACCTTGCCCCCCGGAATGGGGCTCATCAATCTTCCGGCAGTTTTAATAATCCTCTTATTAACCTGGATCCTTATTCGGGGAGTTAAAGAGAGCACCAGGTTCAACGCCATCATTGTAACGGTTAACCTTACCATAATCATCCTGTTTATTTTAGTGGGATTGAA
>Ga0116193_1003930_pt1 | contig 10532 bp, 6 predicted proteins | sample AD_UKC115_MetaG_FD_89892 | JGI IMG/M metagenome (GOLD analysis project Ga0116193, IMG submission 89892) | Active sludge microbial communities of municipal wastewater-treating anaerobic digesters from Hong Kong - AD_UKC115_MetaG | ecosystem: Engineered > Bioreactor > Anaerobic > Digestate | place...
AAGCGCGCCGGCACGAGGTGTTCGGCCGAACGCGCGAGCAGCGGCGGCAGGTCGAGTTCGCGCGCATCGAGCTGCGGCAGGATCTCGGCCACGAAGCGCGCGATCAACGCATCCTCGCGCCACTCCGGCCGCTGCGACAGCGCGAACAGCGCGGCGCGCGACTCGGCGCCTTCGCCGACGCACTCGAACGGCTTATGCTGGCGGTATTCGAGCAGCGCATCGAAGCCGGCAGCCTGGCTCTCGTCGTCGAGCAGGTTGCGGCCGAAGATGCCGAGCAGCGAGACCTTCGGCAGGAACGGCGCGAGCGCGAGGAACACGAAATGGCATTTCGGGCATTGCCCGCACCAGCGGTCGGCCGGCCGCGGACCGAGCAGGCGGAAATTGCGGTTGCAGCTCGAAAATACGTCGAAATAGCGCGGCAGCCGCGCAAAACGCTGGGTGACGGCAAGTTCCGAGAACGGCCGCAGCAGCGAGAAGTAGTCGAGATCGGCCGCGACGTGCGCCTTCACCCACGCCTGCAGCCGGCGCTCGAACTCGAGGCCCTTGCTCCATTGGTGATTGACCGCCTGGCCTTCGTACTCGAGCGTCGCGGCCGAGGCCGAGCGTTCGTTGGAGAACGCGATCGCGTCGTAACCATAGACGAGCGCGGCGAGCACGAGGATCGCCGAGTTAATCGCGGTCACCGGGATATGGCCGTTGTAGGCACCGAGCCGGTTGTACTCGAACAGCACCGGCGAGAGTTCGCGCCGCAGGTTCAGCATCGGCAGTCCGGTGCGCTCGGCACAGGCCGCGATCAGCGGCGAGTTGCCGATCCAGACCGCGGTCGCCGGCGCACCGATGCCCTTCAGCAGTTCGACGCTGACCAGCGAGTCCTTGCCGCCGCCGATCGGCACCAGGGTACGCGACGGCAGGCCGAGCGGACCCGCGGACGCTATCGCGGTCGCACCGCGCGGAAAGGCGATCCGGCCACGCAGGTCCAGGCGGTTCTGATAGGCGAACTCGCCGAGACCATTCAGGTAGAGCGCATCGAGCAGATCGGCGGTGTCGTCGGTGAGGCGCGCACTCTCGACGCGGATCTCGGCCGGCACGCCGGCCTTGTAGTAGCTCACGCCGGCGACGAGATGCAGCAGGTCGAGTGCGGCTTCGACGGCCACACGCCGCGCCGGCGGCACGGCCGGCGCATCCGGGAACACGATGCGCTCGCTCAGCTCGGGGCCGTCGTCGAAGGCATATGCCAGCTCGGCCGCGCCGTCGGCATAACCTGCTCGCACGAAGCGGAATGCGCGTGCCTGGCGCGGATCGGCCGGGGCCGGTTTCGGATCGTTCGCCTGACTCACACCACCACCTCGTCCGCCGGGGGACGCCGATTGTAGTGCGAGGCCATCGCATGGCCGTAGGCGCCGGCCGTCGCGATCAGCAGCACGTCGCCCTCGCGACAGCGCGGCAGCTTGCGGTTGGTGCCGAGCACGTCGCCGGATTCGCAGATCGGCCCGACGACCTGGTAGAGCGTGTCGGCCGGTTCGCCGAAGCGGGTCAGATTCACGATTTCATGCCAGGCGTCATACAGCGCCGGACGGATCAGCGAGTTCATGCCGGTATCGACGCCGACGTAGGCGAAGGTGCCCTTCTGCTTGAGCTGGGTGACGCGCGCGAGCAGCACGCCGGCCTCGGCGACCAGATAGCGGCCCGGTTCGAGCCACAGCCGGTACTGCGGATACGCCTGGCGCACCTCGGCGAGCGCCGCATCGAGCGCGGCGAGGTCGAGCGCGGTCTCGTCGGGCCGCGCCGGCACGCCGAGACCGCCGCCGATGTTCAACGTCTCGACGCGGCCGAAGCGGTCGGCGAGCGCGGCGAGCTGCGCATACACCTCGCGCCAGTGCGCGACGTCGAGGATGCCGGAACCGAGATGCGCGTGCAGGCCGGCGATGCGTGCGCCGTGTTCGCGCGCGAGCTTGCGGAAGGTTTCGACCTGATCGAGCGCGAGGCCGAATTTCGAGCCCGCGCCGCCGGTCTTGACCTTGTCGTGATGGCCACGGCCGACGCCGAGATCCACGCGCAGCATGATGTCGTGGCCGGTGAACAGCGCGCCCCAGTGTTCGAGCGGATGCAGGTTGTCGAGCGTGATCCGCGCGCCGGCCGCGAGGGCCGCGGCGTATTCCTCGCGCGGCGCGAAGTTCGGCGTGAACAGGAAGCGCTCGGCGGGCAGATCGGGCACTGCCGCGCGCGCCACCTCGAGCTCGGCGAGCGACACGCACTCGATGCCGAGCCCCTCGGCGGCGACGCCGCGCAGCACGTCCGTCTGCGCGTTGGCCTTCATCGCATACCACCAGCCGTCCGGCGTGGCCAGCGCGCGCAGCGCGCGTGCGCGCTCGCGGACCGTGGCGAGATCGTAGACGTAACGCGGCGAGCCTTCGGCGGCGAGCGCGAGGAGTTCCGTGCGCCGTGTCTGCCACCAGGGTGCGGTGCGCGTGGCGCTGCCCTGCGCATACAGCTCGCGCCAGCTCGGACCGAACACCGCCGGATCCTCGGCGCGCAGCGCCTCGGCCTTGATCAGCGCCTGGTGCAATGTCGGCACGAGCCCATCGGCCGCGGCCTCGTCGACGACGAGCGTGAGATTGAGGTTGTTCGAGGACTGCGTGATCAGGTGCACGCGCACCATGTCGAACTCGCCGAGCACGCCGGCGAGGCGCGGCAGCAGCGAGCGCATGCCGCGGCCGACCAGGGTCACGGCCGTGCACGGCGCGATCACCTTGACCCGGCAGACCTCGGCCAGGTCGGCCGCGAGCGCGGCGAGTACGTCGGAATCGACCAGGTTCTCGGTCGGATCGAGCGAGACGGTGACGTTGGTTTCGGCCGAGCCGATCAGGTCAATGGAAAGGCCATGCCGCTTGAAGCGCTCGAACACGTCGGCGAGGAAGCCGACCTGCTGCCACATGCCGATCGATTCCATCGAGATCAGCGTGATGCCGCGCCGTTCGCTGATCGCCTTGATGCTCGGCGCGGCGTTCGGCACGGCCGCGCCGATCTGCGTGCCGGGCAGCTCCGGTCGGTTCGTGTCGCGCACGGCGAGCGGCACGCCGGCCTCGCGCACTGGCGAGAGGCAGCGCGGATGCAGGACCTTGGCACCGGTCGTGGCGATCTCCTGCGCTTCCTCGTAATCGAGCCGCGACAGCAGACGTGCACCGGTCACGACGCGTGGATTCGCGCTGAACATGCCGGCGACGTCGGTCCAGATCTCGACCACCTCGGCCTTGAGCAGCGCGCCGAAATACGCGGCCGAGGTATCCGAGCCGCCGCGGCCGAGGATCACGGTCTCGCCGGCCTCGTTGCGCGCCATGAAGCCCTGCGTGATGAACACCTCGCCTTGTGCGGCGAGGCGCGCGGCGAGCGCGGGATCGGGCGCGGTCGGCACCGAGGCCGAGAGATAGCGGCCCCACGCGCTCTGGTTCGGGATCGCCCGCGCCAGCAGGTAGTCGCGCGCGTCGAGCCAGCCGGTCGGCAGGCCGCCCGCACCGAGGTAGGCCGCGCCGAGCGTGCTCGACAACATCTCACCGAGTGCGAGCACATCGGCCTGCCACGGCAGTTCGGCCGTGGTCGCACGCGGATCGGTGACGAGCGCATCGAGCCGTTCGAGCCAGGGCGCGAGCGGTGCGCCCTCGGCGAGGTCGAGTTCCGCGGTCATCGCGGCGTGGCGCGCGACGATCTCGTCGCGCACCGCGGCGCGGCGCGCGGCGTCCGCCTTGGACTCCGCGATCGCCTTGAGCTTGTCCGTGATCCCGGACAGCGCCGAGACGACAATCAGCACGCGTTTGCCCTTCGCTTTCCAGTCGGCGGCGATGTGACGGATGGTGTCCCAGCGGGGACGCGTGGAGACGCTGGTGCCGCCGAACTTGACGACGACCCAGCCGGACGGAAGCAGTGGATTCACGGAAGGGCCTCAGAGCCGGAACGGAGCGCCGGCAATGGCGCGGCGGCATTCTTTCGTGCGCTGCAACAGAACGCAACGCGCCGGCCATGAAGGCTCGGCATATGCCCGCGGCGCGCCTGCCGTCCGGCATCATCGCGGCCTCCATTCCGCCCGGAGCCGCCATGATCCGCCGCTTCCTGCAGCTCGAGGTGTTCGCCCGCCGTGCCGGCGAGGGCAATCCGCTCGCCGTGGTCCTCGATGCCGGAGGCCTCGATACGGCCGCGATGCAGCGCTTCGCCGCCTGGACCAACCTGTCCGAGACGACCTTCGTCGTGCCGCCGGCACGACCGGGGGCCGATTTCGGTGTGCGCATCTTCACGCCTCGTCAGGAGCTGCCGTTCGCCGGGCACCCGACGGTCGGCACGGCCTGGGCGGCCGTCGAGGCCGGTCTCGTCGCGCCGCGCGACGGCCATCTCGTGCTCGACTGCGCGGCCGGCCCACTGCTGGTGCGCGTGGAAAACGACGGCGGACGGCGGCTCACGCACGTCCGCGCACCGCATGCACGCCTGATCGGGGCGAACCACGCGGATCTGCTCACCGCCGCGACGTGCGGCTGGAGATTCGGCGCGCTGCCGGCCGCCATCGTCGACAACGGGCCACGCTGGTGGCTCGTCGAACTCGCCGATGCGGCGGCAGTACGCGGTCTCGTGCCGGATCCGGCCGCGATCGCGGCGTTGACCCGCGCGAGCGGCACAGTCGGTCTCGCCGTGTTCGCACGCACCACCAAGGGTGACCATGCGCTGGTCGTGCGCGCGTTCTGCCCGGCCGACAACATTCCGGAGGATCCCGTCACCGGCAGCGCGCAGGCCGCGATCGCCGCGTTCCTGCAACACCACGGGCGCCTGCCCGGGCCACGCTATCGCGCGAGCCAGGGCCGCGAGGTCGGGCGCGACGGCACGGTCGAGGTGGCGGTCGATGCGGCGGATGCGGTCTGGATCGGCGGACCGAGCGTGGCGGTGATCCGCGGCACGCTCGAGGACTGGCCGGCCTGATCGCGAAGCCCGCGCCAGGAGCGCGCACGAGCCGCCATGAGCAGGCCCCTCGACGCCATCGCGCCGGCCGGCGATGCTCGGCCGTCCCGACCAGGAGTTCCCGCATGAGCGACGCCACCCCGGGTTACGTCCGCCGCCTCGGCGTCGGTGATGCCACGATGGTCGTCATAGGCGGGATCATCGGTGCGGGAATCTTCCTGAATCCCGCGATCGTCGCGCAACGCACCGGTTCGGCGACAGAAATGCTGCTCGCCTGGGTAGCCGGCGGACTGCTCGCGCTGGCCGGTGCGCTGGCCTACGCCGAGCTCGGCGCGCGCCGGCCGTATGCCGGCGGCGGTTACGTCTATCTGCGCGAGGTGTGGGGGCCGCTGATCGCGTTCCTGTTCGGCTGGATCATGCTGCTGGTCAACTACGCCGGCTCGATCGCCGCGGTCGCGACGACCTTCGCGACCTATGCCTGCCGCGCGGCGGGCCTCGGCATGCACTGGGTCCGCCCGCTCGCGGTCGGCGCGATTCTCGGCTTCGCCGGCATCAACTACTTCGGCATCCGCGCCGGCGCGCTGGTGCAGAACGTGCTGACCACGCTGAAGGTGCTCGCCGTGGTGGCGATCGTGGTGGTCGGTCTTGCGTTGTCCGGCGCATCCGTGCCGGTGACGGCAGCGACCGGCGCGACCGGCCATGGCAACTTCGGTAGCGCCCTGCTGCCGGTGCTGTTCGCCTACAGCGGCTGGTTCTACGTCAACAACATCGCCGGCGAGATCCGCGATCCGCGCCGCAACATCCCGCGCGCGCTGGCGTTCGGCATGCTCGGCTGCGTGGCCTGCTACCTGCTCGCGAATCTCGCCTACCTCGCGGTGCTCGGCCATGCGGGACTCGCGCAATCGACGGCGCCGGCCGCGGAGATCATGCAGCGCGCGTTCGGCGAGCGCGGCGCGACCCTGATCGCGCTCGGTATCGCGATCTCGACCGCCGGCTACTGCAACATCGCGATCCTCGGCGGCGCACGCGTGTTCCAGGTGATGGGTGCGGACCGGGTGTTCTTCCGGGCCGCGGCACGCATCCATCCGCGCTTCCACTCGCCGCACGTCGCGTTGTTCGGGCTCGCCGCCTGGGCCGCGGTACTCGCCGGCACCGGCAGCTATGGCCAGCTGCTCGACTACGCGACGATCGGCGACTGGATCGGCAGTGCGATGGTCGTCGCCACGCTGTTCCATTACCGGCGCCACGACGCGGACCCCGGGGTATACCGCGCGCCGGGCCACCCGTGGCTGCCGCTCGCCTTCATCGCAGCGGTGCTCTACGTCATCGCCGCCACGGCAATCGCACAACCGCGCGAGACCCTGGTCGGACTGCTGATCATCGCCACCGGCGTGCCGGTGTTCTTCGCCTGGCGGCGTCTCGGGCGCTGAGCCCACCGCCCGCGGGCATCTCGCGATGCCCGTGCGCCGATGCGACAATCGCGGTCCGATCCACGGAGGCCGCCATGCCGAACCCGTTGCCGTTGACCCACGACGTACCCGACGAGCTGAAACCCGAGCCGCTCAGGCCCGGTATCGAGCTGACGATCAACGGCGAAACCTTCAAGCACGGCGGCGAGCCGGACATGCCCCTGCTCTGGTACCTGCGCGACGTGCTGCGCCTGACCGGTACTAAGTACGGCTGCGGCGTCGGCCAGTGCGGCGCGTGCACGGTGCTGATCGACGGCAAGGCGCAGCGTGCCTGCCTGACGCCGATGAGCAGCCTGGCCGGCCATCACGTGACGACGATCGAAGGCCTCGGCGGCGAGGAGGCGCTGCATGCCGTGCAGCAGGCCTGGATCGACGAGGACGTGCCGCAGTGCGGCTACTGCCAGGCCGGCCAGATCATGGCCACGGTCGATCTCCTGCAGAGGAAGCCGAAACCCGACGAAGCCGACATCGCGCAGCTCGCCAATCTCTGTCGTTGCGGCACCTACCCCCGTCTCCGGCGCGCGGTCCACCGTGCGGCCGAACTGCTCACCGGAGGCCGCAAATGAGCCTCGACCGCCGCCGTTTCCTGACCGTGATACTCGGCGCGGGCGGCGCGCTGGTCGTCGGTTTCCGGCAGGCCGCGGCCGAGATCGTGCCGAAGGTGCCGCTCGACCTGCTCGGCGAACCCCTGACCTCGCTCGGTGCGTTCGTACGCATCGAGCGCAACAACCGCGTCGTGATCGGCGCGCGCGGCTGCGAGATCGGCCAGGGCGTGATCACCTCGCTGCCGATGCTCGTCGCCGAGGAACTCGACGTGGACTGGGCACAGGTGCACGTCGAGCAGCTGCCGTATGGCTACGAGGCCGGACCGGACGGCCCGCGCAACCGTTACGGCGATCAGGGTGCCGGCGGCAGCACGAGCATCACCGACGGCTGGAAGGACCTGCGCCAGGCCGGCGCGGTCGCACGCTGGCTGCTCGTCGAGGCCGCGGCGCGCTACTGGCAATTGCCGCGTGAGCGCCTGACGACCGAGGCCGGCCACGTCGTTCATCCGGACGGTTCGCGCAAGCCGTATGCGGAGCTCGTCGAGCAGGCCGCGACGCTCACGCCGCCGGACGAGGCGCTCGAGGTCAAGGCACCCGAAGCCTGGCGCGTGATCGGCAAGCCGACCAGGACGGTCGATGCGCGCGCGATCGTCACCGGCCGCGCGCAGTACGGCATCGATGTCTACCTGCCCGGCGCGCTGACTGCGGTCGTGCTGCGCTGCCCACATCTCGACGGCACGCTGGAGAGCGTCGCCGACCACGACGCGCGCACCGTCAAGGGCGTGCACGACGTGTTCGCGCTCGAAGGTCCGAAGCCGGACGAGCCGTTCGAGGCCAATCTCGCCGCCGGGGTGGTCGTGCTCGCCGACAACACCTGGGCGGCGCTGAAGGCGCGCGACCGGCTCAAGGTCGAATGGAAGCCCGGCCCGTGGGCCGACGAATCGAATGCGGCGCTCGAGGCCAAGGCCGAGGAACTCCTGAAGGGCGATGGCCTCGTCGTCCGCCAGGACGGCGATTTCGCCAAGGCCCGCAAGGCCGCCGCCAGGGTTGTCGAGGCGACCTATCACATGCCGTTCCTGGCGCACGCGACGATGGAACCGCCGCATGCGGCGATTCACGTCCAAGCCGACCGGGCGCTCTTCATCGGCGCATTGCAGAGTCCTGACGGCGCCTCGCGCGTGATCGCCGCGCTGACCGGCCTGCCGCGCGAGAAGATCGAGATCCGCATGACCCGCGCCGGCGGCGGTTTCGGTCGACGGCTCAAGAACGACTACGTCGCTGAAGCGGTGAAGATCGCGCAGAAGGCCGGCAAGCCGATCAAGCTGATGTGGAGTCGCGACGACGATCTGCGCCACGACTTCTACCGGCCGCTCGGCGTGCACCGCCTCACCGCCACGCTCGATCGTAAGAACGCGATAACCGGCATGGCGCATCTGTGCGCGGCCACACCCGTGAACTACCGCAGCCAAGGTCTTAAGGACAAGCCGCCCTACATCGGCTGCCACGAGCCCGACGACCTGCCGGCGGGCCTCGTCGCGAACCTCGACAAGCGCTTCTTCGCGATTCCGTCCGGCATGCCGCGCGGCTGGTGGCGCGCGCCGCTGCCGGCATTCAATGCGTTCGCCGTGCAGAGCTTCCTCGACGAACTCGCCATCGAAACCAAGCAGGATCCGCTCGAGCTGCGCCTGAAACTGCTCGGCGAACCGCGCGAACTCGATTATCACGGCCACGGCGGACCGAAGTTCGACACGGGCCGGCTCGCCGAGGTGCTGCGCCGCTGTGCCGCGGCGATCGACTGGAAGCGCCGGCGCACCGACGGTCGCGGCGTCGGCCTCGCCTGCCACTTCACCTTCGGCGGCTATACCGCGCATGCGTTCGAGGTTTCGGTCGAGGGCGGCGCGCTGCGCATCCACCGCGCGGTGTGCGTGACCGACATCGGCCACGTGGTCAACCCGAACGGCGTCGAGCAGATGATGCTCGGCGGCACGATCGACGGCCTGTCGACCGCGCTGAACCTGCAGGTCGTGGTCAAGGACGGCCAGGTGCAGACCGCGAGCTACGCCGATTACCCGATCGCGCGCCTGGCCGAGATGCCGGCCGAGGTCGAGGTGCTCATCGTACCGAGCGAGAAAGAGCCTTCGGGCGCCGGCGAGATGGGTCTGCCGAGCGTCGCGCCGGCGCTCGCGAATGCGGTCTACGCGGCGACCACGGTACGCGTGCGGCGCCTGCCGCTGCTCGCGGAGCTCAAGCGCAAGCTCTGAACCGGTCGCGCATGGTCGTGACCATCGGCTGGCGCCATCCCGCAGGGGTGGATGCATCACCGCGCGGGCGGTTCGGCCGGCAGGGCCGCGCCGCGCGCGCCGGTCGCCGGGTCCTGCAGCGCCGGCTTGAATGGCAGCTCGACACGCAGCAGCTTCAGGCCTCGCGGGTCCGGCGGCGCGGCGCCCCAGCCGCAACCGCCGACGGCCGCGACGCCCTTCGCCGGGTCGATGCCGAGCGCGCAGCGGATCGTGCTGCCCCAGGGCGTGCGGAACTCGTGGCTCACGCCGTTCCGGCGCAGCCATTCGTCGGGCAGCGGCTCACGATCCGGCGCCCAGCCCGAATCGAGTGAAGTCGTCCGGCTCGGCAACGGCGGCACGTGCCGCGCCAGTGGCGACTCCTTCGGCATGTCCAGGGTGCCGAGGATGCGCGGTGCCCCGAAAGTCGATGCGGGATCGACGGCGTCGGGAAGTCTGATCGATCCATCCGGCGCATAGAGCGTCGGCCCCTTTCCGACCCCTGGTGATGCCGGGGGCGGAGCCGATGCCGATTCGGCCGGGTCGCGTGGCGCCGCGGGTTCGTGGTGCCTCGCCGACGGCAGCTCTGGCGCGACGGCCGGCGCCGGCCGTCGTGCCGGCATGGCCGCGGGTGGCACCGGCACGGCGTCAGGAGCGTGCGCCGCGCTCTCGATCAGGCGTACCCGCAGGGCCCTGTCTGCGTTCGCGGCTTGCGGTGCCACGGGCGCGGCATGCCAGAGGGCGAGCGACAGCAGACCGTGCAGCAGCAGCGCGATCGTCCATGCCACCGGGACGGCCCAGCGCTCGTATCCACGACGCGGCCCCCATCCCGCCTCCTGCAACGGCGACGTTCCGATGCATGCCTCGTCGCGCGTCGCCGGTTGCGGCTCGATCGCACGCATGCGGTGCTGCCCTGCCATCGCCATGCTTCGGTCTCGCAAGAAAGGAGGACCGAGCGTAGGGAGGCGCGCCGCGCGCCGGATGAACCCGCTCGCAATGTACGCCCCGGACGGGCAATGCCGGCAACGAGCAGCCGATCAGCGCCGCCGGTAGTCGACGAAGTCGAAGGCGACCGCATGACGGTCATCGCATGCATGGTGCTCGCGGAAGGTTTCCCGCCAGTCCGCAAGATTCATATACGGGAAAAAAGCGTCCGCATCGCGACAGTCGTCGTCCACGCGGGTCAGGTGCAGCGCGTCGGCCTGCGGCAACGCCAGCGCATAGACCTCGCCGCCGCCGATGACCATCAACGGCAACGGGCCGGCCAGGGCGATCGCTACCTCCAGCGAGGCGACGGCCTCCTG
>Ga0116193_1003933_pt1 | contig 10524 bp, 4 predicted proteins | sample AD_UKC115_MetaG_FD_89892 | JGI IMG/M metagenome (GOLD analysis project Ga0116193, IMG submission 89892) | Active sludge microbial communities of municipal wastewater-treating anaerobic digesters from Hong Kong - AD_UKC115_MetaG | ecosystem: Engineered > Bioreactor > Anaerobic > Digestate | place...
GGGGGGTGGTGTGGGGGGGGGGGGGGGTGTTGTGTTTTGTGGGGGGTGTGGGGGGGTTTGGGTGGTGGGGGTTGGGGGGGTTATTTGTCGAAAGCATGAGGAATCTTGCCTCTGCCTGCGCTTCAGCGGAAAGCGGTACATGTACAGCCATCTGGTCTCCGTCGAAGTCGGCGTTGAAGCCTGTGCATACGAGCGGATGAAGCTTAATTGCGCGGCCTTCGACAAGTACAGGCTCAAATGCCTGAATCGAAAGTCTGTGAAGTGTAGGCGCGCGGTTAAGAAGAACAGGATGATCTCTGATTATGTCTTCAAGGATATCCCAGACTTCAGGAGCTCTTGTATCAACTTCCTTGCGCGCGGTCTTGATATTAAGTTTCTCGTTGGTCTCAACGAGCTTCTTTATGACAAAAGGCTTGAACAGCTCAAGCGCCATCTCCTTAGGAAGACCGCACTGGTGCATCTTAAGCTCAGGACCGACGATAATAACCGAACGGCCTGAATAGTCTACACGCTTGCCGAGAAGGTTCTGTCTGAATCGGCCCTGCTTACCCTTGAGCATATCCGACAAAGACTTGAGCTGTCTGTTGGATGTGGCAGAGGTTGAACCCTTTACCGGCGTTCCGTGACGTCCGTTATCGATAAGCGCATCGACGGACTCCTGAACCATTCTCTTCTCGTTTCTCACGATAATCTCAGGCGCACCGAGATCAAGGAGCTTCTTAAGACGGTTGTTTCTTCCGATAACTCTTCTGTAAAGGTCGTTAAGATCTGATGTCGCATAGCGTCCGCCATCGAGCGGAACCATAGGACGAAGCTCAGGAGGAAGCACAGGAATAACGTCAAGAATCATCCACTCGGGCTTGTTCCCTGATGCCTTGAATGACTCACAGATCTCAAGTCTCTTGTCAATCTTAAGTCTTCTCTGCGTGCTGATGGAACCTGACTTCTCTGCGCTCAGCTCTTCAATAATCTTGTCGACATCGACTTCCTGAAGCAGGATCTTGATAGCCTCGGCGCCCATTCTTGCGTCAAAGCTGTTCTTCCCGCACTTTGTTCTAACCTGCTTGTACTGGTCTTCCGTTATGATGTCCATCTTGTTAAGACCGGTCTCTTCAACATTACCCGGGTCAAGTACTATGTACTTTGAGTAATAGAGAACGTTCTCAAGCTGCTTGATTGTAAGGTCAAGAATCGTGCCGATCTTCGACGGCTGTGTCTTGAAATACCAGATATGTGACACCGGGCAGGCCAGCTCGATGTGTCCGAGTCTTTCACGACGAACAGTGTTCTTCGTTACTTCAACTCCGCACTTGTCGCATACCATTCCCTTAAATCTGATTTTCTTATACTTGCCGCAGCGGCATTCCCATGATCTTGTAGGTCCGAAAATCTTCTCGCAGAAAAGTCCGTCAACCTCCGGTCTCTGTGTACGGTAATTAATCGTCTCCGGCTTCTTAACTTCGCCGTGCGACCAGCCCTTTATAACCTCGGGTGAGGCAAGCTGGATGCTGATTTTCGTAAGATGATTTGTCTCGTTCATATATTTGAAGTCTCCTTCCAATTCGCGCCGGCGCGCCGGACAGCGGCGGGTCAGCGGCAAAGCCTGTATGTTTGTCAGTCAGAACAGCACGTCAGGTGTCTTCTTCATCTCCGTCCTCACCTGCATCAAAGAAACCGTCGTCTTCCTTGATATTGCCGTTCTCGTCAGCCTCAACGAAACAATCGCTCAGGATATCTGATGACATGGCTGCGTCATCACCGTCAAGAGAAGCACGTGTGCGCTCATCCATCTCGTTATAAGACTCGAATGACTCTTTGTTCTCGGCAACATATTCCTTGTTGTCCGTATAAGTGCGGACATCAAGAGCCAGAGCCTTAAGTTCGTTTACAAGAACGTTGAATGACTCCGGGATACCAGGCTCAGGTATGTTCTTGCCGCGGATGATTGCATCATAGGTCTTGGAACGGCCTTCGATATCATCTGACTTAACGGTAAGGATTTCCTTGAGTGTATGAGCCGCGCCGTAAGCCTCAAGAGCCCAGACTTCCATCTCTCCGAATCTCTGTCCGCCGAACTGGGCTTTACCGCCCAAAGGCTGCTGTGTAACCAGAGAGTAAGGTCCGGTTGATCTCGCGTGCATCTTATCATCTACAAGGTGGTGGAGCTTCAGGTAGTACATAACGCCTACCGTAACTCTGTTCTCAAACGGTTCTCCGGTACGGCCGTCGTAAAGAACAGTCTTACCGTCAGAATCAATTCCTGCAAGCTTGAAGGCATCTGCAATATCATTCTCGTTCGCGCCGTCGAAAACAGGCGTTGCTATCTTCCAGTTAAGTGCTCTGGCTGCTCTTCCGAGGTGAACCTCGAGGAGCTGTCCGATATTCATACGTGAAGGAACGCCGAGCGGGTTGAGTACGATATCAAGCGTTGTGCCATCCGGAAGGAACGGCATATCCTCTTCAGGAAGAACTCTCGATACAACACCCTTGTTTCCGTGGCGTCCTGCCATCTTGTCTCCGACAGACAGCTTGCGCTTCTGGGCTACATAAACACGAACTCTCTTGTTTACGCCGTTCTTAAGGTTGCCGTTGGTCTCCTTTGTGGAAACAACAACATCGACAACTACACCGGAACCGCCGTGCGGAACACGCTTGGATGTGTCTTTAACTTCTCTTGCCTTCTCACCGAAAATTGCCTTGTACAGTCTCTCTTCAGCGGTCTGATCCGTCTCTCCCTTCGGCGATACCTTACCTACAAGGATATCTCCGTCCTTGACCTCGGCACCGACCATTATGATACCGTTCTCGTCAAGGTTGGAAAGCGCGTCATCACTGACGTTCGGAACCTCTCTTGTAATCTGCTCGGCACCGAGCTTTGTCTCACGCGCCTCACATTCATGTTCTTCTATGTGGATTGAAGTATATACATCGTCTCTGACGATTCTCTCATTGACAAGTACAGCATCCTCGTAGTTATAGCCTTCCCATGTGGTAAAGCCGATAAGTACATTTCTTCCTAAAGCAAGCTCGCCCTTATCTGTTGCAGGGCCGTCCGCGATTGTATCGCCCGCGTTTATCTTCTCGCCGATTGCAACGATAGGACGCTGGTTGATACATGTGCTCTGGTTGGATCTCTGATACTTCGCGAGCAGATAGCTGTCTACGCTTCCGTCCTTTGTAGTAATCTCAATCTTATCCGCGCCTACAAACGATACGACGCCCTCATGTGAAGCGACGACGCATACTCCGGAATCCTTGGCAGCGCGATACTCCATGCCTGTACCGATGATAGGTGCTTCAGGCTTGACGAGAGGCACGGCCTGACGCTGCATGTTTGAACCCATGAGCGCACGGTTGGCATCATCGTTTCCGAGGAACGGAATAAGGCTTGTTGATACGGATACCAGCTGCTTCGGCGATACATCCATGTAATCGACCTGCTCAGGATCAAGCTGGAGGAACTGGTCCAGATGACGGCAGACTATCTTTGCATTCTCAAACTTACCGCTGTCGTCAATAGGCTCATTTGCCTGGGCGATATTATAATCGTCCTCTTCGTCAGCTGCCATATATCTGACTTCATCCGTAACAACGAGATTATCCTTGTCGAATCTGCGATAAGGTGTCTCGATGAACCCGTACTTATTGATACGCGCGTAAATGGCAAGTGAGGTCATAAGGCCGATGTTCTGACCTTCCGGTGTCTCAATCGTGCACATACGGCCGTAGTGTGTGGGGTTGATATCTCGGACTTCCATTGAAGCTCTCTCTCTTGAGATACCGCCCGGGCCCAAAGCTGAAAGTCTTCTCTTGTTCGTAAGCTCTGCCAGAGGATTGTTCTGATCGGCAAACGCAGACAGCTGTGATGAACCGAAGAATTCTCTGAATGACGCGCTGAGCGGTCTTGTGTTGACAAGACTGCCGGCCGTAATGTCCTCGCCCTCTTTGCTTGAAATCTGTGAGATTCTGTCGCGTGTGTTCTTCTCTACACGGGCAATACCTGTGCGAAGCTGGCTCTGAAGCAGCTCGCCTACGGATCTTACACGACGGTTGCCGAGGTGGTCGATATTATCAATCTTGCCGACGCCTCTGTGGAGTCCGATATAGTAGGAAACGAAAGCATAAATATCATCAATGGTTAAGTTCCTTGGCATGAGGTCAGCCTTGCGTTCTTCAAGAGCCGACTCAAGCTTTGCGGCATAATCGGCCTTGTCGGCGTTGGCTCTTATATCCTCGATTATCTCGCGGAGAACAGAAACTCTTACCTTCTCGTTAACAGGCGTGTTGTTGATGTCGAAGCCCTTAAGCTCCTTCTTGGGGAAGCTGTTCCTTATGAACAGATCCGCGTCCACTCTTCCGTTGCCGATAACCTTGAGAGGAATCTCTTCAAAATCATCTTCATCGGCAGCCTTTACAAGCTTCTTCGGATAGATTGTGCATACGCTTACGCCCGCGTCTTCAATCTTCTTCGCGATTTCCGCCGTAATAACGGTACCCTTCTTGACGATGACCTCGCCGTCTTCCGTTGTAATATTCTCAGCCATTTTGTGACCGACAATTCTCGCGGACAGGGCAAACTTCTTGTTTACCTTGAAGATTCCGACTCTCTCAAGATCATATCTGAGCGAATCAAAATATGTCTTGTTGAGTATGCTCTTTGCATTATCGACAGAGAACGGTTCATTGTTGCGGATCTTCTTGAAGAACTCTGCGAGAGCCGCGACCTGCGGATCTTCAGCGTCCTTTGTCTCATCCTTCTCAAGCGTCTTTCTCAGGCACTCTTCATCACCGAACATATTGATGATATCTTCATCGGTAACCAGGCCGAGACATCTCAGGAATACAGAAAGTGAAATCTTGTGAGACTTGTCCACGACAATATACATAAGGTTGTATTCTTCGGACTCGTCGGTTGCCTTGTCGCCAAGAGCAAGCTTCTCTTTGGCCGTAAGCTTTGTCTCCTTCTCATCCTCTTCGATGAGAATCCATGAACCCCTGTACGGGATCAGCTCGGCTGAAAGAAGGCGGTTGCCCATCTTTGATCTTGACTCGCCGTAGTAAGCTCCCGGAGATCTTACAATCTGGTTGATTACTACACGCTCAGCTCCGTTTATAATAAACGTTCCCTGATCGGTCATTATAGGAAATTCACCGACATAAGCTGTCTCGTCGGTTACTTTGTTGTCTACCTTGTTGCGAAGACGGATTCTGATGCTGAGACGTGCAGCATAGTTGCTGTCGTTCTTCTTGCACTGATCGATAATATAAGACTTGGAGATCTTCGCCGTACCCTTTGGCTTCTCCTTCTTGTCCCTGGCTTTATCTTCCTTTCCCGAAGGATCACAAGGGCTGTCGGGGTCAAAGATTTTATCAATAAAATAAATCTCATATTTACCCTGCTCATCAGTAATCGGAGAAACTTCATCGAAAATCTGCTGCATACCCTCATCAATAAACCACTGATAGGATTGCTTCTGATTCTCAATAAGGTTTGGTACTTCAATTACTTCGTTGATCTTGGAATAAGACTGGCGTTCAGTCTTGCCTTGTTTAACGGAATGGACCATATTTAACGAATCACCTCACAAAAAGCTTATGAACCCTGCGGTTCCAAGCAGTCTTACGGTTGAAGGCGCATTTATAATGCATAAAAGCAGCCTCCCGTCAAGAGAAAAGAGCAAAATACCCCTAACCCATTATGACGCAGTAAAGAATTATACAAGGAAATTCAAATAAAGTCAACAGTACTTTCCGGACAAACAAATTCCGCAATACTGTCAGACCAATAACTACGGGAAATTATAGCACGTTTCCGGAGTTTGGCTACCCCTTTTTCCCTTTCCGTGACACAAGCCGGATTAAGTTCATAGTAAAACTTCCCGGAAGGAAAAACGCTGTATGGCGTGAATTCGTCTGATTGCCAAAAACAAAAACGGCGCGGCCCTTCTCACAAAGGCTGCGCCGCAAGCTGCAAATTATCTTCTGCCCGGAACCGCTTGATTGAGCGTGGTATCCGTTGAACCGGCAGCTGCTTTATCATCAATAAGCAAGTCTCTCGATAAGACCCTTATTGATTGTATACTGCGGGTTGGTTGACTTGATTGAGTCAGACCATGTGTTGACCGAAGCATTGATAAGGTTGTTGCGCGCCGTGTTCTGCCATGCGGGCATCGAACCTTCAAAATAATAGACGCTGATGGTGCTGTTGTCTTCAGACAGCGAGACCATGTAGTCACCCTGCACTCTTGAAGCATCGAAAAGCCATTCTCCTGCAGCAACAACATCAGATGTGAGCTGGTTGTCATCCGTAGAAGTAAACTTATCAATTGTAATTCCTGAATTATAGCCGCCGTCGATAATTGCGTCTGTATCGGTCGAATTTGCTTTAACCAGATTGTAGAAGCCGAGTGAATCAACCGGTGCCGGCATGAGTGCCGCTACCTGAGCCTCCGCGTCTGCCTGTATCGAGGCCTGATCTGCAGTTGTCAGATCAAGAGTCGTGTTGTTATCAAGAGTAAGGATTCTGTAAGCAACTGTTGTTGAATCATCTGTACCGCGGTCGTTAAGGATTGCCACATAAGCTCCGTTGTCAGAAGGAATAACAATCGTGTCACCGACCTTTGTGTCATCACCGAAAATAAAATCCGTGAGTCCTGCTGCCATGCTGTCTGTGTATGAAGATGTGTAATTCTCGCACAAAGTCGGATCTGCGTCGTCCGCAAAAGAATCAAGCGCCGTGTCATCACCGGACTGTGTGAGATAATCCATAACAGCCTGGCGGAAGCTTGCTGAATCCGTTGAAGCGTCGGCGATAGCCTGAGCCTGAGCCTTTGCATCGTCAAGACCGGTTACGTTGCCTGAATCATCGGTTGCCGCCGTTACAAAATAATAGTTGAAATCAGCCTGAATATATTCTGAACTGTTGGCATCGTACTCGGCCTGAATCGCGTCTGCTGCAGGCATATATGTAAACTGTCTGATGTACTGCTCATATTCATTCGTGAGAACTTCACGCGTCATAAACTTCTTGTAATCGCGAAGTGTCATTCCTGTGCCATACTGTGCAGACAGGAACTGGTCTGCCGTCTGATAGCCGTAAAGCGTTGCCATTGATGAGATCTGATCGGATGAGAGCTCGGCGTAGCGCGCTGCCTGTGAGTAATCCATGAATCCGTTTGCAACAGCAGAACGGTTTACCATGATGCAGTTCATGAGTTCATTCGCAGCCTCCTGGAAAATCATGTCACGGTAAGTCGTGCCCTCACCTGTGGTTGCATCAGTTGATGCAGTCTCGTCAAGGTTATCTTCGGTAACTCCGTAATAATTCGAGAAAGAACTGAATACCTCTTTGAACTTGAAGTTGGCCTCAAGTACCGAGATATTCTCGACAGACTGCGTGGATGTACCGTCTGCCGCAGTCTCTGTTATGGAGATTCCCGTCAGAACCTTCGGAAGAATGCCTGTTATGTATACGAACCAGCAAACAATGCATAAGATGATGACAACCATTGCTGTGGTTATAATGAACTTTGCCTTGCGGGCGCTGCTCTTCTGCGGTCTGATATTGGTCTGTGCCATAATTGAGGAACCTGCCTTAAATTAATTATTTTTGTCAAAAAAGCATTGATTATTATAATTCGCCTGCACCGATAATGCAAGAAAGCTCTTTCATATCGCTGATGAAGTATTCGGGTGACTGCCTGTCCAGATCAGCCCGCGGCATACGCGTCCATGAGACTGCCGCCATATCGGCCCCGCAGTCGTGGGCGCTGAGAATATCGGCAACAGCATCGCCAACGTAAAGAACACGCGACATATCGCTGATTCCCAGCCTTGAGGCAGCTGCAACAAGAGGCTCTCCGTGCGGTTTTGCAAGCTCGCAGTCCTCGCGGTAAATCGCGGTGTCGAAAAACTGACCTATGTCAAGCAGATCAATGGTAATCTTTGCGGCCTCACGCCTTTTCGATGTGACGACGCCCTGCATTACGCCGGCACGGTTAAGGCAGGCAAGTTCGTCCATGACGCCCGGAAACAGCCGGATTACGCCCTTTCGCATCTCCGTCTCGTTATAGTCGATGTACGCGTCGAAAAGTTTACGGGCAGTATCGCTGTCATGCATCTCAAATGTCTGCATAAGCGGCCTGCCGATGTAGGTCATCAGGTCGGCATCGGTTCTGTCGCAGCGACCGAAGACACGCTCGTACGCCTTGTGGAAGGACTCTACAATCAAAGGAACGGAATCCTGAAGCGTTCCGTCAAGATCGTACAGCACAAGGTCGTATTTATTCTCTGGATGCTTCTTCGCCATTATCGCCGTCTTCCGAAGTTATAACCGGGTTCTTGTGGATCATTACCTTGGCAATCGCATTCTCGGCGACCTTCAGTACCTTGATGTCAATGTTTTTGTAGTGAACAACAGGTTTCTCGCGTTCTTCAGGCACACGGTCGAGCAGTGAGATGACAAGACCGGCGATTGTATCATACTCATCGTCTGTCAGCTCTATTCCGATAACATCTTCGAGATCGCTCAGAGTCATGTCTCCGTCAACAATGTAATCTCCGTTGGACAGTTTCACAAGCTCCTGTTCCTCATCATCGTACTCATCGGTAATGTTGCCGACAAGTTCTTCGAGCATGTCTTCAATAGTGCATATACCCATCGTTCCGCCGTACTCGTCAACAATTACAGCCATCTGCATGCCGGAAGTCTTCATCTCGCCGAACAGCGATGATATCTTGCGGGTCTCGTGAACCACAAGCGGATCTCTGATAATATTCGCGAGAATGAACGGGCGTTCAGTGTCCGGAGCCTCTATACCGAGAAGGTCCTTGATATTGAGTATTCCGACAATATCGTCAATCGTGTCGCGGTAGACCGGAATTCTTGTGAATTTCTCATCCATTGCAACTTTCATGACTTCTTCATATTCAGAATCTATCGGAAGTGACACGATTCTTTTGCGGTGGGTCATAATCTCGGAGACTTCCTTGTCGTTGAACTCGAAAACATTCTCTATCATTTTCTTCTCGGTGTCTTCGATATTTCCGCTCTCCGAGCCGACATCGACCATCATCCTTATCTCTTCTTCGGTAACCGCCTTATCATTGTCGTCCGGGTCTATCCTGAACAATCTGAGTACCGCGTTTGTCGAAGCTGTAAGCAAAATAACAAACGGTTTAAGAATGACGCTGAAAAAATTGACTATGCCGGTTACGCCGAAAGACCATTTCTCCGGATATGTCTGAGCAATCCTCTTTGGAACAAGCTCTCCCAGAACGAGAGAGAAATACGACAGAACTATAGTGATTATCACGGTCCACAGGGTCACCATCCACGGGTACTTGCCGTCAGGGTCACAAAGCACGGCCAGCTTCTCGGCAAAATTGCTCGCCGCGAACGCGGACGACAGGAATCCAGCAAGCGTTACGCCTACCTGGATTGTGGCAAGAAAATTGCCCGGATTGTCAAGAAACCTCACTATTCTGCGTGCCTTGCGGTCGCCTTCCTCCGACATTTTGCGCATTTTCGCGTCATTAAGCGTAATAACCGCCATCTCCGTACCGGAGAAGAACGCGTTAACAAACACGAAGAAGAAAACTATCAATATATCTGCAATTGTCTTTCCCATCATTTCATCTTTCCGAGCAGCTTCTCAAGCGCCGCTCTGACTGCCTGCGGATCAGCTTTGCCTCTGAGAGCCTTCATAGACTGTCCGACAAGGAACTGGAAGTTCTTCTCTGAACCTGCCAGATATTCACTGACAGCCTTCCCGTTTGCCGCCAGCACATTCTCGATTACAGGCTCAATTGCCGAACTGTCGGACACCTGCGCCAGATTATGAGACTTCACATATTCTTCGGGGTCACCGCCGTTCGAGTATATTTCGGCAAGCACTTCGCGGCCCGTCTTACGGTTGATTTTGCCGGCATTCACCATGTTGATGATTGTTCCGAGCCTGCCGCCGTCAAACGTCATATCCTCGGCAGCCGTTCCTTCGTCCTTGCAAAGCTTAAGCAGATCTGTCATCAGCCAGTTCGATACATCTTTCGGCTGATTTGTGACTGCTGTCGCCTTTTCGAAAATCTTTACAAGAGAAGTGGCTCCCGTTATGATGTCCGCATCGTATTCCGGCAACCCGAACTCACGCACATAGCGTTCCCTCTTGGCATCGGCTAACTCAGGCAAAGAAGCCCGCACTTCTTCAAGATACTCATCAGATATCTCGACGGGCATAAGATCGGGATCAGGAAAATACTTATAATCCTGCGCATTCTCCTTCGATCTCATGCAGTACGTGTACTCCTTGTCGTCATCCCAGCGGCGCGTCTCCTGAGTTATGCTTCCGCCTTCCTCAATCACGTCAATCTGACGCTCGCGCTCATACTCTATGGCGCGTTCGATTGCCCTGAGACTCGCGATATTCTTCATCTCGGTTCTCGTTCCGAACTCTTTTTGTCCTTCCGGTCTTACCGAAAGATTGACATCACATCTCATAGAACCTTCCTGCATCTTGCAGTCTGACA
>Ga0116193_1003934_pt1 | contig 10520 bp, 6 predicted proteins | sample AD_UKC115_MetaG_FD_89892 | JGI IMG/M metagenome (GOLD analysis project Ga0116193, IMG submission 89892) | Active sludge microbial communities of municipal wastewater-treating anaerobic digesters from Hong Kong - AD_UKC115_MetaG | ecosystem: Engineered > Bioreactor > Anaerobic > Digestate | place...
ACCACTTCGCCTCGAAGCAGGCGCTGTACGAGCGCGTCCTGGCGCGCGCCTGCGAAACCTTCGGCGACGCGTTCGAGCGCATCGAACTGCACGGCGACGGCCTCGCCGAGCGGATCGCGGCACTGGTCGACTGGTACGAGGATTTCCTGCGCCAGCGGCCGCAGGGCACGCGCCTGATCCTGCGCGAACTCGCCGGCGAAGGCATGGCGCCGGCCCAGGTACACGGGCTGATCCAGCGCAATTTCGAGCGAGTGGTCGGTCTGCTCGAACAGGGCCGCGCCGAGCTGCGCGACGGCATCGACGCGCGGCTCGTGGCCAAGGTCGTGATGTCGCTGTGCCTGTACGGCTTCCATACCGAGCGGCTGGCGAGCACCGTGGCCCTGGCGGGGCCGGTCGCCACCGATGCCGCCGGTCGACGCCAGTTGATCGCATTGCTGCTGCGCGGCGCACTGCGCGACTGACGGCGCGCCCTACAACGCGGCCAGGGAATGGTCGCCACGGTTTTCCCGGATTCGTCCGTCGGTTCCCCCTCTCCCTCCACGCCGCGGCCGGTCCGGGGGCAGCCCGGACGCAGGCCGTCGCACCGGCGGCCTGCGTCCGGATCCCGCCACGGCGGTGGGCCTGAGGATTCCGCTTGCGCCGGCCCGGTACTTCCCGATCACCCCCTCCCCGATCGGCGGTACCGGGCCTGGCCATCGGCGGCCAGCAGTAGGTTCGCCGGCATTCCACGACGGCCAAGGCCGTAAGGCATGCCGCAGCCGGGTTCCGCCAGGCGGACATGGCCCATCCCGCCGGCAACGATTTCAGACGACCGCACCATCCCAGACCGCGCCGAGCGGATCGAGCTCGGTGACCGTACAGACCGCTGTGCGCGGCCCGAAGCCGCAGATCGCGAGCGGACTCTCCGCACGCGCATCCAGGCCGAGCGCCTGCTCGAGATCAATCTCGTTGATCGCCGCGGTGACATAGGCGCCCCAGCCGATCTCGGTCGCGGCGAGGTAGAGCATCTGCGAGAGATGGCCGGCCTCGAGCAGGATCGCGCGGTAGGCCTTGGCGTGGTTGCGGTATTTCCAGAAGTTGCGCGCGAAACGCGCGGTCAGCACGACATGCACCGGCGCGGCCGCGAAATAGTCCTGCTCGGCGACGGCGCGCAGGGCCAGCGCCGCGGCATCGCCGGCAGCGAGCCGCACGCGCTCGGCCAGCGCATGGCGGCCGGCCTGATAGTGGTACAGGCCCGGCGCAAGACCATCGACACGTAGCGCCAGCACCTGCGCCTCGATCGGATGCAGTCCGCCGCCCGAGGGCGTGTGCTTCTTCACGGCGATCGCGCCCGGCGCGAGCTCGCGGGTCGCCTGCGCGGCGAACACGCGATGCAGCAGCGTGGCGCAATCAGCGAGCGACACCGGTTCCGGCGCGAAGTTGCGGCAGGTCGCGCGCCGCCGGGCGAGTTCGGTCAGCGCGCTCGGCGCCGGTACCGGCAGATCGAGCGTGGCCGCGCCGGGCGGCGATTCCGGGAACTCCGGCGGCGGTGGGCCGTAGGCCTCGACCATCTCAGCCAGCTCGCGGAACCGCGTGCGGCGCGGGTCATCGGCGACGCGCGTGGAGCTCCAGCGGCTGTGGTAATGCGCGATCGCCGATAGCGGCCGCCAATAGCCGGCACGGATCGCCTCGTCGCGGGCCAGCGCCTCGGGGTCGCTGCCGTCGTCACACAGCACCAGGCGTGCGGCCCGCAGGGCGGCGAGGCGATCCGCACCGATGCGCGCGGCGACGGCGGTGGACTCTTCCCAGCGGCTGTCGTGGACCGCGGCGAGCGCGCCGAGCGTGGCTGCATCCAGCACGACCTCCTCGTCGAGATGCGCGGCGAGCACCACGAGCCGGGTCTCGGGCCGCAGGGCGCTGGCTCCGGAAAACAGCGCGGCGAGATCGAGCTCGAACCGCTCGCGCAGCTCGACGAAGACCACGGCGGCGCGCCGCACGCGGGACGAAACGGACTCGGGTGATTGCATGGACGGGCGTCTCCCAACAGACTGGACCTGGCGCGGGCGTGGAGGCCGGCGCCGCACGCCGCCGGCTCCGGCGGTATTTCCGACGGGGGAATCCTATGACCAGACAGCACCGTTTCAGCGACGACGAGATCGAACGCCTGCTCGACAAGCTCGCCACCGACGACGATTTCCGTGCCCAGTTGCAGAGCGATCCGCGCGCGGCCTTCACCTCGCTCGGCATCGACGTGGATCCGAGCGAGATGCCGGCCATGAAGGCGCTGCCGAGCAAGGAACAGGTCGCCGCCGACCGCGATGCGCTGCGCACGCGTCTGAGCGGCAAGGCCGGCCTCGGCATCTTCCTCGCGTTCTGAGTCGGCCCGCCAACCGAGCACGCGGCCCGGCGCGTCATCGGACGGCCGGGCCGGGCTGCCGCCGTGGCAGCCGCTGCGTCCTGTGCCTCCCGCTCACGGTTGTGCCAGGCGGCGCTGCAGCGCGTCCGCGTGCCGGCGTGCCGGTGCGCCTTCCGGCAGCGCGGGCCACGCCGCGCGGAAGCGCGCCAGATGTGCGATCGCCGCTGCCCGGTCGCCGGCATCCTCGGCAAGCTCTGCGGCATCCAGCTCGGCGTGCCGCACGTCGAGCAGGTTGAGCACCTGCGGCGCGTACTCGGCGAGCATCTCGGCGACCGCGAGACCGCGGTGCGCGAGCAGCCAGTCGGCCTCGCGGCGCGCTATCGCCGGTTGCGTGCCGCGCGCTGCGCGGAGCAGCGCGACGTGGGCCTGCAGGTACTCGTGGCCATCCATGAGCAGATTCAGGCAGGCGACGGCTCGCTCCGCCTCGCGCGCGATCAGCGCCTCGCAGCGGGCCGTCTCGAACGGGCCGCGCCGGCTGTGGAAACCGCTGTCCATGCTGAGCGGTTCGGCCGCCTTGAGCGCGTGCGCCGCGATGTCGGCGCGTCCGGCACGCAGGGCGATCTGCGCGGCGAGAACCAGATGGGTCGCGCTGCTGTAGTCGTGGCTGGCCGCAGCCTGTGCGGCGCGCTCGGCCTCCTCGCCGACATAATCCTGCAGGGCCTTGCCAGTTTCCGTCGCCCCGCTCTCGGCGAGGATCGCCACGCGCGCGAGCCGCGCGCGTGCGCGGGTCGGCTCGAGCTTCGCCTCGCGCGCGATCTCGGCGGCCCTGTCCGCACGATCCAGTGACGCGCCGAGATCGCCGTGATCCACCTCGAGCGCGGCCAGGCGCAGCTGCTTCTCAGCCTCGAACATCGGGAAATTGCGGGTCGGCTCGGCGTCGATGACCGAACGCGCTCGCGCGTAGTCGCCCTGCGCCATCGGCAGATGCGCGGGATTGAGGTTGCGCTGCACCTGGCCGAGCTCGCGCGCGCTGCGGTACGCGGTCTCGGCACCGGCGAAATCGCCCTGGGCGAGCAGCACGTCGCCGAGAAACAGGGCGGTGTAGCTGCGCTGCGGGTTGCGCGCCGCGGCCAGCACGCTGCGGAACTGAATCGCGGCCGTGGCGAGGTCGTTGTCGTGCCACCAGGCGACGAGCCCGAGGTTCTGCTGACCGGCATCGATATCCGGATAGAGCCGCGCGACCAAGCTCCAGCGTTCGCGCATGCGCGCCGGGGTCTCGAAGAACGAGAGCATGCCCTGGGTCAGCAGCTTGTCGCGAAAGCCGAGCCGCTCGGCCTTCGCAACGGCCGAAAGGGCGAGCTCGTGCGCCTCGTCGCGCTGGCCGATCGAGTACAGATACGACGCGAGCCGCGCCCGTGCCAACGCAAAATCCGGGTCGAGCTCGATGGCCTGACGCAGGGCGGCGATCGCGAGGGCCGGCTTACCGGCGGCATTGTCCTCGTCGGCCGCGGTGAGCAGGCGCAGCGCGTCGAGGTTCGCGGTCGTCGCGTAGCGTAGCGGCCGCGTCTCCGGCTGGATCGAGGCGAGCGTCTCGCCGAGCCCCTGGCGCAGATCGACGAGCAGGCGGTCGATCGCCGGCAATACCTCGTCCGGGCCGGCAGCGAATTCCTGGTTCGAACGCACCGTGATCTGCGACTTCGGATCGACGACCTCGATGCCGACCTGCAGCCGGTCGCCGACTTCCGCGATGCTCGGCAGGATCAGCGCGCGCGCGCCTTCGCGCAGGGCGAGTTCCGCACCGATGTCGCGATCCACGCGCGTCTGCGCCGGATCGCGCTGCATGCGCGCGAGCGCATCGCGCATCTGCAGCATGGAGACGACGTTGACGTGCCGCGACTGCTCCAGACCGACGCGGAACGCGGTCTGCAGGGCATCGTCGAAGCGCTTCTCGGCGGTGAGGTTCTGCAATGAACCGATGACCACCCAGTCGCGCGCCGCGAAGGCGATCGCCGGCGTGGGTCGCAGCACGAACCACAGCACCGCACCGAGCGCGCCGGACAGCAGCGCGGCCTCGACCGCCAGCGTCGCCGGGCGACGCCACCACGGTACCTCACGATGCGCCTTGCCCGACCACGGCGGCGCGCGCAGCGGCGCGATGCCGGGTTCGCCGATCTCGTGTACCGCGAGCGGTTCCGGCACGCCCTTGAAGCGGTATCGGCCGTGCAGGACCCAGCGCGCCTGCGGCGCGCTCGCACCGAGCTCGCCATGCGCACGCTGGGCGAGCTGGGCGGCGACCGCCGAAACGAGGATCTGCCCGGGCAGCGCGAGCGAGGCCAGTCGCGCCGCGACCGGCTTGGCGAAGCCTTCGACCTCGATGGCCTTGGCACCGCGCGCGACGTCGGCCGGCAGGTTTTCCCAAACCATCACGTCGCCGACGTGGACGCCGACCCGCGCGCGCATCTCGGCACCTTCGGCCGCGCCGAGCTCGCGCAGCCGGCGCTGATAGTCGAGCGCGAAGCCGATGCCCTGGATCGGCCGCTCGAACATCAGCAGGAAGCCATCGGTCTTGTCGATCTCGCGTCCGGCATGCGCGGTGACCAGATCGCGCACGAGCCGGTCGTGGCCACGCAGCAGGGCGGCCGCGCGCAGGTCGCCGAGGCGTTCGATGAGTGCGGTCGAATCGGCGAGGTCACACAGCACGAGCGTGCGCAGCAGCGGCTTCGATGCCGCCCCGGTCGCGGTCATGCCGTCCTGCGCCGCCTCGGCCGTCATCCGTCCCCCTGTCGCTCCGCCGCGTCACGGCGACGGGCGCCGCAACGTGGAAACCGTTCCATTGTGTGCGTATCGCGCCGGCGGCGGCAAGCCGCCGGGGTCAGGCGATCACGCGGTAATTGTCGCCACCTTCGCCCTTGACCAGGTACAGCGCGCAATCGGCATCGCTGTACCAGCCGGACCACTCGGCCGCGGCATGGCAGAGACTGCCGCCGATGCTCACCGAGACCTGCAGCCCCTCCATCGGAGCCGGGAAACGAAGCGCACGCACGCCGGCCGAGATCAGCGCGGCGCGGTCGCGAAGCTCCTCGGCATCACGCACCAGGGCGAGCAGGGCGAACTCGTCGCCGCCGAGCCGGCACGGCAGGTCGCAGGCCGCGGCCGCGGCCTGCACTTCGGCGGCGACCGCGCGCAAGGTCTGGTCGCCGACGAGATGGCCGTAGTGATCGTTGGTCTGCTTGAAGCGGTCGAGGTCGATCAGCAGCAGACCGAGCTGGCGTTCTGCAGCGTGCTGCTCGCGCAGCTCCTCGAGGTACTGGTAGAGGCCGCGCCGGTTGCACAGGCCAGTCAGCTCGTCGGTGCGGATCAGGCGCTCGGCGGTCGAGAGCTGGGTCTGCGTGTGGCGCAGCGAATCCAGCGTGACCATCAGATCCTCGTTGCGGCGCTTGAGGCTCTGAATCAGCTGCTGCTCGCTGGCGACGAGATATGAGAACGAGCGGCGCATGAACTGCGCCAACAGGCCGGGCTGACTGTCGAGCAGGCTCTCGAATTCGTCGTGCTCAACGACATAGAGCACGCACGAGCCGGCGGCGACAGCATTCGCCACGCGCGCGTGGTTGCCGATGAATAGGGCGAGTTCGCCGAAGAATTCGCGCTCGCCGATCAGCTTGTCGGGCAGGCCGTCGCCGAATTCGAGCTGAATCTGGCCGGATTCGACGACGAACATCGCGCGGCCCAGCTCGCCCTTGTGGAACACGACCTCGCGCGCGATCAGCTCGCGGCGCCGGCCGATCGAGGCGAACAGGGCGAGTTCTGCATCGGAGAGCTGGCGCGGCAGCAGCAGTGGGCGCGCACGCGGCTGACCGGAGCCGTTCGGCCCGGACTCGCCGAGTGAAGCGCCTGGAATCACCATTGCCACGTCACGCCCCCCCTGCCGTGTGTGGATGCCTAGGGACGCATGGTAGCGCATGGTCGGCCGGTCGGCATTGATCGGCTCGGTTCGCCGGCGGAAAGGCACCGCCGGATGCGATGCGATGCACCGCATCCGGCGTGCCAGCTCCTCCCCCCGGAGGACCCGCGGATCCGGCAGCCCGGCCGGACCCGTGAGCGGGTGTGGCAGCGCGACCTCAGGCCGCGTGCTTGCTGCCGTGGAATTGCTCTTCCTCGGTCGAACCCTTCAACGCGACCGTCGAAGACTGACCGCCCTGTATGGTCTGGGTGACTGTATCGAAGTACCCGGTACCGACTTCGCGCTGGTGCTTGACTGCGGTGAAGCCCTTGTCGGCCGCGGCGAACTCGGCCTCCTGCAGCTCGACGAAGGCGCTCATCTGGCGGCGCGCATAACCATGCGCGAGGTTGAACATCGAATAATTCAGCGAATGGAAGCCGGCCAGCGTGATGAACTGGAACTTGTAGCCATAGCTCGCGATTTCCTTCTGAAACTTCGCGATCGTCGCGTCGTCGAGGTTCTTCTTCCAGTTGAAGCTCGGCGAACAGTTGTAGGCCAGCAGCTTGCCCGGGAACCTGGCGTGGATCGCCTCGGCGAACTTGCGCGCGTACTCGAGATCCGGCTTGCCGGTCTCGCACCAGACGAGGTCCGCATACGGCGCATAGGCGAGACCGCGGTTGACGGCCTGATCGAGGCCCGGACGGGTTTTGTAGAAGCCCTCGACCGTGCGCTCGCCCGTGCAGAATGCCTTGTCGTTCGGATCGACGTCGGAAGTCAGGAGGTCGGCGGCCTCGGCGTCGGTGCGCGCGACCAGCACGGTCGGCACGCCCATCACGTCGGCGGCGAGGCGCGCGGCGACGAGCTTCTCTACGGCTTCGCGGGTCGGCACGAGCACCTTGCCGCCCATGTGGCCGCACTTCTTCACGCTGGCGAGCTGGTCCTCGAAGTGCACGCCCGAGGCACCGGCCTCGATCATCGCCTTCATCAGCTCGAACGCATTCAGCACGCCGCCGAAGCCCGCCTCGGCGTCGGCCACGATCGGCTGCAGCCAGTCGATGTCGTCCTTGCCCTCGGCATGGTGTAGCTGGTCGGCGCGCAGCAGGGTGCTGTTGATGCGCTTGACGACCTGCGGCACGGAATTGGCCGGATACAGCGACTGGTCCGGATACATCTCGCCGGCGAGGTTGGCGTCCGCGGCGACCTGCCAGCCGGACAGGTAGATGGCCTTCAGGCCGGCCTTGACCTGCTGCATGGCCTGGTTGCCGGTCAGCGCGCCGAGCGCATTGATGAACGGCTCGCTGTTGATGTACTTCCAGAGCTTCTCGGCACCGAGACGCGCGATCGTGTGCTCGACGGGGATCGTGCCGCGCAGGCGCACGACGTCCTCGGCGGTGTAGCCGCGCTTGATGCCCTTCCAGCGCGGGTTGGTTTCCCAGTCCTTCTTGATCTGTTCGGCAGTGGGCAGCGTGCTCGTCATGATGCGTACCTTCGGGTTGGGGAGCGGAACGGAGGTGGAGACTTCCCCGCTATCGCGGCGGGGTACAGATCGGATCAGGGCAGCAGGGCGTAGGCCGGCAGGGTCAGGAAGTCGGCCAGCTGGCGCGCATGGGTCAGTTCGGACAGCAGCCAGGCCGCCTGTGGTACGCGCGCCTGGCCAATCAGGCCGGTGCGCGGCAGGCGTTCGTCGATGCGCTGGATCGCCGCATCGAACAGGGCGTAATCGACCGGCGTGCCATCGTCGAGCCTCAGGTCGCCGTGGCGCAGCCATTGCCAGAGCTGGGCGCGGGAGATCTCGGCGGTCGCCGCGTCCTCCATCAGATGGTGGATCGGCACGCAGCCGAGGCCGTCGAGCCAGGCCGCCATGTAGCGCACGCAGACGTCGATGTTGCCGAGGAAACCGGCACGCGTGATCGTGCCCGGCGGCGCGAGGATCAGGTCGTCGCGGTTCGCCTTCACGTCCTCGCGCCGCACGTGCAGCTGGTTCGGCGTCGGCATGTACTCGTCGAAGATCTGCTGGGCGATCGGCACCAGGCCAGGATGCGCGACCCAGGTGCCATCGTGGCCGGCCCTGACCTCGCGCAGCTTGTCGGCGCGGACGCGCTCGAGCGCCTTTTCGTTGGCCTCGGCATCGCCCGAGATCGGGATCTGCGCGGCCATGCCGCCCATCGCGAACGCACCGCGGCGGTGGCAGGTCTGCACGAGCAGTTCCGAGTAGGCCCTGAGGAACGGCACCGTCATCGTCACCTGGCCGCGATCCGGCAGGATGTGGTCGCGGTGCGCGCGGAAGGTCTTGATGTAGGAAAAGATGTAATCCCAGCGTCCGCAGTTCAGGCCGACGATGCGCCGGCGCAGTGCGTGCAGGATCTCGTGCATCTCGAACACTGCCGGCAGGGTCTCGATCAGCACCGTGGCCTTCATGCAGCCGGCCGGCAGGCCGAGTTCGTGCTCGGCGTGCTCCATCACCTCGTCCCACAGCGCCGCCTCGCGGTGGCTCTGCATCTTCGGCAGGTAGAAGTAGGGGCCGCAGTCGCGCAGCCTGAGGGCATGCGCGTTGTGGAACGCGAACAGGCCGAAGTCGAACAGCGCGCCGGATATCTCCTCGCCGTCCACCCGGGCGTGCTTCTCCGGCAGGTGCCAGCCGCGCGGACGCACGATCAGCACCGCGGTTTCCGGCTTCAGGCGGTACTCGCGGCCGTCCGGCGAGCGGAATTCGATCGTGCCGGCCACCGCGTCGCGCAGGTTGATCTGCCCGTCGAGCAGGTTTTCCCAGGTCGGCGTCGAGGAATCCTCGAAGTCGGCCATGAACACCTTCGCGCCCGAGTTCAGCGCGTTGATAATCATCTTGCGGTCGACCGGCCCGGTGATCTCGACACGGCGATCGCGCAGGGCGGCCGGGATTTCGGCCACGGTCCAGTCGGATTCGCGGATCTCGCGCGTCTCCGGCAGGAAATCCGGCAGCTCGCCGGCGTCGAAGCGGGCCTGGCGCTCGACGCGTGCCGCGAGCAGGGCGCGCCGGGTCGCGTCGAAGCGCCGGTGCAGGCCGGCGAGGAAGGCCAGCGCCTCGGGAGTCAGGATCTCGTCGTAACCCGCACGCACGGCGCCGCGGATCTCGACCGCACCCTCGTGCAACTGTTCGGCCGGCACTGCCATCGTCGTCCCCTGCATCGCTCGACTGGGAGGGCGGCCAGACTAGTCATGCACTGCAGCATTTGACAAAGCAGAAGTTTCAATGCAGAAATTTGACAGCGTCAAATATCCTGTAAGTCGATGATTCCGTGATGGCCGGGCCGACCCGTAATAACCGTTCCGGCGATCCGGGCGCGAAAGACCCACCATCCGCCGGCGTACGGTCCCGGCGACAGCCGCGTGCACGCGGCGCCGCGCCGGCCAGCACACCGCGCTTCTATTACAAGGGCAATCGGCTCAAGCAGTTGCGCGCGTTCTGCTACATCGTCAAGTTCGGCACGCTGGCGCGCGCGGCCGAGGCGCTGTTCCTATCGCAACCGTCGGTGAGCCTGCAGCTCTCGGCGCTGGAAACCGAGCTCGGCGTGCGCCTGCTCGAACGCGTACGCCCGCGCTTCGTGCTGACCCGCGAAGGACAGATGCTCTACGACCTCGCCCGGCCGGTTGTCGAAGGTTTCGAGAACCTCGACCAGCAGTTTCGCAGCCGGTTGCAGGACCTCGACGCCGGCGAGGTCAACATCGCCGCCGGCGCCTCGACGATCCAGTACCTCCTGCCGCCGCTCGTACGCGCCTTCCGCGAACGCCACGGCAGCGTGCGTCTGCAGCTGCACAACGTCACCGGCAAGGACGGCCTCGCGCTGCTGCGCCAGGACCACGTCGATTTCGCGATCGGCTCGATGCTCGACGTACCGCACGATCTGAGCTATGCGCCCGTGCAGTGGTACGACCCGCTGCTGATCCTGCCGCTCGATCACCCGCTCGCCGGCCAGCCGGACGTGCGTCTGGAGGACCTCTCACCCTACGGCCTGATCCTGCCGCCGCAACGCCTGACGACCTATCGGCTGGTCGATCTGGTGTTCCAGCAGCGCCGGGTGCCGTATCGCGTGGCGATCGAGGTCGGCGGCTGGGAGGTCATCAAGGAATACGTCGCGATGGGCCTCGGCATCTCCATCGTCACCGGCATCTGCATCACGCCGGAGGACGAGAGGCGTCTGGTCGTGCGCAACCTGCGCCAGTACTTCCCGCAGCGCAGTTACGGCGTGGTCATGCGCAAGGGCAAGT
>Ga0116193_1003935_pt1 | contig 10520 bp, 9 predicted proteins | sample AD_UKC115_MetaG_FD_89892 | JGI IMG/M metagenome (GOLD analysis project Ga0116193, IMG submission 89892) | Active sludge microbial communities of municipal wastewater-treating anaerobic digesters from Hong Kong - AD_UKC115_MetaG | ecosystem: Engineered > Bioreactor > Anaerobic > Digestate | place...
AGACAAATAGTCAGAGAAGTTTATATGGACGAAAAGATCGAAAAATATATTGTGGATATAGTTTATGCTACAAGAACACCTGAAGATTATGGTTTGTCCGGTTTGAAGGATCTGATTGCTTTCGGAGGATCGCCTCGTGCCAGTATAAGTATGGCTATTGCAGCAAAAGCCTATGCTTTTATAAGGAGAAGAGGTTATGTGATACCAGAAGATGTTCGAGCTGTTTGCTATGAGGTTCTGAGGCACAGAATAGGTCTTACATATGAAGCCGAAGCCGAAAACGTAACTACTGAGAATATTATAACAGAGATTATGAATAAAGTGGAGGTTCCTTAATATGACCAGTGAGTTGTTGAAAAAAGTCAGAAAAATTGAGATTAAGACAAAAGGGCTCTCACGGCAGATTTTTGCAGGTGAATACCACTCAGCTTTCAAAGGACGAGGTATGGTCTTTAGTGAAGTGCGTGAATATCAGTATGGTGATGACGTTAGGAACATGGACTGGAACGTTACTGCAAGGCTAAATGCACCTTATATTAAGGTTTTTGAAGAAGAAAGAGAGTTAACAGTTGTTCTTTTGATAGATGTCAGCGGTTCCAGACTTTTTGGTACAACCGACAAATTCAAAAAAGATCTCATTACAGAAATAGCCGCAGTTCTCTCATTTTCTGCTTCTGCAAACAACGACAAAGTTGGAGCATTATTTTTTAGCAGTAAGGTTGAAAAGTTTATTCCTCCTAAAAAAGGAAGAAGTCATTTGCTGAGGATAATTCGCGAATTGCTTGAATTTGAGCCCGAAAATAGCGGTACTGATATAGGCGAAGCACTCAGATTTCTTACAAACGCCATTAAAAGAAGATGCACTGCTTTTTTACTCTCAGATCTGATTGATGTAGATGAAGATTTAAAGCCACGTTATGAAGAGGCTTTGAAGATAGCTGTCAACAGACACGATATCTCCGTTGTCTCTGTTTATGATCCAAGAGAGAGAGAGTTGCCGGATGTTGGTTTACTTAAGGTTAAAGATGCAGAGAGTGGTAGAGAAGAGTGGGTTGATACTTCAAGCAAAAGTGTCCGTCAATATTTTGCCGAATGGAATGAAAGGGCTATGGAGGTTACAAAACAATGCTTGAGAAAGTATAAGGTTGACAGTGTAAGCATAGCAACAAATGAGGATTATGTTAAGGGATTGATTTCACTTTTTAACAGAAGATAAGCCGTATGGATCTGAAAGATACACTTTTGATTGGAGATCAAACAGTTTTGCATTTTAAGACGACTGTGCCAAAAGGAGTAAAATATCTCTTTCCTACGCCTGATAACCCGGTGGTGCAAGGAGTTGAACTGGTAGGCAAACCTCAAATTGATACACTGCAAAACAGAGGGGGAGAACTTGTTCTTGACACTAAAGTTACTTTAACTTCATTTGATAGCGGTTCATATGTTCTTCCACCTTTTCCAGCTTATCTAAGTAAGGCGGACGGTACAATAGATACTGTATGGTATGATGGGGGAAGACTGGAAGTTAAGACTATTCAAATAGATACAACTACTTTCAAACCTTATGACATTAAGGGACAACAGACCTATAAGTATACAGTGGGAGAGTTTATTCCATGGTTTGCGATTTTATTAGCTATAGTAGCTCTCTTTTATTTGGGCTATAAGCTTTTTAAGAATTATAAAGAGAAAAAGTCACTTTTCAAAAAAGCTGAACCTGTTGACCCCCCTCATATAATTGCTTTGAGAAATCTCGAAAGAATACGTTCTGAAAAATTGTGGCAAAATAATCAGGAGAAGAGATATTATACTGAGATTGTAGACACAATAAGACAATATCTCGAGCAGCGTTACGGTATTCAAACGATGGAAAAAACTTCGGCCGAGATACTTGAAATGCTTTCAAAATTTGATATAGAATCAAAGGTATACAAAGAATTGGAGGAGTTATTTCATGTGTCAGATCTTGTGAAATTTGCAAAGTATAAGGCAACCCAGCTTGAAAATGAGGAGGCCATACCTATTGCCGTAAGATTTATCAATTCCACATTCCTTCAGGGAATGGAAGAGGATAAGGATAAAAATCAAGATGATCAAGAGGATAAAGAAAGGAGAGATTAATTATGTTTTTTGAATATCCTGAATTACTCTATTTGGAGTTAATATTAATACCGTTGATTGCTCTGTATATTTGGAGAGAAATCAAGGGGGTTTCTCCTGCTTTGAGAGTATCTGCTACAGAACCATGGATGGGAAGAGGAGGAAGAGTAAAAAAAGCGATGAGACATCTTCCATTCATTTTTAAAGTCATAGCTCTCTCAATGATTATTCTGGCAATTGCTCGGCCTCGTTCTTCCAGCAATGTGGAGAAGGTTGATACAGAGGGGATAGATATTATTTTAACTATTGATGTTTCTACCAGTATGTTGGCCAGGGACTTTAAACCTGACAGAATAAGTGCGGCAAAAGATATTGCAATTGAGTTTATTGCACAGAGACCAAATGATAGAATGGGTATAGTAGTTTTTGCAGGTGAAAGTTTTACTCAATGCCCTCTTACTACTGACAGAGCTACTTTGATCAATATGATGAAGGAAGTTGAGACGGGTCTTATTGAGGACGGTACAGCTATTGGAAATGGACTTGCAACAGCGGTAGCCAGACTTAAGGATTCTAAGGCAAAGAGCAGAGTAATTATTTTACTTACAGATGGAGTAAACAACAGAGGAGAGATTTCTCCTCTTATGGCTGCCGAAATTGCCAAGACTTATGGAATACGTGTTTACACAATAGGTGTAGGAGCGATGGGAATGGCACCATATCCTGTTATGACTCCATTTGGCGTTGAAATTCAACAGGTTAAAGTTGAAATAGATGAACCTCTCCTTAAACAGATTGCAGAGGAAACAGGTGGTAGATATTTCCGGGCTACTGACAATACAAAACTGCTTGAGATTTATGGGGAGATTAATAAAATGGAAAAAAGCAAGATAGCAGTTGACTCATTCCCAATATATAAGGAACTTTTTATGACATTTGCATGGATAGCTCTTATTGCAATTGCATTGGAGATATTGACAGGATTGTTAACAACCAGAAGAATAGCTTAGGAATATGTTACAGTTTGCACAACCACAATTTTTACTGCTGATTTTACTGATTCCAATTCTTTTCATAGCTTATGCTATGATGAGAAGGAGTCGGAAAAAAAGAATAGAGCGTTTTGGCAACTCATCTACAATAAATGAGCTTATTCCTAAAGCTTCCAAAAGTAGAGGATGGATAAAACTTTCCATATATTCTATCGCATTTTTCTTTTTTGTAATCGGTCTTGCAAGGCCACAATTAGGAGCCAAAATAAAAGAGGTTGAAACTAAGGGAGTAGAAATAATTATTGCTCTCGACGTTTCTAACTCAATGCTTGCTGAAGATTATTCACCAAACAGGCTTGAAAGAGCCAAGCTTGCAATTTCGCGTTTAGTGGACAAAATGAAGGAAGACAGGATAGGACTTGTTGTTTTTGCCGGTCAGGCTTTTGTTCAACTTCCTGTAACTACAGATTATGTTTCAGCAAAGATGTTTCTTAACAGCATTAATACTAATTCTGTGCCTGTTCAAGGAACGGCCATGGCAGACGCTATTAACACATGTATAAGAAGCTTTAGTCAGGACAGTAAAAACAGCAGGGCAATTATTTTGATTACTGATGGAGAAAATCACGAAGATGACCCTGTAGAGGCAGCAAAAAACGCTAATAGCCTTGGAATACAGGTTTATACAATTGGCATTGGTTCTCCTGAAGGTAAACCCATACCGCTGCCTGAAGGTGGATTTTTGAAGGATAAAGATGGAAATATGGTTGTCTCAAAGTTGGATGAAAGGACACTTGTTGACGTAGCAAAGGCCGGTGGTGGTGTTTATGTTAAAGCAGGTAACAGCGATTTTGGACTTGATGCGGTTGTAGAAAGGATACATAATTTGGAAAAACAGACATATAAATCTGTTGTTTTTGAAGATTTTGACGAGCAATACATGTATTTTTTTGCTATTGCTCTTGTTTTATTTATCCTTGACTTTTTAATAGTAAACAGGAAAGGAAAGAATCTTTTTAAATGAGAGAGACATGAGAGGTAAAATTTTAACTATTCTTTTTCTATTTTTATACTCAATTTCATGGGGGCAGGCTGATAAGTGGAAAGTCAGACAGGGTAATGCCTCATATGAAAAAGGCAAGTATCAGGATGCTGAATTGGAATACAGAAGGGCTTTGGAAAAAAATCCAAAGTCCACAAAAGCTTCCTATAATCTCAGTAACACAATGTACAGGCTTAACAAACCTGCAGAAGCGGAAAAGTTAATGATGAAAGTTGCCGATTCTGTAGATGACAGAGGGATAAAATCTGCGGCTTATCATAATTTGGGAAATTTCAATCTGGCACAAAAGAAGTATCAGGAAGCAGTTGAAGCTTACAAAAACTCGTTGAGAATCAATCCTAATGACATGGAAACCAAGGCAAATCTTGCATATGCCCAGAAGATGCTGAAGAATCAGCAGAATAACAATGACCAAAATAAAGACAACAAAGATCAAAATAAGGATAAGAACAAGGATAAGGACAAGAATCAAAACGATAAAGACCAAAATAAAGATAAAGACCAAAATAAAGATCAGAACAAAGACCAGAATCAGAATCAACAGTCTCCGCCAAAAATAACTCCTCAAACGGCAGAACAGATGCTTCAGGCAATTCAGAATCAAGAGAAGGAGACTCAGGATAAAGTAAAGAAAGAAAAGGCAAAGGTCTTTCAAGAGAGACAAAAAGAAAAGAATTGGTAAAGTATTAATATATGGAAGTTAACCTATCAAAAAGGATAATGCTGCTTTTTGGAGCTTTGCTCATGTCGATAGCTGTCTGGGCACAAGCTGCATTTACCGTTGATGTTCCAAAAGTAGTAGGGTTGGATGAAAATTTTAGACTTGTTTTTACAGCTACAGGTGAACCATCCAATTTCAATCCTCCTGAAATTAAAGATTTTGATGTTTTGGCCGGACCATCTACATCAACTATGAACAGTACTCAGATCATTAACGGCAAGAGAACTGACAGCTATCAGGTGAGCTATACTTATATACTTCAACCAAAAAGCACAGGAACATTTTCCATACCTGCCGCGTCAGTGACTATTGGAGGCAGGGTATATCATACAAATCCCGTTTCTATAGAGGTGGTCAAAGGAGAAGGATCATCCACTTCAGCTCCTTCTGGAAATGCAGCGGCACCAAGCGGTACTTCTATCTCTTCAGACGATATATTTATGAAAATGAGTGTAAGCAAGGGAAGGGTGGTTAAGGGAGAGACTCTTGTTGCAACGCTCAAACTTTATACAAAAGTGCCGATAGCCGGATTTGAAAATGTTAAATTTCCTTCATTCAACGGATTCTGGAGTCAGGAGATAGATACCCCTTCAAATATTGAATTTACGAGAGAGAGTGTTAATGGTAAGATATATAATGCTGCAGTTTTGAGAAGATATCTCTTAATTCCTCAACAGACCGGTAATCTTATTATTGACCAATCTGAGATGACTTGTCTTGTTCAGGTAAAGGTTTCTTCTGGGGTTTCCAGATCTATTTTTGATGATTTCTTTGATTCTTATCAGGTAGTAAAGAAAAGAGTAAAAGCTCCATCTTTACAGGTAAATGTTTCACCTCTTCCCTCAGGAGCTCCTGCCTCTTTTGCTGGAGGAGTGGGTGACTTCAAAATGTCTGTAAAACTGACTAAAGATTCCGTGAATGCAAATGAAGCTGTATCACTTATAGTTTCTATCAGTGGTTCAGGCAATCTTAATTTAATTGATGCTCCTAAAGTTGAATTTCCTGCTGATTTTGAGGTTTATGACACAAAAGTTTCAGATAATGCAAGTGGACAGGGGGGAGTGAAAAATTCCGGAACCAAAGTGTTTGAATATCCTGTTATTCCAAGGGGAGCCGGAGTTTTTGAAATAGGCCCCGTTGAATTCAGTTACTATGATATTTCAACTCAAAAATATAAAACACTTAATTCCGGAAAACTGATTTTAAGAGTTGGCCAGGCAGTTGAGGGAACGGATTCTTCTGTTGCATCACTCCCTATGGGTATTAATAAACAGTCTGTAAAAAGTATTGGAAATGATGTTCGTTATATTCGCACAGGTGTTTCAGGCTTTACAAGAGCCAATCACTTCTTTTTTGGTTCTTTTCTATTTTTTGTATTCTTAATATTGATTGTGACAGCTTATTTTGCAATGGATAAATTTTTATCAAAGAGAATAGAGAGAAACAGAAATATTGCCGGAGTTAAGAACAGAAGAGCGCTTAAGGTGGCCAGAGCCAGACTTAATGCAGCGGAAAGTCTTATGAAACAGAATCTTTACAGTGCTTTCTTTGAGGAGCTGCATAGAGCTATACTTGGTTACTGTTCAGATAAGCTTAACCTTTCAATGGCTGAACTTTCAAGGGAAAATATTGCTGAATCTCTTGAAGCAAAATCTGTAAGCAAAGAACATATAGATGAATTGATCTCGTTGATTGACACATGTGAATATGCAAGATTTGCGCCTGATCAGGATAAACCAGAGATGAGCGGTAATTATAAAAGGGCAATAAAACTAATTTCAGAATTGGAGGTTTAGTCAATGAAACGGATATTTATTCTTAATATTTTAATATTCTTTTGTCTTGCATCCTTTGGCCAGTCTCCCAAGGAGTTGTGGACTGAAGCCAATAACAACTATTCTAAGGCAAATTATGAAGATGCTTTGGCCGGTTTTAAGAAAATTGAAGAGTCCGGATATGTCTCATCTGCTCTCTATTATAACATGGGTAACACCTATTTTAAATTGAAACAAATAGGTAAGTCCATTCTTTATTACGAGAGAGCTCTTAAACTAGACCCTTCAGACAAAGATGCGCTTAACAATCTGCAATTAGCCAGAGAATTTACGTTGGACAGGATTGAAGAAATTCCTGATTTTATTCTTAATACGTGGATAAAAAGTATTAATTATTCTTTTTCGTCTGATGTTTGGGGATATATTGCTCTTGTTTTATTGGCCGGTGTTGCTCTTTTTCTTTTGCTTTTTAAATATGGGCCGACATTAAGAGTCAGAAAGAGCTCTTTCTTTGCATCGATGATCTTTTTACTCTTTTTCTGTATCTCAATCTATTTTTCCTGGAGTCAGAAACATGTTTATAATCTCAAGGACACTGCAATAATCATGAAACCTGTAAGTACAATAAAAAGTTCACCAGATAATTCTGGAAACACACTTTTCATCCTTCATGAAGGCACAAAGGTTTCTTTACTCGATGAGATAGGCCAATGGAAAAAAATTGAGCTTGCAGACGGGAGGCAAGGCTGGGTATCTTCACTTGACATTGAGGTCATATAACCCTTCTCGCGAGAGAAGATGATCCAGATTGCCCAGATTGTACATAACTATTGCTGTTACTACTGAAGTTTGGTTCATATATTCGGGGATGCTCATGTTATATGTGTCTCGTTCTGTATGCCAGATTTCCATGTAATTAAAGTCGTAACCCTTTGGGTCTCCGTTGTCAAAACTGATGGTTGGTACTCCATTCATGGCAAAATAGGCATGATCCGATCCACCAGCAGTCTTAGGTAGTGGACGAGGTTTTGATGTTCTCTTGTTCAATACAAAAGAAAAGTCGGGATTTATGGAATTAAGCGGTTCACAAACCTTTTTGAAATCTTCATACATTGCTTCGGGTACAGTAATTCCTTTGGTTACAGTTGGTCCCCCATCGCGATTAAAATAGTTGGAAATTTTAACAAGTTTTTCGGGATTTGTTCTTACCCAATACTCTGAACCTCTTAGACCAAATTCTTCACCTGCCCAGAGGCAAAAAAGAAGAGTCCTTTTTGGTTTTGCTCCGGATGTGGCCACCAGACGTGCTGCCTCTAATGTAGGAGCAACACCTGAACCACAATCAACAGCTCCGGTGGCGACGTCATAGGAATCAAGATGTCCTCCGCACATGACATACTCATCAGGATATACGCTGCCTTTAATTTCTCCTATAACATTATGTACAACAACAGGGCCAGGTTTAAAATGATTGCGTATATCAAATTCAAGTTGAAAATATCTCCTTTCCTTTACCTTTTTGAGAATAATATTATACTGTTCTTCATCGAGTTTTATATCCGGGCATGTTGGAAGAGAGTCAAAACTCATTAAAAAAAGGTTTTTCTTGTCGTAGAGTGCTCTAATTGGCACCTTTGCAGACTGTATGATTCCCAGAATACCTGCATCTCTCATCTCCTTGTAAAAAAGCGCCGGGGCATCTTTTAAGGGTTTGAGCTCTTTTTGTTCTTTCCGAGGGTTATTTTCGTTCCAACGTTTTATTGAGTCATTATATTTTACAATATCCTCGTTTTCCTTAATGATTTTGTGTCTCTCCTCATCTGCAAATGTCGAGTAATCAATAGGGAATCCATCACTTTCTCCTGAAATTATAACCCAAGCTCCTTTTAGCTTTCCTTTCATTCTGTTAAACTCTTCTTTGGTTTTTGGTTCAAAAACAACATGGCCTCTTTGAACGCCTTTGGTTCCGGCGGTGTAGGAGGGCGTTGCAAAATGAAGCACAAATCCATCTTCGCTCAGCATGCGTCCAAACCATGGACCTCTGTTAAATCCTACAGGAAATGTGTCAACAGCCTGAACAATTACATTAAGACCCCATTTACGAAAAAGATTGGCTGCCCAGAATGTGGCATTTTCATATGCGTCCGAACCACAAACTCTTCCTCCAATCCGATTGGTTAAAACGTCGAGATGATCCATAGTCATATTATGACTCTTACCCTCTTCAATAATACGTGAAACGATACTGTCTCTTTGAGCTTTAGATTCATTAGTCATTAAGGTAAGAAGAAAAAGAAATACCAGAATGACTTTTGTTTTTACTTTAATATTCATAATGGTCTTTTGTTATCTATATATTTGCCATAGTCGGGAGAATCCTCTTCAATTTTAATTTTGGCACCTGAGTACAGTGGAGCGACTGTTGGAAGTACTGCAGGTATTGCAGGCCAGACTCCTGTGGCAATAAAGGTCAGTGAGGATTTAAGCCAGTCTTCTTCAAGGCCAAAATCATGATAAAGATCATCAGGACGTTGCTGGTCAGGCACAAGCCCGGTTTCATAATTGCCTTCTCCAAGACTGTTCACGCTATAAAATGCAATTGGAAGAAATACGTAATCGGGATAGAGTTCTTCATTTTCAGGATAAAACCAAACATACATGCCGTTAGGTTTACCATAAGTTGTACGACCAACTTGAAGCACATTCATTAAAGGTTTGAATCCATTAATTATAAGCTCACTGGCAGAGGCTGTACCACCACTTGTCAGAATAATCAGTCTGTTTAAGTCAAGAGAATTGGAAACCCTTTTAACTATTGTCATTGTGTTGACGTCGGAATCATAAGCCGACAGTTTGTCATTATGCTTTCTTTTCGCCACAATTTTCCCGTTTGCACTTGCAGGAGCAATATAATTTGAAAGTAGCTGAGTTGCGGCGGCATCTCCTCCTCCATTATATCTAAGGTCAAGAATAAGTTCTTTGACATTTGCAGCTTTGAAATTTGCCATTGCATCGTCAATTTCAGAGGTCATACCAGCCTTGAAGGCATAGTAGTTAAAGTAAGCTACCGGATATGGCAAACCCGGGAAATCAGCTGAAGTTATAATCATTCTTTTCAAAACGGATTTGGTGTTTACTTCCCTTGCACTGGTGGAGAAGGTGTAAGAGCTTCCATCATATCTTTTAAAAGTAAAAGAGTTGGAAGAGTTATTCATTTTACTGTTGAAAGTTCCGTTTCTAATGAGATCCATGACAGGAGTTCCATTAAGATGAGTCAATTCAAATCCTCTTTTTACTCCGTTTTCTGACATCGGAGAGTTGTCAAAAACATATCTAACTCTGACACTATAGTCGTTGTAATAGTCAATTGGCTGTGCATAACTCGCCCCATATGTCAGATATATACCTTTTTCAGAGTCTGTATATTCCTCTCCTGACATCATCCATGACCATCTATCTTGTGGTACAAGCAATGTGTCAAAATAGTCGTATATTGAAGAGATAGGAGCAGGATCAATATTTTTCGGCATCTCCCTGTACCAGTAATATACATCGTTCATTAGTGAATAAAGATAACTTTTTTCGGTCTTAAGTTTGTCATTTTCAACTTTTTCACAAGATGCGGCAACAAAAAGACATGTGCCGAGTGCTATTAAAAAAAGATAAAATTTTTTCAACAGTGCATTCATTTTCTATAATTTCTTTCAAAGATAAACATTTTTCACGTTGAGATGTTTTAAGTAAAAATGAAAATATAATATGATTATGAATTCTCAAGAATTATTATCTATTGAAACAAAAAATGTTATTACAGCAAAGGGCACACCTCTTACACTGCTGGGCAAGCAGATAGAAGTGGGTGATGTTGC
>Ga0116193_1003937_pt1 | contig 10518 bp, 13 predicted proteins | sample AD_UKC115_MetaG_FD_89892 | JGI IMG/M metagenome (GOLD analysis project Ga0116193, IMG submission 89892) | Active sludge microbial communities of municipal wastewater-treating anaerobic digesters from Hong Kong - AD_UKC115_MetaG | ecosystem: Engineered > Bioreactor > Anaerobic > Digestate...
AATCATTTCTTTGTTATAACAACAAGTTGACCTCATTAGAAGGAGGTCCACAGACCGTTGGAGGCTCATTCTCTTGTAGTGATAATCAGTTGACCTCATTAGAAGGTAGTCCACAGACTGTTGAAAAGTCTTTTTGGTGTTATAACAATCGGTTGACCTCATTACAGGGCTTACCTAAAGAGATCGGTAGAGATTTATGGTGTTATAATAATGCTAAACAATTCACTGAAATAGACATACCATCAGATACCATAATCGGTGGTCAAATAAAATTTAAACTATAGTTATAAAATACATAAATAAAAATTTAAACTTTTATTCAATTCAATAATAAGACTATTAATGATAGTCAAAACCTATAGAAAGATTAAATATTTTCTCCAATATCGTAAAATTTTATTAGAAAATGAGCAATTTTTGGCCTCTAAGTTTGGCTTAAATATTGATATATTTTTAAGATTTTGGACAGTGCTCGATTTCAATGATGCACCTGAAGAAGTTATTAAACAATACGGTAAAGGTATAATGGAAATTGAATACAAAAAATATATACAATTATTAAATGCAGACCTATCTAAATTAGGTATTTTAGATTTAACATCAGAATATCATCTAAAAAATTTACCACCAAACAGATTGGGTATTACATTTGGTTATAGTGGTTTTAATACTAAAAACGTGCTAATTCAATCTATTATATACACGCTACTTGCAATGTTGCTAATAACTTTAATAATTATAATTTAAAATAAAAAATCAAATATGAAAAAAGACAAAGAAGAAGGACAAACTAGTGTTCAAAAATTTTATGATCTTCAACCAGAAACAATTGAAAAGATAGAAGCATTAGTATCTAAGTTAGCAATGCCATTTGTTATTAAAATTAAAATGATTGGTCATAGTAAGCAAAAAAGTGTTGTTAAAATGTCTAAATTGAATGATATTAATCAATTTATGACAGGTTATGACTTATTATTAACAATTAATGAAGAGTATTTAGAAGCTTTTGATCAAGATAGTAGTGATATTTTAATCTTTCAAGAACTAGATCGATTGACTTTTAATATTCAAAAAGGTCAAATTAAAATATCTAAATGGCCACTACAAACAACTAGTGGTGTTTTAAAGAAATGGGGTATTGATGCTGTAGCTAAAGCTAATCAATTAAGTGAATTGTATACACAACAAAAAGCTGATGGCAAAGAATTTAATCGAGAAGTAGTTGAAAATAAAATTAAAAAGAGTAAAGCCGCAACAGTTTCTTTTGAAGAAAATTAAACAATCCAATAAAATTAAATAAAAATAAAAATTATAAATAATATGAACAATAGTGTAGAAAAAGAATATATTGCTAATTTGGTTGAGCATAAATTTGATGCTTTAAAATTAAAAGAAGGAATTTTATCGGCTGAAACTGTGAAAAAATTAGATGCATTTCCAAATGAAATTAAAGACTATTTAAATAGTAATACAGATTTTGCTTCGTATAGTGAAGCAGATAAAGATGCAATTTTTGGTAAAGCATTAGAAATATTAGAAAGTTTTAAAGAAACCATTCGTACAGCAAGTTGTCAATTACAATTAAAAGGTCGTGATCTGATTTGGATTAAAAATCGCATTGAAGATGATGTTGAGTTGACTTCTGAATCAGTGTTTGTTGCTATTCATTTATATGGTACATGGTTAAAAGACCAACAAACTAGTATCAATGAAAATGCTAATACAACTGTTGAAATTGAGTTACCAAATACAATTGTATTATATGACTTGTTATCAACCTTAAAATACAAAGGTTTAAGTCAAAAAGCACTAATTTATGCTAAAATTTTAAAAGAGTTAGCAGAATGTAGTAAATATTTTCAACATTATAATTCAGCAGCAGATCGTGCATATAAAGCAATAGCTGAATGGAATTTAGGCTTAAGTGCCGATGATAAAGCAGCAGTTAAAAATGCAATATTACAAAATACAATAGCGGAAACAAGCACACAAAATTCTTAATATGAGTGGTACAAATACAAACTTTCAACAATGTGCTCAATTGGAAGTTGAAAATAAATTTCAACATGCTGATAGAGATACATTAGGCAGTTTAATGACTTTGCAAAAAACGTTACAAGAAGGTCTTTTCGGTCACAACTTTAATGATATACAATCTAGTATACAAAAATTAAAAGATTTTTGTAATTGGAATGAAGAAGCAATTAGAGATGAACAGCGAGAATTTGCTGCTGCTATTACAGGTATTCATACATATCCTAATTGTTGGAAACCTTGGAAAAGTAAACACGCTGAAGCAATGAACAGAAAATTAGCGGACTTATCTAAAGAAGAGCTGTTAGAATTAAAATATGAATGGATTGATCAACTACATTTTATGTTTAATATTGCATTAGCAATTGGTTTAGATTCAGAACAAGTATATAATTTATATTTTGCTAAAAATAAACACAATATTGAACGTCAACAGCGTCCAGAAGGCTATTAAAAAATGAATCAATTAAAATTAAAATACACATTTAGAAATTTATATAGGTCTAGACGTCAATTTACAATTGATTTGCAATTTTTCTTACCGATGATAACAATTTATACATTACAATGGAAAGATAAATTTAATAGTCCAAGATGCGAACAGGAACCAGGATTTATTATTAATTGGTTTGGATTTCAATTTGATTTTAGAGCTGATGATGAGGATGTAGAAAAATGGTTATGGTGTAAATATTATTCTAAAACCAAAGACTTACAAGATTGGCCTTGGAAAAAAATAGAAAGAAAATGAAGAGTATTCAGTTAAGAGCACTAGAAGATATGTTATTAAGTATGTCTGAAAACAATCAGTTGAGAGACAAGAATATTGTTGTTGGTCCAGGATTAGGCGCAATGTTGTTAGAATGTAAATCTGTTATACGAATAGAAGAAGAAAAACAATTGGTTGATGGTACGTGTACTAGTATTGCTACAATAGATAATATAAAGCTATGGATTGATCTGGATCGATCTTTAGAAGATACAGGGTTATATAATTTAAATTCAGTGTTAATATTTTCAATAAAAGGACTACAAATAGAAGTAAAAAAGCCAATCTAATGATTGGCTTTTTAAGTTTTATCCCTTAACTAAACCTGGATTTTTCCATTGACTATGACTTCTAATTTCAGCTATTTGTTCAATTGTCAAGTCAAAACGATTCCAACCTTTACTAGTTGAATATTGCATTGCAAATTCTTCGCGCAACCTGAGTGTTTCTTCTATGCTTAACACTTCATGAGTTTTGCTAGTGATTAATTGTCCTGTTTGATACATTCTTTTTAAAATTTATTAAGTTATTTTTATTCTACTAACATTTAAATAGTTAGCTTTCTTACTAATTATATATGTTATATTAATAAGAAAATTTTATCGCCTAAAAAATTTAATATATGGCTCTATTGAGTACTAAACAATTAGGCATAAAATGGATATATTTATCATGCAATTATCAATTCAGGACCCTGTATGGTCAACATCAATTCTTTCTTCGTCATTAGCAGAAAGTTACAGACAAAGTTTATTAAAACTAAAAAGTCCAGATTGTTATATACAGTCAGCACCTAGAGGCTTAAAAATCAGAGAAGTAATGAACTTATCAATGACTATTAATCCGAGGTTAAATTTATATTCTAATTGTAAAAGAGGATCACAATTAGAATACATTGCAGCTGAGCTATTATGGTATTTTAGCCGATCAAACACTATAGAATATATTTCTAAATATGCTTCATTTTGGAAAAATATTACTAATACTGATGGTACTGTTAATTCTGCGTATGGTAATTTAATATTCCGACCACATTATGATTTAACTCAATGGCAATGGTCTTTTAATCAATTAATTACTGATAAGGACACACGACAAGCCGTGATACATTTTAATATGCCGATGCACCAATATACAGAAAATAAAGATTTTGTGTGTACAATGTATGGTATCTTTCATATTAGAGATAATAAGTTATATTTTACAATCAGAATGAGAAGCAATGATGCGATTTTAGGTACTTGTACTGATATTGCTTTCTTTACATGCCTACAACAACAAATGTTATTACAACTTAAATCATATTATCCAAGTTTAGAACTTGGTAGTTATACGCATAGTGCAGATTCATATCATGTGTATGAACGACATTTTAATCTTGTTAATTTAATGTTAAAATCAGAGTTTATTCCAAGTTCATTGCCTGAAATGAAAATATCTTTTATAAATGGCAATGAACCTAGTACAGAATTTTTAGCTTTGTATAAAGCATGTGTTAATGGTGATAAGTCTTATAAATCAGAATGCCCACTAATGACATGGATTCATCGACAATTAGTTTTAAATAAAGAATGAAAAAGAGAATTTACATTGATGTAGAAACATCGGGTTTAGATCCAGAATGTTGTGCAATTACACAATTGGGTGGAATTATAGAAATTGATGGCCATGAAGTTGAAAGATTTAATTGGCGACTCCGTCCATTTAAAGGTGCAATAGTTGAAGAAGGTGCACTATCGATAACAGGAGTATCAATCGAAGATTTAAAGAGTTATCCAGATCAATCTATAGCTTGGACAGAATTTATTACAATGTTAAACAAGCATTGTGATAAATTTAATAAGCAAGATAAATACCATATTGTTGGTTATAATTGTCAAAAATTCGATGTTGAATTTTTAAGAGCGTGGTTTACTAGAAATGGAGATCGTTGGTATGGTAGTTGGTTTTGGCCAAATACAATTGATTTGTATTCTATATGTTCACTCTATTTAGAACCAGTACGAGAACAACTGCCAGATTTTAAATTGAGTACTGTTAGTAGTTCCATTTTAGGTAGTGATTGTCCAACTGGACAATTACATGATGCAATGTATGATATAATTTTAACTAAAGCACTTTTAGATAAAATTTTTATTAATATAAAGAAAAGTATATAATTGTTTTATGATTGGTTTAAAACCACATAATCTAGAGAAACGAAACATATTTTTAGATAACTATATAAACACAATTTTAGGTCAAGAAGTATGGAGTGACGATTTATTCATTGATAGTTTAATGTGTCAATTTGACCCAAATAGAGTAAAATTAAAAATGATTGATGGTAACATTTATATTGCTTGTTTAAGTTTAAAAAAATTACCAATATGGTTTAGTAAAATAGAACTAGTTACAAGAGATTTTGATTGTAGTTGGCCTTGGTTAATGACATTAAAAAACCTACCTCTTCAGATTGAAGGCAATTTATATTACAGTTATCTAGCAGCTGATGATTACATTATTAAAACAATACCAAAAACCACAAAAATACGTGGTAAAATTATAAATAAATCACGTCAATAAATAATAAATAAAATGAAACAATATCATCAACATCTACAAAAAATACTAGATTATGGCACGTGGAAAGAAGCTGCTAGACCTGGTATGCCAAGAACTTTATCTTTATTTGGTTATCAATTTGAACATAATTTAAGTGATGGTTTTCCATTACTAACATCAAAAAAGATGTATTGGAAAGGTGTTGTAGCTGAATTGCTATGGTTTCTTAATGGTGATACTAATATTAAAACTCTAATTGATCAAGGAGTCAATATATGGAATGGAGATGCTTATAATTGGTATAAAAAAACAGTTAATAGACTATCGAATGAAAGAGTTGAACCGCCTTTTGATCTTTTATTAGATGATCCAAACACAAACTCATTAAGATTGTTAACAGAAGCCGAGTTTGTCGATTGGATTAAATGTGGTCAATTACCATCTGATGGAGGTTATGTGCTTGGAGATTGTGGTTATCAATATGGTAAAGTCTGGACTGATTGGCAATCTACTGGATTAAATCAAATAGAAAGAGTAATTAATAGTTTAAAAAGTGATCCAACAGGTCGTCGACATATTGTTACTGCGGTTGATCCAATAAATGATCAAAATTTGGCTTTATATTGGTGTCATTCTCTATTTCAATTTAATTGTAGACCATTGTCATTTGAAGATAAATTACAATGGGTAATGAAGAACACTGATGTTGAATTAGAAAATTTAGCTATTACTGAAAGAGCATACGCGGATGATGTACCAAATTGGTATTTGGATTGTCAATTGTATCAACGTTCAGCAGATGCTTTTTTAGGTGAACCATTTAATATCGCTTCTTATGCACTTTTAACTCATATTATAGCTAGAATTTGCGGTATGATACCTGGTAAGTTTATTCATTCGTTTGGTGATAGCCACCTATATGAAAATCACATTGAAGCTGCTAAAGAACAATTAAGTAGAGAATTTAGACCACTACCAAAGCTTGATTTTAGTGAAGAGTTTAATACAGCAATTGCAGCACTAAAAGATGGTATTGATTTAAAAGATCTCTTTAAACATTTAACAGTTAATGATTTTATTATTAAAAACTATAATCCTCATCCAGCAATTGTAGCAAAATTATCTACAGGTATATGATTGGATTAAAACCATACAATTTGGCCAATCGTCAGCAGGAGTTAAAAGAGCAGATGTATAAGACCTTAGGTCAACAGATTTTAAACGGTGACTTGAAAGTAGAATCTTGGATGATAGATTTAGATCCTAGTAGAATAAAAGTGAGAAAGATTGATGGCAACTTAGATTGTCGATTTTTAGATTTGACCTCATTACCTGTATGGTTCCAATCGATAGAAGAGGTGACTGGCTGGTTCGATTGTCGTAACAATCGGTTGACTTCATTAGAAGGTGGTCCACAAACCGTTGGAGGCTGGTTCGATTGTAGTGACAACAAGTTGACATCATTAGAAGGAGGTCCACAGACTGTTGGAGGTTCGTTCTGGTGTGATAACAATAGGTTGACTTCATTGAAAGGTAGTCCTCAGACTGTTGGAGGGTCATTTCTTTGTCGTAACAATCAGTTGACCTCATTAGAAGGTAGTCCACAGACTGTTGGAGGGCCATTTATTTGTCATAACAATCAATTAACTTCATTAGAAGGCTTACCTAAAGAGATTGGTAGAGATGTATGGTGTTATAATAATCTTAAACTATTTAGTGAAATGGATATAAGACTAGACACAATAATTGGAAATAAAATGATTTTTTAAAAATTTCCATAACTTGGTAAATTAAAAAATTCTTGACCATCATCTTGAATAATTATTAGCTGCGTATCTCTAACAACTTTATCATTTAATACTTTATTACGTTCATTTTTTTCAATTATTGTTTTCCATACTCTAAATCCAGTTAAGTACCAACGTTTAGAATTACCTGATGTGTTACCATTCATTAAATCAACTCCACCAATATATGGATTAGAAGTTATTAAGAAACTTTCTGATACGGCTAGTGGCCATACTTGTCGAGCTACTTGTATTAATTTAGTATCTATACTGTTACCGGTCTCACTTTGACGTTTATAAACAGCAATTTCGACTTCTTGACCACTTCTTTGATCTAATCCAACATAAATAGAATACCATACATCTTTAATTAAAGTTATAGGTAGTGTCCATTGTTGACTATTAACTGTTAAAGTTAAACCACCACCTTCTAAAAGCAATTTATAACCATTACCTGCTTGCATATTGTGAAATAGAGTCCATTGCCATGTAGGATCATAATCTTCTGCTTTAAACCATAAAGATATTGCTCTGTTATCACCAGCTGTTAATTCTTTATCGCTATACTTGTACTTGACTAATTTTTTACCTTTACCCATTAAAGGCATACTAAATTGAGTTTCAGATAGAGTTAAAGTAGAATTAACTACTACCTCTTTAGCAAATAAAACATTTGGATCTAGACTTTGACGAAAATTAATCACTGTGTGTTGAGTTGCACTTTGACTTGGCTGTGTTATATTTACTTGATCTTTAACTCCTTCTGCAATTTGATCAACTGTTTGATTAATAAACAAGTCATCTAGAGTTGTATTTTTAACCAGCGCATCATGCCATGACTTATCTGTTGTATTAATATGTTTACGATTATCACGTTGATTATATTTTTTAAGCATTACTCGCCAATAGGTTTCAGTTGCAAATGCTGTTCGTGTAGGTACTATTTGATCAACTTCCCATAATTGATTAAAATCACATAGGTATAAATAGTCAAATTTACCTGGTCTGAATTCAACACCAAATACATTTTTAAATGTAGATTTAGGTATATGAACTTCAAATGATTGAATCAAATCTAAATCCATACCACTAAAACTAAGATCTCTAGTTGGAAACTGATTTTTTGGTACTACAATATCAACTTGTCGAATTGCTATTACATTAAACAACTGATGTTCATGTAAAATTTGATCACTGCCTTGTTGATCTGGATCGGCTAAAGCATATTCAACTTTCCACCCATTTCTGGCAGATAATGCTTGATCTAAATGTTCTTTTAATTCTGGTAATAGACCATAACTTTTACGTTCGTTTACTCTAAATAAGTTATCAATAGTACAACCATCTCCACATGGACTATTCCAAGACCACGGACTAGTTCCTGTGCTACAAGGTCCACATTGAATACAACATGTACCAGCAATATTGCCGAATTGATCTATATAACCATCAGTGCAATTAGGATCACAAGGCCCAACTGGTTGTGTAATTGGATTACATTGGCTTTTTAAGCCTAATCTGTTACTTTTTGTATAATTACCGGTAATATTTTGAAAATCACCAATAAGTTCTAGATCAAAAATAGAAACTGGATCTGTACCATTATTAATAAAACCAAATTGAAAATCACAAAAACGGATTGGATCAAACTTTGTACTTTTAAGCACTGCTTCAGACAACGGTAACCATTGTGACCATGTTCTGCCGTGAGTCTGACTGTATCTAAAACTAATTGCAACTGTACTTGGTATTAATGCTCCATCACCTGTAAATATTTGAAAGCTTTCCATCTTAAATACTTTATATGTGTCAGCAACAGTAAATACTAATGGTATTCCTGGTTCTAAGATAGCAGATTGGAATATTGGATCTATGTATCTAGTGCCTTGTAAAGAAATACTAAATAAGTTACTGATTGGTGTATTTAAAACAGGCGCAGTATAAGAAGCTCTAAATTGTAACCATTGTTTAGCTACAACAGGATGTGGTGAAGACTGTACAATAGTCGAAATCGGTGACCATGCTGACCATACAACAGTATCGGTGCTGTTTCTCCATTCTATTAATAAACTAGTACTATCTGCTGCGCTTTGATCTACTTTATAACTCGTAAATCCTGTTAAGTTGAGTAGTGGATAAAAATGCTGAATTGTCTCTTGTTGTCCATTTGTAGTAAATTGACCATCACTGATAATAAATTCAGCTTCGAATTTGGCATCAAATGGTGGATTTTGTTGAAATGACGTTAGCATAGTGCAATATATAACTTAATTAAATTATATATAAAATCTAATGACTCTAATTAGTTCAAATTCTATATTTAAACCAGTTCAAAAAATAATTAGTTATAAAGGTAGTGATCTAGTTGCGATTAACGGTGCTAATCAAGTGGCTCAGTTGCCACTATGTGCAGTCAAGCAAGGATTTGAGCAGTTTCAGCGTTTATCAGTACAAGTACCAGCAGGGGCCATAAATTTTGTAGTTAATTTTCAACAATTAGGTATTAAAACAACATTTGTTTCAATAGTTGTTAAATATTGTACAACCAATCCAGCATTTCATTATATGAAATGGAAATTTTTACCTAGTAGTGATCCAAAATGGTCAATGACATCAGTTTTAACATTAACTGGTACTAGTGCTAATCCGATACCAAGTTTACAATTTGATAATCCTAGTTTAGATTGTGCTGTTACTTTAGAAATCTTATCAGCTGCAATGTCAAATGATAGTATTGGTGATATTACTGCATTTTTATACTTATCTGGTCTAACATTTACTAATGTACAAACATTTCAACAAAGCGCTAACGGTATATTAGCGTTTTATGATAATAGTAATACTTTAGCTGGTACATTAAACTGGCAAGATATTGTTAATGTATTCAGATTACCAGGTCAAAATAGAGTTATTATAGATGAAGCAAGTCAAAATGATATAGTACTTGATTTTTTAACATTAAATGATACATTACAAGCTCTATCTGCAATTAATTGGTTTTTACAAGATCCAACTAATCGATCTCTACCGCAGCTAGCAGATACAATAGCACCTGTAATAACAAAATCATTCAGAGTTGATACTATAACTAATATAATGGAAATAGACCTGTCTTTATTTCTAAACAATTATACAAAACAAAATTTTATTATAGATGCAATTCAGTCTATAGTTGATAATAGAGATGGTCAAATTTTAGCTACAATTGGAAATATTCAATTTAGTCAAAGCGGTACTCCTATTACAGTAATAATTAGTCCAGGTACCTATCTAGCTACAATTACAGTTCAAGATTTGGCTGGAAATATTGCAACTACAACTGTTACAATAGATGCTCAAGCCATAATTGTAGATACAGTACCACCTGTTGTTACTTATACACCT
>Ga0116193_1003938_pt1 | contig 10517 bp, 11 predicted proteins | sample AD_UKC115_MetaG_FD_89892 | JGI IMG/M metagenome (GOLD analysis project Ga0116193, IMG submission 89892) | Active sludge microbial communities of municipal wastewater-treating anaerobic digesters from Hong Kong - AD_UKC115_MetaG | ecosystem: Engineered > Bioreactor > Anaerobic > Digestate...
GCGCATGTCCAGGCTCAAGCATTTGCCACTCAATCCGCTGCAACCAGCATTGCCGCAGGCTGATGGATGGGTGCATCGGTGTCTTTGAGGTTGTCAAGTTCCACACAAAACGGCATAGCGCCTCTAAAGTTGATTGCATTTTTTTGGCTGGTCGGTAGGGCAAACTGGGCAGTTGAAGCAGTTTTCTCTCACCCAATGAACTGAAACCCGTTTGCAGCACGCCAAAGCTGCGCGGGGCGTTGTAATCCCCTGACCATTTCCCCCGTGACCTCAACCAGCTCTTGACCATGCAAGTCCTTGAGGCGGCGGCGAAACACACTTTTATCCAGATCTCGTCCGAGAACGATTTCACAAGTCCTCTGCAGTTGCGATAGCGTGAATTTCTGGGGCAACATGTGCAGAGGCAAGGCGTGTCGCTCCACCTTGGTCCTTAACCTGGTGATGGCCTTGTTCAAAAGCTCGGAATGGTCAAAAGCCAAAGGCGCATTTGCAGCAAACGGATCAACCCATTTCAAGGCATCAATCTTGTTGCCCACGGCGGCGTTCACCTGGTCCATCGGAAAAAGCGCGAGGTAAAGAACGGAAATCGACCACCCACGCTCGTCCCGATGTGGGCCACTGGCCGTGCAGACTTCCTCCAGAAAAGGTACGTCCACTGAGAGCTTTCCTCGCATGACACGTTGAGCAGTACCAAGCAGATCCTTGTCCACCTCGGGCTTAAGGATGCCACCTGGCAACGCCCATTTTCCAGCAAGGGGATCCTCTGAGCGGCGAACCAGCAAAACATGCAAGCGATCGTCCAACACACTGAACAACGCGATGTCCGCGAACACGAGGGGATACAACTCACGAGTATTTGACATAGTTGAATTTAGCTGCCGCCCAACCGCAGATCAGTGAATGGCCTTGCCTGCGGCACTCGTTGAATGCACGCTGGTTTCCAGCCAGGCCGCTGCACTGGCTATTGCCGACGTGAACCGATCAAGGCTGGTCACCACATGGTCCACCTGAAACGGCCAGGCAGGTATGTCCAGCACCGCAATGACGGTTCGCTTGTGCAACATGTACCGGATGGGCCCGGCTTTGATGTTCAGATGGTTGATCGCTTCCAGCAGTTTCTTGCTTGACTTGACCTCATCCATTAACGGCGAAAAAAAGCGCACCATCGGCGGCTGCCCCACCAGACAGATCCCGACCGGCAAGCCGCGCGACTGGAAGTTCACATCGCCATCACTGTCATAGCTCAGATCATCCAGCCCGGTGGCATCACGCAGCACGCTGAGCAACTTGTCTGCCAACTCTCCCATCTTCAGGGCAGGGTCCGTGCTTTCAGGTTTGATCTGCAAGGCGGGCAAGGCAAAGCTTGCGCCACCATATTCGAATGCTGAGTACTGGAGGAATCCGTCATGCGGCGCTCCGTACACCTCACTGAGTGATCGGATGGCCAAGGCTGCCAGGTATTCGAAGTCAATCGGATTGGCAATATCCAAGAAGAAATTGCTCGAACCACCGGGATCTCGTTCCGGGGTGGCTTCTTCCGGGCTGCCCGTGGGTGAGTGCCACCCAAGTTTGACCAACGCACGCATTTCCTTGGCGTCCAGACGCTCGCGACCCGACAGAAAGTGGTTGCTCGTCGCCTCGGCACGCATACCCTTGGCACCCTGCGCAGCAAATTGGACAAAGCGGTTGGTTTCCTTGATGGTGATCACCAAAAACTGATCCTCCACCATCCGGCTCAACTCCGCTTGCAAGCGCTCACCAAAGGCTTGCCAGTGAGCGGGCAGGCTTTGGAGGCGACGTCGCGTGTCCCACACGGCAGGGTTGCTTGCGTATGAAATGGCTTCTCCAAGTTCATCGAACGGTCGTCCAAGCAATAGTTTGGTCCAATTTGAATGCTGGCGCGGTGGCCCCTCTCTTGCCTCCTGAGATGCTGAGACATATTTTTGCCAGATCTCTGAAGCGAATTCTGGATGCACCAACAAGGGGTACAGGCGATACCAGATGGGGTTCAGATCCGCGAACACCGCATCAATGGAAAAACGCCAGGTTTCTTGGCGGCTTGTCCAGTTTTCCTCATCGTCGCTATCAAAGTCGAGGCTGTCAGCACTCAGCCGAAACATTCGACCGTCTTTGGTTACTTTGGATAGGATGGTGTAGCCACCGCCCTCGCCGCCAATTTCCAGTATCGCTTCTGATTGCTTGCTTGCCATGTCGATCCTCCCAATGCCCCAATAGGCCTACTTTGGTTGCAACGTAGAACTTGATTGCCCTTTCGGGCGACACACGCCCTGCTACCTGCACAGGTTTTCCGTGCCATCCGACTTCAAACCGTATCCATCGCCTTGTCGATGGCACGGGAGATCCCGCCGTATGTGCATTGAATCGGCCCGAGTTTCATCAAGCGGCTGAGCGAGAGCGACTCCTGTGCGCCGAGCGCCGCATCCATTCTTCGGGTTGCCAGCACAAAGAACTGCCATTGATCCATGTTCAAGGGATCCAAGGTTGATTTGTCTTTGTGGGCCAACAGACAGAAGACATACACATCCGCGCCGCGCTCAGACTTCTGCTCCCTCTTGCCTGTTGTGTCGTTGAATGATTTGGTTGGCGCAACCCCGAAGGAAATGGTCGAACATCGCGATTGCTTCCAGGTCTGCAGGTAGGCAGCCGACTTGACTTCAACCTTGAATCCGGATTTCGTGCGGAGATCGTGATCGGCCCATTCGACACGCGGCCGGTCAGTGACACCCAAGTCAGATCCCACAAGAAACTCGGCAAGGTGACCACGCAGGTTGTTGGCAGCCAGATTGGAATAAGCCCAACGCCAGAAATCTGCAACGTTGTGTTCGAACGCCACACCTTGCCGATGAAAGACTTCTGTCCCTGCAAGCGGCTTGACTTTCATGGCACCGAGATGTGATTGATCGCCATCCATTTGAATCTCCCTTGATTTGTCATTGTCTCTGGTTCTTCCGACTGTCCCTCCGACAGGATTCGAGCTGTCTGTCAGCACATGCCACCCTGGCGGGTCATCACAACATCAGTAACCCGGATACCGCTGCCAGGTCTCGTCGGCATCGATGGTTGGTTCCGTGGCTTCATTCCAGTCGGCGCTGACAAAGTGACGAAGATCTTTGGCAACCCGCTCGATCTCGTCACGCATCTCGAGATCAGCCAGCCAACGCACCGGAATGCCAGTCTGACCCCATATGCACCCGAGCAGATTGCCGGTCATGGACCCGGTCGAATCCGAATCTCCGCTGTGGTTGACGGACAAGCAGACACCATGCTCGAAATCGACAGCCACCATGGCACAGTAGATGGAGATGGCCAATGCCTCCTCGGCAACCCACCCTTCTCCCAGCTTCTTGATGTCACGAACATGCTCGCTTTCTGTAGGCATGTCCATACCGGGAAAGTCTTCTGCCAATGACATAGCTGTTTCGACTGCCGCCATGGTTTCCCTTCGATCAGGGTGTTGGCGCAGGATCTCCACAGCCGTGGACAGGGCCGACCCAAGCGTCTCGCCACTGGCCAGCAGCTGAACCAGTACCGCCATCACCCCTGCGCTCAACTGCCCGGTCGGGTGACCGTGCGTCAAACCTGCGATGTCACACGCCACCTTGAAACACAACTCGGTATCAGCCGGTGTCGTTCTGCCTGCCATCCACAGCCCGATGGGTGCCACCCGCATCACGCCGCCACAGCCCTTGCTGTTGTTGCGCGCGGGGTCACCGAGGTGCCGCATGGCCTTGAGAGCTGACAGACAGGTGTTTCCGGGCGCACGCCGAGCGTGCAAAGCTGGAAGGGGATACAACCAGCCGGGTATCTCCATGCCAAACACCAGATCGTTATCCGGGCGCTCACCTTGGGTCAGCAGCCAGCGCAGGTAGGCATGCGCTGTCACGCCCTCGACGGTGGTGATGCCCTTGTGCTCGTCTCTGACCGCTGAACGGATCACACCGTCTGCCGTGAACAGCGTCATCTGTGTGTCGTCGGTGATGCGACCGATCCCACCGTAAACGGGCACATAGTCACGGACACCCGACGGACCGAAACGCCGGACGATTTCCCGGCGGGTCATGAACTCGATCGGTGCCCCCAGGGCATCGCCCACGGCTCCGCCGAGCAGGCAACCGATGAATCGGTCGGTCACGTCTGTTGCAAGCTGGTCTTTCATCTGCCGCTCCCCCTTTTCATCGAAGTTGTTGTTCGAAACACCATGAAACGCCAGCCGCTCAGTCACTGGTCACGAAATGGCTGTTCTCGATCTCGTGTTCCCCATCGAAGCGATAGGCCACCAGCGGACCGGCTTTGCCCGCGCTGTAATCAACGCATGCGGCATGTGTGCCCTGGCGCGCAGGTTGTCCGGTCATCCAGTAGTGGCCGAAGAACACGGGCTTGAGGCCGTCATAGGTCACAGACTGCGATGCAGGCACCTCGACGTCCGGCACCTGGCATCTGAGGTCATCGCTCAGCATGGCCAGGTCACGGTAGCGGGTCGCCGTTTCGTCCCACCACCGGATGCGCACACTGTGGCGGACGTGTCCATCCTTGTCGTGGAAGGAATACGGCGCAGGCAAAGGAATCTCCAGGCCTTTGGTCAGCCCTTCGGCTGCCTGGAATACCGGATGACCGGATCGACTGGCAGCCACCAGGGCAGCAGGTGTCAGGCAGTTGTCGTCGGTCAGCCAAGGGCGCAGCGTCTCCATGTACCCGGCATGCCAGCATGCATGAACCACCCGCAAATCGGGTAGATCCAACCACAGTGGCAGGGTGTAGAACCAGTCCATCAGGTCTGCATGCAAAGAACAGTCGCCCTCCACTTCGTTCAGGAATGCCTGGTGCTGTGCCCGGTTGTTGGCTCCGAGCGCGCCTGAACGGGGCCGAAGGTAATGGCCGGGCCGGTCGGGATCTTCGGTGTGCCAGGCCATTGCATTGAACTCGTGGTTTCCCATCACGGCCAACGCTGAACCGGCCTCGACCATGCGCCGCGCCGTCATGACGCTTTCCACCTGTTTGGGGCCACGATCGATGAAGTCGCCGACAAAGATGGCTGTCCGGTTCGGGTGACGGTAGGCCCCCTGTCTTTGAACGTAGCCCATCTTTCCCAGCAAGGCATGCAGCTTGTCGGCCTGCCCGTGTATGTCTCCGATGATGTCGTATGCCATGTCATCCTCCCTGTTAGTTGCAAAGTGACACTATTGTATCACTACTTATTTAATGTTTGCAACTATGTTCGAGCTGATGCCACTCTAAACGATCAGGTACATGCCAGAGAATGCTGTGGTCAGGGATCCAATCACTTCATTCTTCTTGCCCTTTCAACCCAGCGCAGTAACCGTACTTCAGTCAGTCTTCTTAAAGCCAATCTGAAATATCGCTAGCGCGCGCTTTGCTGGTGCTGCCTCCGACCTCCTCTTCTTCCGGTATGTCTTTCCACACCGTCAGAAAATGAGTGCCCGGAGCGCCGTCTTGGACCACCGCGTATCCACACCGCAGTTCCTTTCGACCCCAGGTTGTTTGCCACTGAGACGCAAACGACCACAGTTCAGCACCTTCGGCTTTGGATTGGAGGAATTTCTGCCGCGCTGCGTTGAGGTGGCCAAAGGGCAAATCGGGTGCAGCCTTGAGCGGGTCTGTGACAACCTCACGCATCTCGATTTCCTGCATCGTCAGTCGCTCCAGTAGGTGTTCGCGCTCGACGGCGAATTCGCGTTCCTCCGATGGCTCGTAGCTTTCCTTCTTCTGGAGCATCTCGTTGACCTTCATGTATACCGCCACTGGCCAGACGGCGACCACGAGTATGAACCGCCCCGGGTTTTGAGGAGGCTCCAACACTTGAGAAGATGGAGCTATGAACAAGTCACCGAAGTTCTCCCCGGAAGTGCGCGAGCGCGCCGTGCGCATGGTGCAGGAGCACCGAGCCGACTACCCGTCGCTGTGGGCAGCGATTGAATCGATTGCCCCCAAGATTGGCTGCGTGCCACAGACCTTGAACGACTGGGTCAAGAAGGCCGAGGTCGACAGCGGCCAGCGCCCCGGCACCACCACCTCGGATGCGCAGCGCATCAAGGAACTGGAGCGTGAGGTCAAAGAATTGCGCCGGGCCAACGACATCCTGAAGACGGCCAGCGCGTTTTTCGCGCAGGCGGAGCTCGACCGCCGACTCAAGTCGTGAAGGCCTACATCGACCGCCACCGTGATGACTACGGGGTCGAGCCCATCTGCCGGGTGCTGCAGATGGCCCCGTCGTGTTACTGGCGCCACGCAGCCCGGCAACGCAACGCGCAACTGCGCAGTGCACGCGCCCAGCGTGACGAGGGTTTGAAGGCCGACATTCAGCGCGTGTGGCACGCCAACTGGCAGGTCTACGGAGCCGACAAGGTCTGGCTGCAGATGAACCGCGAGGGCATCGTGGTGGCGCGCTGCACGGTCGAGCGTCTGATGCGTGCCATGGGCTTGCAAGGGGCACGCCGTGGCAGGGCGGTGCGCACCACCACGCCGGATACCTCGGCCCCGTGCCCGCTGGACCACGTCAACCGGCACTTCCATGCCAGCCGTCCCAACGAGCTATGGGTGTCGGACTTCACCTATGTCTCCACCTGGCAAGGCTGGTTGTATGTGGCCTTTGTGGTGGATGTGTACGCTCGGCGCATCGTGGGCTGGCGCGTCAGTCGCAGCATGCAAACGGACTTCGTGCTCGATGCCCTGGAGCAGGCTCTGTACGAACGCCAGCCAGCGGCCCATGTCTTGACGCACCATTCCGACAGGGGCAGTCAGTACGTCAGCATCCGCTACACCGAACGCTTGGACCAGGCGGGCATACAACCTTCGGTGGGCAGCAGGGGAGACAGCTATGACAACGCGCTGGCCGAGACCATCAACGGTCTGTACAAGGCCGAGTTGATTCACCGCCGGGGACCTTGGAAGACCAGGGAATCCGTGGAACTGGCCACCCTGCAATGGGTGCACTGGTTCAACCACGTCCGACTGCTCACGCCGATTGGGGGCATCCCTCCGGCAGAAGCTGAGGCAAACTACTGGAGGCAACTCGCCGCCAGCGACACCTCGACAAAGGTGTCAACTTAAACCAACCGGCCTCCTCGATACCCGGGGCGGTTCACGGACGAGGGAAGCGTCTGTTTTTGGTGGCGACTTCGGAGGCTTTCTCTGTGCCATCACAATTTCTCCTCAACCCAATCCCACCGCTTGTCCTTGAGCATCACGAACCGGCAACGGTTTTGCGACAGATTGGCCCACAGGCCACCGATCAGGCGGTCATCTTCAGCCCCGTTCCATCGATCCGCGCCCTTGTACTCAACCGCGAGAACCGGCCCCGGCTGGCCTGCCGTCCCTGGCAACTGGCAGAGGAAGTCTGGGTAGAAGCGGCCATCGGCCTTCTGCAAGAAGAATGAACTGCCTTCGCGCCGCACGAGGTTGCGCACCCAGAACTGGATGCGGCCCTGCTGCGCCCACATATCCAACTGGCAGGCACACTCGAATTCTTCCTTGCTGTCGAAGTCACCCATCCGCCCATAGAAGTGCTTGCGGAAATCGAAGTGCCCAAAGCGCCCGTCGTAGTCGCGGCTCGGTGCATAGGCTTGGGCGTGGAACTCAAAGGCGTATTGATCGGTCACCGCCACCCGCGTGGCCGCATCGTCACCGAACAGTGTCTGTTGGAATGCCCTGCCGACGGCCTGTTTGCGCAGCTCACGAATGCGCGCCTCCAGCAGATTGCGAATCAGAAACTTCTGCAAATTGGCCCGCGCCAGCGTGAAACCATCCCGGCGCAGCAAGTCGGTCAGCCACGCCGCGACAAAGGCCTGTTTGCTGGCATGGGTCAGTGACGGCTCGGGCAGGTTGCGGCACAGCCAGGTGGCGAGACGAACCTCATCCCAGTTTTCCGGTTGATAGACGAGGGCAAGATCGCGCTGCAACTCGGGCAAGAAGCGCGACACCACGTGGCCGCCTTCGTCGATGTCGATTTCGTCACCTTCCGACACCTTCAGCGCGGCGCCCAGCGCCTTCAGCTCATCGGCCGTCGGTGCCGCATCGTAGGGTGAGAGGTCCCACGGATACTCCAGCACCTCCGGATCATCAAACAGCGCCAACTCGCCCTGCACGCGCAAGGCCAACTGTGGCACCCGAAAACGCTCACCCAATTCGGCGGGCGTCTGGAAGAACTCAATCGCCGTGGTGCGGCTGACTTCGGCGGCCTCCACAATCGCCGCTGCGGCGGTTTCCGAAGTCACCGATGCCTTGAGCACTTCGGCTTCATCTTCCGTGAGCGGCGTGCTGATGGTCAGCGTGTTGAGCTTTCCGTCCCAGCTCACCTTGTCTCGCACCGGCTTCGGCACGCTTTTAAGGTCGGGCTTTTCGGACAAGGTAATCGCCACGGGCCGAACGGCCACGCGCCCGGCGTGGCCCTCCAAGTCCAGCCGTGCCTGCTCGGCCTTGGCGGCGGTAACGAACTCGGTGACTTCGCGCCGCTCGAACCCGGCACCGGCCACCAGACGGTCTCTCAGCGCACCTGCCGTCTCGGCAAAGTTGCGTGAGACCACAAAGGCGTAGGACTGATTCAAGGCCTTGGCCTGCCGGTGGGCCGCATTAGGCTGCCGCAGCACGCGCCGCAGCACGCGCCCCAGCAACTGCTCCACCGCCGTGGCCGATGACAGCGAAGCCATGCTCACCAGAATGTAGGCAAACGGGCAGTCCCAACCCTCGGCCAGCGCCTTCTGGGTGATGACGAACTTCACCGGGCAGGCCGGGTCGGCAATGCCCAGCTTGTAGTCGGCATCGATCTGCTCCAGCCCTTTTTCCTCGCCAGTAGCCACCACGATTTCGCCGGCGGGAATGCCGTGGTTGGTGATCAGCTCGTTTTTCACCTTCTCGAAATCCAGCGTCTCGATACCGGCGCGGCGAGGTTCGGACTGAATCAGCACGATGGGCCGCAGATAAGACGCCCCGGCCCGGCGTTCTTCGTCTGCGAGCTTTTGCAACGCATCGCGGCGGCCAATGGCATCGGCCACCCTGCCCAAACTCTCCCCGGCGCAATGCCTGCTGCTGCGTACTGCGGCCCGCCGTGCCGATGGGCGCGTGATCCCGCCCACCAACATGCGCGGCGGCGCGCGGGTCAAGGTGCTGCCTGCACTGCTGCAGCGCGGGTGGATCGACCCTGCCGACAGCGGCCACGTGCTGACCGACGTGGGCTACGCGGCCATCGGGCAGCAGCGCCCCATGCCACCGGATGACGTCCAGCCGATGGACACCGACGACGACCTCCAACTTCTGGAGGGCATCCCGGTCCGCCCTGGCACCAAGCTCGCCGCACTGGTGATGTCGCTGCGCCGCCCGCAGGGTGCGACCAGCCTGCAATTGATGCTGGCCACCGGCTGGCAGCCCCACACCGTGCGCGGAGCCATCTCCGGGATGCTGCGAAAGAAGCTCGGCCTGAACGTGGTGCTGGCGCACAACGACACCGGCGAACGGGTGTACAAGGTGGTGTGATCGGTCGCCATGGGTGTCCAGTTTCTGGAGGCCCTTACCAATACCCTGGCGTGTCTGACGCATCGGACACAGTTCCACGTAACTCTCTATACGCGTGCGCGTGTGCGCGCCTCACGGAGAGTTACGACAACCTGTGTCCGATGCGTCAGACCGTGCGCAAAGGCTCGTGGGCCGATTTCTGCAACCCAGCCAGCGAATCGGCTGCAAACCCTCGCCAGCATTGAGTTTTCTATCCAGGCCGTTTTTCGTTTGGCCTGGGTGCAAACCTGCGAACCGGGTAAGCACCCAAGTTCGCACTCTCCTCGTTCCCAACAATCCCGGACACGCCAGCGCTGACGCGGCATTCAGCCCGTAGACCCGCACCTCCAAGTGCGAACCGCAAACCCTGCAAACCTTGTTTTCTGGTCGGACGGTGGCGAAATGCCGCGCTGTCGCCCCCCGCATTGGTTTTTGGCTGGGAAGGACCCGTTTCGCTGGGGCATGTGTACGTGCGCCGACCATAACAATAGGACGTGACCATCACCATCGTCACAACCATCACCGGCGGTGACGTGACAGTGGTGATGGTTGTGACGGTCGCCTCTTATTGTTTACGCCACCGGAAACGCAGATACGCCCCGGCAAGGCGACCATCACACGCCGTCGGGCTCCTGCATCCAGGCCGGAATATCCCGCTGGCCGTGAAGCACACGCCAGACATCGATGTGGTCCGGGCGTTCGACGTAAAACACGAGGTGCGGGTAGCGCGTCAGCGGCCAAGTGCGCAGGCCGGGCAGGTTGAGTTCATGGGCGTAGCGTGGAGAACCTGTGGCCGGGTGGCGACCGATGTGCCCGTAAGCCTTCTCCAGCGCATCGACGAAGCCGAGTGCCACGGCTTCGCCCGCCTCACTAACTGTCATGACCCTTGCGGTTCACCCTGGATGATGGAAGACACTGGGGGCGTGCGGGCCAGCACGGGTAGAGGTCGGTCAATTCTTTGATGGCACTCGACCGCGATCGCTAACTTGACC
>Ga0116193_1003941_pt1 | contig 10511 bp, 11 predicted proteins | sample AD_UKC115_MetaG_FD_89892 | JGI IMG/M metagenome (GOLD analysis project Ga0116193, IMG submission 89892) | Active sludge microbial communities of municipal wastewater-treating anaerobic digesters from Hong Kong - AD_UKC115_MetaG | ecosystem: Engineered > Bioreactor > Anaerobic > Digestate...
ATTTATGACGGTTCCCGGTTTACTGCCGACATGGCTGTCCAGAATTTCGCAGGCGACAGTTTCCGGGGCGCAACCTGGGTATCCCTGCACAACGGCGGAGGGGTCGGCTGGGGAGAAGCGGTCAACGGGGGCTTTGGCCTGGTAATCGACGGAAGCAGGGATGCCGGCCGGCGGCTCCGAAACATGTTATTCTGGGACGTGAACAATGGCATTGCCCGCAGAAGCTGGGCACAGAATCCTGCTGCCCGTCAGGCTGTTTTGCGCGCCATGGAGCAGAATCCGCTCTTAAAGGTTACGCTGGCCAATGAAGCCAGTGAAGAATGGCTGCAAAAACTGGTCTGAAGATTTAATTTTCCATTACCAGATTAATACGGTAAAACATTCGGGTTTTTCAAATATACTTTTTACATTTACAACCCGGTAATACATCAATTCTGCATTATGGATTCTCGTTCGATGTTATTCTGGAATGTGGATACCCAGAATGATTTTATTGAACCCTCCGGAAAACTATACGTAAAGGATGCCGAACTTTTAAAACCGGTGTGGGCAGAAATCACAAAATTTGCACAGAGGCATAAGATCAGGGTAATCAATACGGCGGATTATCATTTTATTAATTCAGCGGAGATCGATGAGACACCTGATTTTGTCAATACCTTCCCGCCACATTGTTTGGCTGAAACCACAGGATCTGAGTTTATCCGGGAAACCAACCCGACTGACCCTATGGTTTTTAACTGGGACAAGAGTTACGACCTTATGGCCTTATCGGTTGATCTTCCCAATTACAGGAACATCGTAATCCGGAAAGATGCTTTTGATGTCTTTGAAGGCAACCGAATCACTGAACCCCTGCTTCAGATCCTGAAGCCTGAAGTGGTGGTGGTATATGGCGTCACCACCAACATTTGTGTGGATTCTGCGGTAAAAGGATTGAAAAAGCATGTAAAGAAAGTGGTGGTGCTCACCGATGCCATAAAAGAAATTCCCGACCTGCCGCTGCCCTTTAAAACCTGGAAAAAGTTGGGTGTTAGAATGCTGACATTCAGCGAATTGATTAATTTCCTGGGTAAATTGAAATTCCCTTGCGGTAAATCGTTCAAGGCATAAAAAAGGGTGTTTCAGAAAAAACACCCCGTGTAAAGTTAATCCGTGTACCGGTTAAATACCGGCTGAAAGTTCTGCACCTGGTTTGAATTTTACTACTTTCTTGGCAGGAATCTTGATTTCCTTGCCTGACTGGGGATTTCTGCCTGTCCTGGCACCGCGTTCTGATACTGAGAATGAACCAAATCCTACAAGAGCAACTCTGTCACCCGTTTTGAGTGCATCGCCAACAGCTTCAATAGTGGCATCCAGACCTTTTTTGGCGTCCGCTTTGGTCAGGCCTGATTTTCCTGCAATGGCTGCAATTAATTCTTGTTTGTTCATACGTAATAGATTTAAAAGTTTAATTAATTAATAAAAAGTATAAAAACTGATTTATATCGCAGTTTAACATTCCGAAATTAGGATTAACAACATCGAAACATCAATGAAATCAATAGTTTCAGAGAACTTCGCTTATTTTTTTACTAAATTCAGAATAAAGTTTCTAAAAAACAATCTTTACCTCATTTTTTTTTGATGGATATTATCAACAATTCAATATTTACGGGTTATACAGCAATAAAAAGCAATTTTTTTGTTTCAAAGAAGGGCTCTGTAAAATAATCGCTCAAATGAAAGACCGAAGTTCTGTTTTTAAATGGTCTGATTTCATCTCCCAGATCTCCTCCTTTAAGGTACAGGATACCGTTCGGAATGGCATTTTTCTGAACGGGTGAAACATTCTTGGTTACCCATTTCATAAATTCCGGTAATCCTGTGACAGCCCTGCTTATCACGAAGTCATACTTTTCCTTCAGCAGTTCGGCACGGATCTGTTCCGTCCTGACATTTGACAGTTCCAATGCTTCCTTGATCGCCTGAACCACCCTGATCTTCTTCCCGATAGAGTCAACCAGGTGAAAACGCGCTTCAGGGAAGAGAATGGCCAGGGGAATACCGGGAAAACCACCCCCCGTGCCTACATCCAGTATGGAAGAACCGGCGGTGAACCGGATGAACTTGCCAATGGCCATGGAATGGAGGATATGCTTTTCATACAGGGAATCTATGTCTTTTCGTGAGATCAGGTTTATCCGCTGGTTCCATTCTTCATACAAGGGGCCGAGCCGGGCGAACCTATCAATCTGTTCCTGTGTGAGTCCGGGGAAATATTTCTGGCTGATATCCATAATTACTCTTTTTCACCTATTTCAGTTGCTTCTATCAGTTTAAAAAGCATCTCTCTGGCCCTGAAAAGCTGTGCCTTGACAGTTCCAAGGGGAAGATTCAGTTCGGATGCAATCTCTTCGTATGACATCTCCCTGAAATAGCGGTATTCAACCAGCGTCTGATATCTGGGTTTCAGGTTCCGGACGATACTCCGCATCAGAATGGCTTTTTGTTTCCGGATCAATTTTTCTTCAGGATTGGGATCTTTCGACCCTATTTTCACAGGTGATTCCAGTTCATTGTTTTCGGAACCCGATTCAATATTGATGTTTATTCCCTTTTTCTTTCTCAGAAAGTCAATGCAATTATTGGATGCAATCTTGAACAGCCATGTGCTGAAAGCATAATTAGGGGAATACTGGTGAAGATTTTTAAAGGCTTTGCCAAAGGCTTCGAGAGTCAGGTCCTCCGCATCGCTCTTGTTGTTAACCATTTTCAGCAGCATAAAATAGATCGTCTCTTTGTATCGAACCAGGAGCCGGGTATATGCATTCTCATCTCCGTCAAGGGCAGCAAGGACCAGATCATAATCTTGCCGGGCCTTGTCGGAAAGATTGGCGTTTTGTTGATCCATCATCGGTTTTTTCGCTGGTAATTATACCTCCAGTGGGTGAAAACCCGGCCGTAAGGGGCTACCAGACCATATAAAACCGAAGTTATAAAAATTCCTGATTCGTTCAGCCTGTTCTGGAGTCTTTTTATTATAATTAGAAATATAATAAGGAAAACCACCAGCATGAACAGCAATTCCGGCCATAAAAAGGGATAGAGAACGGCGCAGGCGATCAGCATGGGAATGAAAAGGAGCCTCAGCAGGTTGAAAATCCGGGAAACCAACCTGATCCTGAAACCAAGCGTTCTTTTCAGAAAATAGTATTTGTGCAACAGTTCATTGTATTCCTGTTTTCCTGCTTTGATTTTCTTTTCCAGGGCCAGGTTGCCGGCAAGCATAATGGAGTTGGCTTTTTTACGGATGACCTCATTAAAAATCAGCTCCATATTCAGGAATTCTTCGCCGATCTTTCCCGCAAATCCATTGATGTCGAAATAGAGGTGTTTCCTGAATGCGATATTTTCTTCATTGGCCACGAAGGGCATTCCGTTAAGGCAGAAAGCCATGCTTTCCATTTGCTGGAAAAAAGATTCAATCCGGTATAAACGGTGATGGTATCCTTTGGAAGGGCTGATCCGGGTATATCCGACGGCAATTTCCTTTGATCCTGACAGGGCGGTGGCTATTCCGGGAAGCCAGTGATCATCGGGAACTTCCATACATGGATGAATGAAAACAGCATGGTCATAAGAAGCTGCTTTCAGAGCCAGATTCCGGGAAAGCTTCTGGGAGTATCTGGTTTCCTGATTGAGCCCGGTGAGTTTCAACCTGGGGTATCTCAGTCTTAAGACCCCCACCGAAGTCAGGGAATTGTCTTCAGAAAAATCGTCCACCACCAGTACTTCATACTCAGGATATCCTGCCGATAGCCATCCGGGAAGGTTATTCCTCAGGTTTTCCTCTTCATTCCGCTCTACCATGATAATGGTCACAGGGAGGGAGGCAGCACCTGAGGCGGAAACTCGATAAAAGGCAAGCCGGAAATAAAAGAGCAGGATGAGAAAAATATAAACCAACCAGATGCAGACAACTATTCCCGGGAAGATAAAATCGGTACTTTGGGCTGTCTGGAAAAAAACAATCAGTTCCTGAGGCATATTCCTGTTTTAAATGTGCAAATTTAAAGGATAATCAGATCTGTCAGAAACTTTGAAAGAAAAAGAATACTCCTCTTTCTGTTTCTTAATTCTGCTCATGCAATAAATAGGGTAAGCGGTCAAATTAGCTTAATTTAACATGGGTGGTTATGGTAGAGTCCTGACAGTTAAGCAGAATAATTATCTTTGTGGCCGTTTATGAAAAGAAATGAAATTTGAGCTGATAGCCACATCCGAAGGCACAAAAGCCAGATACGGTAAACTAACTACTTTCCACGGGGAAATTCTGACCCCCGTATTCATGCCGGTCGGGACTGCCGGATCGGTAAAGGGAATTCATACCCGTGACCTGAAGGAGGACATCGGTGCCATGATCATCTTGGGCAACACCTACCATCTTTACCTCCGGCCCGGTATGAAAGTATTGGAGGAAGCAGGCGGATTGCATCGTTTTAACGGCTGGCAGGGGCCGATTCTGACCGATAGCGGAGGTTTCCAGGTCTTTTCCCTGGGTGACCTCCGGAAACTGACGGAAGAAGGAGTTCGTTTCCAATCGCATATTGACGGATCTTATCATGTTTTCACCCCTGAAAATGTAATCGATATTCAGCGGTCGATAGGAGCCGACATCATGATGGCTTTTGATGAATGTACTCCAGGTGATGCCGATTACCCATATGCCAGAAAATCACTTGAGTTGACCCAGCGCTGGCTGGACCGTTGCTTCCACAGGTTCTCTGAAACTTCTCCCCTTTACGGTTTTGAACAGTCGTTGTTTCCTATCGTGCAGGGAGCTACATATCCCGATTTACGTAAAAATGCGGCTTCACACGTGATGGGATATCCTTCAGATGGTTATGCCATTGGCGGATTGGCTGTGGGGGAGGCAGAAACAACCATGTATGAGATGATTGAGGTGGTCAACTCGGTTCTGCCCGAAAACAGACCCCGGTATCTCATGGGGGTGGGTACACCGGTGAATATACTGGAAGCTATCGACAGGGGAGTGGATATGTTCGACTGTGTCATGCCGACCCGCAACGGACGCAACGGGATGCTCTTTACCAGCAGAGGAATCATCAATATCCGGAACAATAAATGGATGAATGACCATTCTCCGATCGATCCGGAAGGAATCTCATTTGTTGACCACCAGTATTCAAAGGCCTATCTGAGGCATCTGACGATTTCAAAGGAGATGCTGGGAGCCCAGATCGCCAGTCAGCATAACCTGGCTTTTTACATGTGGCTGGTGGCTGAGGCACGGAGGAAGATTCAAGAAAACAGTTTTAAATCCTGGAAAGAGGAGATGGTGGTAAGATTGAAGCACAGGTTGTAATGAAATATTATAAAATCATAGATTATTATATTTCCAGGAAGTTCCTGGGTACTTTTTTTTACTCCATTGCACTGATAATCAGTATTGCAACTATCTTTGACATTTCTGAAAATCTGGATGAGTTCATTTCAAAGGATATTCCCACCAGAGATATCGTCTTGCAATATTACCTCAATTTCATTCCCTATTTTGCAAACCTCTTCAGTCCGCTGTTCACCTTTATTTCCGTTATTTATTTTACCTCCAAGATGGCCTATAATACGGAGATTATCGCCATCCTCAGCAACGGGATGTCTTATAAAAGGCTGATGAGGCCATACCTGGTGTCGGCGGCTGCCATTGCCGCCTTTTCTTACATTCTGGGAAATTTTGTGATCCCTTCGGCCAACAGGGAAAGGATAGAATTCAGAAATCATTATATCAAACAGAGCAGTGTTCAGGCAGAAAGGAATATCCACCGGCAGATTGAACCGGGGGTCTATATATACATGCAAACATTCACAACCAACAATGTAGGTTATCAGTTTACGCTCGAAAAGTTCACTGACCAGAAATTGGTTGAAAAAATAACGGCTGACAATATCAGTTGGGACCAGGATTCATCGAGGTGGGTCATCAACAATTACTGGAAGAGGATCTTTGTGGGGGATAATGAGTTTATCACAAAAGGTTATCGTATCGATACTACCCTGAATATGACGCCTTCGGATTACAAGGTTGAGCTGGATGAAATGGAGGCTCTGACCACCAAACAGCTGAGGACCGAGATAAAAAGCATGAAACTCAGGGGAGTAAATTCAGTGGAGTTCGCCATTGAAAGGCACAAACGGATCAGTGGTCCGTTTTCAGTTTTTATACTCACCATCATTGGTGTTTCCCTCGCTTCCCGCAAAATAAAGGGAGGTCTGGGATTTCACCTGGGGCTCGGTTTGCTGCTCAGCTTTTCATATATCTTATTTATGCAGATTTCGGTCGTTTTTGCCGTGAATGGCAATACTCCCCCCGTTCTGGCTGTCTGGATCCCCAATATCATGTATGCCATTATTGCCTTCTTTTTATACCGGTGGGCGGCAAAATAGCGTCAACAGGTCAAAATTGCCGGTCCCTGACTAACCGGAACCCTGGAACAGAATGTGGCCGTGTGATCAGGTTATCAGGTTATTTTGAACAGGTTACTTTTTCCTCTAGTTCTCCCGTTTAATAGTGCTGCATTAAATAAGAGAGGAGATTGGTACTATTCAAACGAAAGGGAAAATTATTCAGGAACAGGTAGGTTATTAGGGGTTAATAAAGTAGTAATCGGGTGGGATGGATGACAGCCGTTATAAAAATATGCTACTTTTGGGCTGACAAAGTACGGGAGGTAAAATCCGGTTCACGGTTCTCCCCTGATTTTAATCTTAAAACAAGTTGTTATGTCGTTAAAGAGCAACATTCTTGAATTGCGTAAGCGAAAAGAGGAAGTCCAGAAGGGCGGAGGGGATGAAGCCATTGAGAAACAGGCGCAAATGGGAAAACTCACCGCGCGTGAAAGAATCCTGGCTATTCTGGATGAAAATTCATTTCATGAATATGATCTTTTTGTGGAGCACACCGCACGTGACTTCGGGATGGAGACCAAAGTCCTTCATGGGGATGGCGTTATCATCGGTACGGGGACCATTTACAACAAACCTGTCTGCATTTTTGCCCAGGACTTCACTGTGGCAGGTGGATCGCTGGGTCTCATGCATGCCCAGAAAATCACCAAAATCATGGATCACTCCCTGAAGATGCGGGTTCCGCTGATCGGAATCAATGATTCGGGAGGAGCCAGGATCCAGGAGGGAGTATCTTCACTGGCAGGATATGGTGAGATTTTCTTTCGCAACACGCTGGCTTCTGGGGTTATACCGCAGATATCGGTGATCCTTGGTCCGTGTGCAGGAGGAGCTGTGTATTCCCCGGCTCTTACCGATTTTGTCTTTGTCGTGGAAAACATCTCAAAAATGTTTATTACAGGTCCGGGGGTGATCAAATCGGTGCTGGGTGAAGACATCTCCATGGAAGAACTGGGTGGAGCCAGGGTCCATGCTGAAATTACAGGGAATGCCCATTTTTATGCTCAAACCGAACAGGAGTGCTTCGATCAGATTAAAAAACTGATTACTTATATTCCCTGGAATAACGAAGAAAGGTCACTGCCCTTTCCTTCCAAACCTCCCAAGAAGAGTAAAAAAGTTGAGCGTATCGTACCTGCTGATCCGCGGATCCCTTATGATATGAGGGACATCATCAAGGCTATTACCGACGGATCTGAGTTTTTTGAAATCATGGAACATTTTGCTCCCAATATCCTGATCGGTTTTGGACGAATGGAGGGTGAGACGGTAGGATTTGTGGCCAATCAGCCGATGGTTCTGGCGGGAGTTCTCGATACCGACAGTTCCGATAAAGCAGCAAGATTCATCCGTTATTGTGATGCTTTCAATATTCCTATTGTCACATTGGAGGACCTGCCCGGCTATCTCCCGGGTGTGGACCAGGAGCATGCCGGGGTGATCAGGCATGGTGCAAAAATTCTGTATGCATACAGTGAAGCTACTGCTCCCAAGATTACCGTCATCCTGAGAAAAGCTTACGGAGGAGGTTATATTGCCATGAATTCACGCCACCTGCGCGCTGATTTTGTCTTTGCCTGGCCGGCAGCCGAAATCGCGGTTATGGGGCCTGAGGGAGCGGCCAATATTGTATTCCGCAAGGAGATCATGGAAGCTGAAGATCCGGAATCCATGCGACTTCAGAAAATTCAGGAATACAAGGAGAAGTTTGCCAATCCCTATGTGGCAGCCGCCAAGGGATATATCGACGAGGTAATCGAACCCGAGGAAACCCGTCAGCGGATTCTGCATGCACTGAAGGTTTCCAAGAACAAAAATGTATCTATGCCCCGCAAAAAACATGGGATCCCCCCATTTTAATCTGCAAGTAAATAGATTGGTATGTCGGAAGATGTAAATAACTATGATCATCTGATCATTCAGGGCGCCAAATATAAAACGACCCTGACCAAAAAGTACAAAGCCCGCAAGGCATGGAAATTGCCCAACCAGAACCTAATTTATTCCTTCATTCCCGGGACAGTGGTTGAAGTGCTGGTGAAACCCGGGCAGAAGGTGAAACAGGGTGAACCTCTGATGGTGCTCGAGGCAATGAAAATGCACAACAATGTGTTAATGCCTTTTGACGGGGAAGTGGTTAAAATAAACGTGGAACCCAACGATAAGGTTTCAAAGCGCCAGGTGATGCTGGAAGTAAGAGCTAAATAAAAAAGGCAGGCTGTCGGAAGACAGCCTGCCAAAAACCAAACTAAACTAATTCAAAACTACCTGCTTTGAGACTTGCACCAATATGCTGAATCGGTCATCCATGACTCGATGGTAAGCTTTGTTTCCTGCAATTCCTCACTATTTATGTTTGCTGTATTCCAGCCGGTGTTATCCCACATCCAGGATTCGAGCTTCAGGGGTTCTTCTGAGGCTGCATGGTTGAATAATCCCCAATCTGCAGGATTCGTCATCCATGCTTCCAATTGGAGGGAGGAGTCATATTCCCTGCCCAATCCGAAAACAGGATTATTCCAGTAATTCGCATCTGTCATCCAATTTTCAATAATCAAGGCAGGATCGGTTGCATTTTCATGGCCTGAGGCAATCCGGTGTACTCTTTCGCTGGCTTTTGTCGTTCCCGAAATCAGGAACAGGGTAAAGATAAAAACCATTGCTGTTGAAATAATTCTTGTTTTCATTGTTTCTGTTTATTCTTTTGTTTAATGTTTCTGTTTACTGTTCTCAATAATTGTTTTTCTGTTTCTGTACTCTAATAGACTATTTACGGGTACAAATGTTACATCAGAAAATCTTAAAAAACATGAAAAACCAGTAACAGGAGGGGTTTTACCGGTGAATGGAGAATAGGGCCGGTGAATAAAATAGTAAAAAGTATTTTATTTAGGCTTCAGGTGTGAAAAGTGAAGCAGGAGGGTGAAAATGCGGTCTGCCAGTTATCTGGAAGTTGATCGAAGAGCCCGAAAACGGCCGATCCGCTGCCCGTCATGGATGCATACACAGCTCCCAAACGGTATAATTCCTTTTTTATCCTGCCAATTTCAGGGAATATGGTAAAAACTGTCTTTTCAAAATCGTTTACCAGTCTGTTCTTCCAGGTTGAAACAGGCTGGCTGATGATTTCAGTCAGGCGGATCTGCGGTTTTGACGGCCGGATAGCCCGGTAGGCTTCGGCCGTATTAACTGAAAACGGGGGTTTTACAAGGATCAGTTTGAAAGCAGAAAGATCAATTTCTGCTGGCGTCATCCGATCTCCTGTACCGGAGGCCAGTACAGGTTTGTTCGCTATGAAAAAGGGGCAGTCGGCACCCAGCATTCCGGCGAATTTTTCGAGCTGGTCATCCGGAATGCCTTTATGAAAGAGTGAATTGAGCATTTTAAGCATGAAGGCGGCATCGGATGAGCCTCCTCCGAGTCCCGCCCCGGGAGGTATTACCTTGTGAAGATGTATCCTGACGGGGGGGAGATCGCATGCCTGCTGCAACAGGTGATAAGCTTTTTCCACCAGGTTTTCTCCCGGCTCACATGCCATATTCAGTCCCGAGGTGTGAAATGCATATTGACTGGCTGGCAACACTTCCAGAATATCAGTCAGCTGAACGGGGTAGAACAGGGTTTCCAAATTGTGATACCCGTCGGGCCGCCGTTCAACCACATAGAGGCCCAGGTTAATTTTGGCATTCGGAAAAGTAATCATACCACAAGCCCAAGCGGGAAGATAAAGTTTGGTTATTCTTCGTGCATCAGCTCATATTCCCTGGGAGATCCGCAGGTGCAGATCAGGTTCCGGTCGCCCCAGGCATTATCGACTCTTCCAACAGGCACCCAGTATTTGTTGTTTTTTATCCATTCCAGCGGCCAGGCTGCTTTTTCCCTGCTGTAAGCATGGTTCCAAAGATCGGCGCCAATCATGAATGCAGTATGCGGAGCATTTTTCAGCACATTGTCCTCTTTGTCGGCCACCCCGGTTTCTACCTCTTTAATTTCGTTGTAAATCGAATTCATGGTTTCTATGAAGCGGTCGAGTTCCTGCA
>Ga0116193_1003942_pt1 | contig 10511 bp, 7 predicted proteins | sample AD_UKC115_MetaG_FD_89892 | JGI IMG/M metagenome (GOLD analysis project Ga0116193, IMG submission 89892) | Active sludge microbial communities of municipal wastewater-treating anaerobic digesters from Hong Kong - AD_UKC115_MetaG | ecosystem: Engineered > Bioreactor > Anaerobic > Digestate | place...
CCCGGTATGTTGGGGTCAAATTCAGTGACGTATTCTGTCAGCACCGCCAGACCCGTCGTTGTCCATCTGTCTTTGGAAACTTCTTTGGTGCCGTAATGCAGCCAGGTCTTGCCACCATCGTGGGTTTTCTTATTGTAGTCCAGATACACCGTCTGAGGGTCTTCAGGATCTATCGCCATATAAAACGTTGATACGGCCTCAGTCTGTCGATAATTCAAAGGCCAGTTGTTCTTCAAGTTGTGTTTACTATGCGTCACCAGCGTGAAGGTCTTGCCGCCATCCTGGCTTTTGTACACCCCCTGATCGCGGACGGTTGCTACATAAAGGATGTCCGGGTTCTCACGGCAGGCAACGACCCGCCAAGGATTCTTGCCATCCGAATTGAGCTTTTCCCAACTCTTTCCTTCGTCGCAGCTCTTGAACAGACCTTCTTTCGGGAACGCGGCGTATAGAATGCCGTCGTTGCATATGGCAACCTGGCGGCAATTGCCGACTTTGATTTCTTCCCAGGAACGGTCCTTCATGGAACATTTGTACAAACCCACATTGGTTGGATAATAAATGATCCTGTGAGATGGCTTGTTGTAATACTCCATCTCCATGGCGTTGAGATGCCGGGATTGCTCGATGGATGAAACCGGCAACCCGTCATTCATGGGGCTCCACGATTTCCCGCCATCGTTGGAGCACCACACACCATCTTTGGATGTGGCCCAGAAAAGAGTCTTGCCATCATCGGGGTCAACGAGTCCGGACTGCCCCTGGCTTGGGCCAAAGGTGTCGGAGTTACAGATCAGCTCCCAGGTATCACCACAATCCTGGCTTTTCCAAATGCCGCTATTGCCGGAATCCTGGCTGATCTGATTTATATAAATGACATTGGGATTCCTGGGATCGCCAACGATGCCAAAGGTAGTGCCAGGCACGACGTTCGCTATGGGTTCCCACGTCTCTGCTTTGTCCCTGCTTCGAAACATGGAATACTCCATGTCCGAAGAAACAAAGAGATCGCCGCTCACGGGATGGATGTAGAAAGCGAACAGCCACCCACTGCCGCCCGGATCCACAAATCGCCATTCCGAACTCTGATCTGCCAGCACCTTCACGATGTCCATCTATAAGCTCCCACTCTCGGTATATTCGAAGATAACCGCCGCCTCCCCAAGCGCGGCATATCGTATCGGCTGTACACGCTGCCTTCAAGTTTTGTCGCGACCCGACGACAATCCAAAGCGACAATGCCCGTTGGGACTTGGGTGCAGGCTGGGTGTGCTTCGGATTTGTGGCTTATACTTGAATAGGGTGAGCGAAATAAAGCACCTTGCCAAACACGTGATCTTCTGCCTAGTAGTGTATAATTGTGTTCTGTGTGCGCTGAAGGCGCACAAGCCAAAAGCCTGGGGCAACGCCCCAGGTCAAAGATTGAATCAGAGGGGAAGCCCTGAAGGGGCGAAAGGGGGGGCGCGCATGTCTCAGTCTCTTGCTCAGTTGTACACGCATCTTGTCTTTTCAACCAAGAATCGTGTGCCCTTCATCAACGGCGAAGTTCACTTTGCTTTACGTGATTATCTGGGAGGCATCCTGCGGGGGTTGGACTGCCAGCCGCTGCTGGTCGGTTCTGTGTCGGACCATGTTCACATACTCTATTCGCAATCAAAGAACCGTTCTCTCGTCGATGTGATCGAAGATGTGAAGACGAGCTCGTCGAAGTGGGTAAAGACACAATCAGAAGCATTCCGTGATTTTCATTGGCAACGAGGGTATGGTGCGTTTTCGGTGAGCGCATCGTGTCTGGAAGCTGTGCGCCGTTACATTGTCGGGCAAGAGGCGCATCACAAGAAGGTGACGTTTCAGGACGAATTCCGCCGGTTTCTCAAGCAATATAGCATTGAGTATGATGAGCGGTACGTTTGGGACTAGACGGTGCTGACGCGCTTTCAGCGCTTATTCGTTGGGGTGCTGTTGACCTGGGGCGTTGCCCCAGGCTATTGGCTTGTGCGCCTTCAGCGCACCGTGCTTTGCGCAACAGAGTTCCCATGAAGGGCCAGATGGCAGCGTGCGCGTTCAGCACGGATCATGTGGCCCTGCAGGCGTGAGAGATTGTATACTCGCCTTTCCCCCCGCTGTGTTCTTTTCGGGCAGCGGGGACGTTGGACGGCTCAGCCCGGGCGGTTACCGGGCATGGTATAGCGTGAGAAGGAGACAGGCATGTTGAAGATTACACGATGGGACGGCAACCCGATTCTTGCCCCGCGAGAGACCTTTTGGGAAAAGCGTCAGGTGCGCAACCCGGCGGCCTGCTATGCCGATGGCAAGGTCTACATGGTGTACTCGGCGCGGACTGTCTACAACACCATTTATCTTGGGCTGGCCGTAAGTGAAGATGGTCTTCACTTCGCGCGTGCCTCGGATGAACCGTTTATGCTCCCTTCCGAGGAAGGCTTTGATGCCGGGACACTGGAAGACGCGCGGATGGTCAAGATTGGCGACACCTTCTACATCACCTATGCGGCACGCGCCATCGGCAAGGAAGATTATGTCAACGGCGCCAAGGCCAAAGGGGCCACGAGTGATGGCGTAACGTGGACGCGCAACTTTCGACGCGGCGGCCTAGCCGCCACAAAGGATTTCAAAACGGTTGAACGCCTTGGCCCGATAACGCGGGAAGACCGCTATGACTGCAACATCGTCCTGTTTCCCGAGAAGGTCAACGGCCGCTACGTCATGCTGCATCGCCCCACGGAATATGACGTGGAACCGACGGACCTGGTGCCCGAAACGCCCGCCTGCATCTGGATGGCCTTTTCCGATGACCTGATTCATTGGGAAGAGGACCAGATCATTGTCCGGCCTCAGTTCGACTGGGAAACCATGAAGATTGGTCCGTCTACGCCGCCCATCAAGACGGCCGAAGGATGGCTGACCTTGTATCACGGCGCGGGATACAATGACGCGGGCGAGCGCGTGTATCGCGTGGGCCTGATGCTCCTGGACCTCAACGATCCGACGCGCGTGCTGGCACGTTGCCCGAACTACATCATGGAACCGGAAACGCCATACGAACTTGAGGGGACCGTCCCGCGCGTCGTCTTCCCCAACGGCAATGTCGTCATCGGCGATACGGTCTACATCTACTACGGCGGCGCCGATACCGTATGCGCCGTAGCTACCGTGCCGCTGCAGGACATGCTAGACCACGTCATGCAGTACAAGGGATAAGATTCTGGTCTGTCTTCACTAAAGAGAGAACGGCTGTCTGTGCAGGTCGCCCATTAATTCTTTCCTCCACTCACTTTTGGAGTTGTTCCCCCTTCCTACGGGAGCTGATCTTGTTCGATATGTGAGGAAGGAGGTCGAAGCCTATGAAGACGAATGGCATCAAACCTGTGGCCTCTAATGCGCCACCAAATCTACTCCGCGTCAACTCCGCCGGTTTGGTCCTGCGAGTCCCACGGGGGGAGCCTTCCTAAGACAAGCACGCTAGCCCCGGAGGAGCCTTCTCGGGCTATCGCCCGTCCTGCTCCTCCGGGTCTACGCTTCACTTCAAGACAGCAAACTTTCTACGCAGCAAAACAGCAAAGCCATCTGTTCACCAAAAAAACGATTACCGGCAAAGACGGAATCCGATACTGTCGTGCGTGTCCGATGGGACATAGTAGCCGCGAGATGCTGAACGGTCGTTGTAATCTTCGCAACTCCAGCTACCGCCCCTCATTATACGGTACGCGCCCGCAGGGGAATCCACCCAGGCACCGCCGTCCGACGGCGCGCCCGTGTAGCTGGAGTGATAGTCGTCCTCGCACCACTCCCATACGTTTCCATTCATGTCATACAAGCCGAACGCATTGGGTGACTTCTGGCCCACCACGTGCGCGTATAGTTGACCCCCATTGTATGCATTGCCAAACCACCAGGCGTAGTCGTCAATCTGTGTGTAACTCGGGTCGTCGCCCCAGTGGAATCGCGTGGTCGTTCCGGCCCGGCACGTATACTCCCACTCAGCCTCGGACGGCAACCTAAACGTGAGACCCGTGTCGCTGTTAAGCGCCGTGATGAACGCCTGCGCATCGTTCCACGACACACTAACTGCCGGACTGTCAAGGTCATTAAGCACATGGAGCAGTCCCGACCACGGCGTCGTGCCCATGACGGCTGTCCACTGACGCTTGGTTAACTCGTACTTGCCCATCCAGAAACCCTGCGATAGGGTAACCTCATGTTGCGGATCTTCCTCAGCAGAACTGTCCTGCTCGCCCGGATACCGACCCATCATGAACGTTTCCGCAGGAATCCAAACCATCTCCAGAGGAACGTCACCGGGAAGGTAGATTGTTTGTTCCGTGACGTCAGATACATTGAGCAGATAGGCCTGGCCGGTCTTTAGTTGGACAAACAACACTCGGCCATCATTGAGAACCACACCGTGAAGGTCAATGTCGCCCCCCGGCCAGCCTTCAGGCCAGGCCACGGTTTGCTCAACCTCGCCGGTAGAAATATCACAAATTTTGATCGGGTCTGTCCCGAACAGTACCTTTCCAGAATTTAGCAGCAACACTTCGCACGGAGCCACCACCCCGAGTGATGTCAGCGTCGTGAACACCTCAGTAGTCGGATCATAATGAACGGCATATCCGGGGTCGACCGTTCCGCTACCTACCAGGACAACGCTACCGTCGTCCAGCGATACCCCTGTAGTCCTAATACCCAAGGTATATGCCAGCTGGTGTGTGGGCTGCCTTGATGTGTTCGAACTTCCGTCGTAGAGTTCCGTTGTCGGAGATGTCTGTGTATCAAACCGGGCCATTCCTCCCGCGAATAATACATTTCCCGTTGAAAGCAGTGTCGCGAACGCGTAGTTTCGCGCTCCAACTAGACTGCCGATATTTGCCTGAATCTGTCCGTTTGACGGATCAAATACATCCACATTCGCAGTGGCCGTTCCATTCACGCCTTCGTACGCACCTCCACCAATCAGAACAGTCCCATCCGAAATCTCTACACAATTGGGTCTGTAGATTCGTGGCGTCGACATTGTCCCAGACGCAGTGAAGCTTCCACTGTTGGGATCGAAAATCTCAATTGTGCTGAGTTCCGGGAAAATACCCCCTCCTGACCCACCGGCGACCAAGACTCGTCCGTCTGACAATCGAACCGCCCCGTGAGTCATTCGCTTGGTATTAAGTGATCCTGTCAGCGAAAACGTTTGGCTATTGGGGTCAAATATCTCGGCGGCGGCCACGGTATACCGATCGTCGCTCATAAACCATTGAGTCTCCCGCCGATGAAGAGGACCCGACCGTCATCAAGGAGCGTCAATGATCCGCCGCCGCGCACATAGTTCATATTCGGCAGAGCTGTCCAGCCGTCAGAAACGACGAGGTCCACAGCGGAGCCGGGAGCCACTGAGCTTCCCGCCGTTGGCGTTTCACTGATGACATGTCCTGCGGGAACCGTGGCGCTGTGCTGTAAGGTTACGGTTCCGACCGTAAGGCCCGCACCGGTGATAGCAGTTTCCGCTGCCGCCTGAGTCATGCCCACCACATCCGGCACGATAACAGGCCCGAGCGATATTACCAAGTTTACCGCGCTGCCAGGCGCTACGCTCGCGCCGGAAGCCGGATTCTGGCTGATAACCTGTCCGGCGGGGACTGTTGCGTGATGCTGCTCGGTCACTGTTCCGACCGTGAGGCCCGCCTCAGTGATGGCCGTGCTCGCGGCACCCTCAGTCATGCCGACTACGTTCGGCACGATGACAGGCCCGAGTGATATGACCAAGTCAACCGCGCTGCCAAGCGCTACACTCGCGCCCGCCGTCGGGTCTTGGCTGATAACCTGTCCGGCTGAGACCGTTGCGTGATGCTGCTCGGTTACGGTTCCAACCGTGAGGTCCGCCTCGGTGATGGCCGTGCTCGCGGCGGCCTCAGTCATGCCCACCACGTCCGGTACAAGGGGCTCACTGAGGGTGATGGTATCGCTCACACTGGTTGATTCGCCCGCCGCGTTCTTGACCTTGAAGTGGACGGTCTTGGTTCCGTTACCCGCAGATAGCGTGAAAGGCGCTGCGGTGGAATATGGCAGCCAGGATGCCCCGGTAAAGCTCGGCGACTCGCTAGCCATGTAGTGCGTCGGGCTGGCCGTGCACGTGTCGTCCAAGGTCACTGAACGAGTGGCGCAAGAAGAGGCGCCATTATTGATGACAAAATTCGTTACAGTCGGCGCGACGGGACCGGGGCATGCCCCCGAAAATAATACGAGAACCACAAGTGCCACACACCCAAACGCATTCCTGGTCATTTCTGTTTCCTTCCTGTTGTGCCCGATGTTTTCGGAAGCCTAATAATACATTACAATATCATATTAGACGATTCCCCCGCTGAAGTGCTTGCACCATCCAGGATGCGCTGATTCTACCCCCCCTCGCGTGATAATTGACTAAGGCTGCTCTAGGTAGCCCCCGTGTAGTTGAGACTGCCGTCTTAGGCTACAGCGATATGGTTGGAGGAAGTCGCATCTGTCCTTTGCTTTTCCATCCAAGGTTACGCGAGGTACTACTCTGTTCCAAACTGTGAAAACCGACTGGGTACAGTTTTGGGTACAGTCGGCCTTTTTTGACATGAAAAAAGGGACCTGCAATCGCTGCAAGTCCCTGATATTACATTGGTAGCGGGGAGAGGATTCGAACCTCTGACCTTTGGGTTATGAGCCCAACGAGCTACCAGACTGCTCCACCCCGCGTCAATCTTGACTGCACTATAGCAAATGAACATCGGTGAGTCAAATTATCATCCTTGGTGTCTGAGGTGGCCCATGGGAAATGGACTCACACGGACTTACACGGACTTACACGGACAACCATGGACGAAGACGGACTTGCACGGTCTGGCTTGAGAAGGGGGCATTTGTTCGTTCTTTTGCCAGAACAGGTGTGGGAGTATGAAAGTACTGGACTTATGGCGGTTTGAAATGCTAAAATTTGTCTTACTCACCTGGATTTAGCAGTTCGGACAAATCACACATAAGGAAGTCATCGTTGCCCAAGAGTTGTAATCTTACGGTACAAGCGGAGGGGCAAGCCTGCGCTGTCTGTTCTGTAAGTATTGGTGTTGCTTGGTCTTATCGCGATTTTTGGGCGGCGGCGTTGGCAGGTGAGGCGTTGTGGGATGGCGTCCTGTCAGATTGCGAAATATGATGAAAGCGCCGGCATGGAACTAAGGCTCTAAACAGGAAAGAAACAATGGCAACCACAGCATCCAAAAAAGTATCCGCAAAGACGAATGACAAAGCTACGGCGAGCAAGGCGGCTTCCGTTAAGAAGGACGGCGCCAAGCCGGCTGTGAAGCAGGCCGACGAGAAGCATCATGCGCCGGCGGTCAAAGTGGAGAAGGCTTCTGTGGAACCGTTGGCGGCTCAAGCTGTGGGGGCGGACCATAAGAGCAAGGGGCGCATGCTGTCGCGCGAGGTGTTGATCGAATTGGCCAGTACGATTCGTGCGGCGGTGGCGCATGCGGCGCTGGACCCGAAAAATCGTGAGATTGTGGGGACGGCGACCAGCGGCGACACGACGTTTGAGATTGACCGCATCGGCGAGAAGGCGTTGCTGGCGTATTTGAAAAACGCGCGGATGCCGGTGGCCTATTATTCGGAAGATTCGGGCTACACGACGTTTACGAACACGCAGCCGCAGAATCTGCTGATCATTGATCCCATTGATGGCACGCGGGCGGCGAAGTCGGGATTTGAGGGGTGTACAGTCTCCATTGCCAGTACGCGCGTGATCGAGCGTCCGACGATGGCGGATGTGGACAATGCGGTGGTGATGGAGATTTTCGGGGACCGCACGTTCTATGCGGAACGGGGCAAGGGCGCGAAAGTGGTTCAGGATGGCCACGTCAAGCGCCACCGGGTGTCGAAGAACACGGACATCGAGACGCTGTGTTGGGCGATGACGGTGCCGGGGCGTCCGGCGGAACTGATCTTCCCGACGTCGGCGAAGCTGATTGATCTGACCAGCCTCAAGGGCGGTTTTTTTGCGTGCAACAGCACGTCGTACAGCCTGACGCGCCTGGTGACGGGGCAGTTTGACGCGTGCGTGGATATTGCCAACCGGTTCTTGCGCGACGTGCCGGACCTGGTGCGTGATTATTTTATTAATGCGGGGCGGGGCAACGTGTTGGGGATCGCGCCGTATGATCTGGTGGGGGCGCTGCTGATTGCGCAGGAGGCCGGGTGCACGGTGACGGATGCGTACGGCAAGTCATTTGATGATGTGCTGCTGCTGGATACGTCGGTCGAGAACCAACGTTCGTTGATCGCGGCGGGCGACCCGGACATGCACGCCAAGCTGCTGAATTTCTACGATGTTCGCATCCGTCAATGGGAAGAACTGCTGCGCCGCCGCGCGGAAACGACCGCCTAATACTTTCTTTTTGCGGAAAAAGAAAGTATTCAAAGAAAAACGGACGTGAGGGTCGTTATGTTGGCGGCGTGTCTACCCCAGTCGGCGTTCGCCGTTGGCCAGTTCTTCGATGCTTTCGCGGTCGAGGATGCGGACCTGGCGGTTATCCAAAAGTTCGATAAGGCCTTCTTTGGTCATTCGGGCGAGGATGCGGGAGAGGGTTTCGGGGATGGTGCCCAGGAGGCTGGCGAGCTGGGTTTTGTTGAGGTCGAGGGTGAGTTCGTTGGAGTCCTCCTGTCGCTCGCTCAGATACAGTAGGTGGGCGGCGAGGCGTCCGGGCACTTCTTTGAGCGACAGGTTCTCAATCAGGTTGGCGAAGTAACGGAGGCGCCGGGAGAGGTCTGCCAGCATGCCCAAGGCCAACATGGGCTCGCTTTTGATGAGGCTGATAAACTTCTCTTTCGGGAAGAACAGGACCAAAGACGGTTCAATGGCTTCAGCATAGGCAGGAAAGTGTCGGCCCGAGAACACTGGGACTTCGCCGAATGCTTCTCCAGGCCCAAAGACATGCAGGATCTGCTCTTTGCCTTCTGGCGATAGCTTGTAGATTTTGATGCGACCTTCGGCAATGGCGTAAAAGCCGTTCGCTTCTTCTCCATCGGAAAAGATGACCTTGCCTTTTGGGACTTCGTGCGCGGTGGTGATCGCGGCGATTTCTGTCAGCATTTCGTTGGAAAGCCCATCGAACATGGGGATTTGCGATAGTTTGCGGATCAGATCCAATTTCTTTTCCCTTCGCTTGACTTAAGTCAATGTAAACATCTTTAAGCGATGTTATAGTTCAGACGAACCTGCGACGGCAAGCGTGCCGCGCCAACGAGAAAGAAGGAGATTACAAAATGTTCTGTAACCAATGCGAACAAGCGGCCAGAGGAGTCGGGTGTGACAAGATGGGCGTTTGCGGAAAAGATCCGCAAGTCGCCGCGCTCCAGGATTTGCTTACATATATGCTCAAGGGTCTGGCCATGGTCGCGGTTGAAGGCCGTCGCGTGGGCGTGGTCGAGCAAAGCGTAAATGTGTTCACCTGCGAAGGTCTGTTTGCGACCGTCACGAATGTAAATTTCGATCCGGACCGGCTGACGGCGATGATTCGGCGTTGTGAGGCCGTGCGCAGCGAGCTGCGCTCGAAGGTCAAGGCGGCCGGCGGCAATGTGGAGTTCCCGGCGGGGCCGGCAGATCTGATTCCTGCGGCGACCACCGACGAGCTGGTAGCCCAGGGTCAGCGCCACGGGCTGTTGGCTGAAGGCAGCACGGATCTGGACATCCATTCTTTGCAGAATATCCTGTTGTTCGGGATTCGGGGCGTGGCGGCGTACGCCGATCACGCGCTGCTGCTGGGCCAGCAAGACGACGCGGTCTATGCGTTTTTGCAGGAAGCTCTGATTGCCACGCACCGCAAAGATATCTCCCTGGATGAGGCGCTGGGCTTGGTGTTGAAGTGCGGCGAGGTCAACCTGCGCACGATGGAACTGCTCGATGCGGGCAACACGGGCACGTACGGCCACCCGGTTCCGACGTCGGTGCCGCTCGGCGCGAAGGCGGGCAAAGCCATTCTGGTGTCCGGTCATGATTTGCTGGATCTCAGCGAGCTGCTCAAGCAGACCGAAGGCAAAGGCATTTACATCTATACGCACGGCGAAATGCTGCCGGCCCATGGATATCCTGAACTGAAGAAGTACCCGCACTTTTACGGCAACTACGGCACGGCGTGGCAAAACCAGGCCAAGGAATTTGCCGAATTCCCGGGCGCCATTCTGATGACGACCAACTGCATCCAGAAACCGACCGAGACGTACAAAGACAACATTTTCACGAGCGGTTTGGTCGGTTGGCCGGGGGTGGCGCACATCCCGGGCCGCGATTTCGGCGCGGTCATCAAAAAGGCCCTGGAACTGCCGGGATTCCCCGCGGACACCGACAAGGGTTCGGTGATGGTTGGTTTTGCGCGCAACGCCGTGCTGGGTGTAGCGGGCCAGGTCATTGAAGCGGTGAAGAGCAAGGCCATCCGGCACTTCTTCCTGGTCGGCGGCTGCGACGGCGCGAAGCCGGGCCGCAA
>Ga0116193_1003943_pt1 | contig 10511 bp, 8 predicted proteins | sample AD_UKC115_MetaG_FD_89892 | JGI IMG/M metagenome (GOLD analysis project Ga0116193, IMG submission 89892) | Active sludge microbial communities of municipal wastewater-treating anaerobic digesters from Hong Kong - AD_UKC115_MetaG | ecosystem: Engineered > Bioreactor > Anaerobic > Digestate | place...
CAGCGGTTTCATGAACACCCGCCCCAGCAGATTCACAACGCCCACCCGCACACCCGAATGCGTGGTGCACATTGTCATCCCCCGCCCTGGCACTCCCGCCCCGGCCGGATAGTTCAAGGGCCGAATCAGCCGCTCTTCCTTCTCAATTATCGTGAGAATGTCGCGATTAGCCCAAGTATGATTGCGGCCGGCAATGACATCAACGCCCAGCCCAAGCAGATTGCGCACGATCTCCGCGGTCATGCCTGTTCCCCCAGCGGCATTCTCCCCATTGGCAAGGATAAGATCATAACTTTGCCGCAACTCGGGCATGAAACGTTCCATGGCTTCGCGTCCGGGTCGCCCCACGATATCGCCAATAAATAATGCCTTGAGTGTCACGTTAAATGATCTTTCCATCCGCTGAATTGCTGGCGACAATCTAACGAATGCCATCAACATCGTCCATGCATTGTTTTTAGAGCTCGAAAAAAACATCTAAATCGTCTAATCATATTTTTTGAACTCTGGAATGGCCTCAACAGCCGAATAGAAAAGGAACGGAAACGTTATGCCTCGGACCTTGGTCACCGGCGGCGCCGGCTTTGTGGGATCTCATCTATGCGACAGGCTGCTGGCCGAAGGACATGAAGTCATCTGCATGGATAACCTGATCACAGGACGCATGGAAAATATCCAGCATTTGCAGGGCGAACCGCGCTTCAAATTCATCCATCACAACGTGACCGAATACATCCATATTGCCGGACCGCTGGATTACATCCTGCATCTGGCCTCCCCTGCCAGCCCCACGGATTTTGCCACGCTACCCATCCAGATCCTGAAAGTCGGCTCGCTCGGAACGCACAAGGCGCTCGGAGTGGCGCGCGAAAAAAAAGCGCGCATGCTGCTCGCCTCGACTTCAGAGGTTTATGGCGATCCGCTGATTCATCCGCAGCCCGAAACCTATTGGGGCAATGTCAACCCGATCGGTCCGCGCGGTGTTTACGATGAAGCCAAGCGATTCGCCGAAGCCATGACCATGGCCTATCAGCGCATTCATCAAGTCGATGTGCGCATCGTGCGCATCTTCAACACCTACGGGCCGCGCATGCGCCTCGATGATGGCCGCGTCGTGCCCACGTTTATCGGCCAGGCGCTGACCGGGCAGCCGCTAACTGTCTTTGGTGATGGCTCGCAATCGCGCTCGCTGACATTCGTTTCCGATTTGGTCGAAGGCATCTACCGCCTGCTGCTGTCGGATTTTGGCGAACCGGTGAATATCGGTTCCGACCGCGAGCTGACCATTCGCGAAATTGCGGAACTCATCATTCAATTAACCGGCGGCCAAAGCGAAATCGTCTCGCGCGAACTGCCCAAGGATGACCCGAAACAGCGCAAGCCCGACCTGACCCGCGCGCGCAGCATCCTGCATTGGAATCCAACAATCAGCGCCGAGGAAGGCTTGGCCCGAACTATTGAATGGTTCAAGCAGCGCCACCCCAATGAACTGCAACTGGCTGGCGCCAGCCAGGAGTAACTTAAGTTCGCGGCTGACTGCTTCGATACGAAAGCAAAGTTCTTGCACGCTGAAAGGTGCCCTTCATGCTCAAATTGGAAGACTTCCTCATTGAAATGGTGGATCGCAAGGCCTCGGATCTTTTTCTCAAGGCCGGCAATACTCCATGCATTCGCGTTGATGGCGCCATCTTGTCGATGGATTTTCCCGAATTGACTGCACAGGACACCCGCCGCCTGGCCGAACGCATGATGACGGAAAAACAGATCCAGGCCTTCGAAGAAGCCCCCGAAATGGACTTGGCGCTGGGGGTTCCCGGCATCGGCCGCTTTCGCGTGAATATCCTGCGACAGCGCGGCAGCATCAGCATGGTGCTGCGCCATATTTCCAACCCGAATCTCTCGTTTGAAGAGCTAAATCTGCCTCGCACGGTTCAGGATCTGGCCGAGAAGCCGCGTGGCATGACGCTGGTTACCGGCACCACCGGCAGTGGAAAATCAACCACGCTGGCGGCCATGATCAATCACATTAACAACATCCGGAAATGTCATATCGTTACGATTGAAGACCCTATTGAGTTTCTGCACTCTGACAATCAGGCCCTCATCAGCCAGCGTGAAGTCGGCTTTGATACGCAAAACTTCGCCGACGCCTTAAAGCATGTCCTGCGACAAAGTCCCGACGTCATTCTCATTGGTGAAATGCGCGACCTGGAAACCATCCAAACCGCCATTGCCGCCGCCGAGACAGGCCACTTGGTTTTATCCACACTGCACACCACCGACACGGTTCAGACCGTCGAGCGCATCATCAATTACTTCCCAGCCTATTTGCACAATCAAATCCGCATGGAATTATCGCTGACGCTGCAAGGCATCATCTCGCAACGCCTGCTGCCACGAGCCGTCGGACGCGGACGCGTTCCCGCTGTCGAATTGTTGGTTGCAACGCCAATGATTCGCAAATTGCTCAATGAGGGGCGCACGCTGGAACTGGCCAATTACATTCAGGATGGCGAAGAGGAAGGCATGCAGACGTTCAACCAAAGTCTGGTCAAATTGTATAATAAAGGCCTGATCCGGTATGAAGTAGCGCTGGCCTATGCCACCAGCCCCGACGAATTCCGCCTGGCCGCCGAAGGCATTGCAACCGGCGCCTCCGCCGCGCGATAAGTTCAGAGAACGCCGATCTTTTAGTAGGTCCTCCCCGCCGGGGAGGGAGGACCGCCGGCGATAAACCGCCTACCATCCTGGGAACGCCGATCTCCTCATCGGCAGCAATCGCCAATGCTTCCGCCGGGCACCTCCGCCCGAAAACCGCGACCTGCCTCACAACATCTCCAAGTATCGTGTCCAGGAGGAAATCTCCAATGTGGGCCGCAAACCATCAGGGCATTGCTTGCCTGCAGAATTATACCAAAGCGTTGGCATACCAATGCTGGCCGCGCCCAGCATGTCGCAATCCCAATGATCCCCCGCATACCACACATCTTGCGCCGACAAACCCAATCGGCCAACAGCGGTGCGAAATAACAACGGATGCGGCTTGCGCAGACAGTATTCCGCGCTGGACATCACAAATTCAAAATAAGGCCGCAACCCCAACTCCATTAATTCCGCTTCCAACGTGGCCGCTAAAAAGATCGCATTGCTCAATACGGCGCAACGAACTCCCTGCGCATTGAAGTGACGCAAAACGTTGTCGATTCCAGGCGCAAGGGTGGAATGAAAGGCCGTGCGGCGAAACTCCGTTTCCACCTGCGCCGGCGATAAATTGAACGTCATACCGAATCGGTGGAAGAGCAGGTTGTGAAAACCAATGCACGAGAACTCCATTAAACTGCTGTCACGCCCGGCCAGCAGGCATTCGCCCAACTCAGCGGCATAGCCCAGAACTTCTTCAGAAGCAACCTGCCGCGGATTATGGGCCAGCGAAATCAGCCGCTCAGTTCCCGCGCGGAAATCCGGGCGCTGTTCATGGATTAATGTGTCACCCATGTCAAAAAGCATGGCCTTGGGCAATTGCATTATTTTATGTTCACGATCTGCTCGAATTCCTCGCGCTTGATTGGCACCTGCGACAGCAGAATTTCCGGCTCCGTGCCGCGCCGGCGCTCGCTTTGCATCCATTGCTCCAGCAGCAAATCGACCTGTTCACGGGCTTGGCGTCTCAAGCGGCGTTTCCGTTGGTAGTGCCAAAAAACGATGCCACAAAACAGCCAAAGCACCAGCAGCGAGATCGATGTTCCAATTGCCCCATCCATGCGTTTCTCACCGAAAAACTTTTTCGTAAGGCAAAACAAACAATGCCGCCAGACCGGCCGCCAACAGCATGCCGAACGCGAGATTCCAGAATAAACCGGCCGCATGCTGGCGTATGCAGAAGATCAGCGCCAGCACACCCGCGGCCAGCAACGGCGTGGCAGTCATCCGAAACAACATCAGGTCGAGGGCGTAGCGGTGAATCTCCAGATTGGCCAGCCAAGCCAGCGTAAGGAGCGCATTTGGCGGCGCCAGCAACAGCACGCCCAATGAAATCATGGAAATGGCCGCCGCCCACGCGCCAATGAGGAAAGTTCGGTCTTCAAAGGAATGGCCGGCCATCAGACGATCCAATTTTAGACCAATCAAAAGTGCGGCGGCAGGCCAGGCCAGAATCAAATTGTCGCCGGTGCTGCCAATCGTGAGAATGGCAGCAAAAACACCAATTTGAATCCAGATGCGGAACAGCCGCTGCGAAGCAATTTCGGCCCTTTCGGTTGAGAGCGGATGAAATAGCGCAAAGGGAAGCAGCATGCTCCAGGGAAGATAATCCAAGATCGCCGTCATCAGAAATTGGCGAATATTGCCGAATGTGAAAGAGGGCAATTGGCTTTTCCAGAGAAAAAGCCCGGCCATCTCATTGCCCGCCGGAGTGCCCGACAGCGCAATGCGCATGGTCAGCGCATAACCGAACACGATAAAAATAAACAACCCCGAGCCCAGCATGTGATCTTTGACTAAACGATCAGGCGGACTAATTCGCGAATACAGCGCCACCAGGAATGGCAGCAAAAAGCCAATCGCGCCTCCGGCCAGCGCGGCGAATCCCGCGCAGACATAGAATAACTGCGCGAACAGATCGGCATGGCGCTTGGTGCGATGACAGTGAATCCAGCAGCCAATCGCCAGCGTTACAGACAGAACCGTGAGCATCTCATGGCTGGGCCACCGCCCCATGCGAAAGAAGCCCAGGTTTAATCCCGTAATGGCAGCGGCCAAAAACGCCGCGCGGCGCGAAAGCGTAAGCAATCCGAGCCAATACACCGCAAACACGGCAAGGCAGGCGGAGACAACGGATGGCAGGCGAACGCTCCAGGCGCTGGGTTCGGCATGCATTTTTCCATGGAACAGCTCCCGCACGAGCGCCACGAATTCGGATATCGAGCCATACAGCGGAGGCGTCACCGGGTCGAGCGGAATGAGGAACACGCGGTGCAGCGAAGAGGAATGCTGCAAGGCGGTGGCAAAGTTCACTTCGCCTTCCGGCCATAAAGGACGGCGTTCAGCAAAGAGTATAAACAGGATGAAGCATCCAGCGAAAAGAACAAGCAGGGGGCGGCGAATTGTAGCAAAAAACTGCTCCGCGGGTGATGCCGTGCGGTCGAATTCCCCTCCCAGATTAAACAGACGCGAAAGCATGGAGTCAATGGTGCCTTCCAAAGCAGAGTCTGGCCTGGGTGCGCCAGCGCAGATGCTACCATTCATTATCCCTCATAAAGGGCCTTCGCACAACCCGCCGTTGCCGAAAACCGAACATGCTAAGCAGACTCGGGCCGCCGGGATAGCGCCAGCGCAGGTAGATATAGCCTGTGGCAAGCCCGCCCAGATGGGCAAAATGCGCGATGGACGTGCCGCCGACCTGCAACGCATCCAACACACCAAGAATGATGACAAAGTATTTCATCTTCATGGGCAGCACAAAATACACATAAACCGTGTCTTCCCCATATAGCAGCGCATAAGCCACCAGCAGCCCCATGATGCCGCCCGATGCGCCGACAATCGGGTCGCGCGAAATGTGCATGAAGAATGCAGCTACCATGTGCCCCAGCGCCGCTCCCACGCCGCAAATCAGAAAGAATCGCAGGAACTCCTTTGTTCCCCAGCGATATTCCAGGCGCCGACCGAACATCCACAGCGTGAACATATTGAAGAAGATGTGGGCGAAGTTCGCATGCAGGAACATATACGTGACGAATTGCCACACCATGAGGCGCGGAAGCGCCAGGTACGGCCAAAACGCAAATATGTCAAAAAATGGATTGGCCAAATTAATTGGAAGAATGGACGTAAACAGGAATAGCCCCACGTTGACAATTAAGAGAAGCCGGACACCGGGCGGCGTGGAGCCGGCCAACGGATTGAACCCGGAATACAGGACGTTGGATCGATTGGAGCGCATGGTGTGTTCAGGCACTGCTCATCGTGAAGTGGCGGCAAAGGCGCGCACCTATTGAAGAACGGAACGGCGCAAAACGCAAATGCGTTGTGGTGCAGGCCTCCCGGCTTTATTGTGGTGCAGGCCTCCCGGCCTGCATCTCCTTTACGAGCCAATCAGCCCCATTGTGGTGCAGGCCTCCCGGCCTGCATCCCCTACGCAGCTGCTCAGCACCGCTGCCAAATTCCCTTTATCCTATAACCACAATCCAATGTTTTCATCTTTTTCTGCCACCGCAGACGGCATAGAATCCTCTCATGATCAAACCCCTCTCCCTGCTTTTCGTCCTCCTCACCCTCTGCGGCTCCGCCTGCGCCGCGCTGGTGAATGGCAATTTCGAGCAGGATGCCGACCACGACAACGTAGCGGATTCCTGGTCCAGAATAAATGCGCCGCTGTTTGACTGGAGCGGAACGAAAGCGGCCAGTGGATCAGGAGCGGTGGAAGTCAATCTGCGCAATAGTGTCTTGCAGCGCTCCGGCATTGCGCCGGGAATGCAATACACCATGGCCGCCAGCCTGCACTCAGATGTGGCATTCGGCTATGCCTCCTTCCTTCTGCAATGGGAGGATCAACACGGCATTGTTGGCGCCGATCAATCGCCATGGCTTGGCATTTCCGATGAATACCAGCGTCGGTATTTTTCCGCCAGCGCCCCGCTCGATGCAACGCAAGTGGCCGTGGCGCCTCGCTCGCCCATGGATCAATTTTGGGCATGGGTGGACGACGTGGCGCTGTATGGCGAGGATTTTGCCAATGGTGATTTTGAGCAAAATACGAAAGGCTCGCCTGCCAACTGGAGTCTCAATGGGGCGGCTGTGTATGACCGCAGCGGCAGCCACAGTCATTCCGGCAAAGCGGCCATTGCACTAGGCGTTGCCGATGAAGCTGTACAGCGCATCGCCGCCGTTGATCCCGCCAAGCAATATGCCGCGCGATTCTGGGTGCGATCTGATGCACCTTCCAGCGGCACGCTCGACCTGCACTGGATGGATGAGTTTGGCGATGGCGTCAGCCATCAGCAGTTCCTATTTAACGCATCGCCCCAATGGCAAATGCTCGCCTTTTTCTTTTCTCCTCCAACGAACGCGCAGTTGCTTCGATTCGCGCTAAAGGGCAACACCATCGAAACAGTGTGGATCGATGACGCGAGCATATCGTGGATCACCGCTTCTCCCCGGCGCTTCTCCCCGAATGCCGATGATTTGCAGGATAAAACGACGATTTATTTCTATCTGCCGCAGGCGATGGAAGTCAGCGCGCGCATTACAGAGCCCGGCGGCAAAGAGCGCCTGTTGCTGGACAATCTCTTCATGCTGCCGGGCGTGCAGGCTGTGCAGTGGGATGGGCGCTGGGACGACGGCACAATAGCCGCTGATGGCACGGTGGAGGCGCGCGTTGCTATCGGCGATCTTGTATTGCATGCGAACATCATTGTCGCTGCCGCGCGAACGTATCGCATCCAGCCAACACTTTCCTCGCAAGAGTTTCCCATTGGCATTTGGGGACTGGGTGCATGGAATGAATCGCTGCCCAACAAAGATGAATTGCTGGATCAACTAAAAGCCGCGGGGTTCAACTGCGCCATTCCGATGAGTCTGCCTGTCGAAAACCGGGCGGAGTTGATGGCCGCGGCATCTGAACGCCAATTCGGCATTTATCTGTGGTTGCAGGAGATTGACCAAGCCATTCGCCGCCACCGCGCGTATGCCGCCATTGATGAATGGTCCATACGAAAAATGGCAGATGCCATTGCGCAGCAATTTGCAAACTCGCCTGCTTTGCGCGGTTATTATTTGACCGATGAGCCGGGTATTCGCCACGCACAAGCCATGGGAATTGCCGAGCGCATTTTCGCGCGTGTGGATCCTCTGCATCCAGGCATGGGCGCGCTGGCCGACACCCCCGATTTGCAAAAGATTGATGCATTCACCCAAACACCTGTGATGCTCTTTGATTCCTACCCATTCTTCGAACATACCTCCGCGAATGCGGCGGCCATGCGGCAGTTCGTGCAAACTCATCGTGCCGCGCGCGAAGCAGCCGATGCGGCGGGCAAAAAGTTCTGGGCCTTCATTCAATCATTTTCACTCACCGATCAATGGCGGCGTCCCATGGCCGAGGAAATCCGGGCGCAATTTCATGCCCTACTGGCACTCGATGCGCGCGGGATTTTTTACTTCATGCAAAATTCCGGCGACGAACTGGCGGGATTATATGACAAGCAGCAAAAGTCAACGCCGTTGATGAAGCAGGTTGCAAGACTGAATGATCAGATGGAACAGGTTATTTCGACGCTGGAATCATTAAAGCGATCCGATCAACCCATCGAAGTTTTGCAGGGAGATGTGCTGGCGCAGGCCTTTGTGAATAATTCCGGCGTGACGTATGTCTATGCTGCAAATCTCGATCCGCAACAACCCACTGCCGCGCGATTGCGCCTGCCGGGAATAATGGCCATACACGCCATTGATGAACGCGATGGGATCACGTATGCAGTGGATCGCGAAGGCAGCTATTCCGTCCTGTTGCTCACTCTTGCACCCGGCGACGGATTGCTGCTGAGGCTGGAGCCATGACCTTTCGTCGATTGCCTATGCTCAACGTAGGTCGGCTCTTCGAGCCGACATGTCGGGTCGAACACCCAACCTACCTCCCTATTGCTGCCTTTATATTGATTTTTTTTGTGCATTGCATTCGTGCCACTGCCGCCACAACTTTGCTCTCGCGCATTGAAACACAAGGCTCGGCTCAGGCGGCGGTATTTTCCGGCACGAATCTCTTCATCGCCGAAGCAAATCAAGGTCTGGGCATCTATTCCATCCGTGATCCCCAAAAGCCACAATTCCAGAAACGCATTCCCACCTCATCCGCAGCAATCGATCTCGCGATCTCCGGCCAATTCGTCTTTGCCGCGTGCGGCTCGCAGGGTCTAATCGCCACTCCGCTCGACGGCAGCGGCAATCTCACCAGCACCACCAGCATCGGCGGAGATGCGTCGCATATAACTTCCCTCGATGCCGGACTGGCTGTTTCGCGATTGGAAGGCGGCATCGCCTTGCTTTCCGTTTCAGGCAGCACTCTCAAAATGCAATCCCTTATTTTGCCCGAAACGCGATTTCAATCCCTATCCTCAAAAGGCAATCTGCTGCTCGCGATCTCAGCCGCAGGCGATGTCATGCTGATCGATGCCGCCGACATCAACCGTCCTGCCGTCCGCTGGACCCGCCGCTATGCTTCGCCGGTTCTGAATTGCGCCTTGAGCAATGCAGGCGCAATCTTTGCGCTGGGACGCGATGGCTGGCTTTATGCCGATTCAATCTCGCCCGATGCCCCGCCTTCGCCCCAAAGTTTTTCAGAATCGGCATACTGCGCGGGTTTTCTCAACGGATCAATGTGCATTGGCAGTGCAACCGTGCAGTTCTTCGATTCGCTCTCCACGCAGCCACGCAATCTGGGAAACATCGATCCGCTTGGCGCCGTCATGAAAATGGCCATCGACAAGGATCATCTGGCCGTGGTCTCCGGAGTGGATGGCGTATCGCTCTACCAAGTCGATCCCGCCGGATTGCCCCGCCCAATGCTGCGCTGGGGCGACGGCAATTTCGCGCAATCCATTGCCGCCACTGAAGCTCATATCGCGATCGGCGATGCCAACCGCGGCTTGCTGGTGCTCGACCGCATCGGGCAACAGCAGGTGGATTTGCGCGGATATAACAACAACGTGCATCCCATCGATATGGCCTTTCGCGGATCGATGCTGCTGGCCAGCGATCCTGCCAAGGGCCTTGTCAGTTTAAGCCTGCAATCCACCGGCGCCATTCCATACTGGTCCACGCTCTTCAACCGCTCAGGATCAGCATTCGGTTTTGACATAATGCCAGATGATCAAACCGTCGTCGTGGCGGCCCAGGATTACGGCCTGAAAACAATCGACGTGGATTCCATGAAAATGCTCGGCATCGGCCCTCTGGAATGGATTAACGCGCGCGATGTGGCCCTGATCGGCAATACCGCTCTGGTGGCGGGGGAATCGTCCGGCTTGTCTGTCTATGCGCTGGATGACCCAACCTCGCCGCAATTAATCATGAAATTACCCATTGGCCGCGGCAAGGCCCTCGTGCTCAATCGCGAAAAGACGCGCGCCTACTTATCCTCCGGCGAAGAGGGATTCTATGCCCTTGATGTGAGCAACCCCCGAGCGTCCCGGATTCTAGGCCATATCGAAATGTGGAATGCTTTAGATGCAGCCTTATTGGCCGATCGTTTCGCCATTGTGGCCCAAGGCGCGAATGGGCTGGCCCTCATCGATGTGGCAAATCCCGCCGCGCCAAAATTGCTGTTTGAATGCTCGCCGTATCCGGGCGAACTCGCGCAATCCATTGATCTGGTGGGCACCACGGCCTTTATCGCTTATGGCAAGGCCGGCATGGTGCAAATCGACTTCGCGCCATTGCTGCAGTCCGAAACGCGCGCGCGCTATTGGAATCTGTACCGATAATTTCGTTCGGTATTTATATCTGAAAAATGATAG
>Ga0116193_1003947_pt1 | contig 10503 bp, 7 predicted proteins | sample AD_UKC115_MetaG_FD_89892 | JGI IMG/M metagenome (GOLD analysis project Ga0116193, IMG submission 89892) | Active sludge microbial communities of municipal wastewater-treating anaerobic digesters from Hong Kong - AD_UKC115_MetaG | ecosystem: Engineered > Bioreactor > Anaerobic > Digestate | place...
CCGACTGCAATGCGATCATTGCGTTGAGCAATCCGGTGTTCCAGTTTGAGGGTTACGACTTCGCCATGTACGTCCCAACCGGCAATGTCTGTCCTGGGTACGCGCCGAACAAGGTGTACCGGTCGTTCAACAACCGCTCGGCAGTCAATGACGGCAACCACCGCTACACCACCACGGTTAGCAACTACAACAGCATGACCGCGTTGGGCTGGGTTGGGGAAGGCGCAGTGTTTTGCAGCGATACGACCGTGCCGTAGACAGCGTTAAGGCGCTGGCCGACGCGACGGACACTAACTTCGTCGCAACAAAAAGGGCCGTTGTACGGCCCTATTGCGTTCGTTCTCGAGGACGCGACACTAAGGTTTGCCGATGTATTGGGCAAAGAACTGCTCGGTCCGGGCGTAGAAGTCGATCACGTTCTCGGGCGCGTTGAAGCCATGCCCCTCGTCGAGGTAGACCTTGTAGTCGATTGGTTTGCCCGCTTTCTCCATGGCATCACGGAAGGTGGTGCCATGGATCAGCGGCACGCGAATATCCTGACCGCCCATGGTCAGCATCACGGCGGCCTTGATCTTGTCGGCATTCTTGGCCGGTGACGTGGCGTCGAAGCGTGCGCGGTCGGCGGGCAATTCGCCGATCCAGCGCTTGAAGTCGGTCTGGTAGTAGTCGCTGTAGCGCGCGGTGTCAGACCACGTGACGGTCTGCTTGAGCTCGATATCGGTCACCGCTACATAAGCGTGGCTGCACTTCCAGAGGTTCGGGTCGCGCACCAGTCCCTGCAGCGCCGCATAACCGCCGTAACTGCCGCCGAACAGGCACATGCGGATCTTGTCGACGATGCCTTCCTTGACCAAGTGCAGCGCGCCATCGGTGATGTCGTCCTGCATGCTGAGGCCCCATTGCTTGAAGCTCAATTGATAGTGCTTCGCGCCGAAACCGGTCGATCCGCGCGGTTCCGGCTCGAGCACGGCATAGCCGCGTGACGCCAGGAACTGCGCCGTCGGCCAGCGACCCCACTGAATGCCGTGATAGCTGCGCACCCACGGGCCGCCGTGAATGTGCACTACCAACGGCAGGTTCTTCGCATCGACACCCGGCGGCACGGTCAACCATGCCGGAATGTTGAGGCCGTCGCGCGCTTTGTACATGACGAAACGCCGCTCCGGCATCAGCGCTGGTGGCAACCTTCGCGCGTGCTGGCGACCTTGCTGAGCGAACGCTTATCGGTATCAAAGATGTAATAGCTGCCGGGGTCAATGGCGGAGCGCGCGAAGACCAGCACATATCGCGCGGCATCGTCGCCCGGTGTGATCTGGTTGACGGTGTCGGGCAGGGCACGGTCTATGCCTGCCTGAATAGCAGCGTAGCGTTCGTCGAACCAGCTGGTGCCGGGCATGTCTGCGCTGTGGCGAATGCCCAGCACTTGGCCGCTGGCCGGATGGATCACCAGGCCGTCGTCGAGATCAAGCCAGGGGTGCTGCGCAACCACGTCTCCGACCTGCTTCTTCGCGATGTCGTAACGATAGATGGCGCTGCGGTCGCCGCCGTGGCGGCTGGCGACGAATAGCGTTTGCCCATCATCGTCGAAGGCAAGCGGCCGCAGGCGATCGAGATCGCCGCTCAGCTCACCGATCTGCTGCCAGCCGTCGGATGCCGACTGGCGATGCCAAAGCGTGCGCCGGCGCGCCTTGTTGTCGGCTTCACGCGGTTCTAGTCGCATGGCGACGCGTGGCTCAAGGCGGTGGTCCAGCAACCAGTCGACGACGCGACCGGGCGAGTCAAACGTCAGCAGTTTGGTTCGTCCCGTCCGGGTGTCGTAGCGGTACACGTCCTCCGACTGGATGTCGCGCAGATGGGTGCTGATGATCAGTTCGCCGCTGCCGTCACGGGTGCGGGCAAGGATGTCGAAACCGCCGCGCACGTCCTGAGCGAGGTTGCGCGAATTCCTGCCGTCGGTGTCAATGGCAATCATCGCGCCACGCCGCCATACGCCCGTTTCCAGTTCGCGGTTCGACGCGCGGAAGATCAGTCGGCCATCGTCCACCCAGGTGAACCAGTTGACGTCCACGGTCTTGAAGTCGGTCACTGCAGTCGACTGCTTGCTGTCGAGATTGATGACGACGAGGTTTTCGCGCCCGTTCACCGGCGCGACGGCCGCCAGTTTGCGCCCGCCGGGCGACATGGCCATCTGTGAGTAGCGGGGCAAGCGGAAGAACTCACTGACCGGGATATCGGCAGCGGTTTTGTAGGCGGCAACGGCTGGCGCTGGTTGCGCCTGCACGTTTGTGAGTGCGCAGGCGATCAACGCAGTGATGCTTAGCGTGTAGAAACGGGAAAATGGCTTCATTGCAGTGGGCGCGCTGCCGTCTGGGCGGGCTAAGCACGCCCACGTACGCTGTCAGCTCTGCGCCGAAATCTTTTTTAATATGGGCTCAGGTGCGCAAGAGGGCTAAAAGTCGACGCTAAAGAAACTATGACTCCAACCCCGATGCAATGGCGACTACAGCGAAGAGCCGTTGGTCGCCATGCCGCTCCTGTTACGGCGCGCCTAAAACCTCTTCCAGAGACGGATGAAGTAGCTGGCGCCGTTGAGACCGAACTGTACGCTGTCGTAGATGAAGCCGTTGTCGGTCTCGTTCGGGTCCTGCTTGCTGGGCTTGACATTGAAGATGTTGTTGCCGCCGATGGTGATCTTGGTGTTCTTGTCGAACGCGTAGGTCAGCGCCAGGTCGGCCGAGGTCTTCGGTGCATAGCGTGCATTGGGCACCCCCGCTGCAGTCCCGGAGAATGTGCCGAGCGTTTGCGAGCCAAAGTGGATGACTTTCAGGCTGGTCTCCCACGGGCCCAGGGTGTGGTCGAAGCCGAGCGTAGCCTTCATGCGCGGGCCGCCCTGCTCGATGAACAGGCGCTCGCGCTCAGACAACAGCACATCTTCGAAGCCGGCCAGCGAGGGCGGCGTCTTGATGCCGGTCACCTTGGTCTTGCTGTAATTGAAAGCCAGGAAGGTGTTCAGCTTGCCGCGGCCGAGCTCGCCTTTGTGGGCGACGGTAAGGTCGAGACCTTGCGTGCGGGTGTTGACCGAGTTGACGAAGAACTGCGCCTGACCCACGCCGAGTGCCGCCAGCGTGGCGCCGAGCGAAGGATAGTTGTCGGCATCGAAGCGGCCGGAGAGCACGATGCGATCCTTGATGTCGATCTGGTAGAGATCGGCTGTGACCGCGAGCGCCTTCGACGGATTCCAGGTCATGCCCAGCGTGAAGTTATTCGACTTTTCTTCCTTCAATTTGGGGATGCCGGCAGCGTTGGCGATCGCGCTGCCATTGGGCGCCAGCACCACATCGAGCGGCTGGCCGCTGATGAAGTCGGTAAACGTCGATGAGAAGTAAACCTGCTGCAGTGATGGCGCGCGGAAGCCGGTGCTCGCCGAACCGCGCAGCAACACCTGATCGCTTGCCTTGAAGCTCGCTGCCACCTTGCCGGTGAGCGTGGAGCCGAAGTCGCTGTAGTGTTCACCGCGCAGCGCAGTGGCGAGTTTCAGGCGGGTGGTGAGATCAGTTTCAACGTCCACGTAGCCGGCCACACTGTTGCGGCTTTTGTTGGTGGCGTCGCCCGGCTGGAAGCCGGGGAATCCCTGGCTGCCGGCGTTGCCACCGAAGCCCACACCATCGGCGTCGTTGTAGGAGCCCAACTCGCCAGCAAAGATCTGGTAGTTCTCGCGCCGATACTCGGCACCGAAGGCTACGTTCATCCCGTTGGCTACCGTTGGGAAGAAACGGCTGAAATCTGCGTTGGTCGTGAGCTGCGAGAACGAGAAGCCACCCGCATTGAACGCGTTCGGGCTGATGCCGCGACCACCGTGCAGCAGGTCGTTGTTGGCGATGGACGCGTTAAGCGTGTTGCTGATGTTGTATTTGAGCTTGTTGTAGCCGTAGGTTTGCGAGAAATCAGCATTCCACTCGCCGATCTGCCGTTTGTAACCGACGGTCATGTAACGGTCTTCGATGTCGCCGTTGATGAACGGCACAAAGCCGTCCGGGTACATCGCAGCGGAGTTGCGCGAGGGAATGTCGTCACTGCCGATACCGCCGCGGGCAAACGCTGCGGAAGAGGCGTCACGGGTCTGGTAGCCCAAGGTGTAGTAGAGCTTGGCCGCACCGCTCACCGGCACTTCGCCGTTGATATACAGCGTGGCGTTCTGCGTTTTGGTGTCGCCGATGATGCGCGGGTTGCCTGGCTCGGCGCGGTTGCTACGGCCGCGGTCGAGGAACTCGGCGGTGATGCCGGTGGTGCCGCCGTTGCCGGTGGCGAAGCCGCAATAGGCCGAGGCAAGATAGTTCTTGCCGTCGCCCGCCGAATATTGGCCATAGCCGAGTACGGCTTCGCAGCCGGCGCGCTTCTTGAGGGTGATGTCGATAACACCGGCGATGGCGTCCGAGCCGTATTGCGCAGCGGCACCATCGCGCAGCACCTGCACGCTGTCAATCGCCAGCATCGGAATCGTGTTGAGGTCAGTGCCGGTGTTGCCGCGGTTGCGGGCGCCGAACAGATTGACGAGTGCTGTAGTGTGCTTGCGCTTGCCGTTGACCAGCACCAGCGTCTGGTCGGAGCCGAGGCCGCGCAGCGCGGCCGAGTCCACGAGGTCGGCGCCGTCGGCACCGGTCTGGCGCGTCGAGTTGAACGACGGCGAGATGTATTGCAGCGACTGGGCAAGGTCGAATTGCCCGCCCTGCTCGGCAGACTTCGACATCGGGATGAAGTCGACGGGCACCACGGTGTCGGTCGACGACGCATTGACGCGACGGGTGCCAACGATGGTCACCGCTTCAACAACGGCAGTGTCTTTTTTTTCTGCAACCGGCGTCGTTTGCGCCGTGGCGAGCGTGGAGGACAGGCCAGTTGCGCCGGCAGCGCCGTACAGGCCAAGGAGGATGGCGCGGCGCAACAATGTCGTTCTTGTCATGTCAGGATACCCCGTGCAGGATCTGGTGGGTCAACGCGGCGGCCCACTGCACACATCGAAGGCCGACGCTCGGAAAATTCAGTGTACGGGGCGCCAACGCTTGCGGTCAACGATTTGCGAAGGCAACAGCATTTGCCGCGAATGACCGTAGCTTCTGGGCTACCGTCCAATATTGCGAAGAGTCGACTTTTAGTAAAAGTCCACAACTAGCCTTTATTGGATGCGGGTCGCAGAAAAAAGATGGACGGGCTTTACCGTCGTTATCAGCCCGTCTGAATCGCCTTTAGGCGCTCAGCTGAGATGCGCTTCCATCGCACGTCGGAAATCGATGGCCCGCTGCTGCAGCGCGTTGGCGCTATCGAATTCCACGTCGTCCCAGCGCACCGTTTCATGGGCGCCGACGTTGCGCTTAAGCCGGCAACCATGCGCGAGGCCCAGCGGCAGCGCGCCGGTATCAACCGATTCGCGTGCGGGAAGGATCTTGCCGTAGACGGTGAAGCCGCCTTCGCCATCGAGCGATTCGCCGTGTTTGAGATCGCGCTTGGCGGTGGCCACCACATCGGCGCGCCAGCGCAGGTCACCGTCGTGCCACCACGCCTGCGGCGCGCCGGTGGGCTCGCTGCGCAGGCCAACGCTGGCCACGCTGATGCCGAGCTCCAGCCCGATCAGGTGATAGGGCTTGTACATCGCGGTGTACTCACCGGTCTTGTCGGTCACCAGGCCATATTCCTTGAAGCAGCGGCGCACGTACTCCCGTCCAGCGTCGTTGCCAGCGCGGAACACCACATACACGCCCCAGCGCAGATCGCGGAACACCTGGCGGCCATCACGCTCGACGCTGGAAATCACCTCCACCATGCCGTGGCCATCCAGCAGGCCGCCGACGCTGCGTGGCCGCAGCGTGTGGGCCAAATCGTCCACCCCGCACGGCGGAAACATGAGGCCGCGCGGTGGCGTGAGGTCGCAGGCATTGGCGATGGCAGTCATCTCGATGGCGCTCTTGGTGCCGTCCAGAAAACTGTTGAACATCTGCGGGTTCATGCCGCCCTTCGCGGCGTCCTCGGGAGCGATGCCGTAGTGCGGCCATACGGTCGCCGGGGTGCTCTCGTGATACTGCGGCAGGTACTTGGTGCCCTTGCCGGCGGCAACCACCTCGAACCCGGCGGCGCGGCACCAGTCCACCATCTCACACACCAGCGCAGGCTGATCGCCGTATGCGAGCGAATAGACGATGCCGGCCTCGCGCGCCTTGCGTGCCAGCAGCGGCCCGGCCAGCGCGTCCGCCTCAACGTTCACCATCACGATGTGCTTCTTCGCGTCGCAGCAGGCCAGCACGTGCGCGATGCCGTGTGCGGGCGAGCCGGTGGCATCGATGATCACATCCAGCTCCGGCGCGGCGATCATCGCGAACGCGTCGTTGCCGATGAAGGTGTTGCCGCTCGCCTGCGCGTCACGGAACGAGCCTGCATCAAGCTTCGCCGCGTCCCAGCCGACATTGAGCAACGCCGCCTTCGCTCGCGCCGGATCGAGATCGGCCACTGCCAGCAGATGAATCCCCGGCGTGTGCTTCACCTGCGAGAGATACATCGAACCGAACTTGCCGGCACCAATCAAGCCGACGCGGACGGGTTTGCCAGCGGATTGACGTTGCTGGAGCAGGGCGTGCAGGTTCATCGCAATCTTTCTATTTCAAGGCGAATAACAACCCCAGCGGAATGAACACGATGCTCGCGATGTTGCCCACGAGTACGATGCTGGCGACTTTTTCCGGTTCCTGCTTGTAGTAGTCGGCGACCAGGAAGTTGAGCACGGCGGGTGGCAGCGCACCGAAGAGGTAGACCAGTCCGACTTGCTCCTTGCTCATCGGCAGATACTGCACGATGATGCCCGCCATCAGTAGACCGGTGAGGGGGCACACGGCCGCGCCGAGCAGCGAATTGGAGAAGTCCTCACGCTTGACGTCCAGCATGCGTACGCCCAGCGAGAGCAGCATGACAGGGATGGTGCAGTCACCGATCATTTTCATCGGCGCGTGTACGCTGTCGGGGAGGTGTGTGCCGGTCAGTCCGAGCGCGGCGCCGATCACGGTGGCCCACACCATCGGGCTCTTCGCCAGCAGCTTAAGCTCGGCATGCTTGTGCACGATGAATGCGCCCAGCGTGAAGTGCAGCAGGTTAGATGTGGTGAACAGCGCCACCATTCCGGCCACACCGGTCGGACCGAAGGCAAACAGCGCCAGCGGCAGCCCCATGTTGCCGCAATTGTTGAACATCATCGGCGGCACGAAAGTACGCGGGTTCTGGTGCGACAGCTTGGCGAACGGCCACGCGATGAGGCCGGAGCCGATCACGATCACGATCGACGCCACCACCAGTGGCCACAGCGACAGCAGGTCAACACTTTTGTCTGAGAGGTTGGCCAGCACCAGAAACGGGCCAAAAACATCCAGGTTGAGCCGGTTGACCACCCGCATGTCGGGCCGGTTCCAGATACGCCCGATGGCATAGCCCATGACGATGATGACCAGCACCGGCAGGACGATCTCGACGATCCGCAAAGCGATATTCATGGCCGCACCAGCCCTTCGTTGCGTACCGCGACGCTACGCAAACGAAGCAACGTCCAGACCACGCAGATCGCCTGCAACCCCCATAACCACATGAATGCGTGCTCATAGCCCGCAGCTTCGTAGCGACCAGCGGTGGTGGAGGGGTAACGGTTGACGACCAGACCAATGCCCCACTGCAACGCGAAGCCGAGGCCAAACATCAGAAAGTTGATCAGCGTTGACAGTCGTCCGTGCACGGCCTTGCCGAAGCGCGTGAACAGCGCCGCGAACAGCAAATTGCCCGACACATGAGTGAGACCGAACAGCGTCATTACCACGGCGGGAGAATCGCCCCATGAGCGCAGAAATGCCAACTGCCCAAGGCCGGCGAAAAGGCACGCCACAAAGCAGAAGATTACCGGCGACACGCCGCGCTGCATCAACCGCCCCATGACATTGCCGAGTGCAATATTGGCCACCAGCATGCCCGCCGAGATAAGCAACAAGTCGCCACCGATGCCGTTGGCCGGGAGTTTCGCCACGTCGACAAGCCACGGGCCGGCCCAAAGCCCTTGCACTGCGAGGCCAATCGCATTGGTCAGACACGGCAAAGGCACGATTGCCCAGAACAAGGGCGAACGGAGCACTGCAGACCACCCGACCGGCGATCCGGCGGCTGGGCTGGGCGTATCGTCTTTTACGGCGGGCGGGTCGGGCACTGCAAAGGCGAGCCAGATTGCAACAACCACCGTCACCACTGCGACCGAAAGGAAAAGTTGGCGCCAGGTAATCATTCCGAGCAACCAGAGTACCGGTGCCGTGGAAAGAATTGCACCCGCATTGCCCACCGCGAGCATCAGGCCGTTAGTCGCGGGCAGACGAGTCGCAGGCAGCCATAACCCAAAAGTGCGCAACGCGGCCATCAGACAGGCGGCCACACCGATACCGATGAGCGCTCGTCCCAGAATCAGGCCCCAGGTCGCACCAGCCGTGGCGAATACGACGCACCCCGCCGCGCAGGACAGCAGCAGTGCGGCCTCAACTCGACGCGGGCGAAACCGGTCCAGCATGCCACCGAGGGGCAGTTGCGTGAGCGCGAACGACAAAAAATATGCAGCAGTCAGCAGGCCCAGATCGGCGGCGTCAAGGCCAAACTCGCCCACCAGTGTCGGCGCGATCGCGGCGTTCACGGTGCGCAGCCCGTAGCTGATGAGATACGCGATGGCCAGTGGAAGGCTGACGCGAAACAGGAAGGCGCTACCTGAGAGCTGCGGTGCCGCCCGGTCGGTAGTGGCGGTGGAAGGCGGGGCGGAAGTCAAAGGATGAACTGCGAAAGGTTTTCGTCGCGGACGATGCCGGCTAGTTTGTCATCGACGAAGGCGGCATCAACGTGCACCGTTTCACCGGTGAGCGAGTCGGCCGTGTAGCTCACGTCCTCCAGCAGACGCTCCATGACCGTATGCAGCCGCCGGGCGCCGATGTTTTCCTGCCGTTCGTTGACGGTGAAGGCAATCTCGGCGAGCCGGCGAATGGCGTCGGGCTGGAAGTCGAGCGTGACCTGCTCGGTCGCAAGCAGCCCGGCATATTGCTGGGTAAGACTGGCGTCGGTGCTGGTAAGGATTCGTTCGAAATCCTGCACGGTGAGTGCGCTCAATTCAACGCGAATCGGAAAGCGGCCCTGCAGCTCGGGGATCAGGTCGCTCGGCTTGCTCAGGTGAAAGGCGCCGCTGGCAATGAACAGGATGTGATCGGTCTTGATCGCACCGTACTTGGTATTGACGGTGGTGCCTTCCACCAATGGCAGCAGGTCGCGCTGCACGCCCTGCCGCGACACGTCAGCGCCGTTGGAGTCCTGACGCGCGGCGATCTTGTCGATTTCGTCGAGGAAAACGATGCCGTTCTGTTCAGCATTGTTCAATGCAGTCTGCTTGAGCTCTTCCTCGTTGACGAGCTTCGCCGCTTCTTCATCCTGGATGAGCTTCATGGCTTCATCGACGCGCATCTTGCGCATCTTGCGCCGACCCTGTTGCATGTTGGAGAACATGCCCTGAATCTGCTGCGTGATCTCTTCCATGCCGGGTGGCGCCATCACCTCCATCTGCGGGGCCGTAACGGCGATCTCGATGTCAATCTCTTTGTCGTCGAATTGACCCTCGCGCAGCATTTTGCGGAATTTCTGCCGCGTCGCGTTGTCGGTTGGCTTGAGGTCATCAAAGTTCACGGCACTCGGCGGTGGCAACAGGGCGTCGAGCACACGCTCCTCGGCCGCGTCCAGCGCGCGATCACGCACCGCCTTCATTGCCTGTTCACGCGTCTGCTTGATCGCCACTTCGGCGAGATCGCGGATGATGGTGTCAACATCGCGGCCGACATAGCCGACCTCGGTGAATTTGGTCGCCTCGACCTTCACGAACGGCGCATTGGCCAGACGCGCAAGGCGGCGTGCGATCTCGGTCTTGCCAACGCCCGTTGGTCCGATCATCAGAATGTTCTTCGGCGTGATTTCGTGGCGCAGCGGCTCAGGCACCTGCTGGCGACGCCAACGGTTGCGCAATGCGATGGCCACCGCCTTCTTCGCCGACGCCTGACCGACGATGTGCCGGTCCAGCTCGTGGACGATTTCTTTTGGGGTCATCAGAAGCGACATAGGATGGCGTGAATATGCAATCCGTCAATTTTATTGGCCCGGCCGGCGCCCGGCCGTAGCCCGCTATTGAAACTGGATAACGTCAATGGCGGGCGGCTGAAACAGGCGTAACGGCAGACCAATCATGCCGAGCCCACTCGTCACAAACACCTGCTTTTCGCCGATGGCGTAAAGGCCCTGCTTGAATCCGCCGCGCGTTGCGGTCGCCAGCATCCAGGCCGTTACAACGGGCAGATTAATCTGCCCACCATGGGTATGACCCGCGAGCAGGGTGTGGACGGGCGTGCCCTGAAGTCTGTCAATCGAGTCGGGATTGTGGGCCAGTGCAACGTACCGCTCGTCTGCCGC
>Ga0116193_1003954_pt1 | contig 10493 bp, 9 predicted proteins | sample AD_UKC115_MetaG_FD_89892 | JGI IMG/M metagenome (GOLD analysis project Ga0116193, IMG submission 89892) | Active sludge microbial communities of municipal wastewater-treating anaerobic digesters from Hong Kong - AD_UKC115_MetaG | ecosystem: Engineered > Bioreactor > Anaerobic > Digestate | place...
CTCCATTTTGTTTTATCAGGTGCCACTGCATCGTATGCTGTTTGTAGTGGTGTGTTATCAAAAAATTCAGGCTTGAAATCTTTGAACGCATTATTTACTTCGGGTAGCCAACCATTGGTTTTATAAGTAGAAGAAATGATCACTAATTTTCTTAAACGCTTAGGACTTTGCACAGCAAACTGATAGGCAACCGAGCCGCCCATGCTATAACCTGCTACATCGGCGCTGTCAATTTTTAAGTAATCCATTACTCCTTCCACATCTTTTGCCAGGGTAACAATATCTAATTTTCTGTCTGAATAGGGTGAGTGCCCGTGTCCCTGAAATTCAATGGCGATTACTTTTCTTGTTTTTGATAATTCAGGAATTAATTGCGCCCAATTCAATTCAATAGTATAAAAAGCGCCATGCAGTAAAACGATGGGCCTGCCTTCGCCATATACTTCATAATAAACTTTAATACCATTGACTGGTGCATAGCCGCTGCTGGAAGGCTTTACTTGCTGCGCGTTTGATGAAGATGCTGCAACCATAATTGTAACTATTAGTATTGATTTGAATAAATTTTTCATAACTACCATTTGAATCTTATTAAAATCATTTTTTTGATAATGCTGCCAACAGGTTTTCGAGGTTTGCCAAAGACATTTTCATTCCCTGTGTAAATCCTTCCAATACCCGTTCCAACCTTTCAAGCGATTCATTATATATACTAATATTCACTTTTGTTGTGCCGTTTTGTTCACTGAATGTATGATCCCATTCAGAACCATAAGGTTCCGGGTTTTCATCTTTATCTGCAAATGCATTATGCATTTTGAAATTCGTTTTGGGCGTTATGGAAGTGTAGGTTTGAATTGCCCAATGCTCCTGCCCATCAGGGCCAATCATTGCATAAAATCTTTTGCCTCCCACTTTAAAGTCCTGGTATTTTGTTTTGGCTGTCATGGGCTTTGGCGCAATCCATTGGTCGATCAATTCTGCTTTGGTAAAAGCATCCCAAACTAAATCCTGGCTGGCATCAAATTCTCTTGTGATGTAAACCATTTTTGCTGCTTTGTCAACTGTGAAATTGAATATTAAGTTGTTGCTCATTTTTTTTGTTTTTTCATTTTTAATAATACTTTGTCCAATTGGTTGAACCGGGTTTCCCAAATTTTTCTGTATTGTTCCAACCATTTATCTATCTCTTTCATTTTTTGAATTTCAAGTGAATAATAAATTTCCCTGCCTTGCTGTTCTTGTTTTACAAGCTCACATTCTGTAAGTATCCGCAGATGTTTTGACACGGCCTGCCGCGATGTATTAAAATTTTCGGCAATGGCGTTTGGCGTCATTGCCTGTAAGGCTATCAGGGCAATGATGGCCCGCCTTGTGGGGTCTGCTATTGCCTGGAAAATATCTCTTCTCATGATCCTGTAATTTTCAAATATGAAACTAATCAGTTGCAAATATAAATGCAACTATTTGGTTTCGCAAAATATTTTTTGTTTTTTTTGAAAAATTTATTCATCAATAAAAAATAGAAGGGCGAATGGAGCTTATTTCGTGTGTTTCCGATAGCGATTTTGGTTATGAATTTATGGTATATACTTTATATTTAGTTTGGATCAAATAATTTATCTCAAATCATTTTTTAAATATTAAAACAGCCTGCTTTACCATAGCCGGCATAGTTTTTTATTAAGTTAAATGATCAAAGAGGTTTATAGGATGTTCAATTCTACGATCCTTATACGACAATCTTTAATCTCAAAAATATTTTTCTTTTTTTCATTTATTGCTATGGCATTTAGTCCTAATAAAATATCAGTGAATAAAATTCAGGTAGAAGGCATTTTGGGAACTTATAAACGGAATGGAAATAATCTTGCTATTCTATTGCATGATGGCAAAACGGCTGAAAAAACATGGCCTGGCCAGGAAGCTTTTATGGCAGGGAACAATGAAAAACTGCATGGGGTATTCGAATCCTTTTCTGGCGGTGGCAACCTCCTGCTTGGCGGATCAGTAGGATCTTTAAGTTATAGCACCATGAGCTTTACTCAGGATGGATGGTTTGTAAATAAAAAAGTACTGGACATAAATGACAGTCATAATGTTGCTTATTCTGAAAGCGCTGCGGCCGGCCGTTACATTATTGATGGGTACAAAATCACATTAACTTTGAATAATGGTTTTGTAAAAACTACCTTATTTTGTTTTTATGCTAAAAATAAAACTACTTTTCGTTTAAGTGGTCGAACATTTAAAGAAAATAAATACCGCAATACGGAAACACATTCAAAGAAGAATTCAATTTATATTTTATCAAGTGATCATTCATCAGTAATAAATTTGAGATCCCTGATTTTTAAATAAAATGATTTAGACTATTATGTGGAATTGATTATTTGCCAATTCTAAAACACCATCTCTTCAATTTTCCTTCAAAATCAAAAGGGGTTGTTTGTTTGGTAATATCTTCTATTTTTTCAGAATGAATGGCTTCCTGTAGAAGCCTGAACCTGCTTGAATTGGTGCTGAAATATAACAGGCCATTTTGATCCAAGGCATTTAGTGCGTCATTAATGAGGGATACATGCCCTTCCCGTACATCTAAAAAACCTTTCATTGCCTTACTATTGCTGAAGGTAGGAGGGTCCATGATGATCAGATCAAAACTCTTTGGTGGAAGTGAAGATAAATAGTGAATAACATCTGCTTTGATAAAACTGAACTTCTCTTGCATTGAGAATTGATTTAATTGAAAATTATTTTTAGCCCAATTTAAATAAGTATTCGAAAGATCAACGGTAGTCACACTTTCGGCATTTCCTGCAGCTGCATATACAGAGAATGCGCCTGTATAAGCAAACAAGTTTAAGACTCTTTTTCCTTCCGATTGCGCCATCACCATTTTCCTTGTAATACGATGGTCTAAGAAAAGCCCGGTATCAAGATAATCCGTGAGATTAACGAGGAATTGTAAACCATTTTCATGTACAGGGAAAAAAGTATTTTCAAAATTTAATTTTTCATATTGCTCCTGAATATGATCCATCTTTTTCCTTTCTCTCAAAAATATTTTTTCATGAGGAACCTGGAAAACATTTGAAATAATACGAATGCAGTCTTGTAAGAAGGCTTCATCTATTGTTTCGTATTTTTTTGCATAGACAGATAGATACACATGCCCTTCATACCAGTCTATGGAAAACAAAAAATCATTTAAGTCGCGGTCATACACCCGAAAGCAGGAAATACCCTGCCTGCGGGCCAGTTTACCGCGATGTTTATACATTTTCAGTAAACGATTTTCAAATGCCTGGAAAGCGGTGTGCGAGATCATTTTTTGAAATAAGCATGCAAATGCATTACTGTAATTTACTCAATGCGTTTTTGATCTGTGAAAAACCTTTTTCAATATTTTCCATGCTATTGGCAAACGAAAAACGAATACAATTGGGCTCGCCAAACGCATCTCCCATGACGGAAGATACATGCGCCTGATGTAACAGGTATAAAGAAAGTGCGTTTGAATTATTTACCTGAAAATCGCCCGATGTTTTTCCAAAATATGCCGTAACATCCGGAAAAATATAAAAAGCTCCTTGTGGCTCAAATGTAATGAATCCGGGTATTTCAGCTGCCAGTTCCATCACTCTTCTCCTGCGCTTGGCAAATTGATCCTGCATATTTTCTAATGAGTGGTCTTTTCTGGATAATGCAGTAATTGCTGCCCGTTGAGTAATAGAATTAGCGCCACTGGTAAATTGCCCCTGGATTTTCTCACAAGCTTTAACAATTGTTGTATTCCCTGCCATATAACCAAGCCTCCAGCCTGTCATAGCATATCCTTTACTCAAACCATTAATGACCATTACCCGATCTTTAATAGAATCAAACTGAGCGATGCTTTCGTGCTTACCGACAAAATTGATATACTCATATATTTCATCAGATATAATCCAGATATCCGGGTATTTCTCAAAAATTTTAACCAATGCCGCCAATTCTTCTTTTGTATATACAGCGCCTGATGGATTACATGGTGATGAAAACATAAATAATTTTGTAGCCGGTGTAATCGCATTTTCCAACATTTCAGCTGTTATTTTAAACTGCGTTTTTACGGTGGTAGGGAGCTCAACAACTTTTCCGCGAGCAAATTTTACCAACTCAGAATATGTCACCCAGTAAGGTGTTGGAATAATCACTTCATCGTTTTCATCAACGGTTGCAAGGACTGCATTTGCCAGGCTTTGTTTAGCGCCTGTGGATACAATAATATTTTCTTGTTTATAATCTAACTGATTATCTCTTTTGAATTTTTGACAAATGGCTTCGCGTAAATCGGGATAACCGGCCACAGGAGGATAATGACTCCAGTTATTTTGTATTGCTTCAATGGCTGATTGTTGAATATATTCGGGCGTATCAAAATCCGGTTCACCAAGACTCAGGTCTATGATATCAATACCAGAGGCACGTAATTCACGACCGAGTTTGGCCATTTTTAAAGTTTCCGGCTCATTAAACCTGTTTAATAAAGAGGATAAATGCATAAGTATTTTCATTTAAAGAAAGGCAAAAATACGAATTAAGTTTTAGGTCGGATTGGTGCTCATTTTTATGTTTCAAAAATAAAAAACAGAAAGCTATTTATTCATTATGAACAATCATGGATGCACTCAATGCCGTGTTGCCGGTTCCCTGGTAAAAACCCTTAGCATAAAGTGTATATACTTTTCCTCCAGAAAAAATAAAGGGTGTGGAAATGCTTAAACTATCAGCAGTTTGCATGAGTAAATTGTATTCCCCGGCAGGAATTTCTTTAAATGCCATATAAGTAGAATAGGTATTTTGATCATTGAAAAGATGAGTGCCTAAATAAAATGTATCCAGCGGATTTTCCAGTATTGCATTAATATAAGACGCATTTGGGCTAAAATGAAAAAATCGTATGAGGGAAGAATCAGAAGGAGGAGTAACAAAATTATCTGTAACCATGGCCATACTTATTTTTGAAAATGAATCAATTGCAAAAAGAGAAAAATAAGTGCCGGGATTTAATGTAGTAAAAACTGTGTTTAAAATATCGGGGGTCGCATTCCCTGCAATGCCGAGTTTTGAAGTAACCGGGGCTACCGGTATATATTCAGAGGCTGCATCGAAAGGTACGTTTTCTGTAAGAGAATTGTTATTATCCATAAAACTTATTTCAGGAGCATCGGGGGATACATTTATACATTTAATGTTAGCAGGGATAATATTACTGTTATCATTTTTCTTGCATGAATTTATGAAAAGAAATGAAAAAGATAAGATGCTTAAAAAAAGAGGCTTCCTGTAATTCATTTTTCAAAATTATCAAAAATAGGCTTCAAAAAAATGGCGGCTATGTTTAAAAACAAAACCGCCATGGGCAATATCAGGAATAGGTTTAGGGCAATATGACGCGGTCTATTACCTGTTCTACGCCATTTGTCCCTAAAATATCAAATGTAGTGATCGTGGAAGGAGGCTGAGCAGATCCTACCAGGCTAAGAGATGGTGGTACTGCATTTACTAAGAGGTCATCACCCTGCAAATTTTTTAATGTAATACCTGCAATAAAATCCGAATTGAAAAATTCCGTAGGCAGGATTTGATCTTTTACAATTTTTGTTATTACAGCAGCATCTGCATTATTGATGTCGGTAACAGTCATATACCCGGCATTATTAAAGGCTGTATTTGTAGGCGCAAAGACCGTATATTTTCCACCATTTTGTAAAGTAGAGGCAAGGCCTGCTTTATCAATCGCAGCTTTCATTAAGGTTAAATCCGGGTTAGCGGCAATGATATTATATAAAGTAGTTTCAGGAGGAACCAGCGCTTTAGTCAATAAATGTACCAGACCATTTGTGGCTTGTATATCGGTTTGCTTTAATAAGATCCCATTGATAAAAATTCCATTATCATTCATACTTGAAAATATATGAAGATTGGATACTGTGCTTATTGTATCGCTGATTGGGAAATCTACTGAAGATATTTTTTTATCAATTTCATGATACAACACGAATTGAGTGAGATCATCCGTAGAAAGGTTATTGAGATAATTCTGATCTATTCCCGCATTTTGCAAGGCTGCGTTATCCGGTAATAAAAAGGTAATATCCGTTGCATTTTCAATTTGTGTTGCCAGGCCTGAACGTACCAATGCAGATTCCATCATCGAAAAATCAGGATTCCCTGCAATGTAGTCTGCAATATTTACCGGAGGAGGGTTGATCTCCGTATTATTTTTATTACAACTGGTTATAGTGAGTACGCCTGCTCCAAGAAACAAGAAGGCAAATAAGGTCTTTTTCATATTATTTTTTTTGAGGGATATATCAATCTTCATGCCGTGCATGTAAAATGGGTTTTAAAAAAAATAAAATAATACCAAAAAAGTAACTCTGACAAGTTTTTCTAAATAAAGTTTTCATAAGGAACAACAATCAAGATACTTTAGATATTCTTTTTGTACTTAATTTTGTATAGTTATGCCACATGAATCCATTTCGGTTTTTGATATGTTTAAAATAGGCGTTGGTCCTTCAAGTTCTCATACATTGGGTCCCTGGAGAGCTGCTATGCGCTTTATTCATAAACTGGTTGAAGAGAATAAATTTGGTGATATTTCTCATGTACAGGTCTTATTATATGGTTCCCTGGCAAAAACCGGGAAAGGGCATGGCACCGATATTGCTGTGATGATGGGATTATCAGGAGAAGATCCGGTGACGGTACCGGTGGATAGTATTACGCCAAAAATCAATGCCATAGACTCTTCCAAAAAAATGCTACTGGATTCTAAGCATGAAATTACTTTTGATCCGCAAACAGATATTCAATTTTTATTTACTGAATCACTCCCGTTTCATCCGAATGCTTTGACCATCCATGCAACGATGCTTTCAGGCGAAAAGATAAGCGAGACGTATTATTCTATCGGGGGTGGATTTGTTGTACAGGAGAATGAAACTTCCATAGGTAAAGAAACTATTTCATTACCCTTTCCTATTAATGATGCGAATGATCTTTTGAGGTATTGTATAAAAACAGGCATGTGTATTCATGAGATAGTTTTGGAAAATGAAAATGAGTGGCGTCCGGAAGCGGAGACAAAAAAAGGGGTATTGAATATTTGGCACACCATGCTCCATTGCATTTATCGCGGATGTCATAATCAGGGAGAATTACCCGGTGGGCTTCATGTAAGAAGGCGCGCATTTGACCTCAATAAAAAATATACGGAAGGAAAAAATTATCATTCCATCGAAGAATGGATCCAGGTAATTAAATCCGGAGGTACTCAATTTAAATATATTCTCGATTGGGTAAGCTGTTTTGCATTAGCCGTCAATGAAGAAAATGCTTCCTTTGGCAGGGTGGTTACATCACCCACAAATGGCGCTGCCGGAGTGATACCTGCCGTACTATTATATTATATTATTTTCTGTGATGTTCAGGATGAGCAGAAGATTATTCATTTTTTATTGACCGCCGCAGAAATTGGAAGTATCTTTAAAAAGGGGGCAACCATATCAGCTGCAATGGGTGGTTGCCAGGCAGAAATCGGCGTTTCTTCAGCAATGGCTGCAGCAGCCTTAACGGAAAGTCTTGGAGGCTCGCAAAAACAAGCTATGATGGCTGCTGAGATTGCTATGGAACATCATCTTGGTATGACCTGCGATCCTATTGGAGGGCTGGTACAGGTTCCCTGTATAGAACGAAATACTATGGGCGCTATCAAAGCCATTACAGCATCTCAACTTGCATTGCAAAGTTTACCCGATTATGCTAAAGTTAGCCTGGATAAAGTGATTGCTACCATGTGGCAAACAGCCCTGGATATGAATACAAAATATAAAGAGACCTCTGAAGGTGGGCTGGCTATTAATATCCCCATCAGCCTTAGTGAGTGTTGATTTAATTTCCGGTTATTTTAATATCATCAATCTGGAATGTCGTAGTTCTCTTTATTCCGGCGCCATCGGCTCCTTCATAGACGAACGCAATATAAATTTTCGAATAAGCACTGATATCCATATCTCCCGAAGAAATAAAACTTCCATAACTACTCGTATGTCCATGTGAAATTGTTGCTGGTAATAAACTCCAGGTATAATCCCAGGGCTTACCGTCGCCTTTATAATCAGTGGACAAATACACTTTTAAGGTAGCGCCATTATCATATCCATCGGCATTAGTAAATGAAAATATTTTCTGGGTATAGTTACCCAGGTCAATGAGCGGCGTTACCATCCAGGTTTTAATGACATCATACCCTGATAAATAGGCTGAAATTTTTGCATAACTATTCGATTGATAATTTGCACAAGTATATTTTACACTGCCTGTTTCAGCAACATTCAACCAGCCGGGGAGATTGATATTCGACCCTATTGGGGCATCGGTGAAATCCTGGCTAAATAATATATTCCCGTTTGTGCCATCGCATCGTAATCCATAAAAGGGCGTATCAGCGGTATCCCTTATATACAATTGTTTAGTGGTGCCATATACAGTATAAATAGCGCTGATATCCCCATTGCCATTCGGCAGATTCATTGAGGCAAAATCCGCATAATTGCTGTTACGCAATATGATCTTAGATCCATCGCAGGTGCTTAAAGTATAATTGACAGCAGAAGGCGAACTTTGCCCCGCAATGGCAAATGTTTTTGAAGTATCTGAAGTGGCAAACTGACAATTCTTTATTTGGATCAACCTGTTTTGGTAACTGTCATTCAGATCAGAAATACTGACTACAAGCGGCAAAACTTCATTTGAATAAGAACCGCGAATGATATATTGATCGAATAATGTAGCCGCTAAGGGCGCAAGTGCAGGGGCTGTTCCGGTATTATCTATGCCACCACCTAATTGAATTAATTTATTATAATCTCCCAGGTATAACCCTTTTATTTTGATAAAAATTTCTCTTCCAATGGGATAATCCGTGTAGAGATCATATCTATCCAGGGAGAGTGAAATTCCCCCTGTAGAATCTTCAATAACAATCGATTTATAAAAATTCCCACTTCGATCATCAGCCACTACGATACCTCTGATAACTTTATCTTCATTAACCAACTCTACCATACCATTTGTGTGCAGATTTTTTAATTCAGCAATGGTGTAGTTACTAATGATATCCGGCGCTATAAATGAAGGCGGCTCATCAAATTTCTTATTACAGGAAATCCATAAGTTCCCCAGTAAGAGTATGGTTACGTAAAACATAGTTGGGCATTTTTGAATTTTCATAATCCATTTTTTATTTTCTAAAAGCGAAGTGTCAAACTGATAAAATAATTCAAACCATAGGCGTAATAATATTTGGGCGGAAATTTATTGACATCATGACTTGCAAAATCAAAACGGAGTTGCTCATAACCCCCAGATTGGAAATCTGTATTATTGAGCAGGTTACTGATGCCTATGAGAAAGACGATATAGGCAGGCTTTGGCTGATGCATAAATTTTTTTAATCGAAATGAATAACCTCCAAAAAAGTCTAAAGTATATTGTGGCGATAATTTTTGTTGAGCCAGGATATCATTCCATAAGTCACTTTTGGGATCAACTCCTTCAATGGCATTATAGGTCCTTCTGATTGGATTAAAATCCAACCACATTTCATTAAAGTAATTTGCTGTTAAATTCAGAAACCAATATTTAGGAGAGCGATAACTCATACCGGCACTGAAAGCTTGTTGAGGTGTTCCTGCTATGCGATAATTTTCGCTATACACCGTTTCATTCGCTAAAATGCTTGCACTATTGTCCAAAATTATCGTGGCATTTTGACGAGAAGTATAATAGTAGGATCCAACAGATGCTGCACCTGTCAATGAAATATTGCGTAGTATTTTTGCATCCAATCCAAATTCAATACCCATCATTTCACGGTTGATATCCCTTACAGCATAGTTGACAAAATTGCTGTAATCATCGTTATAAAAGGTAAGAACATTTACGCCATGTTGTATGCTCGTATAAAATACCCCCAACCTTATCTTTAAAGAAGGTGCATTTAATATATAACCCGATTCAATAGTTTTAATTATTTCACTGCGAAGGCTGTCTTGTAAAAAATCACGACTACGAGGAGAGATATAGGCGTTATCATAATAAGGTGCCCGGGTAAGATATGCACCATTGACATAAAAATAATTCCTGCCATTTATTTTATACGTGATACCGGTTTTAATTGAAAAATTATTGAATAAGTTCACCGTTGAATTTCCAAATGAATGATCCGGAAATAAGCCATTTCGTACATATCCGGTTCTATAAAAACTTGTTTGAGAAAATTCGGCGCCACCAAAAAAATCAATATGACTTGTTTTGTATAAATATTCTATAAAAGAAGATACTTTTTTTAATGTTATTGCATAATTGTAGCCATATTGATCACCTACTTTTATCACCCGGTTTGGATGGTTCAAATCATTTTGAATGGCATTAGGGTC
>Ga0116193_1003956_pt1 | contig 10490 bp, 6 predicted proteins | sample AD_UKC115_MetaG_FD_89892 | JGI IMG/M metagenome (GOLD analysis project Ga0116193, IMG submission 89892) | Active sludge microbial communities of municipal wastewater-treating anaerobic digesters from Hong Kong - AD_UKC115_MetaG | ecosystem: Engineered > Bioreactor > Anaerobic > Digestate | place...
CGCTGCTTCTGCCCGCCGGAGAGATTAATGCCCCGCTCCCCCAGTTCCGTTTCGTATTGGTGCGGGAAGGACTCGATGGCGGAATCCAGATGCGCCGCGGCAGAGGCTTTGCGGATGGCCGGCATATCGGCTTCATCATCGCCAAAGCGGATGTTGTCGGCGATTGTTTCGGAGAATAGGAATGTCTCCTGCGGAGCCATGGCAATGGCGGCGCGCAACTGCTCCACGGGATACTCATTAATATCCCTGCCATCAATGAGCAGTTGCCCGGGTTGCGTGTGATAAAGCCGCGCAATGAGCGCCAGCAGCGTGCTCTTGCCCGAACCGACTGGACCAACCAATCCAATGGTTCTGCCAGCCGGAATGCGCAGGCTAATATCTTCCAGCACGGTCTTGCCGTTATAAGCAAATGTCAGATTACGAAACTCGATATCGCCAGAGATCAGCGTGGCCATCGCTGGATACTGCACCTGCCCGGGCGGGGGAATTTCCGGCTCGGCATCGAGAATTTCGGCCATGCGCTTCATCGAGGCCGCGCCGCCTTGCAGCATGTTGATCACCCAGCCAATGCTGATCAGCGGAAAAATAAGTTGAAAATAAAGGCCGAAGAAGGCGAACAGATCGCCATACGTGACCGGGCGAAAATACCCCGAAGCAATCCCGCGCATGCCTGGAGCATGCGTGGCGCCGACGTAAATCATTGCAACCAAGCCAAAGTTCGTAAACAGCCGCATGACCGGAAAGAAGAACGACATGGCCGTCATGGCGCGCATTGACAATCGCCGATATTCCTGGTTCATGTCGCTGAAGATTTGGATTTCCTGCTCTTCGCGCGCCAGCGATTTGACCACGCGAATGCCCGCCAAATTCTCCTGCACGCGCGCGCTCATCACGCTGTAGAAATCCTGCACCGCGCGAAACATGCGGTGGATCATCTCGCCATAAAAACGCATGACCACCGGCGCAATGGTCAACGGCGCCAAACTCACCAGAGTCAGCAATGGACTGATGCGAATGAGTTGCACGAAAACAATGGGCACCAAAAACAGCGTCTGCACAGGCATCATAATGCCAGGGCCCAGCACCATGCGCACGTTATCCATGTCATTGGTGCAGCGCGACATCAGGTCGCCTGTCATATGGCGGTCGTAAAACGAGGGCGACAGGCACTGCAGATGCGCGAACAGATCATTGCGGAATTCGTATTCGATCTTGCGCGATGCGCCAATGATCAGCCAGCGCTGAAATAACTGACCCACTGCGCCCAAGATCGAAACGCCCAGAATGAGTAAAGCGTACGTGGAGGCAACGCGGTAAACAGCCGAGGCGTGGGTGAATTCATTCAGAGCGCGCCGGCATAATTCCCACGCCTCCACCGTGCAGATACTGGACAGAACAATCGCCAGCATGCCGAACAGCATTTCACCGGCATGACGACGAAGATAAGGAACAAGGCGAAGGAGACTACTCATTGCAGATGACGCAAATCAGCCAAACAAGATGGGCAGATGACAGTGCTGCCGCTCAACAATGGAGCAAGGAACAAGCCTGAATACCTTCTGCAGAACTAGAGTTTGCCAAAAAAGCGTTCCTGTCAAAGCCGAATCCATGCAATCGGGCTGAATGCGTAAATTTTGTTGCTGTTCGCGAGAAGCCGGAGCTAGATAGCCCAACCAATTACTCTTCAATGGAGCAGACATTGTTTATACGCGTGGATGGACGGAAGCCGGACCAAATGCGGCCAGTGAAGATCACGCCGCATTACCTGAAAACCGCAGAGGCATCGGCCCTGGTGGAGATGGGCGACACGGTCGTTCTGTGCACGGCAACGGTGGACAACCGTGCCGCCAGCCATTTGCGCGACACCGGATTGGGCTGGGTGACGGCGGAGTATGGCATGCTGCCGCGCTGCTCACCTCAGCGCATTCCGCGCGAACGGACTCGGCTGGCGGGGCGCAGCCAGGAAATTCAGCGCCTGATTGGGCGGGCGTTGCGATCAATTTTTATGATGGACAAATTCGGCGAACGCACCATTACCATTGATTGCGACGTCATTCAGGCTGATGGGGGCACGCGCACCGCGTCGATCACCGGCGGTTTTGTAGCGCTGGCACTGGCGGTAAAACAGTTGCAGCAGGCCAATCAGGCCGGCCCGATCCTGCTGAAGGATTATTTGGCCGCCGTAAGCGTTGGTATTGTTGAAGGCCAACCCGTGCTCGATTTGTGCTATTTGGAAGATGCGCAGGCCGAAGTGGATATGAATGTGGTCATGACCGGGCAGGGGCAAATCGTGGAGGTTCAGGGCACAGCCGAAAAGGCTGCCTTTTCGCGCGAGCAGATGAATTCCATGCTGGATCTGGCGCAAACCGGCATTCAACAACTGGTCGAAGCACAGCGCGCTTTAATGGATCTAAACTTTACGAAGGAATAGAATTCACGATTTCAGGCCAAATCGCAGCCCGAAATGCCACAAGAGCAGCCGCGCGTACATCACAGAGCGGTTCCAAGCGATTTTGCCTTTTAATAACGATAAGGCCAGATACGCCAAGCATCGCATCAAAGCGTTCAGCGTAAAGACAAGTTTCATTACAAGAAATGAAAAAGGACCGGCCTTACGATGCTTCTTCAAAAAGTAACAGGCGCTTCGATATTCTTCAATGGCATAACCAAGTCTATATGCAAGGGTCCCTCCGCCCAGGTGAATGATCGATTTATTTGGTATGCAATATAGCAGGAACCCTGCCTTGCGAATACGCAAAGACAAATCTATATCTTCGTAATAAAAGCGAAATACCTCATCAAATCCGCCAATCTGTTCCAGGAGTATCTTTCGCGCACAAAAGCAAGCGCCACTGATGTTTAAAACTGTATAAGGTTCCAGAGGCGATTTTTTCATGTACTGTTGTGAATCAGAAAGCACATTTATATTTAGAGCAACAAGATGTCTCCTGATCTCCTCGCCAAGAGAAACTTCCTCCTGGAAAATACGCTCCGGGAGCCCGGAAGAGGATTGCAACTGCACAGTCGTCGCGCCCGCCTCAGGATGAGAATCGAGGAAATTTACCATGCTTTCAAGTGCTTCAGGTTGAACAATTGTGTCATTATTCAAGAACAAGACATAGCGCCCGCGCGCTTGCTGTAAGCCGATGTTATTATTCTGGCCAAACGTATTCGGAGTTGAGTTATCGATGCGCAAAACATCAGGATAGGCCAAGGCAATTTTGGACGAACAATTATCATCTGGCGAATTATTGACGAGAATAATTTGGGCATGCACGCTGCCAATATGCCGGTATATTGATTCAAGGCATTGTATGCTCAAATCGCATTGGCGATGGTTGATCAAGATAATGGAGAGATCAAAACTCATGGGGATTGTCTTTCCTGCATAAGGCGGGAATAGGTATCATTCAAAAAGGCACAGGTATTATCCCAATTATAGTTATCTTCCACAAATTGCCGACCAGCGATGCTGGCATTCAACCATATTTTTTCATCCCTGAGCAGCAGCGACGTCTTCTTCACAAACTCGTCCGCCGTATTGGCGATAAACAACTCGCGGCCATCGCAAGCGCCAATACCTTCATTGGCAATATCCGAACCAACTGCCGGGCACCCGGATCCCATTGCTTCAAGAACTTTGGTTATAACGCCGCCGCCTTGCATCATAGGTGCTAGCATAACTCTCGCTTTTGCATAATACGGCAGAAGCGATGTGACTTGGCCAATAATGTGAACATCTTTCGATTCGAGCGCACGAACTTCTGCTGCAGGCGCGGCACCAACAATATATAGTTGCGTCTGGGGATGATCTTTATGTAATAGCGGCAACATAACATTGGCAAGCCATATGGCGGATTCAATATTGGGTTTTCGCGACATGTTCCCAGTAAAAATAATCATCTCTGCATCACGATTCGCCAGACTTGCCACAGGGTGTGACAGGCTTTCGATCCAGGGCGGCAATACATCCACTTTGCAAAAGGGGAACATGCTTAACAAATAATCCTGATCCAATTTGGATTTAGCAAATACCAGATCTGCCTTGCTTGCCATTTCTTTTTCTAATGAAAGCGTTTTCCTGAACTTCCATTGAAAATATTGCTTGGCTAGCCCGGAACAATTCTCTGCCTTGCGCTGGAAAATTCGCGAATCCACATCCACCTCATCAACAACTCTTATACTATGAGAAAAATACTTCAAGTAAGCAGTTAGCCATAATCCTTCGACATGAACCACATCAAAATGATTCCGGGAAATCTGCTGCACAGCGGAATGCATTTCGGCAGAATAAGCCTCCACCCATTCCACAGGTTTAATTATTAAATAAGGCGCTTTCCGGCATCGAGCAGGAAAAGACGCTGGCGTCCTGACTAAATGAACTTCCTTGCAATAAAAACGCATTTCTTCAACGCATTTTCTTTCCTGTTCAGGGCAAAATGTAAGCAGGAAAATTTCATGTCCCCGTTCGGCCAAACACCTGATATAATGATAAAGCAGTTGCCCTCCCGCATGCGCCACATTCTGATAGGGTGGAAAGACAGCAAGAAAAAGAATTTTCAATTCGACTCCCCTTGCAGGTAACAAGAATAAACACTTTCCATTTGCCCAGCTATTGTTGCTGGGGAGAACAGATCGACCATACGCGCCCGCGCACGATGCCCGAGTTCCAGGCAATGGGCCTTATCGCCCAGCAGCATTTTTATATTATGCGCTAATGCAGCGGGATCGCCCGGCGATATTAGTATGCCGCAATCACCAATTGCTTCTGGTAATCCTCCAATATTTGAAGCAATGCATGGCGTGCCGCAGGCCATCGATTCAAGGGCTGAATAAGGAAAACTTTCCCATTGCGAAGGTATGACAGTAACAGCGGCGCTCTGATATAAACTAGGCAACAAACTCCGGTCCAGACTGCCCATGTAAGTAAACTTCACGGATTGATGATATAACTGACGCCTGGCCCATTCTACATACGAGTCTCCGTCAGGAGATCCTTGCGTATCATCTCCAATGACAAGAACCTCGATTTGCATCTTTGTAATGGCAATTTGATTTAGGGCCTTAACAAAGACATCGAACCCCTTTAAGGATTCGAGCCGTCCTACAAAAAGGACTCGGTTGGGCTGCCTTTCATCTTTTTGGGCTGGGCTGAAAAAACTCACCTCGATTGGATTATGGACAATATGAATCCGCTTATTCAAATGCCAATGTTTAATGGCCCAATCCGCCAGCGCACTACTGCATGCAGTGATCACCTTAGTTTTTTCGGCAAAGTCCTTTTCACGTATTGATATCCTCTTAAGAAGCTTTGGATGATTCAATGGAGAAGTTAATTCTGTCGGTCCATGCATGCGAACTAGTATGGGCAATCCATTGCATAGCAACGTTCGCAACATAGCACGCGCTTCGGGTGCCTCAATGATATCAAATACATATTTATGATGCAGTTGCTGTACGGCATTGGTGGCTAAGCGGGCCCTTAAAGCATTATCAAAAGGATAGTTTGAAAGCCGATCCACGCGCCAGGCATTGTTGAGGATTCGTTGCATCGTCCATCCGCAATGCTCATGGTGATAAATAATGCCCGATGTTTCAGCCTGCGCCGCTATTTCAGGCTCATCATAGGACAAAATATGCACCTCATGACCACGTTCCACCATGGCCTTTCCCAATGACAAGGCATAGCTGGCAATGCCGCCGCGGCCATAGGTGACATAACAGATCTTCATGTGGATGGCTTGCTGTTGCCTTTGAAATCAGTGCTCTGTGACGTTAACTACCTGCTTCGCCAATTCCGTGTTGCCTTCACGATCCGTCACCAGCACTGTAATTACATGCTCTCCTGCCGATGGCAACTTAACATTAAAATCAAATTGCTCCTCGGGAGAATCAAACACATCGTCCACAGGATTGAGCAACTGCCAGTCGCCGGAATCTATATTATATTTCGCATCAGCCAACCCGCTTGTCGCATCCGAGGCGAAAGCTTGTACTCTCACATGCAACCCATTTTCCTGAATCGCGGAATCAATGCGAAGAACAGGTGTGGAGTTATCGACGGTAAAACGCTCACTGATTTTTTCTGATTTCCGCGCCTTATTTTCTGGGTTGGATGCAACATCACTCGCTACGATTTTCACACGGTATTCGCCATCAGGAATAGTGGCTGTAGTCCAAGACAACTCCGCTTTATCGCGCACAGGTTCCTTGTTGATTTTCTTCCATGTGTTTTCATTCTCGCCTTTGAAAAACACATCTACTTCAAACTTATCCTCATTCGGTTCTTCAATTTCCCAGGCAATTTGCACGCCTTTAGCATTAGAATTTGGCTCGCGTGCCAGCAATTCACCCCCCGTGGATTGTTCCGCCTCGGAATCGCCGGTTGGCTTTCCTTGCCCTGACATAAGTAATGCTAGAATATTCTGCTGATTGGCTCCCGCAACCGCTCCCTTTCGAGCTGGCGGGCCAACAGTTACATTCTTAATGACTGGTGAAAGATTGGATGGCGCGTAAAAGGCCTCCACCGTGTCAATAACTGGGGAAGTCGTTGCCGCCAATGAACGCGAAAGCGTTGCGCGGTATTGAATATATCGGGATGGTGTGAGCGAAAAATGAACATATTGATGGAGCGGCAATTTTTCCTCTGTCCAATGCGACCATAATCTGTCATCCGGCTCAGAGGAATTCCCTTGCCGAACGGCCAGCGTAATGGAAGTTCCTTCCGTTTCTGAACTCTTGATTCTCAGATTGCCCCATTGCACCGGATCGCCAGCATCAAGCGCCTGCGATAAAAAAATCCCAATGGCAGAGCCGGTTGAACGCCTCATTTGATAGACATAGCCGCCCTCGGCTGTACCCAACAATAAGCCATCTTTTCCTGCTCCCAAAGTCATAATGGACCGTTGGGGCGCCTGCAGGATGCGCGAATATTTCCCGTCTTCGCTGATTTCAAATAACAAACCTTTCTCTCCCACTCCGGCATATAATCTTTCGCGCTCCTTATCATAATATAACGAATGTATAGGCGGATCGGGAGAAAACCATATCGTCTGCACAAAGCCATTGGCATTAATTTTCACGATCTGGCTTTCGAGGGATTTCGCGGCACCAGCAGCAATAGGCCGCGTAGGGGCAGTAGGCGGCTGCTTGCCCGCCTCTCCCCCTGTCAAAGATCCTAGCGCGGCGCGAAGCGCCTCAATATTTGGCTTCGCTCCAGTTTCCTGTCCGCCGCCATTCAAAATCGCATAAATGGAACCATTGGCACCTGGAATAATGCATTTAATTTCATCATAAGGAGTGGCATCCAAAAGTATCTTTTGAGATCCATCGCGGGCAAAGGCAAATACCATTCCCGGTTGCTCGGTGGCGGCCAGCAATGTGCCATTCTCCAGTTCAGCCAAGGCCAGCACATTAGCTGCTTTGGTTTCGAAGAATAGCTTCACTTTCCCATTTTTTTCAATTTTGTATATATTGCCCTGCATGCCGCAGGCTGCATATAAATTTCCATCTCGCGCGGCCAACAAATCCCAAACATAAGCCTGATGCGTGGAGGAAAACGATGTAACTTTATCGTTGCCATGCACCCGATAAATTCGCCCTCCTGGTGACGCGCCGACGAACAAATCCTGATTGGGCCCCATGGCCAGTGCAGTGGCTTCCACTTCTTTTAAATCACAAACCAATGTTGGAGATGTTTCACCACTTTGGCGAAAGACTTTTCCTTCATGACCCGTGGCGGAGTAGATTGAAGGGCCCGATTGCAAGACATCCCAAACCACAGGTTCTCCGGTGGCGCTGATCGACTTTAATCCAGGCGCGATGGTTAGGAATCCGTCGCTGGATAAGGAAGTGGATTTTAACTCGCCTTTTTGAAAATCCTCCTCCTTTTCATCGCGAATCACTTTGGTTCCCGCGCTAAAGGCAAACGTGCAAATCATAATAAAAGTCATGGAGCAAAAGGTATAAAACTTCGATGTTGAATTCAAATTCGACTCTCCTATGACTATCGTCGCCCAAGGCGATTCACCTGGATCGACATTTTTTGGCTGCCAACAAACTCGCTGTTGCCCATAATGCTTTTTTCCGTCAAAAATTCCCCGCTGATGGGTTTAATAAAAGCGCGTTCGCTCGAACTGGCAAATGTGCTGCGCAAACTCGGCGGCAAGGCCGGTAATTCCTGCCCATGAATAGTAAGCCCCTGATCGGATTTCTTCAGGACGGCATAAATGCGGTTGCCAACAAAACTCTTGCGCAATGCCTGAAGCATTTGCTGATAGTCCATGGGTGTAAATAGCCCGGGCGCACGTTCGCGCTCCATGGCCATTCGCGATTCAGCATCCCCCACCAGCAGATCATAAGTTCCATCATCCAAATCAGAATCCAATGGCAGAATCAGCTCGCGAAGTTCACGCGCTCCCCGATAAGGCTGAATATAAATGGCAAGCCGAACTTCATCACCAGGTCGATATACATCCTTATTTGCTGTAACGGATACGATTTGGCTCTGCTGAATGCGATCCGACAAATTAATCGTTATATCAATTGAATCCAGACGCGCCGAATGAAAGGGGTTAATTTTCAGCAGCGCGAGATCAACTAATAATGAGGATGAAAGGTCCGAGGTTGGCGATTGTGAAGCAGAATAGAATAATTGCTTTTCAATTCTCTCAGAACCTTGCACGCCAATGGAATAGCTCGCATTGACGGTGCTTTCGCCACTGGGGCGTTCTGCGGCCGACAGCGCCTCTCCCAGTCCCGTCACTACCAGGATCGGTGTCCAGTGCCGGTTATCCCAAACTTGAAAATTAAACTGTGTAACTCGATTTGTTGAGTTGGAATTAATCTCCACATGCATAGGAATGAATCGCGGCACAGGGCCGATCACGCCGCCCACAGCCGGCTGGCGATCCTGTCGAATGGAGCCTGTCGGCATAGCCACTTGCCCAATCTTAAATGATTGCTCGTAGGATGGCTGGACTGTAAACATTACACACGGTGACATGGGGATGTTCGTCGTACCCCAGCCAAAGGCAGGATGCCCAAACCCAATTAACTTATTTCCATCACAATAAGTTACAGTTCCATATCCACCAACCGTCAAGTCTCCTGTCATCATAGGCATGCCCAATGCCGAGCCTGGTGCCAGCGCGGGCAAATCAAGGCTTTCAGGAGTAATGCCCCCGATGCCCGCGCTAACTAAGCTTAGTCCCTGCGGCTCAAGCCATTTGGATAACGTGGAACACACTTCGGAATTCCGCGATGAAATCGCAATCGGAACACTCAATGGCTTCAAGACAAATTCATTAGATTTTGAATTTATGCTTACACGCATGTTCTCGGGCAAATCCGCGACTGGAATGCGTAAAGGCGAAGCGCCCGGCACGCGTGAATGCAATGCAAGTTCTTTCAGTTCATCCAAATTCCAGACGCCACTGCTGGGCACCTCACCTGCTTCAGAGCCTCCCGCTTCATCATTGGCAGGCAAATCACGCCGCGTAAGTTCCAATACCTCTAACATCGATTCTATGGGTGTAAGACCGGCCAGCGCCTTTTGCGATCCGGAAAATCCATAGGCAACGGCTCCGATCAATTTTCCATCAATGTAACAGGGCGAACCGCTCATTCCCGAAGGCACACCATGCGCGCCAAAACCAGGCACCTGCAGTTCAACCCAAATCATATTACTGCCAGCAAAAGCACCTTTTTCCACGCCTAAAATGATTCCGGTGAACTTCTCAATCTGAGTACCTTGAAAACAGGTGTAACCAATGAAATTCTGGCCTGCTTTCAAATCCTTGCTGAGAATAATAGCCGGCTGAGATGCGGGTTGGGCCGCAAAAAGCAAGCATCTTGCCTGCAGCACCGTGAGCAAACAAAGCAAAGCAAAATAGCGAGTGCCAAGGACCATTCTGTCCTTTCCTCCAGGAAAGCAGTTCCGCTAGAGTAACGAACTGGGGAGAATTGAGCAAGGGTTTATGGGAGCAAAGACGATGAAAACACAACCGCTCAGTCAGGAGGCGATTGCCCGCCTGGGATTGCTTTACCGCTTGTGGAACGAATTGCCCCCGGATTTGGCGGATTGGATGCTCCGCAGCGAACGCTTGGAAATTCTGTATTTTGGATCGTGCTGCCTCGATTCGATCATAAAAAAAATCACATCCTATTTACATTTATTGAGCAGTCTTGGTATTGATCCTCAGCAATTGCAGAATCTAGATAAGGATCATGAGAATATTCTCGGGGAAATGGCGGATGCCACTTCCCCAAATTTGTTCCTTATTTCGCTCACTCTCTTCTGGGATGATGCGCTTGCAGAAGGCGCGCAGCAGTGGGTTCAAGACTTTTCATCGGCAATGCCGGGGCATGCTCTTCTGAATCTCATACAAATAGCAAAACCCGTCTTTTCAGATGAGTTTAGGGAACGAATGTTAAAAGGGCTTTTTGTTGATGAAATGCAAAGGGCGGAGGCGTTTCGCTGGTCGGGACAC
>Ga0116193_1003958_pt1 | contig 10488 bp, 12 predicted proteins | sample AD_UKC115_MetaG_FD_89892 | JGI IMG/M metagenome (GOLD analysis project Ga0116193, IMG submission 89892) | Active sludge microbial communities of municipal wastewater-treating anaerobic digesters from Hong Kong - AD_UKC115_MetaG | ecosystem: Engineered > Bioreactor > Anaerobic > Digestate...
AAGGGACAGAAATAGAATTAAAAAAGAAAAAATAATTTTTAAAAATAAGTTGTTGTGTCGTTAAAGATATCAAGATTTTAGGCGAGATGAAGTATTGAAAAGGCGCGGTGTACAAAGTAAAAGCGAAGCGGCGGTACATAAGCTTTTGCAATACGAAATCGCAGGCAAAATATTGATATCGCTACTAGATAAAAAGGAATTAAGATGAAGAGAGACTACTACGAAGTACTAGGCGTTCAAAAAGGGGCATCTGCCGATGAAATCAAGGGAGCTTACAGAAAGCTTGCCATGAAATACCACCCTGACAAAAATCCGGGCGATAAAGCGGCGGAAGACAAATTTAAAGAAATAAACGAAGCATACGACGTATTGTCGGATGATAAAAAAAAGCAGGCTTACGATTCGTTCGGCCATGAAGGAGTAAACGGACAGGGCGGATTCGGCGGCGGCGGATACCAGCAATATTCAAATATGGGCGATATGGGAGACATATTCGGCGATATTTTCGGCGATATATTCGGCGGCGGCAGATCAGGCGGAGGAAGACGCGCCCAGAGAGAAAGAAGAGGCGAAGATTTACAGTATGAACTTGAAGTTTCGTTTCTTGACGCTATGAACGGGAAAGAAGCGGAAATTAAAATACCGAGAAAAGAAGCATGTTCGTCATGCGGGGGAAGCGGAGCAAAACCGGGCACTTCCACAAAAACGTGCCCCAGATGTAAAGGAAGAGGACAGATCAGCGTAAGCCAGGGCTTTTTCTCATTTGCCCAGACATGTCCACAGTGCAGAGGCGAAGGCCGGATTATTGAAAATCCGTGTCCTTCATGCAGAGGAACCGGAACAACACAGACTACTCATACCGTAAAAGTAAGAATCCCGCAGGGTGTAACTGAAGGAAGCACTTTGAGAGTAACGGGAGCCGGAAATGCCGGCCCGAACGGTTCTCAGCCGGGCGACCTTTACGTTATTATAAGATTAAGACCGCAGCCCAATTTCCAAAGAAGAGAAGACGATTTATACACAGAGATAAAACTGACTTATGCACAGGCCGTTTTGGGCATGGATTACGACGTGCCCGTCCTTGAAGGAACGGTTAAAGTTAAAATAGCGCCCGGCACCCAGCCCGGCACGACTTTGCGCGTAAAAGAAAACGGATTCCCGAAACTGGGAAGAAGGGCAAGAGGCGATTTATTCGTAAAAATAAACGTTCATGTGCCTAAAAACCTGTCAAACGAGCAGCGAAAAGCATTGTTTGAATATGCCAAAACAATGGGCGAAGTTTCACCTGACGCCACTGCTGCCAGCGATAACATTTTTAAAAAGATATTTAAATAAAATTCGGTTTATCCTATAATTAAAAACAGAGAAACCCAGATTTGTCATTGTCTATTGCCTTTAAAAACAAAAAATGGTATAAAACAATGATAAATAAAGGAGAGCGCGCTATGCAGATAAACATCACGGCAAGACATTTGAGACTTACAGACGCGATTGATTCATACGTAAGGCAGAAAGTTGCCAAAGCAGCTAAATTTTTTGACGGCGACAACGTTATGGCACACGTAATTTTGTCGGTGGAAAAAAACAGACAGATTACAGAAATCGTGTTCAGCGTGGGCGGCAAAGCCTTCAGGGCAAAAGAAGAATCGGAAGATTTGTATGCCTCAATAGACCTCACAGTAGATAAACTCACCAAGCAGCTCAGAAAACAAAAAGAAATACTAAAAATACATAGATCGGAAAACCTTAAAGTCCTTGCTTCAAAGAAAATCAAGACAGACGTATTTTCTTTCGACGTAATGGAAGATTCTAGAACAAAAATAGCCGAAATTAAAAGATTTGACGTTAAGCCTGTTTCGATAGAAGAGGCCATAAACGAAATGGATTCTCTGCATTACAGAGTTTACATGTTTTTGAATTCGTCAACCGACAAAATAAACGTTTTATACAGAGACGGAAGCGGCTCTCTTGTAATGCTGGAACCTGAAATTTAAATTTACATAGGTGTTTTTGGGAGGGAAGTATAATGAATATCATGGATTTTTTGAGCGAAGATTCAATTATTGTTGACTTGAAAGCTCAAAACAAAAAGGACGCGATTATTGAGTTGATTGAACATTTGAAAACGACGAAAAAGGTTAAGAAAACCGATGAAATCGTCGAAGTAGTTCTTGAAAGAGAAAAACTAGGCTCTACCGGCATCGGACAGGGCGTGGCAATACCTCACGGAAAAACCGACGTATTAAGCGAACAGGTCGGAGTTTTGGGAATATCAAAAAAAGGTTTGGAATTCAATTCACTCGACGGAGAACCTGTTTTCATAGTATTCCTTTTAGTAGGTCCTGTCGAAGTAACTGGCCAGCATCTTAAGGCTTTGTCAAGAATTTCGAGACTTTTCAAGGATAAATTCCTCAGACAGGCGATTAAGAACGCCGATACGAAAGAAGAAATCGTAAAAATTATCCAGCAAGAGGATGCTTATTGATGAAAGTGCTTAAGGTAGGCACTTTTTTTGACGAGAAAGCCATAGATTTTAAATTAGAATTAATTGCCGGAGCGGACGGTCTCAACAGACTCGTTACCGTTCCGGATGTAAACAGACCCGGTCTTGCTTTTGCCGGGTTTTTTGAACATTTCCCCTATGAAAGAGCCCAGATAATCGGAATAGCAGAATTTACCTACATAAAAATACTTTCCCATGAAAAACAGATTGATATTCTAAAAAAAGTTTTTTCCGCAAAGCAGGTGCCGTGCTGCATCATAACAAGAGGTTTTGAACCGCTTCCTTCAATGATGGAAGTTTTCAACGAGCTGAAAGTTCCCCTTTTAAAAACGTCTTTAACGTCGGCCCAGCTTTTGGGCGATCTGATATATTATTTTGACGAAAAACTTGCTCCGTCAGAGAAGCTGCACGGAGTTTTGTCGAACGTTTACGGACTGGGCGTTTTTATAAGAGGAAAATCAGGCATAGGAAAATCCGAATGCGCCCTTGAACTTGTTAAAAGAGGCCATATGCTTGTTTCCGACGATGTAGTTGAAATTACAAAAAGATCGGGACATATTCTTATAGGAAAAAGCGCCGGAATCAGCAAACACCATATGGAAATAAGAGGCATCGGCATAATAGACGTGCAGAGAATGTTCGGGATAGCAAATATTCTTGACGAGTCCAAAATAGAGCTTGTGATAAATCTTATAGCATGGGATGAGGCAAAAAAATACGAAAGGCTCGGTATAGATGAGAATTATACGGATATCCTCGGAGTAAACGTGCCTGAAGTCACAATACCCGTAGGGCCCGGCCGAAATCTTGCCATAATAGTTGAAACGGCGAGTTTAAACCAGAGATTAAAAAACAGAGGCCATTTTTCGGCTCTGGAATTAAGCAAAAAACTTATTGCGCAGATGAATAAATCCAAAGATGAAAAATAATTTTTTGATAGTTTCAGGAATATCAGGCGCAGGTAAAAGCAAAGTATTAAACATACTTGAAGATTTCGGTTTTATATGCATAGATAATATGCCTATGGAATTTATTTTCAGTTTTATAGAAATGTGCGGCAAAAACAGAAAAAAATATAAAAACGTCGCCATAAGCGTAGATATCAGATCGGGCCAGAATATATCAAAAATCCACCGTATTTTAAAAAAACTGAAAGAAGAAAAAATAAAAAATGAAATATTTTTTCTTGACGCCGATGACAATACTCTTATAAAGAGATATTCCGAAACAAGAAGAAAACATCCGCTCGGTACAATAATAAAAGAAGCGATTTCAAAAGAAAGAGCGGCGCTTAAAATAATCAAAGAACTTTCCGGCCGGCAGATAGATACCACAAATATGACGATAGGCGAACTTAAAAATACGCTTGCAAATATGATAGGGCTTCCTCTCGATAAACAGCAGCTTGCGCTGACGATAATGTCGTTCGGTTTTAAATACGGCATAGCGCAGGAAGCAGATATGGTTTTTGACGCAAGATTTATGCCAAATCCCAATTATGTAAGCGGTTTGAAAATGAAAACCGGAAAAGATTCGGCAGTCGTAAAGTACATAGAAAAACATAAGGAATATAAAATATTTTTTGAAAAAATATCAAATCTTCTTAAATTTTTGCTTCCCGGTTACATAAAGGAAGGCAAAAGCAGGCTTACTATAGCGGTGGGATGCACGGGAGGCAGGCACAGGTCTGTTGCGACGGTAGAAAAACTTGCCTCATTTTTTGTAAAAAATAAATATACGGTTACGGTATATCACAGAGATATCTCAAAAGCGGGATAACAAATGAACAAAAAAATAGTTGCCGTAGGCGGCGGCAGCGGGCTTTCCACATTATTGAGAGGATTGAAAAAATATCCGTTCGACATTACTGCCGTAGTGGCTGTATCTGACGACGGAGGAAGTTCCGGAAAACTCAGGAACGAACTCGGCGTTCTTCCGCCCGGCGATATAAGAAACTGTCTGGTATCGCTTTCTGAAGAAGAAAGCATTATGGCTAAACTTTTTCAGTACAGGTTTCCCAAAAAAGGATCTCTTTCAAACCATTCTTTCGGCAATTTATTTATTACGGCTCTATCTGAAGTTTCCGGCGGCTTTGACAAAGCGATCGCAAACGCAGGAGACGTTCTGGCCATAAAAGGAAGAGTTCTTCCCGTTTCTCTTGAAAATGTAACCTTAAAAGCTTCTTTGTCCGACGGCAAAATCATAACCGGCGAAAGCAATATTTCTAAAATTAAAAGCGCAATAGACAAAGTTGAAATCTTTCCGCATGATGCAAAAGTTTCAAAGGACGTCAAAGAGGCCTTTTTGAACGCAGATTACGTGATACTCGGCCCGGGCTCTCTTTATACTTCGGTTATTGTCAATCTTCTTTTTGACGGCGTTACGGCCGCTCTGAAAAAAACAAAAGCAAAAAAAATATATATATGCAACATAATGACTCAGGCGGGCGAAACGCAGAATTTCAGTCTGAGCGACCATATAGCCGCCATAGAAAAACATTCTTACAGAGGAATACTCGACTGCGTTCTTGTAAACAACGGGAAAATATCAGTTTCTGTCGCGCAGAGATATGCCAGAGAAAGTTCGATTCCCGTAAAAGTTGATACAAATAAATATAAAAATGTTAAAATAATAAGGAGAGATTTTATTTCGCGCACTCAATACGCGCATCACGATTTTGAAAAACTCGCGAAAACAATTTTTTCCGTAATTACCGGAGATAAAAGAAAATGATAAAAATTCTGATAATTTCGCACTGCGGACTGACCGACGAACTTATAAGAACGGCCGAAGTGATTGCCGGCAAACACGACAATCTGTATTCGGTAAAGAAGGATATCAGCGATGACAATCTCGTCAGTCTTCAGGAAAGAATAGCGTCCGTTCTTGAAGAAATCACCGACAAAGAAAAAGGAACTCTTATTTTAACCGACATTCTCGGCGGAACGCCCTGCAATGCCGCTCTTCCGATGTGCAGAAGATTTAACGTCGAAGTTTTAACGGGCGTAAATCTGCCTATGATAATATCGGCGCTTTTTGCAAGCAAAACTGCTGCAAACGCGCAGGAGCTGGCCGATAAAGTTTTATCTGACGGACAAAAAAGCATAGTCAACGCAAAACAATTGTTATTGTCAAAATTAAAATAAAAATAAAGCAAGAGGTGTATTATTGTGGCTATTGAAGTTGTAAGAATCGACGACAGACTTATCCACGGGCAGATCGTGCAGGGGTGGCTTAAAACCGTTTTTGTAAACAGAATACTTGTAGTTTCGGACGAAGTTGCCGAAGACGAAATGCAGAAAGCTCTTTTATCGATGGCGGTGCCGAGCACGGTTGAGCTCTCAATAAAAAACATCAAAGACGCAAGCGTCGAAATAATAAACAAAGTTTACGACAAAGACAAAGTTATGGTTTTGTTTTCAAATCCCTGCGATATAGTAAAAATGATGGACAACGGAGTAAAATTTAATTCCGTTAATGTCGGAGGAATGCACTTTGTACACGGCAAAAAACAGCTTATGTCGAACGTATCGGTAGACTGTTGCGACGTTGAGGCTTTTTTAAAGCTCATATCGTGCGGGATAGAGCTTGAATCAAGAATTCTGCCCAACGACGAAAGGCACAGCATTTCCGACAATATAAAAAAAGAGGCCGAGCTTCTCGGAATAAACGGCTAAACAATGAAAAAAGTAAAATTTATATTCGGAGTCCACAATCATCAGCCTGTAGGCAATTTTGAATGGGTGTTCCAGAAAGGATACGATGTCGCATATAAGCCCTTTATGGACGTGATGATTAAACATAAAGGAATTAAGTGGAATATGCACGCAAGCGGAATTTTGTGGGATTTTTTGTCCGGCAAAAAAACGTATATGTCCAACATAAAAAAAATGATTTCAAAGGGCAGTCTTGAAATTCTCTCAGGCGGATATTATGAGCCGATTTTGTCTGTAATACCGCAGCAGGACAGAATAGGCCAGATAAAAAAACTTTCCGAATTTATAGAAAAAACTTTTGGCGGTAAACCGTCGGGCGCATGGATAGCCGAAAGAGTATGGGAGCCGTCTCTTGTTAAAGATTTGGCGGATGCCGGCATAAAATACGTAACTCTTGACGACGTTCATTTCGCTTCGGCAGGCCTTGACCCGAATTTGCTCAGCGGATATTATACAACCGAAGACCAGGGACGTTCTCTTAATGTTTTTCCGATAAGCCAGAAACTCAGATATTTTATTCCTTTTCAGGATATAAAAATCTGCATGGATTATTTCAGATATCTTGCAAACGAAGACAAAGAAACGGTGCTTGTCATGGCTGACGACGGAGAAAAATTCGGAATGTGGCCCGGCACTTATAAACATGTTTACGAATACGGATGGCTTGATAAATTTTTAACCGCGATAGAAGAAAATTCCGATATAGTCGAGACCGTCACTTTCTCGGAAGTTTTGAAAGACTCGCATACTAAAGGAAGAGTTTATCTGCAGACAGGTTCGTATTTTGAAATGTCGGAATGGACTCTGCCGTCAAATGTCCAAAACAATTACGATGATTTTGTCAGACAGAATGAAAACAACGACAGATTTAAAATGTTTTTAAAGGGCGGATTCTGGAGAGGCTTTTTAAGCAAATACGACGAATCAAACAATATGCATAAAAAAATGATAAGAATCAGCGCCAAGGCCGCTTCTCTCGGAGCCGGAAATTCGGGAGATTCAGAATTGATGCAGGCGTTATATGCGGGACAATGCAACTGCGCATACTGGCACGGAGTTTTCGGAGGGCTTTATCTTCCGCATTTAAGAAACGCGGTTTATGAACAGCTTTTAAAGGCGGAAAATATTTATAATTCCAAAACGGATATAAAATCAGGCTGGGACGTATGCGATTTTGACTGCGATAATACGGAAGAATTTTTGTACGAAAGCAAAATACAAAATATTTATGTGGACAAAATCGGCGGCTCGGTTTTTGAATTTGATATTTTAAAGACAAATTATAATTTTTCAAATACTCTTACAAGAAGATATGAAGGCTACCATAAAAAACTTAAAGACGCCATAGACAACAACAAAGTGTCAGATTCTCAGGAATTGTCGAGCATACATTCCGATGAAGTGAAAGTTAAGGAGCTCGGGCTTGAAAATCATCTTAATTACGACTGGTACAGAAAAACTTCGCTTCTTGATCATTTTTTTGATGAAAAAACTTCGTACCGCGACGTTTATCCGGTTAAATTTAAAGAACAGGGTGATTTCGTTCTGGGGCTTTACGACGCATCCGTAAAATCAGGCAGACTGGAACTTGTCCGCAGAGGAACTGTATGGGCTGACGCCGCAGGAATAAAAACGGAAATAAAGAAAACGATAACTCCTCTTAAAAAAGAAGGTTATGAAGCGGAATATAAAATAAAAAATGCCGACAATAAAAATTTCTCGTTCACTTTTGCCGTAGAACAGGTTTTTGCTTTTTCGCAAAAAACGGGTGATGACAGCCTGGAAATCAAAAACGCTTCTTTATGGGAAAGAGATGACGAAAATCTGAAAATGTCGCTGTCGGTATCAAGTTCAAAAAAATGCGATTTCTGGATTGTTCCCGTTGAAACTGTTTCAACTTCTGAAAACGGATATGAAAAGACTTATCAGGGAACAACTGTAATGAACGTTTTTAAATTTTCTCTTAAGCCGGGCGAAGAATTTTCTTTTAAGATTACGACATCGGTCAAAACCGGAGATAAATAAGATGATAGAAACAGTAATACTGCTGTCGGTGCTTGGAGCTTTTTTGAGCATGGATATAACCATGTTCGGGCAGTTTATGATTTCAAGGCCGATATTTGCCGGACCTCTGATCGGTTATATTTTGGGAGATATACAGACGGGATTCTGGCTCGGGATGATAGTTGAAATGATGTGGATTAACACCGTTCCGCTGGGTTCTTCAATTCCGGTGGATCTTACTATGATGACGGTTCTTTCCGTATCATGGACATGTCTGCATTTTAAAGGTAGCCAGGACGGTGCGATATTTGCTCTTGCAATGGCTATTCCGTTTGCTTATCTCTACAGGGAAATAGATATCGGCGGCAGAAATTTTAACACTAAAATAATGCATTGGATAGAAAAAGGACTGGAACAGGGTAAAGAATACAGAATTTCTCTCGGTTTATATTCCGGGCTCGGTCTTTTTCTGCTCAGGGCTTTTATAGTTTACGCCGTTTTTATGATACTCGGCGGCCTGATATACGTAAACATGAAAGTTTATATACCGGTAACGCTTGAAATAGCTTTTAAGAAAGCATGGTATTATCTGCCCGTATTCGGATTCGGGCTTGTGCTTCACAATTTTAAAAATGTGGTGAGGTTTCCTTTTTTTAACAGAAAAAAATGATAAATAACAGAGTAGGAACAAGATTATTTTTAAGAACGTTTTTTCTGCAGTCTTTATGGAATTTTGAAAGACTTCAGAATATAGGATTTTTATATGTTTTATATCCGGTTTTTAAGAAACTTTATCCCGATAAAGAAAAAAGAAAAGAAATTTTGCTCAGACACGTAGGATTTTTTAATACAAATCCTTACATGGCCAACATAGTTTTTGCGATGATAATAAATGCGGAAGAAGAAATAGCAGCCGGCAAATCCGCAAATACAAAAAAACCGGAAATGCTTAAATCCGTCATGTCCGGTCCCATTGCGGCCATAGGAGATTCGTTTTTTTGGGGAACGTGGAGGCCGGTTACGGCTTTCGTCGCGATACTTCTTTCGATTTTGGCGATAAATATTTTTGACGCCGATTTTTTATGGGTTGCGCCTGTCGCTTTTATATTTTTGTATAATGTAGTTCACATTCTGTTCAGATACTGGATATTTGTAATAAGTTTCAGGCTTAACGAGCAGATGATAAAACTGGTCGCAAAATTTGAAATTACATATATAGGCGATATAGTAAGAATTATAGGGATTGCAGCCGTTTTTACGACTTTATATTTTTATTTTGATTTGTTCGGATTTGCGCCTGCGGTCAATATATATTCAATGGACTGTACGATACCTGAAATAGGAATATACGGCGTAATTCTGCTTTTCAGTTTTGTGTTCGGCAAAATCAGACCCGTTATAATGTTTTATTGTGCGATATTGTTCAGTTTTGTGATAGGTTATCTCGGTTTATAAATTAGGCAAAAACATAAAGCCTCTTGGTTTTTAACGTAAGATTTAATGCGGCTGATGTTTTTAAAAGGAAATATATCATGGTAGAAAAAAAATTAAAAGTAATTAACAAACTCGGGCTTCACGCAAGACCGGCATCTCTTATAGTGCAGTCTGCCATGAAATTTTCGTCCAACATAACGATATTTAAAGATGAATATAAAATAGACGCAAAAAGCATAATGGGCCTTATGATGCTTGCCGCTTCGACGGGCACGGAGCTTGTATTCTGCGCCGAAGGTCCTGACGAACAGGATGCAATAAGCAAAATGGAAGAAATATTTAATAACGGGTTCGGAGAAGAAATATGACGGCCGATAAAACAAACATTATTTTAACAGGCGTTCCGGCGTCTCCCGGAGTTGCGATAGGGAAGGTTTTTTTGTTTGAAGACGATGAATTTGTTTTTGTAGAAAAAGCGGTTCCTAAAAATAAAATAAAAGAAGAAATTGTCCGTCTTCAGCAGGCAATGGCAAAAACAAGAACGGAGCTTCAGGAAAACCAGGTTGATCTCGGCAAAATGCTCGGTAAAAATTATGCAAAAATTGCAGACGCCCACATGCTCATTCTCGACGATCCTATGCTTAATAAAGAGGCTGTCGCTTTAATCAATGAAGGCAATAACGCAGAATTTGCGGTTTATAAAGTAACTGAAAAAATAACAAAATCTTTCGATCTTATAAATGACGAATATTTCAGAGAAAGAAAACACGATATCATAGACGTTTCAAAAAAAATAATGAGACATCTTCTGGGCAAACAGAAAAAAACTCT
>Ga0116193_1003959_pt1 | contig 10488 bp, 7 predicted proteins | sample AD_UKC115_MetaG_FD_89892 | JGI IMG/M metagenome (GOLD analysis project Ga0116193, IMG submission 89892) | Active sludge microbial communities of municipal wastewater-treating anaerobic digesters from Hong Kong - AD_UKC115_MetaG | ecosystem: Engineered > Bioreactor > Anaerobic > Digestate | place...
ATATTAAAAAAATAAATATAAAACTGATTCCATGATATAAAATAAATATTACCAAATACCAATATAGTAAGCAGCCACGAATTAAAACTATTAAAAAAATTATAATATATCCTTAAAAAATAAAAGAAAAAAATTGAAAATATAGAAAGAAAAAACAAATAACTATTCAGTAAAAAAAAATTATTAAAAAGTTTTTTATTTTCATGCCATACGTATATTTTTCTGTTTACATACATGCCGATAGGACTTATCATAACAAGACTAAAATAAGAAATAAATGCTGTGATTAAATACAAATTTCCCATTTCTTTGGGACTTAACAATTGTGTCATTAATTTAATACTAATTAACGATATTGCAACTTGAACTACACGACCCAAAAATAATACTAAAAAAATTTGCATCATTACCTTACTATTTTAATAATTAATCTTTTTCGTCTTTAGATATTTCAATCTTTTTTTTGAGCCATTTTAGTTGAAAATCAATCAGTTCCTGTCCGCCATAATTATGCCCACGCCCCTGTGACATAAAAAAACTTTTATTTGCTTTTATAGTTTCTACAGCCGCTTTAATACCTTCAACAGGACATACTGTATCGTTTATACCACCGGTAACAAGTATTTTTTTATTTGAATTAATAAATTTGCCGAGACTTTTAACATCATAATATAATAAAGTTCTTAAAACACTATATTTGTTTTGCGGATTCTCCTCAATATATTTTTTTATTTGAATATAAGGCTGATCTTTAGCCAGGTAAATGCTATTTTCCATATCACAAAAATATGGTATATCAGATAGAACATAGGATATTTTTGGATTAAGAGCGGCAAGTATTAAACAAATACCACCGCCCATACTTGTGCCGCGAACTGTAATAGCTGATTTATCGACTTTACTAATTGAATTAATTACATCAACAGTTCTATAAGCATCTAAAATAATATCTTTAAACACATAATTGTCTTTATTTGTAATCCCTATTGTCGGCATTTCTACCGTATACCGAATATTGCCTTCACTTTTTCCGTAGCCTCTCAAGTCAATTGAACATACAATAAAACCTTCTCTGGCAATATTTAAAAAAGGATCATTAAAAGACGTACCCATGCCATGAAACACTATTATTGCCGGAAACGGGCCATCTCCATGTGGAATGGAAAGATAGCCCGTTATTTTAATATTATCAATACTGTTAAACGAAATATCATATACATCTATTTTGCTTGAAGAATATTTTGGGTTAAATACCTTAGAAAAATTAAAATCAAAATCATTTAATTTTTCTATTTCTTCTTTCCAAAAAACATAATATTTATCATACTTATTTAAAGGTAACGCATTTACATTTACACAGTTAACAAGTAGCAGGCAAAATACAATAAAACAGATAACAGTATGTTTAAACACTTTTTACACTCCTTCATAAAACTTAATTAGAAATTTCAGGAGGCATTCCAAATACATGTCCTGCCGGCTGCCATGATATCCATGCAAAAGTATCTTCAGGTTTTATAGATGAATAAATAGTATTTTTTTCGAAATTATAACAAAAAACTCCCCATGCAGCTTTTCCATTTAATTCACGAATACCTACTGAAAGAAATGATTTTGGGCCAAAGTTAGGAGCTTTAGAAATATTGCCGCATGGTTCCCAGGTTGTCCATACTCCCTGACTTATTATTTTAGCCGAATAAAGCGAACCGTCCTTCATATTATAAGAAACCATAATTGAACTTGTAACGGTCATGTCATAAAGAATATAAGTATCATCATCACTCCAGTTAGGCGGTTCATTAAGCGTACCAAATTCACGCCATGGATTAAATGTCCTGCTATCCATATTACATTCCGAAAAACTTGTCTTATGTGTTTTTTTATTCCATACACCTGCAATTACTCTTCCAGGAGCAGAGCCAAAATTTATCACACAGTCATCATCAAAATCAGCAGGCAAGCTTAAATTAGCTAATTTTTGCCATGACTGCCATGTTCCAGTAGTATCATTCGTATAATATAAATCACCTGATTCAAAATTATAATAAAAACCAATCTGATAAGATCCACTTACCGCAATACCAAATTTATATTTCAAATTACTCTTTTGGCTTTTTTCAATACTTGCAATTTTAGTTTTATCACCTTCGCCTTTATCATCGAAAGCAACAATATAATAATACCATGATTTTGTAGTTTTTGCTTTTTTATCAATAAAGCTTGTTTCTTTTTTTACACTGCCAATTTCGTTAAATTCTTCATCTATTACTGCAGCTCTATAAATCCTATAGCCTTTGGCATTGTTTACCTTATCCCAGGAGACAAAAATACAATCTTTTTCTGATTCTTCATCTTTTTTTATTTCAACTTTTACATTTTTCGGTGCTGCAAGACTTGATTTGGCAGTTTGTTTATTTTTCTTGCTCTTAGGTTTTTCTTTATTTGCTTCATCATCAATCGTATTTTTTTTGACTTCAGTTTTATATCCCTTTACCGTTACTTCAGCTTCATTTGAAGAACCACACTCTTTTCCATCTTCACCTCTTGAAGTAACTACATATTTATATTTTTTATTTTTTTCAACATCATTATCTAAGTAATAAGTTCCAAATGATACAAAAGATATCGTTTCAAAGTTTGAATTTTCAGTGCTGCGTTTAATTAAATAACCTTGAATTTTACCAGAAGCTGCCTGCCAATTTAATTCAACACTCTTACCTTTCAACTTAGCACTTAACACTCCCGGTGCTGAACCCACCTGAGAAAATGCACTACCAATAAAAATAAAAATAAAAATAAAAACTGTTAAAGTTAACAATGACATTTTTTTTGTGTTCATATTGTTTACATCACTCCTTTTAAATGTTTTATTTTAACACATATAAAAATAAAAATCAATATTCTGTTTTTTTATTTTTCGATATAATCCATTATTTTCTTTACTATTTTTTCTGCGCTCTTACCATTACCAAAATATTTTTTTGAAAAATCGCACTTTAATTTTTGCGAAACCAGGGCATCGGCGACATTTTGCGAACTGACTTTTTTTATGATAATATTCGCGCCTGTTTCAGAAGTTTCAGGCCACGGCGTCATAGGGTAAATTGTGACGCATGGCTTCTTATTAAAATAAGCTTCCTTGGGGACGCCGCCGGAATCAGTCACTATTTTTTTGCAATTAGCCTGCAATATGCCAATTTCAAGATATCCCTGCGGTTCAATAAGGGTTATTTTCGGATTTTTCATAAACTTTTTATGGCACGCACATTTTTCCAGCATCTGCCTCGTGCGCGGATGAACCGGAAATATTATATTTTTACCTGAGAGCATAAATCCTTCCATAATCTGATTCAACCTGGCATTATCGTCCACATTTAAAGGCCTATGCAGAGTGCATAAAATAAAGTCACGTTTTTTAAAGCTGTCTATTTTCTCAAATTTTTCGGCCAAACCGCCTTCGTTAAGAAGGCGCCGTGTTTTTAAAAACGTGTCATACATCGTATCGCCCGAAAAGTAAGCATGCCCCCAGACATTTTCTTTTTTCAAGTTATCAAGCGAAGACTTGGTCGGCGCAAATAAAAGGTTAGATATATGGTCGACCATAATCCTGTTGGCCTCTTCAGGGCTTTCACACTTATCGTACATCCTCGGCCCTGCTTCAATGTGCGCGATCGGAATATGAAGCTTTACCGCAGCCAGCGCAGCCGCGACAGTCGTATTTGTATCACCGAATATAACCAGCATATCAGGTTTTTCATGCAGCAATATCTTTTCTATCTCAATTAAAATCTTGGCGGTCTGAACGCCGTGAAGCTTTTCGTTAATATTTAAATTATACTGCGGCTTAGGGATTTCGAGCTCCTTAAAAAATATATCGCTCATATTATAGTCATAGTGCTGGCCGCTGTGCACTAAAACTTCGCTGGCATGTTTTCTTATTTGCTTTGAAACAGGGGCTAATTTTATAAATTGCGGGCGATTACCGACAATAGTAACGATTTTCTTTTTAAGCAAACTATATCACCTTTTCATTTTTTTATTAAAAATAACAAAATTTTACCAGAAAATCAATTATTTTTTATATATTTTCAAAAACTTAGCAATTATTTATTGATTTTTAGTGATTGATAATGTAATATCAACCATGAATCCTGAGACAGGCGGAATTATTATTTATGAACGATAACGGCAATTCAGAAATAAAAAGAATAAAAAACGAATATCAAAAACGCGATACCGCAGAAATTAATAAATATGAAAATCTATACAGTCCTTTAAATCCCGCCGCAATTTTTATACGGCATGAAATAGAAAACCATACAGCTAATTTTTTATTCAACTCGATAGAAACGGGAAATATAAAAAAATTAAAAGTACTTGAGGTGGGCTGCGGCAACGGCTCGATGCTCAATATGTTCACTCAGCTTGGATTCGGCGAAAAAAATCTGACCGGTATTGATTTAATGGAAAGCCGCCTTAAAAACGCCGCGACATGTCACAATCAAAACGGCTATTTATGCGCTAACGGCGAAAAACTTCCTTTCAAAAATTCATCTTTTGAAATAGTTTCTCAATTTACGGTATTTTCATCCATATTAAATAAAACGACCAAACAAAACATCGCCGCCGAAATGAAAAGAGTATGTAAACCCGGCGGAATTATTATATGGTACGACATGATTCATACCAATCCGCTCAATAAGAATTTAAAAGGCATAAGATACGGCGAAATAAAAGAGCTTTTTAATATAACTCAAAACGCCGTAACCAAAAGAATTATACTTAATCCCTGGATTTTAAGGCCGGCGCTAAAAATTTCAAAAATATTATGCGATATTTTATCGGCCGTCAAAATTTTTAACTCATTTTATATCTCATTTATTACCGTCAATAAATAATTTTTCGGCCCGCTCGATTTCGTAAAACGCCATTCCTATCAAAAACCACATAAGCCGGCTCACTTCGTTATGAAAAAAATTATACTCAGAAAACCCCATTAAAAGCATCGAAATAAAGGCAGCCAGAACGCCCTTAATATAAGCGCCGTTTACACCGCATTCAGCCGGCTTGATTTTAAAGTAATTATAAAATTTATATAACACATAAAAGCAAAGCCACAAAAAAGTTATAATTCCGGCAAGCCCCAGTTCAGCATATATCTGTAAATAAAGATTATGCAGATGGCCATATACCATTTCTTGACGTGCTTTTTCAGCCCATTCAATTTTTTTCGCATACAAAGCGTAATTTTTTTCGACCCCGCCAAGCCCGACGCCTAAAATCGGATTATCTCTTATCATTCGCATTCCGGCAGCGTAAATTACCTCACGCCCGCTCGAATATCCGCTTAAAGTAGATGTCAGCCTGATGTGTAAATCGCCAAGCAGCGGCCACTCTTTTACCTTCGGAGAAATTATCAGGCCCAAAAGCAACAGCGAACATATCGTCAACGCTATGGCGGTTTTATAATACCGATTCAATAAAACCAGCAAAAATGCCATAAAACACATAATAAGCCACGGACCGCGAGCGTATGTCAGAAGCAGCGCTACCATATTAATCGACATAAGCCCCATAAATAGTCCGCGCTTCGGGCCTGATAAAAATAAATTTCCCTTATTCATAACCACCGCAAGCGAAACGCACTGAATCATCACTAAAAATTCGCCGTAAGTTATTGTGATCGAGAATAATCCCGAATATTGGTGGGCCCAATTCGCAAAATCCTCGAATAAAAAATAATTCGTAAGCCCCGCTGCGCTTACCGCTATCGCACAAACAAGCATCAAAACGTTCATAAATTGTAAAATTCCAAGCATTTTTAATTTATCGATGAGTACGGCGCCCTTCTCATACGCTATTATAAAAGCCATAAAACACATGACATTTTTCGCCTTACCAATCCCGCTGATGCCAAACCCGCTTATAAAAAGCGCTAAAACATTAATAATAACAAATACCAGCATGATAGTATAAATTTTATTATATTTAAACTTTTCGTGTCTTAAAAAATATGACACTATATAAGCGGTGAGGGCCGAATAAAGGGCAAAATTAGAGATAAAGATCGAAAATGAACATGTGATCAGAAATAAAATTAAAAAAAAGTATATTATTTTGTCCGCCATAAAATAAATGCCGCCGTTTCAATTCTTGAAATTTACAAATTTATCTGTAATTATAAAAAAGGACCGGAAATACCAGCCCTTTATTCTTCAATTAAATTTATTCACCAAAAATATATAATTACGCTATTTCAACCATTTCTAACTTATCGATATGCGTGCCTTTAGCGATATAATTGTTAAAAGCGACATCATAAAAATCTATGGATTTTCTCATATATTCACGATGGTTAGCGTAAGAGCCAGGGAAAAATGCGCCTTTAAATCCGGCAAGGCAAAGATTCCTGAGTTCTTTTACGCTGACAGGGAAATTTTTGATGAGGCTTATATATTCATCAGTTACGCTTACCCTTGAAATAACGCGGTTATCGGTAGAAAGCGCCACGCGCAAGTTGTATTTAAGGAAATCGCGCACCGGATGTTTTGAAATATCGCGTAAGTCCGGGCTTGTCTGTGAGTTAGATTTCAGGCATACTTCAATAGTCGTTCTTTCGCGCGCCATTCTTTCAGCTACTAATCTCATATAATCAATTTTCTGCTCTTTTGTCATTTCAGAGCCGTCAGGGTTTCTGCGCTGTATTTTTTCCCATTCGAACAGATGCGTGCCATGGCCGATACGGCGGACATTACAATATTTTATAGCGCCCATTATGCTTTCGGGACCGTATGCTTCGCCCGCATGGCAGGTAGTTTGAACGCCGCTGTTATAGCAAAGTTCAAATGATTCGCTATAAACTGCAGCCGGATAACCATCTTCACGGCCTGCAAGGTCGAAACCGACCACGAGGTAACCTTTTTTCATCGAATCAATCGCAAGCTGCGCTATTTCATTAGCGGCCATCTGCGAAAGGCTCTGAAGGTCATCGCCCGTATGCAAATCGTAAAGCGTGCTGAAATAATCGCCCATGTTAGGACCGATCATTCTCATCGCGCACAAAATCATTGCGCATCTATAAGGCATTTCGCCATTTTTCTTGACGCCGTCTTTTGAATTAAATTCATCCATTGCGCGGCGCAATCCTTTATCAACTGACTTTATAATGTCTTCCCAGCCGAGATCGCGGCGCCAGTGTTTTTGCGGAGCGAATCTGACTTCGAAATAACGGACCCCTTCGTTAAACTCGTCACATGCCATACGGTACGCAACTTCTTCAAGGCTTTCAGGAGTCCTCAATACACAGTTTACCAGCTCGAACGGAATAAGATATTCCATAAGGCTTGAATATTCATGTTTAAATACTTTTTCGTCCAGTTCCTCGGCGGTGCCTGAAATCAGGTTGCCTATTCCAAGTTCTTTGCTCTCTTTTACCAAATCGACTTTTTGAGCTTTAGCCAGCTCTACGATAGTCTGCGAACTTACCGAACCGTCAAGATGCACGTGAAGGTCGGTTTTAGGAAGTTTCATTATCTGTTCTCTCGTTAATTTTAATGTCATACTTTCCCCTTCTTTTCTTTTTCGTTATTATTCGTTATTAAATGTTTTATTATACAAGAGCATTATTTTAAAGTCAATAATTTAAGAACTAATTTTTGTTTATTTTATATTTAATTTTTGTTATAATTGCTTTTATAAATTATGAGCGACAATAAAATTCAAGACACCAAAAATAATCTTCAAACTTCTACAGCCGCTGCGTTAGACACCGATGACAGCGGCATGAGCCTGGTCGAACATTTGACCGAGCTGCGCACGATTCTTATAAAATCAATAGCCGCAGTCATACTCGCCGCATGCGCTTCGCTTTTTTTCTCTAACGACATAATAAAATACATAAGCTTCAATTTAAGCTCCGTTTTACGGGGTGAAAAATTAGTGTTCATATCGCCGGCCGAAGGATTTTTCGTAAGCTTGAAAGTTTCCTTTTTTGTGGCCTTTCTGGCAGTACTGCCCTATATATTATTCCAAATATGGAAATTCATTTACATCGCACTTACTGCCAAAGAAAAAAAATATTTCAACCTGCTCCTTATAACGTCGGTTTTATCTTTCTACGCGGGCCTTGTATTCGCAGTTTATATCGCAGTCCCGCTGGGCGTTAACTTTTTAATAGGATACTCTTCCGAACTTTTCAGGCCTATGATTTCAGTGGAGGCATATTACGATTTTTTAATATACTCTGCCGTAACCTTCGGAATCGTATTTGAAATGCCTTTGATTTTATTGTTTTTAAACAAAATCAATATCGTATCGAAAAAATGGCTTTCTGAAAACCGGCGTTATTCGGTATTAATAATCTTTATACTCGCCGCGGTCTTCTCGCCGCCAGACGTATTTTCACAGTTTTTAGTAGCGATACCGATGCTGTTTTTATATGAGCTCAGCATAATTTTAATAAAAATAGCCGGAAATTAAATTAATGAAAATCTTTTTCTCCGGTGTCAAATAGAAGACAAAATAAATACAGTTAAATACATTAAAATACCGGCCAGAATAAAGTTAAAATCGACGAACCCTTCTATAAAATTACCGTAAAAAGAACCTTCACGCCCGAATTTATTTATCGCGACAAGAACATATCCGAAATTTAAAATTAAAACCAGGCTGGAATAATCGTATTCTTTCAGCGCGACTCCGCATATCAGTATTATGATGCCGGCCAGCAGAAACGATTTCATCAATTTAACGGAATAACGGCTGCCGCTTCCGGTAGGCACGATCGGGGCAAAAACCGGTATATACGGATTAAGCCACTTGACCAGCTTATGCGATCTGATCTCGATCAATGTCGGTATTGTTTCCTTGCCGACGATGCTGTCCCCCTGTATATCTTTTATGTCGAGTATAATAGTACGGCAAAATGCGAAGATAAAAACTATCGCAAAAGTAAAAAGCATTTTCCATTCAAACGCCCAGCGCCCGCTGACGACAGGTGAAAAAGTCAAAACCACGGCCCATGCGGTCGATAAGAAAATATCCCGTGACGCTGGAATATCCTTAAAAGATGAATAGCCTATAAGCGATCTTAACGAAACGGGAACAAAATTTATGCTGTATAAAATACCTGAAACCGAACATGTCACATAAAATAAAAACAGCCATTTATTGCATGTATAAGAAAAAAGTATGACGATAAAAGTTGCAAGCAGCGCGCTTGTGGTCACATAATTAGTATATTTTTCATAAATGGCGCTGCGGCGCGAGTCGTTATAACGTCCGGCATCCCTGTCAATATAGCGGTTCAGCGTATGCATCGAAAAAATATAAAGCGCGGCAAGGGAAGTTTCAAAAGGGTGAAACGCTCCGCGGGTAAGCAATGACGCTACATAAGCCATCGAGAAAGCGCCAATGCCAATATAAATATTGCTGTCTATCAAAAAATTAACGAATTTTCTGAAAAATCGGAGCAAGAAATTCCTTTTTTCAAATGAAATGTCCTCTATTTTCTGGGCCACATTCCTTATCATCCAGTTAGGAGTCGAAGCGCCCGCGGTAATCCCTATCACGTTAGCGTCCTTAATTTCTTCGGCGCACACTTCGGCCTCGGTTTCAACAAATATCGTCCGCGTTCCTTCCTTCTGGCAGACTTCAGCCAGCCGCTTGGTATTACCGCTGTTTTTACCGCCGACAACGACCATCAGGTCGACTTCACGCGCTAACGCAGCCGCCTCTTCCTGACGCATTTTAGTGGCATTGCATATAGTATTGAAAATATTTACTTCGCCGAATTTAGATTTTATAGCCGCGCATACTTTATCAAAATGCTCAAGTTCCTGGGTTGACTGCGCGACTACCGAAACAGGATAATCAATTTTACCGAGATTTTCAACTTCCGAAACGCTGTTTATAACAACGCCGCGCAGCTCGATTTCTTCGGAGTCATGATTTAACGGCAAGTTATCGCATTTTTGGGAATTTCCGTCAGCGTTATTATTTTCTGCGATATTTACGGCATCTTTCTTTTTTTCTTCATTTTTGTCATTTAAAATATCTGGCTTATTTGCAATATTTTCGCTATCGGAACCCGATCCGGAAATTTTCATAGTCCTCGCAAAACCAAGTATGCCGATAACCTCCGGATGCCCTGATTCGCCGATTATTATCACGAAACGCCCTTTTTTTATTTCATCCATTACGACTTTATGGATCCTGTAAACCAGCGGACAAGTGCCGTCGATAACCTGCGAGCATCTTTTTTCAAGAAATTCGAGCCGTTCCGGCGGTATTCCATGCGCCCTTATAACGACTGTCGAATCCTTAATTTCATCATCGTTTTTCAGAACGGTTATATTTCTATTCTCTAACACTTTGATAATCTGCGGGTTATGAATTAACGGCCCATCGGTATAGACGTTCATTCCCGGCTTATTCGAAATACCGAGAACTATATCCATAGCCCTTTTAACGCCGAAACAAAACCCGGCG
>Ga0116193_1003960_pt1 | contig 10487 bp, 6 predicted proteins | sample AD_UKC115_MetaG_FD_89892 | JGI IMG/M metagenome (GOLD analysis project Ga0116193, IMG submission 89892) | Active sludge microbial communities of municipal wastewater-treating anaerobic digesters from Hong Kong - AD_UKC115_MetaG | ecosystem: Engineered > Bioreactor > Anaerobic > Digestate | place...
ATCTATCCCAAAGATTTTAAAGAAAGGGATGTTTTTAATTAGACCGACAAACATGAAAAGCTATCATACAATAGTTTATATCTCCGGAATCTTTCTTTTAACGCTTCTTGTCTCGTGCGATCAGGCTCAAAAGAAAGTAATCTTAACACCAGCTTCTTTTCGCGTGGCAATCGAAGTGGTTGTGGATGATTCTACGGCTGTGGATTCATTTGTACAAAACCTTCAAGGAGTTGCCCTCGATCTGTACCGGTGGAAAAATCACGTTGTTTTGTTTGGAGAACCAGCAGATACAATCGGAATCAGCAAAATGATTTCTCAATCAGGAATTAGCTTGAAAATGAAGTGTTACGACAGTCCGATGTATGTATTCGACCGGCAAAAACATTGTGGCACTTCGGCGGTTGCCCAACCCTGGAACGATTACCTGTTAACAGCAAATCTGGTTGCCGACACAGCCTTGCAGCGCGAATACATGCACTATCACGAAGTGCAGTTTAAAGAATGGCCCGAAGTGGCGCGAGGTTTTTGCAATGCCGGGTTTCATCAGTTGTTGGTTTTCAGAAACGGGCGACAATTATTGCTTGTGATTTCAATCCCGGCAGGAAAAACACTCGATGAGTTGAATCCCAAAACGGAAGAAAATAATCCGCGGGTAGTGGAGTGGAACAAACTGATGGGCAAATATCAGGAAGGAATTGAAGGCACAAAACCTGGCGAAACCTGGGTGTTCTTCAGTCCAGTTAAAGATTATAGAAACTAATTCAAACTTGCTTTTTTTAAGCCTCCCCTTTCGGGGGGAGGTTTGGAGGGGGCCTAATTTAATAAAGATGAATTATTTAAAAATAAGGAGTGGGGTATTTCTGATTCTTACTCTGTCAATCGTTTCGTGTGTGCAAAAAGGGAAGATTACCCTTGTGGCGAAACAGGATTCGCCACGCGAAAAATTTGCTGTTGAAAGACTGGCTGGTTCCCTGAAAGAACAGGGTTATGAAGTTGTGTTTTCCAATCAGCCGGTGGCTGAAAGAGAAAGACAGATTGTAGTTGGAGATCTTAAAAGTGAGCTGTTTACTGAGTTCACCAAAAATAATCCGTCGCTGGACACTCTGAAAAAGGAGGGTTTTTCCATTGAAACTTCCGGGAAAACGATATACGTAGGAGGTGCTGATGCCAGCGGTGTTCTGTATGGTTGCATGGAATTATCGGATCGATTGAAAACTGCCGGTAAACTTCCGCAGGATATTCATGTGGCCGATCAGCCGCAGATGGTGATGCGCGGAACCTGCATCGGCTTGCAGAAAACCGTTTACCTGCCCGGACGCACCGTTTACGAATATCCGTACACTCCGGAAAATTTCCCGTGGTTCTACGATAAAGCTCTTTGGGTTAAATATCTGGATATGATGGTTGAAAACCGTTACAACTCGCTTTACCTGTGGAATGGACACCCATTTGCCTCGTTGGTAAAACTGAAAGATTATCCGTATGCCGTTGAGGTAGATGATGCCACCTTCAAAATGAACGAAGAAATGTTTGCATTCCTGACAGAGGAAGCTGAAAAACGCGGAATCTGGGTCATTCAGATGTTCTACAATATCCTTGTCTCCAAGCCTTTTGCCGAGCATAACAACCTGAAAACGCAGGATCGCGATCGGCCAATTATTCCAATAATTGCTGATTATACCCGAAAATCAATTGCTGCATTCATCGAAAAATACCCGAATGTTGGTTTGCTGATTACACTGGGCGAAGCCATGAATACCATTGAGGATGATGTGGAATGGTTCACCAAGACCATTATTCCGGGCGTGAAAGATGGTTTGAAAGCGCTTGGCCGCACCGATGAAGCTCCGATTGTACTTCGTGCGCACGATACCGATGCCAAACGGGTGATGGAAGCTGCATTGCCAATCTATAAGAATTTGTTCACCATGTCGAAATACAACGGCGAGTCGCTGACCACCTACGAACCGCGCGATTCGTGGGACAGTATTCCAAAAGGTTTGTCGCAGATTGGGACGTTGCATATTGCTAATGTTCATATTCTGGCCAACCTCGAGCCTTTCCGCTACGGATCGCCCGATTTTATTCAGAAAAGCGTGAAAGCTATGCAGAAGATACAGGGTGCCAAAGGTGTGCACATTTATCCTCAGGCATCTTACTGGGACTGGCCATATAGCGCTGATAAAACCGAACCTCGCGAACTGGAAATGGATCGCGACTGGATCTGGTACAAAAACTGGGCGCGTTATGCCTGGAAAAGTGACCGCACCCGTGCTGATGAAGTGGCCTACTGGAGCAATCAGTTGGGCCAATTCTATGGTTGTGGAAGTGAGGGGAAAAACATTGTGGAAGCCTACGAGCAAACCGGCGAGATTGCACCGAAACTGTTGCGCACTTTTGGTATTTCCGATGGAAATCGTCAGACCCTGCTGCTGGGGATGTTTATGGCTCAGTTGGTAAATCCGCATAAATACGGCGTGTATTCCAATTTCTGGCCATCAAGCGGTCCGGTGAAGGAAGTGCTGGAAGTTTATGCTGAAAAAGAATGGAAAGGCGAAGCGCACAAAGGAGAAACCCCTCCGCAGATTATTGATGAGGTGGTGAAACATGGACAGCTGGCTGTTGAAGCTATCGATAAAGCCGAAAAGTCGGTGACAACCAACCAGGAAGAGTTTGCCCGTCTGAAAAATGATGTGTATTGCTATCGGGCAATTGCCAATTGTTTTGCAGAAAAGGTGAAGGCAGCCATGCTGATTTACCGTTATCAGTATTCGAATGACGTGGCTGACCTTGAAAAAGCACTTCCGTTTATTGAGAAAAGTGTGGAGTATTATACCGAACTGGTGAAACTAACGGAGGATACCTACCTGTATGCCAACAGTATGCAAACCGCTCAGCGTCGGATCCCGGCATCCGGAGCTGATGGTAAAAATAAGACCTGGGCAGAATTGCTCCCTCAGTATCAGACTGAGTGCAATAATTTCAAAAAAAATGTTGAAATGCTGAAGGCCAACAATGGAAAAGCCCAGGTGCAGGTTCAGGCTTTCGAACCGGTTCCGGTAATCCTTCTGAATAAAGATGCCAAACGCTTTACCTATAAAAAGGGAACAGCTGTGTACAACGACAATAAATCGGTCATCGAAGATTTTACACCCCAATTGCAAAAGCTTTCCGGAGTGGTATTCTCCGATAAGGAACAGCAGGAAAAGGGAACAGTGCTGAAATTCAGATGCGATCAGCCGGTGAAAGTGCTGGTGGGCTATTTCAATACCAATAGTTATTCAATCCTGAATCCACCAACGTTGGAAACCAATGCGCAGGCCAACGACCGAGGACAGGCCGACATTCGGATTGCCAATGCGTTGTTGCTTCCCGGACTGTATCCGGTAAATGTTTACTCTTACTCGTATGGAGCTGGCGAAAACGATCTTGTTTTGGGAAAAGGTCGGGTGCTGGTTCTCGGGTTTATTGATGGTGCGCAGGAAATCCCAACGCATGACGCGAATATTGGAACCAATGGCAAACCATCTGTCGACTGGTTATTTTATTAAGGAAATAGCCCCTCTCCAACCTCTCCCCGAAAGAGAGAGGTCAGATTTGTGAAAATTTAGAAAGACTCTGTATTAAAGTTACAAGGTCAAGAAAATAAAAAGAGAGTTTGAATGAAAGATAAATCCTATAATGACTGGTTGTCCAAGCTCCCCTCCTTCGGAGGGGTTAGGGGAGGCTGTCTTCTTCCGGTCGACATTGTTCTGGCACCGGAATGGTGGTACAAAAACGAGAAAATCACGTTCGATCGTGATTTCTTTTTTCATCCCCTAAAGCGGGTTGAGGCTGAACAGCAGATGGAAAAAGTGTTGTACCACCGCTGGGGAAAATTTGGTCTGGGCCAGCACCGCGAGCAGGCACGGCCCGAAATTGGTGCGGTGCATCTTGCCGCCGGCTATCTGCTTTCTGAAATGCTCGGCTGTGAGGTGAATTACTCCGAAGCACATCCGCCACAGGTTTTGCCTGCCCATCAGGAGTTGCGGAATATTTCGGTTGATGAAGCTTTTCGTTCCGATGCTTTTCGCAGGGTTTCGCAGTTGACAGATTCGCTGAAAAAGAAATATGGTTTCCTGACCGGTGATATCAACTGGGGTGGCATTCTGAATATTGCCATGGATTTGCGGGGAGAGAATATTTTTCTGGATATGATGATGATCCCGGACGAGGTGAATGAATATTTTTCCGGAATAGCCGGAGTGATCGAAAAATTCACAGACTTCCTCCAGTCTGAAACTGGTTCAACTTCTATATCGGTTAACCGGGGTGTTCGTCTTCTGGATAAACCGGTTTTACTGCATTCGGAATGTTCGCATACCATGATTTCGGAGGATGATTACGAAACGTATTTGCTTCCGTATGATCAGAAATGGAGCGAAAAACGTCCGTTTGGGATTCACTACTGCGGATCCGATCCGCATCGGATGGCAGCCAGTTTTGCCAAAATCCCGCATCTCGATTTTCTGGATGTGGGTTGGGGCGGCGATCTGAAAGTGCTTCGTGAATATTTACCCGATACATTTATGAGTATTCGTCTGAGTCCGGTGGAAATTGCGCGACAGTCGAACGACGAAATTCGCGAAACCATTGTACGCCTGGTTCGCGACTCCGGAAATCCATATCTGACGGGTGTTTGCTGTATCAATATGGATGATTCGGTATCAGACGACCGGATAACAACAATTTTTGAAACGGTAGAGGAACTGAGGAGAAGCTTCCTCTAGCCCCTCCAAGGAAAGGGATTGGAAGACACAACTTCTAGATAAATCAGTACATGGGAACATCTTTTAAAGATAAAAAGCATTCGGATACCAGTTCCGAAAGTCCCCTCTCTCGGAGGGGGTTGGGGGAGGCTAAACGTTTTAACAATCAAATAGCCGACGCTCAGGCGACACAGGTTGTCCCGGTGAGGCCCGAGAATTTTGATTTCGACCGGTATGAAGCTTATGCTTCGGAATTAAATAAAACCTGTGCCCGTTTTTGGGAACAGAATTCGGGAATTGTCGTTTATCGGCGCATGCGGGTAGGCGAATGTTTCTCGTACGGTTGCCGCGACAGGAAGAATTCGTTGGAATTGCAGCTGGGTGCTTTGGAAAAAAGTATGCTTGACAAAGCGGATGTTCCCAATTTCCTGGAGCCGTGGTATGGAATCGGAACAATAGCCAGCGGTTGGGGCGGCGATTACCTGTGGATGGAAGGCAATGCCCCGGCACTGAAAGCTCCGTTTAAAACCATCGGCGAAGTGCTGGCTTATCCTTCGCAGAATATTGCACAAACCAATATTGGCAGGCACACGCTGGATTTGATTGAATATTTTATGGATCAGACAAAGGGTAGGGTTCCCATGTCGCTGACCGATACCCAATCGCCGTTGAATATGATTGGTCATTTATATCCGCTCGACCAGTTTTTTGTGGATCTATTGCTGGAACCCGAAAAGGTAATGCAACTGTTTGATCGCCTGGCTGACTTGTCGATCGATTTCAATCAAGAGCAGCTGAAGTTGATTGGCAGCGCACTGGCTTCTCCCGGGCATGGCTTTGCTGCATCAACCCAATGGTCGGGACTTGGGATGAGCGATGATAACGCCATTATGATTTCTCCTGAGCAATATTTGGAAATGGCAGTTCCTTCGGTTGAGAAAATATGTACCCCGCTCGGAGGCCCGGTGTTTCATTCCTGTGGTGATTGGTCCGGTTGGGTGGATGCTGTTCTGCAAATCAAAGGATTGAAAATGGCAGATGGGGCTTTTTCACCGCAAACCGATCCGGGGGCAACCAACAATTTAGAAGAGTTTCACAAGTTTGCCAATACAGGTATCGTGTTGAATGCTCGTGTGGTAGGCGGTTTGGAAACTATTCGTGAGCAGGTTTCGCGGCTGTGGGTTCCCGGAATGAAAATGGTGGTGGTTACCTACTGCACCAGTCCGGAAGAACAAGCCGAGGCTTATGAGTTAATTCACGAAATTACCAAATAGACTCATGAACACATCGTTTTAATTTTTATGTGTCTATGTGGTTCAGAAAAAAGTTAAAGGATGTCGAAAAATAGCGGAAATAAAATTGGTAAATACCGGTGGCGGAATGTAGGGCTGCTCTTTTTTGACAGCACCATCAACTACATCGATCGTCAGGTGCTGGGAATTTTGGCTCCGCAACTTCAGCATCAGTTTGGCTGGTCCGAGTCTGATTATGGCTTTATTATCATGGCTTTTCAGATTGCGTATGCGATCGGGCTGGTTTCTATGGGCAGTTTGCTTGATAGAATAGGTTCTCGGATCGGCTTCATCGTTGCCATGACCGTTTGGAGTCTGGCTGGAATGGCGCATGCCGCCGCGCGTAGCATGTTTTCATTTGCGTTGGCACGCTTTGCCCTGGGAATTGGTCAGTCGGCCAATTTTCCGGCGTCTATAAAGTCGGTTGCCGAATGGTTTCCCAAAAAAGAAAGGGCGCTGGCCACCGGAATATTTAATTCTGGCCCGAATCTGGGCGCTATTTTGGTTCCGTTGCTGGTTCCAGTTATTGCCCTGAATTGGGGCTGGGAAATGGCTTTTGTCATTACAGGTGCGTTGGGATTTGTCTGGTTGCTTTTCTGGATTCCGATGTACCGAAAGCCCGAACAGGAAAAGCGTATGACCAAAGACGAACTGGAGTATATTCTTCAGGACGGGGAGGAACCTGCGCAACAAAAGCTTCCCTGGAAGTCGATTGTTTCGTACAAACAAACCTGGGGAATTTGTTTGGCCCGGTTTACGACTGATCCTATTTGGTGGTTCTTTTTGTACTGGCTCCCCAAATTTTTAAATTCGAATTACCATATTGATCTGACCAATATAGGCCTGCCGCTGATTATTATTTACGTGGTGTCGATGGGGGGTTCTGTAGCCGGTGGCTGGATTTCATCTTACCTGATCAATCGCGGAATGCATCCGGTGACAGCCCGCAAACGCACCATTTTGCTGATGGCTTTGCTGGTGGTGCCTATCTTTTTTGCATCGGTTTCCTCCAGTGTATGGCTGGCTGTTTTGCTGGTGTCGATGGCAACATTTGCCCACCAGGGATATGCAGCCAATATTTTTACCATTGTGTCGGATATTTTTCCGAAAAGTGCGGTGGGTTCCGTAACCGGTTTAGCTGGTTTTGCGGGAGCTGTCGGTGGAATTTTATTCTCTGCCGCGGTTGGGCTGATACTCGAATTTACCGGCAGTTATTATGTGGTTTTCGGGATTGCCAGTGTGGCTTATTTGCTGTGTTGGTTGTCGTTGCATTTGCTGGTTCCACACGATCAAAAGATACAAATAAACTAAACGATACACACATGACTAAAATGATCAAACAATTGGTAGTAGCCACCTTGCTTTTTGTTTTCGCAGGAGTTGAATTTGCGGCTGCTCAACAAGCAACCTGGATTTGGTATCCGGGCGATTACGAAATCTGGCTGGGGAATAAAATGCAGAACCGTCGGACTGAACGCGGAACTTTTTTTCCGCCTTTCTGGAAAATGGACACCCATTATGTGCTGGTGGAATTCTCCAAAAAGCTTGATTTGAAGGCAGAAGAAACCATTTTGCTGAAAGTGGAAGGCCAGTATAATGTAAAACTTGATGGAAAGCTGTTGTTTGGTTATCCCAATAAGGTCACAATTCCTGCCGGAAAGCATTCGCTGAACATTAAAGTTCACAACCAGGCCACTGTTCCTGCAATTTTTGTAGACGGACCGACCATCAAATCTGACAATTCGTGGCTGGTAACTTTCGAAGACAAGGAGTGGATTGACGAGTCGGGAAAAGCATCCGACACTTCTTCCGGAACCACTTATATGAATGCCGGCTCGTGGAATTTTAATTCGCCGGAAGTTTTGCCTTCGCAGTTTAAACTTACAACTGAACCCAAAACTACTGTTTCGAGCGAAAAGAAAAATAAAGGCACGCTCTATGATTTCGGCGAGGAAACATTTGGCTATGTGGTGTTTCATGGTTTGAAGGGAAAAGGCACCCTGAATATTTACTACGGCGAATCTCCCGAAGAGGCGTTGTCAACCGATCATTGTGAAACGCTCGATCGCATTCCGGTTGATCAGGCTTCTGCTCAGGATTTCACGGTGTCGGATTCAAAGGCTTTCCGGTATGTTTATCTTGAAGATGATGTCAATCTTTCGTATAGCTCCGTGTCGATGTTGTACGAATATTTGCCGCTCGATTACAAAGGAAGTTTCCGATGCAACGACGAACAAATCAATAAAATATGGGACGTTGGCGCTTATACACTCCACCTGACCACCCGCGAATTTTTTATCGATGGCATTAAGCGCGACCGGTGGGTATGGAGTGGCGATGCCTACCAAAGTTATTTGATGAACTATTACCTGTTTTTCGATTCGCCATCGGTAAGCCGCACGACCTTTGTTTTGCGTGGGAAAGACCCGGTAACCAGCCACATCAACACCATCATGGACTACACCTTTTACTGGTTTATGGGTATTTACGATTATTATCAGTACACCGGAAATAAGGAATTAATCGAGCAGTTGTACCCGCGCATGAAAAGCCTGATGGACTATTGCTTGTCGCGACGGAATACGGAAGGCATGATGCAGGGATTGGCGGGCGACTGGGTGTTTATCGACTGGGCCGATTTTAAAATGAGCAAAGCCGGTGAAGTAAGTTTCGAACAGTTACTTTTCTGCCGAAGCCTGGAAACGATGGCTTTATGTGCCAGCCTGATGAACGACAACGAAAATGCAAAAACGTACAGCAATTTGGCGACCGAATTGAAATCGAAACTGTTCAGCGTTTTCTGGTCCGAAAAGGATCACGCATTTGTTCATAACCGCGAAAATGGCAAACTGAGTACGCAGGTGACGCCGTTTACCAACATGTTTGCCGTATTGTTCAACTACCTCGATCGGGATAAAACAAAAGCCGTGAAGGAGAATGTTTTGCTGAATCCGAATGCCTTGAAAATTACCACGCCCTATATGCGTTTCTACGAGCTGGAAGCCCTGTGTGCGTTGGGAGAGCAGAAGCATGTGCTGAAAGAAATCCGTGATTACTGGGGCGGAATGATTAACCTGGGTGCCACAACTTTCTGGGAAAAATATAATCCGGAGGAAAAAAATCCTGAACTTTTAAGTATGTACGGACGGTCATTTGGCAAAAGTCTGTGTCATGCCTGGGGGGCCAGCCCGATTTATTTGTTGGGCAAATATTACCTGGGTGTGAAGCCAACTGCTCCGGGTTATCAGACCTATTTGGTCGAACCGTGTCTGGGCGATCTGCAATGGATGGAAGGTGATGTGCCAACGCCAAACGGCAAAGTTCATGTGTATTGCAATGCGAAGGAGATCCGCGTGAAGTCGGATGAAGGAACCGGAACTCTGCGGTTTAAAAGTGCATCGAAACCCGTTTGCAAAGGTGTCGAAATAAAGCTTACAGGCGAGAAACAGTACGAAATGACTCTTGGAAAGGGACAAGAGTATGTGGTGGAATATAAGAGTGTGTTATAAATAAACCCAACAGGTTTTTAAAACCTGTTGGGTTTGGAAGACCAATTAATTATGAAACAAACCAATTTTCAACTTTTTGATTTTCTGGATTTCGATACCGCATTGACGGGCGAAGAGGTTTTGTGGAAAACCTGTGCCCCGGTGGATGTGCGGGTGGATGGAACGGATGTGGTCTTTGAACTGCTGTTTCAGAAACAAAAAGTAGCTAATGATATAACACCCGACAGGGATGAACCGCGGAAAAAATATAGTTTGCGATTGCGTGCATACGGATCGAAAATTTTACGCACCTCAGTAGGTTTTGGTGTTCCCGCGATGACTGAATCGCTTATGCTGGAACTCGATCCAACACTTCAGGTGGTTCCGCTTCTGATTGAGAAATCGGAGGAGGAATGGCTGGTGAAAGATGCGAACGGACTTTTACGCGCCCGGTTGGATCGTCGTCCGTTGAAACTGGATCACTGGAGCGACCTGTTGCCTGAGCCCGAAGAGTCGCTTGAACTGTCGTTTTATCCGGATGGAAAAAGGGAGCTTAAACTGAGCGCGCACGACCATTTCTTTCCGGCACGGCACGACGCCTATGCGCTGGCTTTTGTCGAACGGAACGGGCAACCCGATCGGACAACCTTGTCGTTTCACATTCAACCCGATGAGAAATTTGTGGGGACCGGCGAACGGTTCACCAAAATGGATTTGTCGGGACACACATTTCAGCTAAAAAATCAGGATGGACAGGGCGTAAACAACCGGCGTACCTACAAAAATATCCCGTTCTTTTTGTCGAGCCGGCTGTACGGTGTGTTTATGCACACTACGGCGCACTCGAAGTTTTCGCTGGCCCATCATTCAACCCGCTCGGCCCAGCTGCTTTCCGAAGAACCGGCGATGGATGTTTTCCTGATCGGAGGCGAAAATCCGGAGGAAATCCTTTTTGAATA
>Ga0116193_1003962_pt1 | contig 10483 bp, 7 predicted proteins | sample AD_UKC115_MetaG_FD_89892 | JGI IMG/M metagenome (GOLD analysis project Ga0116193, IMG submission 89892) | Active sludge microbial communities of municipal wastewater-treating anaerobic digesters from Hong Kong - AD_UKC115_MetaG | ecosystem: Engineered > Bioreactor > Anaerobic > Digestate | place...
ACCAGATCAGTCCCCATTGTCTCTTTCTGCTTTGCAGGAACGAAAAACCTTCCCTTAGCATCAATTTTCTTAGTGTCACGTGCCAAAACCACATCTCCGCTTGAAATTATTTGTGCAAGAGGTAATATCAGTTGAAATGTTTTACTGACACTTTCCTCTACTTTACTTGGGATTTGCTCCCTAATTCACCACACATTTGTATTTTATTCGTAATGTGTTTTTAATTCAAGGGTTAAGTTGTAATTTTTCGGAAATTTTGTTAATTTTCTTTGGTTACAGTATCAAAAGTTATGCTTTGAAGTCGTGCACATGCCGGCTGTAATCCGGAAACTCACCCGAAATAAAGGCAGACGGAGCAAGTCGCGGTCAGACTTAACGCTTCGGTACGACTTTTCGGGCACCCTGAATTCCGGGAAATGACAACGTGAATAATAAAAAACCGCGGAAACATCTGATTTCCGCGGCAGCGTGCAATTCAATTCTAACCGGCGATCAATTCTTTCCGCCGTCCGGATTCTGCATCTCCCCGTATGTCGGATATGACGGAATAGCTCCGTTTCTTCTGACAGATATCGAACAGAACCGGTTGGCAAAATCCGCGCAGTCTTTGAGAATTCTCGATGATACAGAACTAAGATCCTTGCGTCCGATGCCATTGGATTTGAGACGCCAGAGAAAAGCACCGATGAAGCCGTCGCCAGCGCCGGTTGTATCAACCGCTTCTACAGGCACCGCGGGAGAGAAAGCCGTTCCGCCGGCATTTACAACATAGGCTCCCTTGCCGCCGCAGGTGCATATCACAAGCTTGACTCTGCCGGCAAAAAGCGTAGGAATTGCAGTGCTTATGTCCGAGCTGCCTGTGATAAATTCAAGTTCTTCTTCCGATACCTTGAGAATGTCGCATTCCGGAAGAAATTCAAGAACCGCGGAGGTGAGCTTGTCTGCGGAATCCCAAAGCATCAGGCGCAGATTCGGATCGAAGCTGATAATTGCGCCATGTGATGATGCAAGAGTTATTGCCGCTTTGTGCGCCTTCTTCATTGGAAAATCTCCGAGCGAAACACTGCAGAAATGAAGCGCATAGCAGTCATCAAACATATATGGTGAAAGCATATACGGCTCGTACAGCATATCAGCGGACGGTTTACGATAAAACGAGAACACCCTGTCACCGTCAGCCTTGAGACTGACAAACGCGAGAGCCGTGTTGGCTTCGTCAGTATAAGTGACATAGGAGGTATCGACGCCGATCTCATTCAGTTTTCCGGTAATAACTTCGCCAAACGGGTCGTTTCCAAGCTGAGTTATCATTCTGGATTTTCCGCCAAGGCGGGTGAAAGCCGCGCAGACATTCGCAGGAGCGCCGCCGACGGCAGGCGCGAATGAATCGACCTCGCAGAACTCGCATCCGGTTTTATTCGGAATAAAATCTATAAGCGCTTCTCCTATAGATACGAGAGTATCATGAAACGCAAGACCGTACAGAACTGACGTTGCGCCCTGCGCAGTCACTTTCAGTTCGCGGTATTCAGGATAGAAACGCGTTGACATGACATACCGGCCGCCATTTATATATATTTCTATGCCGGAGGTATCCACTATCATCCGGACATCGTCAACGCGACCTGTTTTCGCCTTACGGACGCTTCTGCTCGCACCTGTCTGTTCGTCTGTAAATGACAGTTCACAATGTCCGTCATCAAAAGACTCAAACTTTGCTCCGCCGATTGTCATTATAATTTCGCCTTCACCGGATCTGACAGCCTCGACTTCGAACGGAAGTCTCGCCCACTTGTCTTCGCCGACAACTTCAGCGTTGCCGCGGAGTTGCTTGAGCTCTCGTACCGGGTTCTGAAGAAGTGCTCCGTCGCCGGCAACCGTAAGCTCCCTTGGCAAAGTAAGACAATGCTGATAGCCGCTCTCGACAGTCTTGTTCCAGTAATTTGCATCTCCCATTCCCATCCATCCGATGAGAATCCGCCTTCCGTCAGGAGCTTCAAATGACTGTGGCGCATAAAAATCAAAACCGCAGTCGAGCTCGCAGTAATCGGAAAGCACGTCTCCTTTTATTCTGAAATAGCCGCTCGAAAACGTGTTCTGGTATCTGTATTCTTCGTGGCCGATTCCCTGCGGCGATACAGTCATATAGGTATTTCCGTCAAGCTCGAAAATATCCGGGCACTCCCACATATAACCCATTCCTTCGTGCGACAGTGACTTCACAAATCTGAAACTGTCAGGAGAGTCTCCCTCATACAGCAGCACGCAGCCTCCGTTGTTAACTGTCTGAGCGCCGAGGACCATCTTCCATTTGCCGTCTTCCACCCATACCTTTGGATCCCTGACCTGAGAAGTAACGAAATCCGGGTAATCTTCCGGACTTAAGATCACTTTCTTCCCGCCCATATCGTCTGCGTGTTCGCAGCATATATGAATTACGTTAGCGTGATTCTCCGGCGTGTTAACGTTGCCTGTGTAGAAGATGTGAAGTCTGCCGTCATATACGACAGCGCTTCCGGAATATGCACCGTCGCAGTCATAAGCGGTATCCGGAAGAATTGACTCTCCCTTAAAATTCCACGAGAGCAGATCACTGCTCTCGTAATGACCCCATCCGCGAGGTGAATTGCCGGTTGCAGAATCCGGACTGTACTGAAAGAAAACGTGATATCTGCCATCAAAAAAACACAATCCGTTAGGATCATTAAGCCAGCCCGTGGGCGGTTCGATATGAAGCTTCTGTCTCCACTTGTAAATCATTGCAACTCTCCAATCCCTGATTTATCCTTGTTTACCGTATTCTACCCGGGTGTCAGGTTTTTCGCGACATTGAAATATTGAGAATAATTCCGAAAGCCATGAAGTTTATCAGCATCGCGGTTCCTCCGAGACTTATGAACGGAAGCGGAATTCCGGTAATCGGCAGAAGGCCGACTGACATTCCCATGTTTTCGATATAGTGGAACGCAAAATAACCGGCAAGTCCGGTGAGTGTGTATGCTGATGACTTTGACGGCACTTTGCTGGCTACGTAAAGACACCGGCAGATGAAGAAGAAAGCGAGTACAATCACCGCTGTAGTTCCGATAAAGCCAAGATGTTCCGAAACAGCCGAGTAAATAAAGTCACTTTCTTTTACCGGAACGGACGTCATAATTCCTGTAGTGTTGCCTGAGAGTCCGCCGGAAGCTATCGCTGCTTTTGACTGGACAAGGTTATACTCGGCTTCAGGATCTGAGCCCTCAAATACCAGTGACAGGATTCTCTCCTTCTGAAACGGCTCGAGGTAAAAATTCCAGACAAACGGGATAAAGATAACTACCACAGACGAGAAAGCCAGCAGAAAGTATCTGTATTTGATGCCCCAGACAAAAAGCATGCATACAAAAGTGAACATAATTACCATGGCAGTACCGAAATCAGGCTGCGTTAATATCAGCAGCAGCGGGACGGCATAGACTGCGGCCATTAATCCGAAGCCTTTCAGAATGGTAATTTTCTTGTCTGCCATAGCCTCGAAGATATCCGATGCCACAAGAATCAGTCCGATTTTGGCAAGCTCTGACGGCTGGAAGTTGCCTATGACAGGCAGATTGAGCCATGAGTCCGCACCCCATGTCGACGCAAGCGAGAAACCGTCTATAGGAACCAGCAGCAGCAGAAAAACCGATACTACATATATTCCCCTTCCGACCAGTTTAAGAAAATGAGTATCGATGAGGCATATAAGAATCGCCGCGAAAGCTCCTGCCGCAGTTGCCGCCACCTGTCTGTAGAAATTACCGGGGTATGCGGCATAACCGTTGGAAAGCACTTTCTGGAGAACATAAAGTCCTATAAATGTCAGTGACAGAATCGGGACAACAAGATAATAATCAACCGATTTTAATCCGGCCTGACCACGCAGTTTTACAAATCCTGAATCCTTGTTGGCCATTATCAGGCGTCCCTGGTATCAGAGTCACAGCCTGTCGCGCTCTTATCTCCGGTACAGTTCTCTGAAGAGACACTCTCTTCCGAAGTCTGCGCTGCGGTTTTGCTGTCGTAAGGCTTTACGGCATCAGAACTGTCTCCGGCAGCCTTGGGCACATCGACAGTGTAGTACTTCGCCGGAATAACTGAACAGGGTATTGCCTTTATGTGAACAATTGCGATATAGACAAGGGATGCTATCACCAGAAGAAGTGAAAGCGCCTGGGAAATTCTTATTCCTGTGGAACCTATATACAGCGAATCTGTACGAAGACCTTCAATCATGAATCTGATAATACCGTATAAGCAGAAGTAAACGGCGCTTGTCTCAAATGCATGCCTGCTTCTCTTGCGGACACAGATAAGCACAAAGAAAATTATCAGGTCTGCAACAGATTCATAGAGGAATGTAGGGTGAACCGGCTGAGTGGCAATAAGCGTAGGATCGTTTAACGTAAGATAGCTCTGAACCGTCGCGCTTGTCATACCCCACGGCAGATGCGTCGTAGTTCCGAATGCTTCCTGATTGAAAAAATTGCCCCATCTTCCTATTGCCTGACCCAAAGGAACATACACGATACAGTAGTCAACAAGTGCAGTAAAAGGAATCTTCCTGATAAGACACATTATAAAAACTCCGAGAAATGCACCGATGATGCCTCCGTATACGGCAAGGCCTCCGGATCTGGTATCTATGATTCTGGACATATCCGCAGAATAGTAACCCCAGTTGCAAAGCACATAGTATGCACGTGCGCCGACTATTGCACATGGAAGCGCCACAAGCATTATGTCATATACAAGTGAATCCGGGAAATTATGTGCCTTTGAGTTCTTAACCGCAAGCACTATGCAAAGTATCATGGCCAGAGCAATAAGCACTCCGTACCAATAAATCTTGAAACTTCCTATCGTAAATGCGACAGGATTTACATCAACAGTAATTCCGAGTCCCGGAAAGCTTACAAGTGTACCTACTATCATAAATATTCACTCCTTCGGGTTCTTAAAACCGTTGATATATTACCACAGTGAACGTCTCTTTTCTTATCCATTCGTGGCAATTTCATATGAAACTGTTCTTACTGAAATATTCCAGCGCCTGCTTCTTATTCTCTTCTACAGCGCGCGCCAGCTCAGTCACGTCTCTGAATGCCGCCTCAGGACGCAGAAATTCAAGAAGTTCAACCTTCATCGGAGCCCCGTAGATATCTTCGTCGAAGTCGAAAATATAAGTCTCGACAACGTCTGTCTCCGCATGCTCCACCGTAGGTCTTCTCCCGACATTTGCCACGCCGGACAGGATTCTTGAACCAAGTGTGACTCTGACGGCGTACACTCCGCGTCTTACGGTAAACTTCTCCTCAGGTATCAGAATATTAGCGGTTGGAAATCCAAGCGAGATTCCGAGTCTTTTGCCGTGTGCAACATATCCTGAATAGAAGTAAGGTCTTCCTGCGCACATCTCACGCGCAAGTGCCACATTGCCCTCCGACAGCGCCTCACGCATCCATGTCGTTGACACCTTGCGGGGCGATTCATCAAGCCGCCGTTCGCTGATAACCCTGATTCCAATTTTCTCCTCTTTTGCGAAACTTTCGAGCATCTTTACATCGCCTGACCCGCCTGAGCCGAAGGTATAATCAAATCCCATAATCAGCGCTCTGGCGCCGAGTCTCATCTTCATTATATCGCGGCAGTAGTCTTCCGGCCGGATGTCGCAGACCTCTGGATAATTGAGGACAAGCACCTCGTCAACGCCGAGCTGCTCCATAATCGATATTCTCTCGTCAACCGTATAAAGCAGTCCCGCGTTGTTCTTGTTCAGCCCTGTAAAAGTCTGGACACAGGATGGTATTCCGGACGTTTTCGCAAGCCTGACAGCCATCCTGATGATGTCAAGATGTCCGATATGAATACCGTCAAACATTCCGAGCGCCAGCACTCTTCCCCTGGACGCAAAAGGGATTGTATCAAGGTAATACTTCTGGGTTGGCCTGAGCATCAGCAGAATCCTCGCTCAACACACATAAGGACTTTGCCGTCAGCTGCCTTCGGGTATACAACAGCAATAAGCACGCCGTTATAAGTGGCCCGGTACAGCGGTTTCCCGTTTCCGTCAAAGCTTTCCGGGAAAACAATCCTGCGTCCGTTGCGCACAAACGATGCCTGTGGGGCGTCTAGTTCAATCTCCGGAAGTGCGGCTATCATCTCAGACGCAGGTCTGACGAACGAGAAGTCGCCTGATTCAGCCATTGCGGCAATTCTTTCAGGTGTGAGGGCACCTTCAACTCTGAACGGGCCGTTGCCTGTACGTCTCAGCGATATGGCATGTGCGCCGTAACCCGTCAATCTTCCGCAGTCGTCACAGATTGTTCTTATATAAGTGCCCTTTGAGCAGTGGGTATCAAAGTTTACAATGAACCCCCGCGGAGCGCGTGTTATTGAATTGATTACAAGTGAAAAGATTTGAATTCTGTTTGGTTTGAGCTCAATGTTCTCACCGGCTCTGACCAAATCACAGGCGCGCTTGCCGTCTATCTTCTTTGCAGAATATTTTGGAGGCAGCTGCTCTGTCGTACGCGCAACCTCAGCGAACGCTTTCCTGACTGATTCGAAGTCTTCATGTTCAAGTCTCTCAAGCTCTTCTTCGGAAGGATAATTCTCCCTGATAACTTCGCCTGTCAGATCCATCGTGTCGGTCGAGGCTCCAAACAGAGCCTCACAGCGATATGTCTTATCATAGTTCTCACAAAATCTCAGGTACTTGAGGGCTCCTCCGCAGGCTACCGGAAGAAGACCCGTCGCGAACGGATCCAAAGTTCCCAAATGCCCGACTTTCTTGGTCTGCGCAACTTTTCGCATATAAATGTCCGTACCGAAAGAAGTCATTCCCTCGGGTTTATCTACAAGAATAAGTCCGTCTATACTCATAAAAGCTCTGTTGCCTTTCCGATTACTTCCTCTGCAAGCACGTTAAGGTCAACGTTATGCAATGTAAATCCCGCCGCCCGAACATGCCCGCCGCCGCCGAAGTTCTCGGCAAAGGCCGCCGAATTAAACACGTCACATGAACGTATATTGGCCCGGATCTCACCGTCTCCGAGTTCCCTCAGCACGATCGCCAGTTCCACTCCGTCTATGTCACGCATCGCCGACACAACGTCGTCAACACCGTCATCACCGGCACCGCACTGCTCGAAAAGCTCATGGGGAACAACCGTTACTGCCAGTTTACCGCCGGCATAAAACTGCACTCTAGACCTTGCAATTGCAGACAGCATGAATTTGGACTTCTTCTTCCTGTCAAACAGATTGAAGCATACTTCGGAAATTCCGGCGCCAAGCTCCATAAGCTCTCCCGCCGCCGTTAGCGTCTCAGGGTGTGTATTCTTATAGGTAAACCGTCCGGTATCTGTAACAATACCCGCCATAAAGCACTGCGCCGCCAGAGGTCCGATTACCTCATTACGAGGTTTTCCGCACCTTGCGGCAATTGAAATCGCATTGTAATAGCAGAGCTCACACGCTGATGAAGCTTCGGGATCAATCCACATATTGTCCGCACGGGTCTGAATCGAGGCATGATGATCTATCACAAGTCTTTCCCTGCATGAAGCGTATATGTCTCCGCAGATTCCCATCCTTCCGGCATCTGAACAGTCAACGGCCACAGCCTGTATTATCCGTCTGCCGTCAATTGTGCCGTTCTTTGCAAATTCTGCGGCGAGCGCGCCGGAATCGAAAGGATAAAACAGAAGATCGTCAACACCGAGGAAACTCATATTCTCAGGAATTACCTCCGGCATCGCGACATATGCGGTGACCCCGAGGTTTCTTAGTACGGCACAGGTTCCGCATGCCGAACCCACACAGTCTCCGTCGACACTTCTGTGCAGAAAGACGAGGCACGCCCCGTCTTCCTTCTTAAGTCTTTGAACAGCGGCAATAAAATGATTTGCCATTCTGATGGAGTCATTGCAGTAAATGTCCTTCATTTATTCGCTTTCCTTCTCCTCGCGCTCAATTCTTCTTCTCTCATCATCAGCCAGAGTCTTAGCAATCAGAGCCTCCATCCGTTCAGCTTCTTCAAGTGTATTATCAAGCTTGAAATGAAGCTCCGGAGCAATGCGCAAATCAATCTGCTGCACCGCTTCGTAGCGTATGAATCCCTTGGCATGCTCAATAGCATCCATAGCGTCTTTCTTTGTCTTCTCATCGCCATAGACCGAAAGCAATACTGTTGCATGAGATAAGTCAGCGCTCATCTTGACACCCGTAACGGAGGTCATGAACGGAACTCTGGGATCCTTTAGCTTTGTGGCGATAATCGAAGATATAATCTTCTGAAGCTCATCACCGACTATCTCAGGTCTTCTTCTCTTCATCAGTCTCTTGCCACCTCAACATTGCCGAAGGCCTCGATAACATCGCCGACCTTTATATCATTGTACTTCTCTACCGTAAGTCCGCACTCATGACCGGAAACAACTTCCTTTACAGAGTCCTTCTCATGCTGCAGAGAACCTAACACACCTGTATAAACTATGATGTCGTCACGGATTACTCTGATGCTGCATCCGCGCAAAATCTTACCATCCGTAACATAGCTTCCGCCGATTGTTCCGATTCCGCTGACCTTGAAGAGTGCTCTTATCTCCGCATGACCCCAGACAACTTCTTCAATCTTTGGTGCAAGCATACCCTTCATAGCATTCTCAACATCTTCAATGGCATTATAGATAACGCTGTAAAGCCTGATGTCAACATTGGCTTCCTTTGCTTTGTCAACAATCATCTGATTCGGACGTACATTGAAACCGATGATGATCGCATTGGATACATCAGCGAGCACAATATCCGACTCATTGATTGCGCCGACTGCGCTGTGGATGATATTGACCTTGACTTCACCGTTCGTGAGCTTCTCCATAGACTGTTGAACAGCCTCAACCGAGCCCTGTACATCAGCCTTGATGATGAGATTGAGATCCTTGACATCGCCTGCTGCCATCTGTGCCGCAAGAGTTTCAAGACTCATCTTTGAAGATCTGTGGAGCTGATCCTCACGCTGCTTTATCTTACGCTTCTCAACGAGCTGTCTTGCCATCTTGTCATCGGTTACCGCATAGAGCAGCTCACCTGCGACAGGAACTTCCGGAAGACCGATAATCTCAACAGGCACAGAAGGACCGGCCTTCTTTATTGGATTGCCCTTATCGTCATACATAGCTCTGACATTGCCCATAATAGGTCCGCAGACAACTGTATCGCCCTGCTTGAGCGTACCCTTCTGTACAAGAACGGACGCTACAGGGCCCCTTGATTTATCAAGCTGCGCCTCAATCACCGCTCCTCTTGCCTGACCCTTCGGATCAGCCTTGAGCTCCATGACATCAGCCGTAAGAAGTACATTCTCGAGCAGCTCATCAATACCGATTCCCTTCTTGGCAGAAATCGGAATCATTATGTTAGATCCGCCCCATTCCTCAGGAATAAGCCCATAGTTGGTCAGTTCCTGCTTGACCTTGTCGGGATTAGCGCCCGGCTTGTCTATCTTGTTTATAGCGACAATAATCTCTGTATTGGCAGCCTTTGCGTGATTAATGGCTTCAATTGTCTGAGGCATAACACCATCGTCCGCTGCTACAACAAGAATTGCGATATCCGTGAACTGCGCGCCTCTTGCACGCATTGTCGTAAATGCTTCGTGACCCGGAGTATCAAGGAACGTAATCTGACGGCCCTTAAGTCTGACGGTGTACGCACCGATTTTCTGGGTGATTCCGCCTGCTTCGCCTTCGATAACGTTGGTCGAACGGATTCTGTCGAGCAAAGAAGTCTTACCATGGTCAACGTGTCCCATGACAACAACAACCGGCGGCCTTGGCTCCATATTTGCATCATTATCTTCCTCTTCAGCGAAAAGAATATCCTCTTCGGTCTTCTCCTCAAGAAGTTCTGCACTGATGCCGAGCGCATCCGCAACAAGACATGCGGTATCAAAATCAAGCTCCTGGTTGATAGTAGCCATAACGCCAAGCTTCATAAGCTCCATAATAATCTCGGAGCTCTTCTTTCCGATACCTTCCGCAAATTCCTTAACCGTGATGAACGGCGGAATCTTTATCTCTGTAATCTGCTGCTGTTCCTGTTCTTCATAACGTTCAGCCTGATTTCTCTTCTTCCTCTTGTGTGAATACTCGTCATATTCTCCACCGTCAAACTGTGAGCCTCTGACAGACTTTCGTTTGCCGGCAGCAACATTCTTGCCGCCTTCGCGATGGTCAGAATCACTGTGTTTCTTCTCGAAAGCAGATTTCTCAGCATATGAGGTTCTGCTCTTCTTTACTTCTTCGAGATTTCCCGCATTCACCTTCGGCTTAGGGGCTCTTCTCTGCTGGTTCTTTGATGAACCTTCTTCATCCTTGTCCTTATCAAATACTCCGCCTGCTCTCGCGCCGCCGGAGTAGCCGCTTCTTGAGCCGCCGTTGCCCTGAGGTCTTGAACC
>Ga0116193_1003968_pt1 | contig 10470 bp, 8 predicted proteins | sample AD_UKC115_MetaG_FD_89892 | JGI IMG/M metagenome (GOLD analysis project Ga0116193, IMG submission 89892) | Active sludge microbial communities of municipal wastewater-treating anaerobic digesters from Hong Kong - AD_UKC115_MetaG | ecosystem: Engineered > Bioreactor > Anaerobic > Digestate | place...
AACAAAAGAAGCGCTGGAAAGAATATCAAAGTTAAAATGGTAAAAATATTTAAATTTATATAAAAAAAAACACGGCTTTATATTTAATTATTAAAGCCGTGTTTTCATTTCAAAAATGAATAAAAAAAATGCAGGTTCAAAACAACCTTTTAAAAAAATATTTCTTGGTTTCGGAAGCAATATAGGATACAGACGCCAAAACATAGAAAGAGCAATTGCCGAACTTGAACAGAGAGGCATTCCCAAAATAAGACTGTCTTCTTATTATGAAACTTCGCCGGTAGGCCCAAAACAAAAACAATTTCTTAACGCTGCCGGCACATTTAAAACAAACCTAACTGCCGATGAACTGCTCAAAACAGTAAAAGACATTGAAAAAATGCTTGGACGAAAAAAAACTTTAAGATGGGGGCCGCGGACTATCGATATAGACATACTTTTTTATTCAGATATAATCATTAAAAATAAAAATCTGATTATTCCACATAAAGAAATTCAAAACAGACTTTTTGTACTGCAACCTCTTAATGAAATAGCTTCGGGATTTATACATCCTGTTGAGAAAAAACAAATAAAAACTCTGTTAAAAAATGCTTTAACAGAGTTTTCTGATACGGTTAAAATTCTAAAATAGTTTTATCTGATTACAGCTATTTTCTTAATTAATTTGTCGGATTCTGTTCTTATCATAAGAAAATATACGCCCTGAGCTACATCGTTACCTGAATTATTCTTACAATCCCATTCAAACATCCTGCTGCCGCTACCCATAAGCTTTGTATCGTTTATCGAATATTTTTTAATAAGTTGTCCGGAAACAGTAAAAAATTGGATATTTAAACTCTCATCGTTTGACGGTAAATTAATTATAGATAATTTTGAATTTCTTACAGGATTCGGATAATAAACTACATTTGCCAAGCCTGTAAATATTGAAGATCTTGCCCCGGGAAAATAAGAAAACCCTTTTCGGGATGAAACATCTGTCGTTTCATACACTTCTTCTATGTTATAGGACTGACTTGATTTCATAGTTGAAAGATTTGGCATTAAATAACCATAATCTTCCAGAGTATGCTGTATATCTAAAATTGCACCTGTCCCGGTAAATCTTTTATTTGAAGTTCCGCTAACAGATGTTCTGGCTATTAAAGGATTTTCATTGCCTTCCGTAATATTACCGACTGTTTTATATGTTTGGTTTGTATCTGTCAGATTATAATTTAGACGTATTATTAAACCGGCATTTGTTGATGAAACAAGCCCCATTGACCCGTTTGAAATACCGCAAACACTTCCGCTTTGGTAATCAGAATACATAGTCCCCATTACACCGGCATCATTGGCGCCTTGTACTGTAGGTAAGAAATATTTGCTAAGCCTTGTTTTTTCAGATTCGCTCATTAATTTTTCTTTCAATAAAATTTTTGTTGTATTCTGATGATAGCCCATAATTCTGTTTACAAAACTAAGGCCTATATCTGACAAAGAATCTACAAAAGCATCATAATCCGGCGAATATTGCCCAAATGTAAAATACATATTATTAGCGCTGTTTGAAATTCCGGCTATCTGTATACCCGAATTAATTCTTTCTCCGAAACTATCAAGATAATAACTTCTGCTGTCTGGCGATAATGTATTTGTATCGTTAAATGAGGAAACTGTATCAGATCTAAAATAGTCTGCCGACGAGCCCTGGTAATATACATCGTTAGCCAAAGTGTATTGTTTCCAATCCCATGTGCCTGCGCTCGCCTGTTCCAATGCTACCAAATAGTGAGTTCTGTCATTATTATTTTTTTGAGGATTCATAGGGTCATTAAAATCGAAACGTGATTCATCAACGTGGTAAATTAAGAGCCCTCTTTTTGCATTATATTCAGGTAAAGCATAATCAAATCCCACAGCCTGCCTGTTTTCTACCAAAAAATACTCATATGAACTAAAATTAGGACTCTGTAAAATATAAAAACCTTCGGGAGATGTACCGGAAGTTGCAATATTATTTACGCCTGTAACGGGCGTTTTAGGATTAATCCATCCCAGAATATATTTTATCCATGCGCTCGGATGGGCAGGCATATTGCCTGAAGGGCCGTTCGATGTATTCCAACTGCCTCCGGCCATTAAACAAAATGACCCAACTCCTGCGCTTGTATATGTGTAATCATATAAATCAGGAACACCGAAAAAATGCATAGATTCATGACAAATAACACCTATTACCGTTATACCTTGTGTATCGGGTAATAAATCAAATCCTCTTCGTGCAGGAACCGTATGATACCTTGAAAATGTAATGCCGTCAATTGTTGTTTCAGGTATAAAACCCATATGAGACCATATGCCGACATTTGTCGCATATTCGGCGCCTGCTCCTGCATGAACAACAGTAAAATTATCAGGAGTACTAGAAGTAGGCCATACTGATTTAAAATTAAAACCGGAAGCTTTCAGCTTTGCCAAAGCTTCAGTTATCATTTCTTGCACATGTTGCATATCATTTTCATAATAATAACTATAGGCTTTATCTAATGTAACTATAGGCGTAATTACTGATTGCATATTTATTTTGTTGTAAGAGGCTTCTTTGAAAAAATCAAAAACAGAACCTTTTGCCCCATCGACAGAATAACCGGACTGATTAAATAAATTATTATATGCTTGTATAATTTGTGACTGAGTTGAATTTTTAAACGGAATATTTGTTGTAAATTTTACATCATTAAATTGAACCAAAATAACCAAATTAGTTTTAGTTAATTGTTCCGTTATATATGGAGCCTTTTCATAATTTGAAGTAGTGCCTGAATTTATTTGTTGCTGGGATTTTGTTTTATAAATTACTTTTTTTTGTACTGCTTTTTGCAATTTATTTTCATCTTTTAAAGATTTTTGAACAGAAACCGGAAAATTTTTACCCACAATATCAGCGGAGGGTTTTAAACTTCCGTCTGCATCTTTTTCGGCATAAACCCAGTATCTACTTTGATTATCCTTTAAAATCGTATAACCGGAAATATCTTCATTCCAACTATAAAATTCATCACCTTTTAAACGTATTTTAATTTTAGAACCATCAGGCTGTGAAATTTCTATCAACTGCGGATTTGCAATAACTGCAAAAGAAACATCAGATGCATAAATTAAAACAAATAAAACCAAAAGACAAAAACAAATATTCTTAATTTTTTTCATAGTAATTGCGCCATTTTAGAATTTAACTACCAAAGTAAACATATGGGTTGTCCCTACATCTCCTTTAGGCAACCATGCATAATCAACAGATAAAAAATCAAAATTCAAACCGAGACCGGCAGTAAGATTGGAAATAAATTCAGTTGTATCGTCAACCTCATTTTTTACCAACGGGAATCTGTATCCGATTCTGAATCTCAAGTTTTCAAATTTAGTTTCTGCAGCCAATTTCAAATCGTTTATATCGTCATTGAAATAACTGTCAAACTGCGCTACCACTGATGAATTTTCGGAAACATTTCCGGTTACGGCCAAATAAAAATCGGTAGGAAGGTCAAATCCGTTAACTTTGGAACCGAAATTATTAATACCAGAACCGATATAGAAAGTATCGCTTATAAGATATAATCCGCTCAATGAGCCCGCATATCCGCTGTAAGACACATCATCTATTTTTTGCTGAAGATATTTAGCGGAAATACCGGCAGAAAACGATTCATTAAATTTCAGTCCGTAAGAAAGCGTTATAACTTTATCGTTTGCTCCGAAAGTACCCTGTTCAATTCCTGTTTCTGACATTCTTGTAAGAGTTCCCATATCAAAATAAACAACTGAAACTCCTATTCCGGAATTTTTGTTTACTGGAACATTAAAACATGCTGCGCTGTAGCCTGTATTCTCAATATGAACGGCATGCGTTAACACAAGCATATACGGCGCAAAAGGTATAACAGCCGGATTTGAAGTTACAGACGAAAGATTAGCAATATTTGTATTTGAAAGCGCGGCATCCGAAGCATTCATCGGAATTGTAAGAATTTGAAAAGCGGTGCTGCCGATACCATTTCCGGCGCTGATATCAGGACAAATTAAAAAAAACAACAAAAGCAGCGATAAGATTTTTATTTTCATATTTTGTTGTATTTCTGATTTTTCTACTTTTTTAGTATACATTAAAAACTTAAGTTTTGCAATCATAATTTAATACTGCATATTTTTCAGTACATCATGAGCCAGTTTAAGTGCATCTCTGCCGTTTTCGCCAGTTATCATAGGAATCTTATTATCTTTTATGCACGACAGAAAATGATCCAATTCATAAAAAAGCTGTTCTTTAGTTCCGACTTCAAGATTTTTTATTTCTATATCAGTCATAGACTGCAAATCTCTGACATCGTTTTTTCTGGCATAAACGGCGGCCGTTTTAGCCGCATAATCAATATTTACGAAAGAGTCATTTTGGAAAACCATCATTTTTCTGTTTCTTTCAAATGAAACGCGATTTATTGAAATATCGGCGACGCATCCGTTTTCAAATCTTATTCTTGCTTTAGCTCTGTCTTCATGTTCCGAAAAAACTTTTGCCCCGTAAGATTCTACCGATAAAACCTTTGATTTAACTATGGTCAAAATAACGTCTAAATCATGAATCATTAAATCCAAAACAACGCCTATATGTTTCATTCTTGGATCGTACGGACCGACTCTTACGGCTTCTATAAATTTAGGGTCTTTAATATAAGGCGCGGCGGCAGTAAAAGCAGGATTGAATCTTTCAATATGTCCGACCTGAAGAATAAGTTTCTTTTCTTTTGCAATATTGATAAGCTCATCGGCATGCTCGACATTGATTGTAATAGGTTTTTCAACCAGACAATGAACGCCTGCATCAAGAAGTTTTTTTGCAATATCGTAATGATAAGGAGTTGGAACGGCTATTACAACGGCATTTACTTTTCCTATAATATCGTCAACCGAAGAAAAATAAGCGCTTTTGCATGCGGCAGCAATTTGTTTGCCTCTTTCTTGGCTTGCGTCAACAACGCCTATAAAATTTGAATTTTCATGCTGCGACAATATTCTTGCATGATGCTGGCCCAAAGACCCTACGCCTATAACAGCCGTATTTATTTTATTCATTTTATTTTTTAAAACCCTTTATAATATTGATCATGGATTTTATTTCCTTATCTGAAAGAGCCGGGTGAACAGGCAGCGATAAGACTTCTTTAACGGCAATTTCGGCTTCTGGACATAAAATTTTCTTATATCCCAAATCCTGATACAAAGGCTGCTTATATATAACTTCCGGATAATAGATTCCGCATCCTACTCCGTTTTGCTGCAAATATTTCATAAACACGTCTCTTAATCCGTTTTTAACTCTTATCGTGTACTGGTGAAAAACATGCCTGCATCCTTTAGGCACGACAGGAACCTGTATGAAATCAAGATCTTTAAGTCCTTCGGATATTTTTGCGGCATTTTTAATTCTCTGATTTGTCCACTTTTCAATTTTTTTGCACTGAACCAGTCCCATTGCGGCAGCGATATTTGTAAGCCTGTAATTGTATCCTAGGACAGTATGCGTGGAATGGCCTGCTCTTCCGTGATTTATGACCTGTCTTGAAATTGCATCTATATTTTTATCATTTGTTAAAACTATTCCGCCTTCGCCTGTCGTCATATTCTTTGTCGCATAAAAAGAATATGCGCCGGCATCGCCCATTGCGCCGGTTCTTTTGCCGTTGTATTCTGCAAGATGAGCCTGGCAGGCATCTTCTATAAGAGCAAATTTATATTTCTTTTTTAATTTAAGAAGAGCACCCATATCGCTCGGCAAACCGTATAGATGAACGCATACAACTGCTTTTATTTTCTGTGTTTTTAATATTTTCTCAACGCTTTTAGGGCAAATATTATACGTGTCGGGATCAATATCGGCAAAAACAGGTTTTGCTCCGCAAAACAGAATTGAGTTTGCAGTGGCTATGAATGTAAAAGGAGTTGTTATAACTTTATCCCCTGCTTTAACTCCGCAGGCAAGTAATGCTGTATGTAAAGCAGTTGTTCCGTTTGAACATGCTATACCAAACTTCGAATTTGACAATTTTGCAAACTGCTGTTCAAACTGCTCAACATATTTGCCGCTTGCTACGACTCTTGAATCGATTACTTCGTTTATAATCTTTTTTTCTTCTTTACCCAAAAGCGGATGCACTAACGGAATCATGTAATTTCTCCTGATATTTAAAAATTTATATTTTTTCAGTTCAACTTTGTATATTATATAAAATAAACTAAAAAAAACATAAAAAAATAAAAAGAACCCGATATATAATAACTCAGGTTCTTTTTATTTTTAAATTCTATGCTATCACAATTACAGTCCAAACTTGTAATTTAAGTCCATTTTTAGAAGATTGATAGGATATTTATATGTTGTCTGAATATGGGTAAAAGGGTCTACTGCCGAAACTTCCTGGGTATAAGAACGTGAATACAAAAGCGTTGCATTGAAAGATTTTGTAAATTTGTATCCTGCTCCTATGTTGAAGTATCTCATATTGTACATATTCACGTCCGTAACGTTTGCCGTCTGTCCGTTGTATAATACGGCGGTATTGTAAATATCCGGGTCATTATAAAAACCAAAAAGCAGCGATAATTTTTCAGTAGGCGTATATTCTGCACCGAATTTAACAACGGTAGTATCAACGTATTTTGCCGAAGTCCATGAATATTGGGTATGGGCAAGAGCTGCGGCAAGCCTTAAGTTATCAAATAAATTATATGCAAAACCGCCATCAATAGTCATAGGATATCTGTAATGTTTATCCATTCCGGCAATATCAGTAAGGCTTATTGAACTTCCGCTTCTAAAAATTGCGCCTGCACTAAGTTTTTTTAAAGGCTTATATATTACGCCGACATTTCCCTGAAATGCATAGCCGCTTCTTGTATAGTCGGCATTAAGAGCTCCCAAATTGGTAATTGTCCTTTTTTCATTCATATTAACAAGGTCAACGCCTACTGCAACGGATAAATTATCATATATTTCTCTTGCAACTGAAACGTTATAAATTAAAAAACTGTACTGTCCTTCTATCTTAGCCACAGTTCCTGACGGATACGGCGGTGTTGGAAGAGTCTGCTCAAGCTTTCCGCCTCCGCCTCCGGAAACATAAATACCGCCAGCCACTACTGTTTTTTTATCTTGTCCGACCGCAGTTGAAAATGCAGCAAAAGGCAGCAATGCGTTAGTTTGAAATTTATTAAACATCGGGCCGCTTGAGGTAGCATCATAATTTATGTAAAAAACCGATGTCATGACCTGAGTATTTTTTTGATATGCAAGACCTGCCGGATTCCAAAAAATCGCAGTCAAATCATCTGCAACCGCAGTAAAAGCCTGACCATACCCTGCGGCTCTTGCTCCGGGCTGAATAAAAATCCCCTTTGCAAAAACTGAATTTGTAACGAATAAAACAAATAAAAAAACTGCAAGAAATTTTAAGACCTTTAACATTTATCCCCTGTTTTTTGATTAAAAATTAATTTTTGACTCTTCACGTTCCGGTTTTTTATAAAAAAACAAAACAGCAATAATTATGAAGTTTATAATCGATAAATTAACAGCGCAGAACAACCGCAGCTTTGAAAAGTGTATTTTAAACAGACAAATCAAAGCATTTCGAAAAGCATCAATATAGCGTAATCATGCCTGTAACTTCGCACAAAACCTATATATATTTCTACGGTTGTATTTATATACTATTCTGCCCAATTTTTATCAACAATTAAATCATTTAAAACTTATAACCTACGTCAAACCTGAACATATCTACAGGATATTCATACGTTACTCCGTTACTTACAACATCCTGAGTAAATGAATGCGTATATGTTAATCCGAGATTAACAGATTTTGTAACATTATATTCCGCGCCCATACAAAGATACTGCATATTGTACATATCTATATTCGTAACGTTGTAATTTGCTCCTGAAACTCCCGAATTTTTATAAATATTAGGATCGGTGAAAAAGCCTAAATGCAAAGCTAATTTATCGGTTGCTTTATATTCTGACCCTAATCTGAATTGGACAGTATCCTGATATTGAGCACTTGTCCATGAATATTTATTATAAGCTGCAGCAAATGCTACGGTCAGAGGATCTGAAACTTTATATGATGCACCCAATTCCATTGTCATCGGATATGTATATCCGTCTACAAATGAAGGATTTGATGAGTTTGTTTCTTTAGGCAAACCTATATATGTTCCGCTTCTTAACATAAAACCTGTGCTTAACTTTTCTACAGGCTTATACATTATGCCGATATTGCCCTGAAATCCGAACGCGCTTCTGTTATAATCAACATCAGTTTCACCCGGATAAGGCAAGCCCAGCCACGCATACGGTATTTTATAAACGAGTTTATCTTTCATTTCTATGCCTTCAAATCCTATACCGACTGACAATTTGTCATTTATTTTTTTTGCTAAAGATACGTTATAAACAGTAAAACTCTGCTGACCTTCAATCTTATAAGGATCTATATCTGCAACTTTTCCTCCGCCTCCGCCTGAAGCATAAACTCCGAACGCAACGGTCATAGTTTCATTATATGGCATTGAAAATCCTAAAAAAGGAATTAACGCTGATGTTTCATATTTCTTAAATCCGAATGCATCATTGGAAGTAGCATTTGCCGCTACACCGTATAGCGAAAACATTACCTGTTTGTCTTTTTGGTAAGCAAGTCCGGCAGGGTTCCAATAAATTGCCGTCAAATCGTCAGCTATTGAAACAAATGCCGTACCAAAACCTGTCGCTCTTGCTCCTGGAGTAATAAAAGGTCCTCTTGCGACAACAGAACTTGCAGCAACAAAAACAAGCAAAGCAACAGCTAAAAACCTACAATATTTTGCCATTATGAATCCTCCGTTTTTTAAACCGCCACTATCGTAACTTCATTTTCTCTGGCTTTCTTTATAACATCTTCTTTATCCAAAATCAAAGTGGAACCAGCTTCAACAACCATTGCTCTGACTTTGTTATTTTTAAGAGTATCAATTGTTTTTAGTCCTATCACGGGAACATCAAATCTGAAATCTTGATTTGGTTTTGCAACTTTTACTGCTATTGCGTTATCACCTCCCAGAGAATATGCTCTTTTTATACACTCATCAGTCCCTTCTATCGATTCAACTGCAAGAACAGATCTGTCTTTTACAACGACTGTTTGACCTATATCAAGACCTGCTATGCTTTTAGCCATTTCAAAACCGAATTCCGCGTCCTTTGTTTCTGCAGAATTTAGTTTTTTACCTGCAATAACGCCCTTTTGAGCAATCATGTCTTTAAGATAAATATGAGACGGCAAAAACTCTATTCCGTCTTTGTGAAATTCTTTGACTATCGCGCCTAAAATCGTATCGGCTTTTTTGTTTATGAGAGACCCCATAAGCTTCATTGCTCTTAAATCCATTTTAACTGCGGAATATATATTTGCATGTTTTACATATCCAACCATAGTTACCGTTTTTATGTCTCTTGCCTTAAGCAAATCGACTGCCTTCTGAAACTGACCCATTGAAATCCATTCTACTTCACTGCACGTTTTTTCAATTTCGGAATCGGCTCCTTCTTTTATGGCTATGACAAATAATTTTGCGCCGCTTTTTTGAATCTCGCGCGCAACCAATAATGGAAATCTTCCGCCGCCTGCTATAAGCCCGGTATATTTCTCTTCTTTCATCTGTTTCTTATTATTCCTCTCTGCGAAGTCTTGATAAAAGAAATTATTTCCTGAACTTCCTTAAAAGGATCTGCCGCTAATTTTGAAAGAGCTTCTTCCAAAGTCAGTTTGGACATAAACAATATTCTGTACGCGTGTTTTATTGCTTCTATTGTTTCAGACGGTATTTGATGTCTTTTTAAACCTATGAGATTAAGTCCGACAAGTCTTGCTCTGTCTCCGTGTGTCTGCGCAAAAGGAATAACATCCATACTTACTTTGGAGCCCGCTCCTATTATCGCATTTCTTCCTACTCTGGCAAACTGATGTATGGCAGACATTCCTCCAAAAATCACATTGTCGTGTATTTGGACGTGTCCTGCTATCGCACATGCATTTGCAATAATTACATTATTGCCTACTATACTGTCATGCGCCACGTGGGTATACGCCATCAAAAGACAATTTTTTCCAACTATAGTTTCATTTGTACCTGTTGCTCTGTTAACCGTCACATATTCTCTTATTACCGTGCCGTCTCCTATAACGGTTCTTGTCTTTTCTCCGCCGTATTTTAAATGCTGCGGCTCAGTTCCTATTATTGCATGTCCGAATATCTTACAGTTTTTGCCTATACTTGAACATTCAATTATTGCATGAGGTCCTATGATTGAACCGTCACCTATCGTAACTGATTCGCCTATTATGGCATACGGACCTATTTCCACATTTTGACCTATTAC
>Ga0116193_1003969_pt1 | contig 10469 bp, 11 predicted proteins | sample AD_UKC115_MetaG_FD_89892 | JGI IMG/M metagenome (GOLD analysis project Ga0116193, IMG submission 89892) | Active sludge microbial communities of municipal wastewater-treating anaerobic digesters from Hong Kong - AD_UKC115_MetaG | ecosystem: Engineered > Bioreactor > Anaerobic > Digestate...
CATAAAAAATTACCTTAGTGCGGTAAAAATACTACTTTTTTTTAAACAAGTGTTGATTATAAGGCAATTAGCCCTGCACTAAATTGAAAGGGTACAAGTCAGGAAAAATCTTAGCGTCTTAGCGTCTTTGCGGTAATTTTTTACACCGAAAAAATTGTGATTATTTTCGTCCGGCCTCTTTGAGAACGGAAATGATGCGCGATAAATCTTCGTCCGAAAGTTCATGGTGCATGGGCAGACAAATCACGCTTTCTGCAATATGTGCTGCAATAGGTAAATTGTCGGGCGAAGCCGAGGGTAAATCATGATAGGGCGTAAAGTGACTGATGAGCGGATAGAAATAACGTCGTCCCAAAATATTGTGCTCTTTTAGTGTTTCATACAAACAATCTCGGCTAATCCCATATTCGGCTTCATCAATAAATATAGGAAAATAAGAATAGTTGTATTTAACGCCTTTCATCTCTTGTAAATAGGAGATTCCTTTGATTTGATCAATTGCTTTTCTATATATTTGAGCCGCTTTTTTACGTTTTTCGATTGCTTGATCTATGTATTTCAAAGAGGCAAGTCCGTAAGCAGCTTGTACTTCATTGAGTTTGGCGTTGATGCCGGGTTCTTCCACCACAGTTTCGCCTCTGAATCCGAAGTTTTTCAAATTGTCAATATGTCTTTTCATCTCGGCAGAATGACAAATAATGGCGCCGCCTTCGATGGTAGAATAGGTTTTGGTCGCATGAAAACTGAGGATGGACAAATCTCCGTAATTAAGGATGGAACTTCCATTTTGATTTACGGTAAACGCGTGGGCAGCATCGTAAATAATTTTTAATTGATGCCGGTCTGCAATTTCCTTAATTTTGTCGTGATCACAAGGGTTTCCATACACATGAACCGGCATAATGGCGGAAGTGGCAGGTGTAATGGCTGCTTCAATCTTCGCGGGATCCAAGTTGCATGTCACAGGGTCAATATCCACAAAAACCGGTTTGATGCCGTTCCACCATAAAGCATGAGAGGTTGCTACAAAACTAAACGGTGTCGTAATCACTTCCCCTTTTATTTGTAATGCCTGTAAGGCCGTAATGAGCGCCAGCGTGCCATTGGAAAACAAACTAAAATGTTTGACTTGTAAATAATCGCAGAGCTCTTTTTCGAGGAGTTCGTGATAATGCCCGTTATTGGTGAGCCATTTGCGTTTCCAAATATCTTCGAGGTAGGTTTCGAATTCTTCTAACGGAGGGAAAAGAGGGGTTGTAACAGTGATGGTTTTATTCATGATTTTATTATATGCTAAAATTATTATTAATCGATGATTGATAAAGTTTTTCCAGGATAAAAAGGTCTTCTTTATGAGTAAGTTTAATATTTGATTTTGCTCCGGGAATCATATAAATCGGTTCTTCGGGCAGATACTTGTGCACAATACCGCAATCATCCGAAGAGGTAAAATTGGGATCAAGGAGTCCTATTTCATAAGCTTTGCGAATGGTATGTTGTTTAAATCCCTGAGGAGTTTGCGCGTGTCGCAATAATGTCCGATCCGGAACTTGTGCGAGGAATTCGCCTCCATCTTGCAAAACAAACAGGGTATCCGTTGCCGGGATGCATACGCCTGCCGCATTGAATTTGTTTAGTGCAAAGATGGTTTGGTCAATTATTTCCTGACTCACCAGAGGCCTTACTGCGTCATGAAAAATTAAATTGTATTCGGGATATGACTCATATTTTTTGATTGCTGCCCAACAAGATTCATAACGTTCACTTCCGCCCTTGATAATATGTTTCACTTTCTTCCAATCATTAATTGGAATGAAATCCTCCATGCGCTTGATATATTTTTCGTGACTTACAATCACAATTTCATCAATATGGGGGTTGAGTTCAAATTGAGTTACAGAATGTTCGATGATACTTTTATCTCCAAGAAGAAGAAACTGCTTCGGAAGATCATTTCCCAATCTGCGTCCGACACCACCGGCTAAAATTACCGCAATATTCATGGAGTTTGTTTTAAAATGCAAAGATATAAGAAAAATAAATGCATCTTATGGTTGTTCTTTATTATACGGAACGTTGTTTTTTTTTAAGATATTTGAAAAATACCTCGTATTTTGTAGTTTTTTTTATCAAAATATGAATTGAAAATAGAGGAAGATTATCAATAAAATAGACTTGAATAATTCCGAAGTTTATGTATTTTTGCATCGTTATATTTCCTTTTTCTCATTTTTTTAAATCATCTAATAAATATATAAAAATGGCTGAATCTAAAATCTTTACATCCTGTCAAATTGGTCCTGTAATATTACGAAATCGCACAATCAGAGCTTCTGCATTTGAAAATATGTGCATTGATAACAAGCCGAGTGATGCGTTAATCGATTATCATCTCTCTGTGGCTAAAGGAGGCATTGGGATGACGAATGTGGCCTACGCAGCCATCAATCGGAGCGGGCTCTCATTCAATGGACAGCTATGGATGCGGGAAGAAATTGTGCCGGAATTGAAGAAAATGACCGATGCTATTCATGCGGAAGGGGCGAAAGCTGCCATTCAGCTTGGTCATTGCGGAAATATGACTCATTTTTATACCTGTGGACAAATTCCGATCGGGGCCTCTACCGGTTTTAATCTCTATTCCCCAACCATAGTGCGGGGAATGAAAGAATCGGAAATTCAACAGATGGTGAAGGATTTCGGAACTGCAGTGAATCTGGCGCGTAAAGCCGGCTTCGATGCGGTAGAAATTCATGCCGGACACGGCTATCTGATTAGTCAATTTTTATCCCCTTATACCAATAAAAGAAAAGATAAATATGGCGGTTCTATAGAAAATAGGATGCGTTTTATGCAAATGGTGATGAAAGAAGTGATGCATGCAGCCGGAGATGATATGGCCGTGATGGTAAAAGTAAATATGTATGACGGTTTTAAATCCGGGATGCAGCTTGATGAATGTCTTCTGGTAGCCAAAGAATTGGAACGTCTTGGCGTCCATGCCTTAGTGCTGAGTGCCGGATTTGTGAGCAAAGCTCCGATGCACGTGATGCGGGGTGCAATGCCCATTAAAACCATGGCTCATTACATGAGTTGGCTCCGTTTCTGGTGGCTTCGTATCGGTTTACGATTGATAGGCAAATGGCTTGTTCCTGCGGTCCCTTTTAAAGAAGCCTACTTTCTCGAAGATGCTTTAAAATTTAAAAAAGAACTCAGTATTCCTCTGATTTATGTGGGAGGATTGATCTCTAAATCTAAAATAGAGGAGGTGCTGGACCATGGATTTCATGCTGTACAAATGGCGAGAGCCCTGATCCATGACCCTGATTTTGTGAATAAAATGAGCCAAGGTGCTGAAACAAATGGTTGCAAACACTCAAACTACTGTATTGCACGAATGTATACACTTGATATGAAATGTCATCATTGTGTGGATAAGCTCCCGAAACATATTCAAAAAGAGATAGAGAAAGCCGAAAATAAGTAATTCTTTTTGCTTTATTTATTATTTCATAGTTTTTTTCAAAAAAAGAACAGAAAAGTGTGATTTTTTGTTCTTTGGTGCGAATAATATATCCGAACAGAAGTGCGATTTATATGAATGACCGGCAACTGAAAGAAGATTTTCTGAGAATGATTAGAGAAAATAAAGGACTTATATTTAAAGTTTGTAATTTCTACGCAGCAACTCCAGAAGATTTTCGTGATATAGAACAAGAAATACTGATTCAACTATGGATTGCTTTTCCCAATTATGATGATACCTTTAAATATTCAACATGGATATATAGAATTGCATTGAATACGGCGATTTCTTTTCAACGAAAAGAGAGCCGACATCGTTACACTATTGGCTACGAAGGTGCAATCTTTCAAATTCCGGATAGTGTGGCCACGGATCCGGAACTGAAACTCCAAATCAAACAACTCTATGCAGCTATCGATAACTTGAATAATATTGATAAAGCCATTTTACTTCTCTATCTTGAAGGAAATTCTTATAAGGAAATTGCAGAAATTATCGGAACCAGTGAAACCAATATCGGAACTAAAATTAACCGGCTCAAGCAAAAAATGAAAAATACAATGAATTAATTGTAAATTTATACAGAAATGATATTATGGAATTAGAAGAGCTAAAAAAACAGTGGAAACAAAACGATGAAATACTGAATCAGCATCTTTCAGTTGATGAAGAACAACTTCAAAAAGTCTGCTTTAATAAAATCAATCGTTGGTTTTTGAACTTTCGAAGACTCGAATTTTTGAATATGTTGATCTGTATCGGATTGATTGTTTTATTCAGTTATTATGCAAATAAATATATTCATGATTTCAGGTATTTTGCCACCTCTTTATTGACGATTCTTTTTCTCCTTTTAAACTTAATATTGTCCACAATCGAGTTTGTGGGATATAAAAAAGTCATCTCTTTTAATGATGAAATTTTAAAAAAGCAAAAAGAGGTAATTGTACAGAAAAAAAGAGTCAGGGCGTTTTTTCAGATAGAAATATCCTCTTTGCCTTTTATTTTCGCTTTCGGATTGCCTGCTTATTATAGGAGTTTATATCCCGGTGTCGATTTATTGCGGCACCATTATTCCTATTATATCGCCATCGTCATTTTTTGTTCTGTTATTGCTTTGGCTTTATCGCTTTGGCTTTACCGTAAGTATTATGTAAATTATTTTAAAATGGCAGAGAAAGAATTGTCATCAATTTCTGAAAATGAAGAATAAATTTGTCTTATTTTTATTAATTTTGCATCATAAAAGTAAAATCCTATCCGAAACTTAGTCCATCTATTTTTTAAGAAAATAAACATCCATCAATATTTTATAATTTAAATTACACATTAAAAAAGAAAAAATGAAAAAATTATTTGTACTGCTCATTGTGGCAATTTACTCCATGGGTATGCTCTCCGTGGCTCAAGACCTAAATGTCCCAATTAATAACGATCCGAATGTGAAAATCGGGAAGCTGAAAAATGGTCTTACTTACTACATTCGTGAAAATAAAAAACCTGAGAACAGAGTTGAATTTCGCTTGGCCGTGAATGCCGGTTCCAATCAGGAAAATGATGATCAACAAGGGTTGGCACACTTTACCGAACACATGGCTTTTAATGGGATTAAAGGTTATCCCGGAAATGAATTGATTAGCGAGTTACAAAAAATCGGTGTTTCTTTCGGCGGCGGCATTAATGCCTATACTTCCTTCGATGAAACCGTGTACATGATTACAATGCCTACCGATGATCCGAAATATATCGATATGGGCTTGAATATTTTAAAAGGTTGGGCAAATGAATTCCTGTTTGACGGGAAAGAGATTGAACAAGAACGTGGTGTCATTGCCGAAGAGTACCGCATGGGGCTCGGCGCCAGTGACCGTATGAGAAAAAAATGGTGGCCGGTGCTCTTTAAAGATTCCAGATACGCAGAACGTATGCCTATTGGTTTGATTGAAATTATCAATGGGTTTGAGCATAAAACCATTAAAAATTTCTACAAGGATTGGTATAGAACCGATTTACAAGCGGTTGTTGTTGTTGGAGATATCAATGCCGCTGAAATTGAACAAATGATTATTAAGAAGTTTGGAAAAATAAAACCGGCAAAAAATCCGAGAGAAAAAGTGATTTTCCCGATTAATGAAAATAAAGAACCGCTTGTATCTGTATGTACCGATAAAGAAGCAATGGGCAGCCAAGTGATGTTGGTGCGCAAACATCCCCATTTTGTAATGAAAACTATTGCAGATTTTAAAAAACAAATGGCACATGAACTTTATAACATCATGTATGATTCCCGTATTAATGAAATGCTACAGGATCCTAAATGTCCTTTCGTTGGCGGTGGTACCGGTTATGGTGAATTTATTGGCAATACCGATGCGTATACATCTTCAGCTGCTTGTAAAGAAAATAAAATAATAGAATCTATCGAAGCGCTTATTAAAGAAGATAATAGAGTGCTGAAATACGGATTTCTTGAATCAGAATTAAAACGTGCCAAAGAAGAATTATTGAATCGTTACGAAATGGCAGAAAAAGAGTTGTCTAAAACCGAATCTGAAGACTTTGCCAGCGAGTATGTGGCCCATTATCTTCATAACGATCCAATTCCGGGAGCAAAAAGAGAATATGCTTTTGCTAAAAAATATATGGAAGATATTTCCATTGAAGAAATTAATCAATTGGCTAAGAACTGGATAACAGACGAAAATCTCGTAGCAGTGGTGATGGCTCCCGATAAAGAAGGGGTAAAAGTTCCTACTGAAAGTGAAGTGCTTGCAGCCCTACAGAATAAAGAACTTGAAAATGTAACTCCGTATGTCGATACCTATAAAGAACAAGAATTGGTAGAAAAAGCATCTCTGAAACCTGGAACGATCGTGAATACGAAAGTGCTCGAAGGAATTGATGCCAAAGAATTAACGCTGTCTAATGGGATTAAAGTGGTGGTTAAGAAAACCGATTTTAAAAACGACGAAATATTGTTCACTGCTAGAAGTCGTGGAGGATATAGTTTATACGGAGAATGTGATCTTGCTTCTGCTATGTTCGCTTCTGATTTGGTAGACAGAGCTGGAATTGCAGAATTAAACTTTTCCTCTCTCGAAAAGAAAATGAAAGGAAAACAAGTCGGTCTTACTCCCTATATTTCAGTTTTGGATGAAGGCTTTTCAGGCTTCTCTACTCCTAAGGACCTGGATTTCCTTTTCCAATATATTAATGCGTTTTATACCCATCCAAGATATGACACTTCTGTATATGAATTGGTTATTAATGAAACGTTAGAACAGTTGAAAATGGTGAAAGCAGCTCCCATGTATCGCTTTTTTGGAGAGTTTTTGAGTGCTATTACTCAAAAAGATCCTTATCAAACAACGATGCTTTCTTATACGGACGAATTTGTGAAATCTTCAGATTATGCCCGTGCATTCCAGTTGTATCAACAACGCTTTGCAAATCCTGCCGATTTTACCTTCTTCTTTGTGGGAAATTTTGATGAAGCCATATTAAATGATTTAATTACTACCTATATTGCCTCCTTGCCGACTACCCCTGAAAGAGAAGAATTTAAAGGAGAAGTGTTGAAAGATTTTCCTGCGGCTCAAGTGGATGATGATGTGTATGCCGGAGTAGAAGAACAAAGTTGGGTGGGAATTGCCTATAATAAAGAATATCCATGGACAGATAAAAACAATATGATTGTTGACCAAATCGGTGAAGCTCTTCAAATTGAACTTGTTGAAACAATCCGTGAGAAAATGAGTGGTGTTTATTCCCCAATGCTCCAAATGGGAGCAGAAAAATATCCGAAGTCAAGTTTTTCTCTTCTTGTTATGTTCAGCTGTGCTCCCGATAATACCCAAAATCTTTCCAATGCTGTTTTTGAAATATTGAAAGGATTCCAACAACAAGGTCCAAAACCCGAAACACTGGCCAAAGTTAAAGAACAAATGATTCGCGATCACCAAACTAATTATAAAACTAACAAATCCTGGTTGAATTATATTTCATACAAATATTATAATCTTGAAGAAGCAACTATGAATAACGTGAATAATTATGACCAACGTGTCAATGAAATTACCAATAGTGATATCGTTAATTTTATGAATCAATATTTTGATGTGGATCATTTCGTAAGAATGGAACTCTATCCGGAATCAATGAAGAAATAGTTTATTGAATTATTCCAATAAAAAAAAGGTCTGTCTAACAAGTTTTAGTCAGCCCTTTTTTTTGTAAAAAAAATAAAAAATAAGGTTTTCTTATTGAAAATCAACAAATAAGTCTTTTTTATATGATATATTTTTATTTATTTTTGTGTTGCAATTCAAAGTAATAAATCAATTTAAATGAAGTCATAACACCGAGAGTCAAATTTAATTATTTTTTAATGAGGGCGTAGCCGGCACGCCCAAAAAAATATTATAAATTACAATAAAATAGAAATTCTGAAAAGAAGAAGTTAGAAAAGACGGGAGATTTCCTCCGGAGCAAAAGAGTGCAAAATTTTCTTGCCCGACGGAGAAGTATAAGGCACTTCACAGGAGAGTAGCTGCGACAGGAAATGAGCCGTCTCTTGCTCCGAGGTCAGTTCTTTGTATAAGCTGCGTTTTTGCTTGGCCAAACTGAGTGCCAGATTCTTTTCACGTTCACTCCGATATAAGAAGATATTTGCTTTGTAGCTCTCCAACAGTTGTTCTATAATATGCTGTACCTCTTCTTTGGCTTCTTCCATTGGGGTTCCGTTTACGGCAAAACTGTTTTTGTCGATGGGTTGAATGTCGTATCCCAATTTGAAAAGGTCTTCTTTCAATTCCAATAATAATTCGGCAGAACCGGTGGTCAAAGTAATGGTTTCAGGAAAGAGATTCTGCTGTATGCTAATCGGTTGCTGTTGCAATGCTGTTAAGTATGTTTCATACAAAATTCGTTCCCGTCCCCGGATGATGTCAATGAGCGTCAGTTGGTTGTATAATTTTACCACAAGGTAATTGTCTTGCAACAGAAAATAGGAGAGTGGCTGATTGCCGGGTTCTACTCCTTCGTTCGGATGATTGGAAAAACCTAAATCCGGTGTGGAGGTCGTTCCCGTTTCGGAGGAAGTGACACTATGTTCGGTTTTCATGTTTTTCAGAAAATCTTCCCATCCTTCAATGTTTCCGTGGGGGCGAGATGTCGCGGTAAAACCAGATTTTCCAGAAACCGAAGGCTTGGAGTCGAAAGGATTGTAATGCGGATTGACCCCTGTAGGTGGAACCGTCAACTCTTTATTTTCGGGCATTCCGGAAATATCCAGTCCTCGCTCGTAGTCAAAATCTAAGCGGGGTGTCAACGAAAGTGCGCCTAATGATTTTTTGACGCAGGAATTCAGAAAACCAAACACCAATCGCTCGTCCTGGAGTTTGACTTCTACTTTGGTCGGACTAATGTTGATATCTATCGTGCTCGGGTTGAGTTCCAGATGAATGAAATAGGCGGGTTTGTAGCCGCTGGGAATCAATTCGGAGTATGCACTTTCGATGGCATAATTCAATAACGAGTGGCGTACAAACCGATTGTTGATGAAAAGATACTGCTCGCTTTTCTTTTTCTTGGCATTCTCCGGCTTGGCAATATATCCGCTGATTTTGATGATATCGGTAATTTGCTCCGTCGGGAACAGTTTGTCTTTGAAATGAGCTCCGAAAAGGTTGATGATGCGTTGTTTGAAGTTGGACGGTTGCAGTTGCACCAAAACTTTTCCGTTGTGGTATAAAGAAAAAGCAATATTGGTATGGATGAGCGCCACACGGTTAAACTCCTCTTCAATGTGGGAAAATTCGATCCCCTCCGATTTTAGAAAATTTCGACGTGCGGGTACATTATAAAACAAATTCTTAATGGCAATGGAGGTGCCGTCTTGTGTGGCAATGGGACTATGCTCTTTAATTTCCGATCCCTCAATCAGCACTTGCGTTCCGGTAGTTTCTTCTTTTCGTTTGGTTTTGAGTTCTACGTGGGCGATGGCGGCAACGGAGGCTAAAGCTTCTCCGCGAAATCCTTTGGTGGTCAGCGTGAAAAGGTCATCGGCACAAGTGATTTTCGAGGTAGCATGTCGTTCAAAGCATAAACGAGCATCATTAAAACTCATGCCTGCGCCATTGTCCGTAACTTGAATGAGTGTTTTGCCCGAATCCTTGATGATGAGTTGAATCTCGGTGGCGCCGGCATCCACGGCATTTTCCAAAAGTTCTTTCACCGCAGATCCGGGACGCTGGATGACCTCGCCTGCTGCAATTTGGTTGGCTACCGAATCCGGAAGTAAATGTATGATGTCAGTCATGAAAATAGGTACGTTTAGAAGCCTATAAATTTATAGTATAAATAAATCAAAGTTAATATGATGAGCGTTACCCAAATTACCGATCTTAACGGGAATTTATGAGCCTCTTTTTTGGTCCGCCTCTGACTCCAATTATGGTGTAATCGAGTGCCGAACTCCTGATTTTTTTTGGCTTGCTCTAGAGGTCCGTCTTCTTTGTCCGGATCGTAAAACCTTGGTCGATAGGTAAACCTTTTCGGTTTTTGCGTATTAAAAAACTGAAAGTCCATTGGTCTAAATTTTTTCACAAAAATACATGATTTTTTTCAATTACGGAGGAGCAAATTTAGTTTGTCCCGAAATTTCTGCCATATTTCCCTCATGGAAGTGTGATTATAATTTTCATTTTTCTTTTTTAAAGTCAAAAAAAGGAAAAAAGAGGTTTTTTCATGAGTATAATTTTGTACTTTTGCATCAGATTAATATCAATTTTTAATAATTGTCTGTAATATGAACCTATCAACTGCAGGAAATAAAGGAAAAGGCGTTCGTTCAGATTGTTTTATCACTTTCGAACCAACGGAACAAGGAGGACACGAAATCACCATTCAAAGTAAGGTAAAAGCGCTGTTTGGAAAACAAATC
>Ga0116193_1003970_pt1 | contig 10464 bp, 16 predicted proteins | sample AD_UKC115_MetaG_FD_89892 | JGI IMG/M metagenome (GOLD analysis project Ga0116193, IMG submission 89892) | Active sludge microbial communities of municipal wastewater-treating anaerobic digesters from Hong Kong - AD_UKC115_MetaG | ecosystem: Engineered > Bioreactor > Anaerobic > Digestate...
TCCTTTTTCTTTTCTATTGCTTCTGGAAGGCAACAAGGCATTTCACGTTATATTGGAAACACTTGATACAGAAGAGGCAACTTATATATGGCACTTTAACAGGGATGCATCATCAATCCTCAATTGTTTAGAAAACGTAGAAACACATTTAAACATTATACGTAATCAGGGCAGGCAAGCATTTATTGAGATGAACCTTGACAATTTTAGTCGTATAATGCATAATTATGCTGATGAGCGAACAGGATTTATTATATGGAAAGGATTGTTAGAAGAAAGATTAGTATAATACCTCACAAAACCGTATAACAATAAAAAAGAGTATTTCAGTCAATAAGCTCGAATATCATTTGGTTAGCAGATCACAAAGCATTTTTGGTTCATTGTAAAAAATTATAATTTCATATTATTCTATATGACTACCAAACAACTTAAAAAATATGGGCTTTCAGGTGTTAAAATTAGCAACCGCTTAAACCAATATGCGGATAAAATCCTTTTCCCCGAAAAGTTGGCTAAAGCTAATAAAACTTTAAAAACTACAACATTGCCTAAAACACTTCGTAAGAACAGAAAGAATAATACCAATAAATAGGTATCATCACTTTTTCTTTATATCCATCTTCTTGTCTGTTTTTTATATTTCCCAAATTGATCACCAAAGATTTTTTCTAATTTATTTTCTTCATATCTTATGAAGAATACATCCATAATAAGTAAATATAAAATAGTAAAAATTAAATTATAAACTATCCCTGTAATAATTGCAATACCTGCAAGCCCAATTGATATTCCAAAATACATTGGGTTTCTTGTTAAGCGAAAGAAACCTTCTGTATGTAATATTATAGGATTTGCTGTTGGATGTATAGGTGTGTCAGTTCTTTTAAATAACTTTTTTGTTTTGATTGCCATATAAGAACCAAAGACAAGTAATAATATCCCTAATAAATTATATGGAAATGTAATTTGATTTGGTATGGGTAAAAATAAGCTGAATAGCATTAATAAGATAAACAACTTATATAAATTAGGAGGACTTATTTTCATTTTTTTGGGTATTAAAGTTTTTAAATGGACTCAGTAACAGCCAGAATATATTGTTCGTTTTACTATCTCTTACCTCTTCTAAACCTAATTGCATTTCCTTTGGGGGAACTTTTGTTTGCGTTTTAAAAGTACCAAAAATTAAATCCCAAATGGGAAATACCGCACCAAAATTGGTGTCTGTCTCGGGCTGATATGAACTATGATGAACCCTGTGCAAGTCAGGTGTTACTATAACATAACGTAAAATTTTTTCAATTCTTTTAGGAAAAGAAATATTGGAATGAGACACCAAAGTAATAATTACATCCAGCAATTCATATAGCATTAAAACCCAAACTGGAAAACCAAACAATAATATAATATGAACACCAATGACAGTATTTAGTATAAATTCAAAAGGATGAAAACGAACATTTGTAGTAACATCTAATTCGGTATCTAAATGATGGACTCTATGTATTCGCCACATAAAAGGAATTTTGTGTGCGAGCCAATGCGTAAAAAAAGAAATGAATCCTCGAAAGAATAAGGTTAATATGGTAACAACAATCCAATTAAGTTGAATAATATTGAACAACCCCCAATGCTTTTCGCTTATATATTTTGCTGCTGTAATGAATGAAACGGGAATTATCATCATAGTTGCGATGGCAATAAATGTCATTACAAAATTTGTAATCCATCTTTTTTTTCTTTGAATGTCTCTAAAATGGAAAATTTGTTCAGTTATTATAAGTATAAACAAAAGCCCAAAGAAGAGGATAAATTGAAAATCCTCTGAAGAGTTAATTAACCAGTTTTGAAATGCTTCCATCTTTTACTTTATATTTTATAGCAAAGATGGTAAGATGTATCCAGCATAGTCTTGGTTTATACCAAGATTATATTTTTACCGTATTAAGCAATTTTGAAAAATTAGTTGGATCAATTTTTAAATAGTTAGCAATTTCTTTATGCGGAATTTGATTAATTAATTGAGGACTATTTTTCATTAAGTCTAAAAATCTTTCTTCTATTGTAAGAGATAATAATCGATGATAACGATTTACTAACCCATTTAAAGTGCTAATGAGTGTCTTACGTAAAAGCGTTTCAAATTCGTGATGTATTTCTACAAACTTAAAAAAATCATTATGTGATATTCTAAGAAATTCACTTTCTGTAAGGCATTGAAAGGTATATTTTGAAGGCTTTTGAGTTAAAAAACTTTCTGGAATACAAGTAAAAGCATAAGGATAGGTAAAAGCAACATTATATTCTTTTCCATCTTTTACATAATAAGCTTTTTGAATTCCTTTTGTGGTGAAATAAAGATACTTTTCAATTTTCTCAGAAAGAGTAATAATTTCTTTCTTCTCAAAAGATTTAAAATGCCAATGAGCTAAAAATTCTGCCAAAAGCTCTTCAGGTATTTTGTGAATTTTAGTAATGTATTTTTTTAACTCATCAATCATTGAATCTTTTTTAAAATGGGGTAACTTATTGTTAACAGCTTATTTCCTATTTATTCTTATCTTTTTCCAAGACTTATAGTCTTTAATAATGTCTAATTGCTTTAATTTTTTCCATTCTTTAATAGCTTGTTCTCTTGTCGAATTTTTCTCATTAGATAAATAGTCAGCAATAAAATTAATGTATCGACCAATAGGAACTTTTTGAAAACTCCCTTCTGTTTGATTTAATTTGATGAATTGTTGTATTAAGCCACCATAAGTAATTTTTATATCTTTAGTTATCTGTTCATCACGCCAGCGGTTTAGGCGATACCAAACTCCTGATTTAATTTTTAATTTAGGTGTAATTTTTAGAGCCTCACTTCGAATGAAATTCTTTGTTTCTTTATTGCTTGTATAGTTTATAATTTGTAATGACTTATCAAGTCCTTTTTCAAGGTCTTTAATTCCTGATTTTTGAATATTCTTTCTATCAGAACTTTTTACTTTACCTGTCCGAAGAAAGACTTTAATCAATTTTTCCAGTTCGTCTTTCCTAAGTTTAGAACTATTTGGAATACCAATTTCTTTTGCAAAGGATTTTATTTGATTAGCATACCAATAACCAGAGTCAAACTGTTGCTCGGTCATTGATGTTGATAATTTATTTTTTCTTGACAAGGGTTAATAAAATTTCGATTTCAGATATTTATTTGTTAATTTATGCTATGAAGCTATTTCGGTTTTATTGGTATCCATATTTCTTCTTCTGATGTCGGGTCATTGTTCTTGTATTTCTCTCCAAGGATTTCAAAATGTGGTCTGTTGTCTAACGAATAGTTTGAAGTTGGCAACCAAGTTCCGTAAATGTATCTGAAAATTTTATCATCAGTGTTTAAGCCCTTATAATGAAAAACTGCATACAGTCCACCTGTTAAAATAAAAGTTTCCATTTCGTTAGGAACAGTGTCAAAGTCTGAAACTTCAACTACTGCCCACTTTGCAAATTCTGCGTTAAGATTAAAATTTATAAAGTCAAAAGAGTGAGGATAAACTCGCATTGAAAATAATTCAGTTGTCAAGTTATTTTTAATTTCTTTCCTTCTTGGCATAAATGATTGCCAAAGTTTAGATGTTTGATTATCAGCCAATGACATTGTTAAGCGCTTGCCGATTAGTTTCTTTTCTTTTAAAGTTTCTATTCTTGGTTGCATATTTTTTAGTTTTCAATCTCAATATCATACTTGTCTAAGAGCCCTGAGATGCCTATTAGAGAAAATTTTGCTTTTTTAATTCGGTTAATTTCAGGGTCAATAGAGTAATTGTAAGAAGTCCGGAAGTCGGCTTTCTCCATTGTTGTGTTGTCAAATGTTGCTCGTGTCAAATCGCACTTGTCAAAAACTGAATCTGTTAAATCACATTCTGTAAAGTCTACTTCTTGTAACTGTGAATTCTTAAAAATTGTCTTTTTTATTTTAGTCTTATAAAATGAAGAATGATTTAGACAACAATTATCAAAACTAAATGAAAGTCCAAACTCGTTACAGTTGTTAAAATGAAGGCCCAACATTTTACATTCTATGAATTTTATGTCTCGAAATGCGGTTTTAGTCAATTTAACCAAACTCAAATTGCAACCGATAAATTCACATTCAGAAAATTTTAAATCAGAAAGGTCAGTGTTAGAAAAATCGCAATTGTTGAAAATGCAATTTTCATATTCGCCCTTTGCTAACTGGTTTTCTTTGAAGTCAACTTTGTCAAACATTTTATCTTCTATATAAGGTTGTTCCATTTTTTATCACTATTACTTGTTTGATAGTATTTTTAATGCTTGAGATGTAGAATCAACAAAGTTGATTTGTCCCACATTATTACTTTCATAAATGAAGCCTTTCAGACTTTTACTGGAATATTGAGCAAAATCTCCAACAATTGCCAACCGAACACGATAATTTGAAAATTTTTGCAGTATTTCACCAGCTATACCATTTTTGAGGTCAAAAAAATCAGGAGAAATGTTTTTCTCATGAATTATAATTTTGTCAAAACTCTGATAATATAAATTGACTAATAAGTTCAATCCGTGTTCAGCAGTGTAAATGATTATATCATCTGATATTACTTCTGCAATTTTTGTGTCGGCTACTATATGATGTTCAATTTTCATCAAGTAAAATATGCTGTGAAGACCAATAAAACAAAGCGACAATACATAAAACTCATATTAAAATCCTCGTGTACAATTTTCTATAATTCAATGTAGCACAAAAGTACAAAAAGGACTGATGTTGGATATAGCACACCAGCCCTATTGCGACAATACTTTGCTGTACGTTCATTTTATTGTTCTGCGTGAAGGCCGACTTTATTTCCTTCAGTGTCAATAATTATGGCAATAAATCCTGCTGGAATTTTTGTTTTAGGAACGATAATTTTTCCACCTGCTTGTTCCACTTTATCAAGAGCAGTTTGAATACTCGGACTTGCGTTGATGTAAACTACTGTGCCATTGTTTGACGGACTGTTTCTATCTGATTTTGATAATGCGCCTGTTACTCGCCCAGATGTAGCTTGAACAACATTAGGATTAAACGGAAAGAAAACAGCTTCATTATTTCCGTCCATTCCCTTAACCATTTCAATGTCTAAAATGGTTTCGTAAAAAGTTTTTGCTCTGTCAATGTTTAATACAGGAATTTCAAACCAAGTAATGGTATTGGTTTGTTTGTCAATTTTTTTTAACTTTTGCATATTTTTTAAATTTTCTACAAAGGTCAAAGATGTAGCGGTGTCTGTCCTGTGACGATCGTCACAAAATTAAACCTGCGTTCTTCTTTTTCTAATTCGGCTTAGTGTTTCTCTTGCTACGCCAAGAAATGAAGCTAATTGGGATAGTGAAACTCTTTGTAAGATTTCAGGGTGTTTGGTTTCAAGATATTCTAATCGCTCTTGTGCGGAATAGAGTTTGAATAACGTTGAAAATTCTTCTTGTTTGGAAGCAAATAAACGTATGCAATTACGTCCCAGAGTTTCTATTTCATTGGCTTGTTTTGCTGCTTGAAATAATTTGTTCTTGTCAAAAACTATGGTAGTTAGCGGCTCACAGGCTACAATGTTAAATTCAGATTTCTGTCCGTTACCAAAGCTTTTGATATTTGTTGCAATTTCATTTTCAAAGTAAAAGCCTGTGTTCTTAACAACACCATCAATATTGTAATAGCTTTTGCAATAACCTTTATCAATATAAAACAATGAATTACAAATTTGTCCTTCTTTTAAAAGAAATTTATTTTTCTTGAACTCTTTTTTTGTCAATGCAGGTTGTAATAGTTCCCAACTTCTGTCAGAAAATGCTGTGAGTGAACGAATGTATTTTAAAAGATTGTTCATTGTCTCCATGGGTTCTAAAAAATGACGCATAATGTTCTGGTTTTTTGCGACATCCCAGCCTATATTTTATTGTAGTTCCTAATTTTCTTTTTTTACAGAATATAAATAATGAGGCATTTCCATATTGCTTTTGTAATACTTGTCAATTTTTTGTTTGTTTAAAAGTTACACTATTTCTGTAAAATAGCTGCTAACGGTTCAGTGTGTTTGTAAAGTGTATTCTAAAAATACATTTTGCAGATATACATTGGGCTAAGTATATGTCTATACTTTACGAAGTGTATTAAGTAATCCTTGCTATGTGCTCATTCTTTTTTAATTGTTACTACCCTCCATTTTCTTAGCCCTCCACATAGGAACAGCAGTCCAATGGCTAATGCAATAATTGAATATGTTGTTTCTTTCAATGTGTTGGTCTTGTTTATTGAATCAAAAATCAGCTCTCCCAGTCCGCGAAAAATATAAATGGCTGCAATCACAAAAATTCCAAATTTTAGAAAAGGTAGCTTTCTAAATTTATTGTCCGCAGAAAGACCGTAAAGGCCAAAAATGAGAAAAAAGATGGATGCCAAAATGGTCAATAAATAAGGCAATGAAGGGTGAGTTTGAGTAAGTTCTGCCATTTCTTTTCCGACTCCTGTCACTTCAAACATTTGACTGGCCCAAAATAGTCCGATGATATGTCCGATTGCAATTAAAATATTTATGTATCCACCAAGTTTTAACATAACAGTTAATTTTTTCCAATAATGCCACTACAATGTTAGCGGTAGTTTTTCTTTTTAAGTTTTTTTGCCAACATTATAGAGTGTTTCAATGAATTTATATTGTTCCAATCGCTATGTGATATAATAATGAATTTTGGTTTTCGATATTTTGTCTGAACCCTTTTTAGAGTAGTTTCATATTCTGTTATATTAGCATCACCTAAATAACCTAAATTTTCAGCGTCAGCACCTTTTATCAAACAACCACCGTAGAGAATTTTTTCTTTGTTTAACCATATCACAATATTGTCTGCTGTATGTCCTTGTCCTGGATAATAAGTTTCAAAGGAATAATGTCCAACATTAAAGACGGTATCTTTCTCAATTAAATATTCAGCCCTTTTCTTATCATTTTTTTTACTTAATTCGTCTGTTAGGACAGTTGTATAGGTTTTAATTCCTTGTTGCCTGTAATATTCAAGTCCTGCTGTTCTGTCGCTATGCCAATGCGTTGCAATACACATTACCACACTTTTATTGTGTTTTAATTTTATACTATCAAGCAATGGTTGAAATTGTGTTGTGTCCCATGGTGTATCAAACATAACTACTCCATTATTTGTAACAAAATACATTCCATTTGCAGGCACTTGATTTCCTTCGTATGTATTGTAAGTAGTATAAATATAAAAATCTCCTGTTAAATGGGATATTTTTAGTTTGGCTTCTTCTGTCTGTCCAAAAAGATTTCCTATAAAAAAGAGGTGAAAAAGTGTTAATACTATTGTTCGCATAATGCTATAAATAAAATTACTGTAACATTTAGGCTTAGTGAAGGCGGAGTATTAGAATTCCGTCTACCTGGCCGGTCAACCTAATAAAGGAACGAAAATTTTATCCAAAATTAAATTTTAATTAGAGTACGATCAACCCTCAATTGAAGAATAGTAAAGGTATGAAGCTGAGATTTTAATGTCTAGCTCTGTTTGTGTTAAACCTGTGTGAGTTGAAATGTTAGTTAGATGGCAACTTTCCATAATAAATTAAATCGACAAGCTCCCCAGTAGTTGTTTTATAGTCTCTACGAATTATTCCTTCTACTTCAAAACCACAACTTTCAGCAATTTTTTTGGCCGAATAATTGTTTTGATGTGTGCGTAGAAACAATTTATTAAAACCGTAAGTTTTAAAGCAAAAATCTATAAAGGCTTTTAGTGCTTTTGTCGAAATTCCTTTATTCGCATATTCTTCATCAATAAAGCAGCCTAGTTCTCCTTTGGGAATATTCCAATCAATGTTTTTAATATCGATAAATCCAATTAAAGATTTATTGTAGTTGTTAATAAGCAAGAATGGAAAATAAACTTTTTGCTCAGCCTTTTTTGTAATTTCTGTTACATAATCTTTTGTATCTTCTAAAGTTCTTGTTTTTGAAACAGTTCCTGAAAAGAAAGCTTCAAGTCTTGGTCTATTTCGATCTATAAGGTTGAAAAATTTCTGCTGATCATCGGTAGTTAAGGAGCGTATAGAAAAATTGTCAAAATTCATTACTTCAAAGTGAATATGGTTGGGATTATTTTTCGAGAATGTTTTTCAAAGTTGACAAACTAATATCCATATCTTTCGCAACATGTTTTTCCATCATTGGTATCATTATGTTTATAGGATATTTCAATTTGCCAGCATTGCTCCAAATTACTTTAGTTTGATTATCGGATAAAGATTCCGTCTCCATGATTATAGAGGCAGTGGCTGTCATTGGTTTTACAAAACGAATCTCTGTTTCAATTCTTTTCCCTTCAATGATGCTCTTAATTTCCTTTTCTCCTTGACCAGCATTTTTATTTCCGCTCCAGGCATAAATAAAACCAACTGTTCCGTCTGTTCCTTTGAATTCTTTTTTCCTGTCGGCGTCAGCCGCTGCGTGTTTGTTGAACTTCTCTTGGTTTTTGAGCAATTTTAAACAGTCAAATACTTTTTGTCGGGGCGCATTGATGATAATTTCACGTTTTGCATAATGTTCCCTCTTCATGAAAAGCGCAATGATTAACAGCAAGGCAATGATGCCTGCCACTACAAGTAGAATTGTAATTATGATATTCATTACTGTTTTTTAATTGTAACAAATTGTTATTTTATTTTAGATTGTAAAGTTAATAATATGTTAGTCACTTGAAAGTTATTCTGTTATACAGTGATCGCTAACGAAAAAGCATTGGTGTTGTGGCGGAAATAGAATTCCGTCAGCCGAATATAATACAAAAGCTTAATCGAAAAACAAATGCTGAGCCTATATTCGTCAGCCGCCATAATACCAATGCAATATTGTGTGTAGTTTTTCTATTTGCAGTCTGTTGTTAATTCAAAAGATAATTTAGGTTTTCAAAATAAAGCTAAAAATTTAAAACATAGTTCATCTATAAAACCTAAAATGTCTTTTTTTAGAATGATAAAATTATTGCATCTGTTGAGATTCTTCATAGTTAGGACCATACAGTGATGGTACTTTATTACCATTAGCTCTCAAATGTGAAATAAGTTCTCCTCTGTGATGATACAAATGGTTGTACAAAAAACCTCTAATGACTTGAACTTTCGGCATTGCTGGAAAACTACTTTCACCATTCATTGTCATAGACCAAACGTTCATATATTGTGATTCGTCTGATTTTTCTATTGCTTCTTGTGCAGCTTTTATATTTGTTTCAAGTTTTTCTAAAATATTTGAGGTTTTGCTGATATCGCCTTTGTCATATTTATAAGTACTCATTTCAAATGCGTCTTGATTGAATGTAACATCATACCAGTTATACACTTCGGCAATGTGTGATGCTAATTCACCAACTGACCAAAGGTGTGGTTGCGGACGATAGTTCAATGAGCTGTCTGGAATCATTGACAATAGTTTTTTTGTGTTTTCGGCTTCATGTTTAAATTCACTTAGGAATGCTTGTTTAATCATTTTTTTAATTTTAAATTTATAAATAAAAGTAGCTATAAATTTCTTTTCGACTTACGGTCGGTTTTATAAAGTTACAACATCTAGATTAACGCAATGCGTCAATCCACACCAAAAAACTACATATAACTATCTGAATTTATAGAGTTGTACAAGCAATTGCTTTTTATTCGCTGTAAAGTTTTTATAAAAGATAAATAAATATGTTTTACCTTATTAGAGCTTGCAATGCATTAAACACATGTTGATGCCCATTGGTATTCCAATGCACATTATCCTTATCAATGTCATCTAATAGTTGTATGGCTTTATTGATAGGAACTATAGCTACTGGATAGCCGCCTGCCATGGTAAATTCTCTTACGACTTCTTCTATTACGTTATTAGCTTGAATAATGTCAGCTTCTGTAGCTTTATCATAAGGAGGATTAGCTTTATATCCAATTGTGGTCATCAATGGTACTTGGCCTATTAATAGAGGGCTACACTGATCTGGATATTTTAAAGTTCCAAAATAATCAAAGGCTGTAAACTCGTCTTCCTGCGTTTCTATAGTTAAGGTATGGCTACCAGAAGATAGCCCTGTAATCACTATAGCAGCAGGGCCTGCTGTATTATCATAAGTTCCATCGGATACCCCATCCCACAATCCATTTTGAGTATAATAGCCCTTGTCCATTCCATCTATACTTACAAAGAAGGAACCTTGCTTACGCTTGGCATCTCCATCACTACCACTATAACCAATAACCACATTAGTACCTGTAAAGGTCCAGAAAAGGGCTTCTCGCTTAGTCGATGTGCTCACTCCCTTGCCTCCTCATACTAAACCGCTAACAAGATGTATATGTTATCGAATTAAAATTACATAAGGACTTGATGGCTGCTTTTTCATTATGTAAATCACTTAATGCTTTTGCAA